>CAAGKR010434434.1_pt1 | contig 10065 bp, 4 predicted proteins | sample 2556971 | NCBI WGS metagenome assembly CAAGKR01 (sample SAMEA5207829, study PRJEB30636) | soil metagenome | biome: forest; feature: boreal; material: soil | place: USA | collected 2011-09 | depth 1 m
GCGGCGCCTTCCGTCGGCGCGGCGGCATGCACGGGGTTCGTCCTGTGCAACAACTCCAACGACAAACTCCGCGACGACTTCACGGAACCGCCGGCGGAAACCGAAGGTGAACCGGAACCCGGCGTGAAAGCCAAAGTCAAAGGCGCCTTCGGCGCCTCCGGGCTGGCAGTCAACACGGCCGGACCGCTGCGGTTCTCCGCGGAACTTCTCGTTCGCGTCTTCAACGAAAACCCGAAGGGGTATGCGTTCTTTGGAGTCAAGCTCGATAAAAACGAAGCGAGTTCCACGACCACGTGCAACAAAGCGTCCGGCTGGGTTGAGTTCGTCGACGTTCAGCACGCGGCCCCCTCACCCGTGTTCAGCGGTGAGGCGCCGTTCAAACCGGCGGCGCCGGCGCGCGGTGGCCTGGGACCTTGGCGGATCTCGGTAAACAGCGACAACACCGGCTGCCCGGAAGCGGAACGGGGCAAGGTGACTGTTTCCAATGTGTCGCTGTTCTTCCCCGGGCTCACAGGCGAACCTACCGCTGTCGGATCGTTTACGGGCAAATGGGTGCAGCCCGGCTCCTGCCCAGGCGGCAGCGGCGGCGTCAAGCTCGATGTCAAACAGCCCGGTATCACCCTGAGTAATGGTGCGACAAAACCCGAACTCGACAACGGTACGGCGAACACCAACGCCTTCGTGTGCTTCGTGTCGGCGAACAACTACCTGTTCCCGACCACGGCGCCCACATGGGAACCGTTCACCGGGAACGTCTGGAAGGACTGACGGTTCGGGTGGATAGCCGGGGATGATGCGAAGTGCGCACCGGGGCTCCCGCAACTGCGGGGGCCTCGGCCCGGCGTATAGCGGTCACCACAGGGCCGGCCGCGCGACGCTTGCAGCGTGCCTCCTCGCGGCGGCTCTGCCCGCGAGCGGATGTGGAAGCTCGCGCGAAGGGCAGGTCCCGATGCCGACCGGGGTCCCACCCGGTTCTGTCGCCGTCGTCGGTGCCGTGCCGGTCACGACGACAAGCTTCAGGCATTGGCTGCCGATCATTTTGCATCGTCCGGCGCTGGCTGGTCTCGGGCGGCGCAGACATCGCTTTGCCGCGGGACAGACGGTCGCGTTCCTCGTCAAGGCGCAGTGGCTCCAGCAGGAGGCCAACAAGGAGGGTGTCAACGAGTCGGCGTTGGGCCGCCTGGTCGAGCAACGAACCGATGGCGCGCACCCTCCGAGCGGGATGACCCGCGCGGATGTGACGCTCCAAGCGCGGCTCGACATCATCGCCGAGGCACTCCGAGAACGCCACCGAAGTGCCACGGCGGCGACGCAGGCGGAAGCCGCCGCCTACTACGCACGACACCGCTCGCAGTTCAGAAGCCCTGCTGTGCGCGACACGCTGATGGTCGTCACTCACGCGCGCTCCGATGCCCTTGCCGCCAAGGCGGCGCTCGCGCGCGGCGAGCGGTGGGCCAATCTGGCGCGCCGTTTTTCGCAAGACTCCTCGGCGCTCGCAGGCGGCGCCTATGCCGTCGTCGAAGGTTTGCAGCCGCCGACCCTCTGGCGCGCAGCGTCGGCGGCCAGGCGACACGAGCTCGTCGGTCCGATCGAGGCGCCGCAGGTCGGAGGACCACCGGCCCCCACCTACTACCTCTTCGAGGTCGTCGCTGTCCACCGTTCCGTGCAGCAGCCGCTTCGCGAGGTTGCCAGCCAGCTCAGGACGACGCTGACCGAACAGGCGGCAGAACGGGCATTCGCGGCCTTCACCAGCGCGTACGAACGGCGCTGGCGGAGCCGCACGCTCTGCGCTCCGGGATACCTGGTGCCTGCGTGCCGGAACGCCAGAGGCGGCTTGGCGCGACGACCCAGCGGGCGGGTCGCTCACGGGCGTGATCCAGAAACGGGGCCTTCCAGTGTTGACCCTCAGCGAAATACGTTCGGATAGTGCCGACTCAGCCAGTCACGTCGAGGCCCGCGCAACTCGTTTGCCTCATCGCATTCATCGCCATGGGCGTTGCCGTCGCGCTGCCCCCGCCCGCGCTCGCCGCCTCTCCTGAATGCCCCAACGAAGTGCGTCGCGCCGAATCGAACATCAACCCCGCGACCGGGCATCCCTATTCCACGGAACTGGCTGACTGCCGCGCCTACGAGCTCGTCTCCAGCGAAAAGAACGATCACGACGCGATGCTCTCGCCCTTGATCACGAGATACCACTCTGCGTTCGGGGGCTTTGGGCTGGTGGCCGGCCGAGGGGGACGATTGTTGTGGGAAGCGCCGGCCGCGTGGCCCTACGGGGAACCAAGCAACGGCGCGATCGACGTGCGCCAATCGGTGCTCAGTGAACGAGCCTGGACGCAGTCCACGGTGGCGCCGCCCGGTGTCAACGGCAGCGCGGGGTTCGGCATCGCCGCAGCGTCAACAGATCTCTCGACCATCCTGCTGCGGACCGCACCATTTGCAGAAGCGGCTGGCGAAGGGCTGCTGGAGTCCGGCCCAAGCGGCTGCTGCCTGACCGTCGCCTCGGGACTCACCAGCCGCTTCAACACGAACAGCGGCAAGCCCTTCGCGCACATCAGCTCCGACGGCAGTCACGTGTTCATGCAGACGCAGGCACCCGCCCTCGAAGAGCAGGAGCATCCCGAAGCCGAACCGCCGCATGAAGAAGGAAGCAGCCAGCTCTACGAATGGACGGCCTCCCGCGGACTCCGCCTGGCGGGCGTCGACAGCGAAGGCAACCCGACAAGCCCCTGCGGGGCGGCGCTCGCGGGCGGGCGCGTCAGCTACGTACCCGACGTCTCGAGCGACGGCTCCCGCGTGTTCTTCGCGAGCCCGGATCCCGGAATGGAAGGCGGTGGCAGCCCACCGAGGAACTGCCGGCGCGGGCCAATCGTGGAAGGGAGCCCGCGTTACGTGTCCGACCTCTATTTGCGCGAGAACAGCTCGTCGACCGTGGAGATCTCAAAGCCGCCGGCCGGCGCGGCCGACTACGGTGCCAGCTTCGTCGGCGAGACTCCGGACGGCTCGAAGGCCTTCTTTGTCTCCCAAACGGCGCTGACGCCCGACAAGGCGGGGACCGGCGCCGACCTTTACGAATACGACAGCGAAACCGGCGTCGTCAGCCGCCTCTCGGTCGGCGCGGAAGAAGCCGATCTGACCGCGTTCGGCGAATCGCTCGGCAACGCCGCGATCGCCTCCGCCGACAGCTCGCACGTCTACTTCACCGCACTGGGACGGCTCGTGCCGGGTGCGGGCCGGACCTCGGGCGAAAACAGCAGCGCCCGAACCGCGAACCTGTACCTCTACACGCGAGGGCGCGTGACGTTCATCGCGACGGTCGAGCATGCAGAAGCCGCGCGAGATGCCGGTGAGGGAGGCGCAGGGGGCACGCCTCTCCGCGCATCCCACGCCGCGGTGACCCCCGACGGCTCGGTCCTCGTCTTCGACTCGAACAGTCGCCTGGCCGCCTACGACAACGAAGGCCATCCAGAGCTCTACCGCTACGACGAGGCTGCGGGCACGATCGCGTGCGTCTCGTGCAGCCCGGCCGGCCTGCCGCCCAATGGCGCCATCCCCACCGTCTTTCGCACGTCCTTTCAGGCGGAACCTTTGGCGGCCGCGGAACAGTTCGGGGGCCTCAGCGAAGACGGCTCGACGGTCTTCTTCGCCTCGGTCGACCGGCTCCTGCCGGCCGCGCTCAACGCCGCCGAACCGGACTCGGAAAACCCCCTCTACGACGTCTACGAGTGGCACGACCGCGTGCTCTCGCTGATTTCGACGGGCACGAGCGGATCCTCGGACTTCCTGCTTGGCGCCTCACCGTCGGGCTCCGACGCCTTCTTCCTGACCGGTGAGCAACTCGCCAGCCAGGACGGCGACAACGCCTACGACATCTACGACGCGCGCGTCGGCGGCGGGTTCGCGACACCAGCCGTCCCGGCGCCGTGCACCTCCCCCGACACCTGCCGTTCGATGATCGCAACGCCGGCAACGCCGGTCGCGCCTGCGAGCATCGGCTTCTCGGGCCCGGGCAACACCGCCGTGGTCGCGGAATCGCAGGCGCCCGCCCCGCCTCGTGCGACTAAGCAGCTGACACGAGCGCAGAAGCTGGCGCGAGCGCTGAAGGCCTGTAAGCGCAAGCCGAAGCGCAGGCGAGCTGCATGCAGAGCGAGAGCGCTGAGAGCCCACGGCGCACGGTCGCGCCCGACTAACGCGACAAAGAGGCGGGGTCCGCGATGAGGATGCCGGATCCCGTCGGACTCGTGAGGCGGCTGTTACCGCCTGCCGCAGCAGCCGCCGCGCTCCTGACACCGGCGGCGGCTCACGCCGAATTCGGCGTCCAACCGGGCAGCTTCACCGCGGGCGCATTCACCTCGCAGGGCGCCGCCGGGCCGGTCGGCGAAGGCGCCGCTCCCGACCCGCAGTCCGGAGATCACCCCTTCGAGCTTAAGACCCGGTTCAGGATGAACACGATCACGAATTCGCTCGGCTACGCAGTGCCCGACGGCGACTCCAGGGACGTTGTCGTCCAGCTCCCACCGGGAGTGGTCGGCGATCCGAACGCGACGCCCCGCTGCGCGCACGAGACTCTCGTCCAGACCCAGTTCTGTCCGAACGACACCGTGATCGGCGTGGCCGAACTAAGGCTCGCTCTCATCAGCCGGGTTCCGTTCACGTTCTTCCTCCCGGTCTACAACCTGGCTCCCAGCCGTGGTGAGCTCGCGCTGTTCGGCTTCCACGTGCCCAACCCGTCAGAGGACGCGTTCATCCACCTCAAGGTGCGCAGCACGAGCGACTACGGTGTGACCGCCACGATCGCGAACATTCCGCAGCTGGCCCCGGCGATCGAAAGCACGGTCACGTTGTGGGGCGTGCCTGCAGATCCCAGCCACGACCACTGGCGCGGCTTCTGGGGCTACAACGAACCCAACGGCCCCGGGTGCCTGGAAGCATCGAGAGGGGAATCTGAGGGCAGCTGCCCCAGCGACACCCCGCCGCGGCCCCTGTTGCGCAACCCGAGCGCCTGCGACGGGCGGCCACTCACAACGGGGCTGTTCGTGGACTCATGGGAAGAACCGGCTCCGCACGCGGCGGAAGGCCTGCCCGACCTGAGCCAGCTCCAAGCTCCACAGTGGTCCCGTGCCATCGCCGAATCGCCCGCCCTGACGGGCTGCGAAAGGCTGGTGTTCAACCCATCGATCGAGGTGACCCCGGAAACGACCGCGGTCGACACTCCCACCGATCTACGCGTCGACGTGCACGTGCCGCAGAGTGAAGATCCCTACGGCCTGGCGACCCCCGACCTGCGCGACGCGACGGTCACTCTGCCGCTCGGCATGGCGATCTCGCCGGCCGCGGCCAACGCACTCGCGGGCTGTACGCCTGAAGAGATCGGGCTCCACACTGAAATCCCCGTCTCCTGCCCGGACGCCTCCAAGCTCGGCACCGTGCGGGTCACCTCACCCGACCTTCCGCGCAACCCGGATGGCAGCGAGGGCGCGCTGACGGGAACCGTGTACCTCGGCGCGCCCGCGTCGGGCCCAATCACCTCCCCGCCGTTCACCATCTATCTTCTCGCCGAAGGCTACGGGCTCTCGGTCAGGCTCGCGGGAAAGGTCGTGCCCGACCCGGTGACCGGTCAGCTCACCACGACGTTCACCGAAAACCCGCAGCTGCCGTTCGACGATCTGAAGCTGGAACTGTTCGGCGGCCCGCGTGCGGCGACCTCGACGCCCCCGGATTGCGGCACGTACACGACTACATCGCAACTCGTGCCGTATTCCAGCCCGCTGGCCGCGACCCCGTCGTCGAGCTTCGCTACCAGCGTCGACGGCAATGGCGCGCCGTGCCCGTCGCCGCTGCCGTTTGGTCCCTCATTCGCGGCGGGGAGCACGAACACGGCCGCGGGCGGCTTCAGCGCATTCGTGGTGAACATCCACCGGCCGGACGGTCAGCAGTCACTGTCTCGGATATCGCTCTCCACGCCGGCCGGGATATCGGGGATGCTCTCGAGCGTAACGCTATGCGGCGAACCGCAGGCGGCCCAGGGCACTTGCCCGGCCGCCTCGCGGATCGGCACGGTCACCGCCCAGGCCGGCGCGGGGCCCGAGCCGTTCAGCGTCTCCGGACCGGTGTTTCTGACTGGCCCCTACAACGGCGCCCCGTTCGGCCTGTCGGTTGCCATACCGGCAGTCGCGGGCCCGTTCGACTTCGGCACCGTCGTCGTGCGCTCCGCGATCTATGTCGACCCCCACGACGCCCACATTACGGTCGTCAGCGACCCGCTGCCGCAGATGGTCAATACGTCGCAGGTCGCCAGCGGCGTGCCTGTCGCCCTCCAGAGCGTAAGTGTCGTCATCGACCGGCCGGGGTTTCTGTTCAATCCGACGAGTTGCGCACCGATGACCGTGGGCGGCACGCTGGCTTCGAATCGGGGCGCGAGCGTCGCCGTGAGCTCGCCGTTCCAGGTGGGCGGTTGTGGAGCCCTCCCGTTCAGGCCGTCCTTCTCCGTCTCCACGCAAGCGAAGACGAGCAAAGCGAACGGGGCCGGCCTCGATGTGAAGGTCGCATCTGGGCCGGGCCAGGCGAACATCGCCAGGGTCGACGTCGCGCTGCCCAAGGTCCTGCCCTCCAGGCTCACGACGCTGCAGAAGGCCTGCACCGAAGGGCAGTTCGCCGCCAACCCAGCCGGCTGCCCTAGTGCGTCCGTCGTTGGCGTCGCAACCGGTGTCACACCCGTCCTCAGCGTCCCGCTCAGCGGCTCCGCCTATCTGGTCTCCCATGGCGGCGCGGCCTTCCCCGACCTCGTGATCGTCCTGCAGGGCGAGGGCGTCACGATCGAGCTGCGCGGCAACACCGATATCAAAAAGGGCATCACCTATTCGCGGTTCGACGCCGTCCCTGACGCGCCGGTCAGCACATTCGAGCTCAGGCTTCCCGAGGGGCCGCACTCGGTCCTTGCCGCGTACCTCCCGGCGAAGGCCAATGGCAGCCTCTGTCGGCAGGCCCTGACGATGCCGACGACGATCACCGCTCAGAACGGCAACCAGGTCAGGCAGAACACGAAGATCAGCGTGAGCGGCTGTCCCAAGGGCAAGACGGCCAAGAACACGCATAGGTCCGGCCATGGGAGGCGACGTTGATGCAACCGCACGGTTGGGCGTCTGGCGACCCGACGATGTCTCAACGCCACCGGTCGCGCCTCACAGCGCTGGCAGCACTTGGCGCGGCGCTGTCTGTGCTCGGGCTCGGCCTTGCCTCGCCCCCTCCATCCTGGGCGACCTCCTACAGCGCGAGGGGGGCGTTCGATGAAGGCGGCGTCAACAGCGGTGTCGCCGTCGACCAGGCAGCCGACGACGTCTACGTCGCCAACTTCTTCGAACCGCACGGCCTGGAGAAGTTCGACGCCTCGGGGAAACCACTCGATGAAGCGTTCGCGGAAGGCAGCCTCGAATCCATCTTCAGCGGAGTCGCCGTCGACCCGGAAAACCACAACGTGTACGCCTACCGCGACAACCACAGCACCGGCGAAGCCAAGATCGCCACTTACCCTCCGACGGGTGGCACACCCATCAGATCGTTCGTCGTAACGGGCGGGACGCTGTCGGTGCACATCGGCAGCGACGCCGCAGGCGACGTCTACTACCCCAACGCGACGAGCAAACAGGTGGAAGTCTTCGCCCCGACCGCCGAAGGCGCGGCGAGCCGCGTTTTCACCCTCGAAGGGACAGGCGCGGCGGCACTCGTCGAACCAACGGGCGTGGCGGTCGACTCGGTACGTAGCAAGGCCTACGTGATCGACTCGGGGAACGGCGGTGCGAACCCGGGCCGCGTCCAGGTGTTCGGTGCGACGGGCGGCTACGAATCGACACTGGACGAAGGCGGCTCCAAGGCGGTGACCGTCGACCCCGTCAACGGCGACGTCTTCGTGCTCGACCTCAGCAGCGAAGGCAGCTGTGCGACGCTCTCGTCGCCGTGCTACCGCGTACGTGGCTACCACAGCGGCGAAACGACGGCCTTCGCCGAATTCGGAGCCGGCAAGATCATGGCCAACGCCAACTTCCCAGACAGCATCGCGGTAGATCACAGCACCGAAAGCGTCTACGTGGCCGACATCGAAAGCCGCAAGACTTGGATCTTCCGGCCCGGGACCTCCCCGCTGGTGACATACCCAACGGAAGCCTCGGAACGCGTCACGGGCTTGGCGGCGTTCGAAGCGACGCTGCACGGCGAAGTCAACCCGCAAGGCAACGAAACCTTCTGCCACTTCGAATACGGCACCAGCACCGTCCCCTATGAACACAGCGTGCCGTGCCAGCAGCCCGGCTACCCGCCCGAACTGGTAGGCGAAGGCAGCCGGTTCCGGCCAGAGTCCGTGACGGTCACGGGCCTCGAGGGCAACACCACCTACCACTTCCGGCTGGTCGCGACGACGGCCGGGGGCGAAGTCGTCGACGGCGCCGACCAGACGTTCACCACCCGGGAATCGGCTCCCACCCTCGGCGGCGTCGCCGCTTCGGACGTGACTCAAGGCGATGTCCACTTCAACGCCACGATCAACGCGCAACACCTCGACACCAAGTACTGGTTCGACTACAGCCGGCTGCCCCTCGAAGATGCGTCCGCCTGCACGCCGAGCGTGCCGTACGCGAGCGCGCCGGCGACGCCGACGGACCTGGGCGAAGGCTCGGCACCCGAAGCGGTCAGCCTCGACCTCGCGGGGGCGCCTGTCGTGCTGCACCCGGGCATGGGGTCCAGGGAACTGCAGCCCAACACCGCCTACCGTTTTCAGGTCGTGGCGGAAAACGCAGCGGGCAGGAGCTGTGGGCCCGAAGCGACATTCCTCACGCTCCCGCCCGACCCGCTGGCCGGCACCGGCGCCGCCTCGGGGATCACTCAGACGACGGCGAGCCTCGCGGGCACCGTCACGCCCGGCAGCACAGGCCCGAACTCCGACACGACCTGGCGATTCCAGTACGGGACGGACACGAGCTACAGCAGCGGCAGCGTCCCGACCACTCCCGGCGACGCAGGGATGGGTACAAGCGCGGTCGCTGTCGCCACCTCGCTCGGCGGCCTCGCGCCCAACACGACCTACCACTACCGGCTCCTCGCCAGCAACGCCAACGCGGATCCGGCGGCCGATCCGGCTGCGGCGCCGCAGCTCGTCCACGGCGCAGATCACACTCTTGCCACGCTCCCGGCGGAACCGCTGGTCAGCCAACCCACGATCCTGAGCGAAACGGAAGCGACGCTCGAAGGTCACGCGAACCCCTCGGGCCATCCGCTGCAGTACCGGTTCGACTACGGGGCGAGCAGCGCCTACGGACAGAGCACGCCGCTCGCTCCCGCCGGCGAAGGAACGGAATACGCGCCCGTGAGCGCGACCCTGACGCGCCTCACCCCCGGCGTCACCTACCACTACCGGCTGGTGGCCGTAGGCGCGGGCGGCGAAACCTTCAGCCCTGACGCCACGTTCACGCTCTACGCGCCTGCTCCCGCGCAGGGCGGCAACCCGTTCGCACCCGGTACGAGCGCGGCCGCGCCGCTTCCAACCTTCCCGCTGTTGAGCCCGCCCCTATTCCCGCCTGCGACGGAAAGCGGACATGGCTCGACGCCGCTGACACACGCCCAACTGCTCGCCAAAGCGCTGAGGGCATGCGCAAAGAAGCCGAAGAAGAAGCGAGCTCGCTGCTTCGCACAGGCCAAGAAGAGGTACGGCACCACCAAGAAGGCGGGCCGCAGGAGGCGATAGCTTCGCGCAGCGTTGGGGCCAGCGCCCGCTCCCTCCCGGGGGGGCGCTCAACGAGAAGCGGTGCGCGCCGAGCGCTCCGGCCACTCCGCGACGATCGCCTCGACAGCCACCTCGGCGCCCACCAGCGGCGCGAGCACCACGTATGCGGCCTGGGGCGCGAAGCCCGGAAGCACGTGCGCTGCGCCCGACGCGACGTGGTGATGGACGAGGCCCCAGAGAGCTCCGGCCGTGGCCTCACCGACGACCCAGGAATCCGACAGCGGTAGGGGCTTCGCGATCAGGTCGCCGATGCCGCGCAGCAGGTGCTCCCTGCGATCCATCCCAGCCGCGCC
>CAAGKR010358820.1_pt1 | contig 10062 bp, 9 predicted proteins | sample 2556971 | NCBI WGS metagenome assembly CAAGKR01 (sample SAMEA5207829, study PRJEB30636) | soil metagenome | biome: forest; feature: boreal; material: soil | place: USA | collected 2011-09 | depth 1 m
GCCCGGTAATTCCGAGCGACGAGAAAATCCATTCGAGCTGCGCGCCGAATTCGGAGAGCCCGCGCTCCGAAGTGTCGGTATGATGAAACGGAAACGGATCGAAATGACGCGCGCCGCGCAAATGTCCCGCCCAGAATTCCTTTGCGGGCCGCGTATCGATCAAGATCACGCTCGCGTCGTCGCGATGCTCCTTTAGCCATCGCGCATCGACCAGCAGCTTCGGCTTACTTTCGGTTGAGGCCATACTTCTCTCTTGTGCGCCGGGTTAACGATCCATTCCGACCGCTTGGCTAATAGAGCGGAATCCCTCGCGGCGGAGCAAGCTGAGCAGTCCAGATTTTATTTTTGCGACCAGTCCGGGTCCTTCATAGATAAGCCCGGTGTACAACTCGACCATCGAGGCGCCCGCGCGAATGTGCAGCCACGCGTCTTCAGCGCTTGCGATTCCGCCGACGCCAATAATCGGTAGCTGCCCGCGGGTATGGATGCGGATATCGCGAATCAGCTCGCGCGCGCGGGTCAGGAGGGGAGGGCCGCTGAGTCCGCCCGGATGGCGCGAGGAGACCCCGACCGCCTCGCGCAAGATAGTTGTATTGCACGCGACGATTCCGTCGAGCCCGATTTCGAGCGCGGTTTCGCAGATGCTAAACAGGTCCGTGCGATCGAGGTCCGGCGCAATCTTTACCAGTATCGGCACCTTGCGCTGGGAATCGGCGCGATTCTCCCTGATCGCCTCGAAAATCTCGCTCATCTTCTCGGGTGATTGCCAGTTGCGAAGGCCAGGCGTATTCGGCGAGCTCACGTTGACCACAATGAAATCCGCGAGCGCGCCCATCCGCCTCATCAGCGCCGCATAGTCCGCCACCACGCCTTCAGGTGGCGTATCCGAATTGGGCCCGAAGTTGAGCGCCAGCCGAATCGATATGCCACGCGCCCTCATCTGCTCGATTCGCGACGCCACCGCCTCCATCCCTTCGCTCGGAAATCCCAGCCGATTGATCAGCGCCCGATGGCGCCGGAGCCGCCAGAGGCGCGGCGTTTCGTTTCCCGGCTGCGGGCGCGGGGTTACCGTGCCCATCTCGGCGAAGCCGAAGCCAATCGCCTGCCATCCATGCACCGCGACCGCGTCCTTGTCCATTCCGGCAGCCAGTCCTACCGGATTTGGAAAATCGATTCCCCACAACCGGACCGCCAACTCCGGCGCATCCTTGGGCCTTCCAAACTGGGGCGCCGACGCCAGCATCCGCAGTGTCAGGCGATGCGCGTTTTCGGCGTCCATGCGGAAGAACACCGGCTTCAAAATGCGCCGATACGCGGCGTCCATCAGGTGGTCGGTAATCATGGCTAGTTACGGTCTGGCATTTGGCCAGCGTTGCGCACTTAACGCAACCGGCCTCAGATGGTGAGATAAGCGTGCACGCCGACGATTACAGTGAAGGGGGCGCTTGGAATAGAATTATGGATGGCGAGGGCGAATGCCTCCTCGCCGAGCTTCCGGAGGGTCGAGCGACGCGTGGAAAATCGGGCAAAGATGCAGGTGAAGTTGATCGATTACGCCAAGGCGCCGCTGGAAAAACTCTACGCGGCGTTTCGTACCTGCTACTCCTCTGACGATCCCATCGAGATCTGGCAGAAGATCGAAAGCGAAAAAATCACCCACGAAACTATTCGCGAGTTCATCACCGATCGTCTAAAGACCGGCCACGCCTCGCCGCTCGAACAGATCGTGTTCTGGTTCGGCATCGCCAACGTCTCGCGTTCGCTGTCGCATCAGTTCGTGCGTCATCGGATCGGAATCAGCTTTGAGCAGCAGAGCCAGCGCTACGTGAAATTCAAGCGCGACAAGCTCGCGTTCGTGCTGCCCGATTCGTGGTCGCGCGCCGGGCTCGAAGGCGAGTTCTCGGAACTGCTCTCGCGCACCTCCGACCTTTACGCGCGCGCGCTGAAAGCTGGAATCCCCGCTGAGGACGCGCGCTTCGTGCTGCCCAACGCCGCGCCGACCAATTTCCACGTGATGGTGAACTTCGCCGAGATGCTGCACATCTGCGACCTGCGTCTATGCGTGCGCGCGCAGTGGGAAATTCGCAGGATGGTCGCGATGATGCGCGCCGAGATCAAACACGTACTGCCCGAAATTGCCGTCTTCCTGCAGCCAAAGTGCGGCGAGAACCGGATGGGTTACTGCGACGAGACTTTGAGCGAATATCAGAAGTGCCCGCTCAGCAAGGTGCGGCCCCACAAGTCGGCTTTGTTCGAACTCTACGAGCAGCATGGCCCGCGCAAGGCGAAACCGCTCGGCGAGACCGAGTATCGCGCGGTCGAGGAAAAAGAACAGTTGTAGTGAACGCGCCGGACCTCCCGTCCGCAAATTACCCGGCGTGAAACATCGTGAGCGACGAATCAATCAGTTCCGGCCTCGACGACGCGATCGACGCTTTCAATCGCGGCGCGTACTTCGAAGCGGCCGAAAAGTTTGAGCTCGCGACCCGCTCCGTCGAGAGCGACTTGCGCGATCTCACCGGCGCGCTCAACCGAATCGCGGCCGCTCTTCATCTGCGTTTCGAGCGCGGCGGCCGCCAGTCCTCGATCAACCTGCTCTCGCAGGCAATGCTGGCGCTGGACGACATGAAACCCGCGCGCGGCGGTATCGACGTCATCCGCCTGTGCGACGAACTGTACGCGTACACCGAAGAAGTACGCACAACCCCACGTCACGAACGCGACGGATTGAAGCATCATGCGCGCATTTTTCTCGAGCGCCGGCGCGCGCCGAAAATCAATCGCAAGCCCAAAAAGCAATCGTAGGCAGGATCAATCGCCAACCTTCCGCCGCCATGAATATTACCCACGAACAAATCTCCGACGGCTTGAAGCGCGCGCGCTACATCACTAATGAGCGCGTCGAGACCGCGATTTTTCTCGCCCTCGCGCTCGAGAAACCCTTGCTGATCGAAGGACCGGCTGGTTCGGGCAAGACCGAGGTTGCAAAAGTTCTAAGCCTGATCCTGCACACCGAATTGATTCGCCTCCAGTGTTACGAGGGTCTCGATGAAGCGCGCGCTCTCTATGAATGGAATTACCAGAAGCAGCTGCTGCGCATGCAGGCCGGCGAGCAGCAGGGTCTGCGCTGGGAAGAACTGAACGAGCATATTTTTTCGCTCGACTACCTGCTCGAACGGCCACTGCTGAAGGCCATCACCGCCCCATCCCGGGTCGTGCTGCTGATCGATGAAGTCGACAAGGCGGACGAGGAGTTCGAGGCGTTCCTGCTCGAGCTGCTTTCCGATTTCCAGGTAAGCGTGCCCGAACTCGGCACCTTGAAGGCGCACGAACGTCCGGCCGTCATCCTGACTTCGAATCGCGCGCGCGAATTGTCGGAAGCGCTGCGTCGCCGATGCCTCCATCTGTTCATAGATTTTCCCAGTGCCGAGCAGGAACGAAAGATCATCGAGCTGAAAGTGCCGGAGCTCGATGCGCGCCTCGCGGCTGAAGCGGCGCGCCTGGTCGGAGCGATTCGCAAACTCGGGCTTCGAAAACCGCCCTCGATAGCAGAGACCCTGGATTGGGCGCGAGCGCTGGTGCGGCTCGGCGTGCGCGAACTCGACACCGACGCGGTGCGCACCGCGCTCGGCGTGCTGCTCAAGCACGAGGACGACCGCGTCAAGGTCGAAGCCAAAGCTTCGTCGCTCGTCTCGCGCTCGCGATGACCGCGCTTCGCGAGCAGTTGATCAAATTCATCGAGGCGCTTCGCTGCGCCGGCGTTCGAATCTCGGTCGCTGAATCAATCGACGCGATGAACGCGGTGGCGGCGGCGGGACTCGCGCGCGAACGGATGCGAGAGGCGCTGGCGGCGGCTTTAATCAAGGACGAAGCCGACCGCGCCGTCTTCGATCAATCTTTCGAAACTTTTTTCGCGATCCCGCGCCGGTCGCCCGCCCAGCATCCCGATCAACGCGGCGAACAGGTTTCCGCAGCGAGCGGTCGCGGACGCCCGGGCGAGCATTCGGCGCCGCGCGAGGAATCGCCGCCCAGACAACCCGAGCAACCAAGCGATGCCGCGCATGGCGAACGCACCGACAAATCGCGACCGAGCGAAACTCTGCACAAAAGGAAATCGTCTACACCTGCTCGCGAGACTCCACAGGCCCTGAGCGAAGACAAGCATGGCGCCGCCGGCCGCAAAGATGAAGCGGCCCACGTCGAGACATCGAGCGCCGGCGGCGATAAGAAGCAATCGGGAATTGAAGGATCGCGCCTGGCGGGAATACGCGCAATTGCGCGTTTGCCGTTCGAGGAATTTTCCGATCTCGACTACGAGCAGGCGCGCGACGCTCTCGCACCGCTGGTCCGACGTTTCAGAATCAGGATGGGCCGCCGGTTACGCCTCGCTCGCAGCGGCCGGATTGATTTCCGCCGCACGATACGCGCGGGTTTGCAGCGTGGCGGTGCTTTCATCGATCTCAAATTCCGCGCGCGGCGCCCACGCCACGTCAACCTGGTAATCCTCGCGGACGTTTCCGGTTCGGTCCGCTACGCCGCTCAGTTGATGCTCGAATTGATCGCCGGTGCCAGCTTATGCTTCCGCCGCGTCGCGAGCTTCGTTTACGTGGATCACCTGTCAGAGGCCGACTTCGAGCAGGGCCACCTGGTGATGATCCCGGCGATCGACCTTTACGCGCGCTCCGATTTCGGCCGCGTACTGGGCGAACTGTGGAATCGCCGCGAAGGACTGCTCACCCGCGCGACGGTGGTGGTGATCATGGGTGACGGGCGCAACAATCGCCTGCCGGCGCGCGCCGATCTCATCCGGGAGATTGCACGAATCTGCCGCGCCGTCATCTGGCTCAATCCTGAGGAGCCCGCGCGCTGGGGCACCGGCGACAGCGCGATCAAGCAGTATGCGCGCGAAGTGACTGCGCTGGTTCCGGCGCGCAATTTGCGCGAATTGCAGGCTGCGCTACTCCGAGTTGCGTGAGTTCAGAAATCGAACAGTTCGCGCATCTTCATCAGCAGCCACCGGCGCGGGCCTGCCTTGCCGTCGCCGTGCTCGCTGGCCGACAGGATTTGGAGACGCGCAGCGTTGCGGGTCGCAATGATTTCGCTCATCGCCGCGGCGGCAGCGGGCCGATCCTTGAACAGGCGGGTGAACCCTTCGCGATCCATCTCTATGACTTCGACATCGCTCAGCGCACGCACGCTGGCGGTGCGTGGTTCTCCGGTCATCAGCGCCATTTCGCCGGCGAAATCGCCGCGAGCGTAATTGCTGATGTGGATCGGTTGCCCGTCGGCGGCATGCACGAACACCTCGGCCGCGCCGCTACGGAAGATGAACATCGATTCGCCGGGTTCGCCTTGCCGCATCAGCATCTCGCCCGCCCCGAACTGGCGCACCGCGACGCTCGGTACTAACGTTTTCAGTTCCTCTTCGGAGAGGCCGCGCAGAAAATCCACGTTGCACAATTCGTTCATCAGTTCGCGCTCGAAAGCCACGTCGGCTTTTTCGTCGGCGCGCGCTTCCTTCATCTGGACCGTGCGCATCGGGAACGGGATTTCGATCGAATGGCGGCGTAGTGCGTACCACAGGCTCGACACAACCTGGTCCCGGATGTGCTCCTGCGCGCCGTAGTCGGAGATCCAGTATTTGACCCGATACTTGATCGCCGAATCTCCGTATTCCCACGCGAGCACCTCCGGCGACGGCACGCGCATCACCTGCGGCGTGTCGTGCAACAATGTCATCACGACTTCGCGCACGTGATTTGGCGGCACCGAATAACTGATGCCGACCGAGACCTCGTCGGCAACGCCACCGGTCGCGTAGTTGAACAGCACGTCCTTTGCGATCAGCGCGTTGGGGATTTCCAGGCGCTCGTTCGCGCGCGTCATGATCGTTGTCGAGCGCCACGCAATACCGCGCACCCTGCCCACGTGAATTCCGCTACGAATCCAGTCGCCCGGCTCGAACGGCTTCTGCGCCATGACTGAGAGTCCGCTGAAGATGTTGCCGAGCGTATCCTGCAGCGCGAATCCAATTACCGCCGCTACGACCGCCGAACCGGTCAGCAGTGAAAGCGGTTGCACACCGAAATCGGTGTACATCACGATCATCACGACCACCGCCCACAGCACGATCATCAGGCTGTCTTTGACAATCGTCGAGAAATGGACCTTGCCGCGGCGCATCAGCGCGTCGAGACCTTCGAGAATCAGCCGGATCAGCCCGAACAGAAACAGCACGTAGGCCGCGACCGTGACCTTTTCGGCCGCCGGGACGCTCCGCAGGTAATGCGAGGCCGCGTCCAGCAGGATGCTGAACGAGAGCAGCAGCAGAGTGGTCGGAGTGACCGAGCGCCTGCGCCGTCGCACCGCGATCGCGGCAAGCATCCCGATGACTGCCAAGATCGCTTCGATCACCGCGGCGGTATCGCGCGCCAGTTCGTCGATACCCAGCAGATTTTGGAGTTGCGACGGATGCATCGCTCAGGTTCCGGCGGGCTGCGCGATTTCGTCGAGCAGCTTTAGTCCGTCGAATGGATATCGCGCCGCCAGATGCAGCACGACGATTTTGTCCTTGCGTTTGGCTGTCACTTTTTGCGCGGCGATTTTACGTCCGGCCCGCATAACATGATAGGCGCGTCATCGGGCCTCAGCTATCCGCTTAAGGTCGTCACTCAGCATCATCACCGACTTTCGGCGTTGGCTGATTAGCGCCTCTTCCTCCTCGCCCAATTCGCCCAAATATCGATTCAGCTCGGGAATGAACAAGACCGCGCGATATGGAAACCCGCGCCGAATCTGATCGTGCGCGCGCTCCGCGATCACACCCTCGACCGCGGCCTCCGCGAGCCGCTCGCGAATCTCGCCGCCTTCTTCATATGCCAGCGCCGCGGCCGCACGCAGCCGCGCCGAACGCCGCCCCGGCTCGACGCCCGCCATCCTGCGCATCACCTCGTTTACGAGCGCACGATCGGAATTGTCGCCGGCGCGTATCCATCGATGCGATCTTACGCCCGGTTCGCCGCCGAGCGCGTCAATCTCGAGGCCGCCGTCGTCCGCGATGGTCGCGATTTGCGCGCGCTGGAAATAAAAGCGCACCTTCAGCAGCGCGTTCTCCGCAAAAGTTGCTCCGGTCTCCTTGGGCGCTTCTTTGATTCCGGCATCGGTCAGCGAGATCGGTTCAAGCCTGAATTCGCGCAATAGCAGCCGATATTCCGCAAGCTTCGCCGGATTGGTGGTCGCAATCAGTATCCGCCGCATCGAGTAAAGATTCCCGTGATTCTCGCCAGGTCCTGGTGCTCGCGCTAATGCTTTGGTTGATACGTGATCTTCAAATCGGCGCGCGCGCCGTGTTCCTCGAGCGCCAGTTCGATCAATCGATCGATTAGTTTTGGCAACGGAAGTCCCGACGCCTCCCACAATTTCGGATACATGCTGATCGCGGTGAATCCGGGAATCGTGTTCACCTCGTTCACGTAAATTTCGCGCAAGTCGCGACGCGCCAGGAAATCCACCCGCGCCATACCTTTCAGTGAGAGCGCCTTGAACGCCGCCACCGCCATCGCGCTGATTTTCTTCGCGATTGCACGCGGCAGGTCGGCGGGAATTTTCACCTCGGAGCCGTTCGGATCGACGTACTTCGACTCGTAGGTGTAGAACTCGTGGGCGCCCTTGATCAGGATTTCGCCCGGTATCGACGCCTCGGGCCGGTCGTTGCCGAGCACCGAGCATTCGATCTCCCGTCCCTCGCACGACGCCTCGATCAGCGCCTTGCGATCGTATTGAAAACTGTCGTCCAGCGCGGCCTTCAGTTCGGAGGCGCGCTTAACTTTGCTTATTCCAATCGACGAACCGATCGCGTTGGGTTTGACGAACACCGGATAGCCGAGCTTCCGCGCCAGGCGCGCCGCCAAGCCCGGATTTTCGTCGTAGTCAGCGCGTTCGATCGAAAAATACCGGACCACCGGCACCTGAGCGTCGCGCAGCAACCGCTTCTGCACGTCCTTGTCCATCCCGATCGCGGAGCCAAGCACGCCTGCGCCGACGTACGGAATCCCCGCCAGCTCGAGCAATCCCTGCACCGTGCCGTCCTCGCCGTAACTGCCGTGGAGCACGGGGAATACGACGTCGAGCGACTGCCCAGCGGTCTTTCGGAGCGCAATTGAGTCACCGCCCGCGCCGTCGGACAGCGAAGGAACCAACGCGTGATCATCGGGATGCGGCAACAAGGTCACTTGCGTTCCGCTACCGGTCAGCGCCGCAAGATGAGGCGTTTTTTCGGCGAGCAGCTTGAGCGCGTCATGCTCCAGATACCAGCGGCCGTCGCGGCCAATTCCGATCGGCACGATTTCGTAGCGCTTCGGATCCATCGCCGACATCACCGTCAGCGCGGAACGAAGCGAAATTTCGTGTTCGCTGGAGCGTCCGCCGAACAGGACGCCTACTCTAAGCAGTTTTTTTCGTGCCATCGTGAAATGCCGACGCGATTCATCTCAAGCGTCCGCGCGATGGCAAGGATTCTGACATGCCGTGACGGCGCGTTCGAGCGCGCCGCGACATCTACTGCCGGTAGTTCGGCGCTTCCTTGGTGATAAACACGTCGTGCACGTGGCTCTCACGCATGCCCGCGTCGCTGACCTTGACGAATTTCGCCCGGCGCCGAAGATCGGACAGGTTGGCCGCGCCGAGATAGCCCATCCCCGACTGCAATCCACCGACCAGTTGCTCGATGTTCGAGGCGAGCGATCCGCGATGCGGTACGCGGCCCTCAATTCCCTCGGGCACGTGCTTGCCGTCGGTTACTGAGAACTGTCCGTAGCGATCGCTGGTGCGCTCATTCATCGCCCCGATCGACCCCATCCCTCGATAGAGCTTGTAGGTCCGCCCCTGGTAGAGAATCGTCTCGCCGGGACTTTCCTCGGAGCCCGCGAACAGCGATCCGATCATCACGGTATTGGCGCCCGCCGCCAGCGCCTTGGTGATATCGCCCGAGAAGCGGATTCCGCCGTCCGCGATCACCGGGATATGGCGCGGTTCCGCGACCGCGATCGTATCCATGATCGCGGTTATCTGCGGTACGCCGACGCCCGAGATAACCCGCGTAGTGCAAATCGATCCGGGTCCCATCCCGACTCGCAAACCGTCCGCGCCCGCGTCGCACAGCGCCTTCGCGCCTTCGCTGGTCGCGATATTTCCCGCCACCACTTCCGCGTCAGGCCACTCGAGCTTGGTCGCCTTGATCGCGTCGATCACGTTGCGGGTATGCCCATGCGCCGTGTCGATGCAGATAACGTCGACGCCCGCGCGCCTGAGCGCCGCGACCCGCGCCTCGCGCTCCGGCCCCACTCCGACCGCCGCGCCAACTCTGAGCCGCCCCATCTGATCCTTGCTCGCGTGCGGATGCCGAATCGCCTTGTCCATGTCCTTCACGGTGATAAGGCCGCGCAGCCGGTTTTGATCGTCGACCAGCGGCAGCTTCTCAATCCGATGCGCCTGCAGGATTTCCTTAGCGTCGTCGAGACTGATTCCCGGACGCGCGGTGACCACTTTGCTCGTCATCAGGTCACGCACCGGCTTGTCGAGCCGCCGTTCGAAACGCAGGTCCCGATTGGTCAGAATCCCGACCAGCCGGCCTTCCGCGACCACCGGCAGACCTGAGATTCGGTAACGTTCCATGACCGCGAGCGCGTCGCCGATTTTCTGCTCCGGATGAACCGTGATCGGATCGACGATCATTCCGGTTTCATATTTCTTGACCGTTTCAACTTCGGCCGCTTGCTGTTCGATCGAGAGATTGCGATGCACAAAGCCGATCCCGCCCATCTGCGCGATCGCAATCGCGGTCCGCGATTCCGTGACCGTATCCATCGGGCTCGAGACCAGCGGGATGTGCAAGCGAATCTTGGGCGTCAGCAACGTCGAGACGTCGCACTGCGCGGGCAGCAGGTCCGACGCATTCGGCAGCAAGAGCACGTCGTCGAAAGTTAGCGCTTCGCGGAGCTCCTGATGCGGCATAAATGACCCTCCTCGGGTAAAAAAAGAGCCCGCGGATTTCCCGCGGGCTCA
>CAAGKR010318654.1_pt1 | contig 10061 bp, 9 predicted proteins | sample 2556971 | NCBI WGS metagenome assembly CAAGKR01 (sample SAMEA5207829, study PRJEB30636) | soil metagenome | biome: forest; feature: boreal; material: soil | place: USA | collected 2011-09 | depth 1 m
ATCCCGCGGGACGCTCACTTGGGATCCTGCCAACGATGTCGATGTGGCCGGTGCTGATGGGCCCGCGCAAGACCAAAGAGTACTTCTTTACCGGCGACTACATGCCGGCGAAGGAAGCGCTCGAATGGCATCTGGTTAATCGAGTGTTCCCCAAGGACAAGCTCGAAGAGGAAACCATGAACTACGCTCGGCGGGTCGCGATGGTTCCGGCTGAGCTGCTGATGCTGCACAAGGCTGCGGTGAATCGCTATCTCGAGATTCTCGGGATTCGCGCCGCCGAACAATCAGCTGCCGACATCGACGTGATCGCGCATCAGACCGACACGGTGAAGAACTGGATGAAGGCGAGCCGCGAGAAAGGGCTAAAGGGCGCGCTTTCGGACCGCGATCGCCCATTCGCGAAAAAAGCCTGACGCGTCTTGCCCGGCATAGGATTGTTGGTGGATTGTGGATTTGGAAAATGGTAGTATCGCGCGATTGTTGATGGCTGCGAGGAGGGGAGAATGATCAGATACGCGTTGCTCGCCGTTGCCACCGTTTTCATCACCGCGTGCAATTCTTCGCCGTCACAAACCGCCGAAAACACGGTCGGGGGCGCCAACGTGGTTTCTTCCGCGCAAGCCCCGATGGCGCGGGCGACGACGAGCCTTTCGATCGACTGGGGTTCAAAAGGGCAAGCCGGCCAGGTCGCGGTCGCCGACGTATTGAGCTACGGCGGCTCAAAACCGACGATCAATCCGCCGGCTGGATGGCAATTGATTCGTGACGATTCCACTAAAACGACGCGGCAGTCGCTGTATTGGCATGCAATCCGGGCGAATGACACCAGCACGGCGACGTGGACATTCAGCGAGCCGGTCAACGCGCAAGGCGCGGTGGTGCTTCTGGACAACGTCGCGTCGGTTGCGCCGGTGGACGCTAGCAGCGGCAACACCAGTAGTCCCGGACTGACCGCCAAGTCGGTGACGACTACTACCGACGGTGACTTGATCCTCGCCTTTTATGCGACCGATTTCGGCGGAGGGGGACTCAACCCGCAGATGCCGACCAACATGAGCTCAATTCTGGACATGGAATCCGCGCCCCGCGAATATTGGATCTTGGGGACGTACCAGAGCCACAACGGCGAAACCCAAGACGCCGCTTGCGCTAGCGGGCAGTCTTTCAGTTGGGTCGCGGCGCAGGTAGCGATAAAGCACGGGGCCGCGTCGTCGGCCGCGCACTGAGGAGGTCGAGCGATTGACAACGCGCGCAGCGTTCGCTTGGACTCCACGAGAGAAATGCGGATGAAGAGAGGCGCATCGACGGTTGCGGTGGTGGTTTTCGTCGCCGCGTTCATCGCGCCGCGCGCGGCGAACTGTGACCAGTTAAGCACCGGCGGTATCAGCGTGAACTCGTTGGTACAGGCGCCGCTCGTGACCGACGCGAAAAGCCTTGCTCTCGATCCCGACTCGACGGCCCAGCCGGGCCAACTCGCGATCGCCGACGTGATTACCTACGACGGCTCGAGACCAACGATTATCGCTCCCGATGGCTGGACCTTGATTCGGGACGATAGCACCGCGACGACTCGACAGTCGCTCTACTGGCATCTGGTTCAGCGCAACGACCCGATCACGAAACCGTGGAGCTTCAGCGAAGCCGTTGATGCACAGGGAACGATCGTTTTGCTGGATAGTGCTTCCCAGGGCAGCCCGATCGGGGTCAACAGCGGAAACTCAGGCACCGGCGAGGTCCTAACCCCCCAGGTAGGGTCCGCGGGAGGCGACCAACCCTATGTGCTCGCCTTCTATGCGACCGATTTCGCCGGCGGCGGACTAAATCCGCAACTGCCGGACGGTCTGACCACAATCCTCAACCAGAATGCCGACCCGCGCGAATACTGGATCGGCTCCTATGCCCCGGCTGAGAGCAAGAGCGGCGACGCGTCCTGCATTACTCCTCAGCTCTTCAATTGGGTCGCGGCCGAGGTCACAATTCACCCGGGCACCGAGACCGCGTCGAACCTCTAACCCCATTTCGGAGAACCTATCCGGTCCGTTGGCCGCCGCTGCTGGCCGAGCGGCTCCGGGTGGGTCCGCAGCCGCGAGCGCAGGTGCAGCGTTCATCGCTTGGCGCAATCGTCGCCGTCGCACGCCGGTGCAACACCAGATGGATCTTCAGCGCTCGGCCGCAAGCGCTCGTACACGCGCGACCTTGGCGAGACGTCGGCGCCTGCTCGTCGCTGCCGCCGCGGCAACAAGCGAACCCTGACCGCGCCCTACTCTAGCAGCAACCGTGTTCAGGAACCGCACCCAGTAGGGGAGAAAAGGTTGCAGTGGAGGCGGCGACGCTCGAACAACCATACCGCCAACGTCGCGACAAACGTCAGCATCGTGATTCCTAGTCCGACCACAAAAGAGCGAGGACGGTAAACAATCTCAAGATGTTGCCGGCCAGCCGGTAATAAACGCACCGCGATAAGGCCATCTTGCGAAAACACTTCTCCTTTGCCTCTGATCAGATGCCAGCCTTCATCGTAGTTCTGGTTCACGATTAGAACTGTAGGTTTCAACGCAACGACGTCGTAGCCTAGCCGGTTCGGTGTCCAGCTAGTAAGAGCTACCATCCCATCGCCGAGCAAATATTGTTCACCGCGGTATCCTGGCTGATCATATCCTCGAGGATTCGCGGTCCTCCCGAGCACCTCATAGCAGCTGAGTACTCCTGTATTTGCCTTGGCAGCCATAAACATATGGCCATATAGCATGGAGGACGACATCTGATGGAATTCTTTGGACGAAGGCAAGGATGCCTCCTGACCAATGACCGCATAGCGCAGATATGAAGCACTGACCAGCCATGAATCCAGTAGCGCCAATCCAACCAACAAAACTGCCGCTGCCCGGATCAACCGCTCCTTCGACGCATACATCGCGTCTACACCCAACCCGGTCAGCACCGCCAATGTTAGGGTGAACAAAATGAGGCCACGAGTAGGAAGCCTCAGCGATGAGAACAATGGAAGCTTGTGAATCAAAACCCATGGAGAATAGGTCCCGAAGTTTCCGGCCGCCAGAATCAGAAGAACGCAGGATATGATGAACCACGGCAGCGCTTGAACGGGCCGCCGAACGCACCCGAAAAGGCCAAATCCTGTGTATAAAATCCCGACGTATGCCCCGTATTCATAGAATCCCCAATCCTGACCGGACCGAACCATCGCGGGATTCTGATTGCGGGAAAATAGTTCGACAAGGAGGGCGCTTAGATGATTACTTTCGAGCGGAGAAACAAGCCTCGGTTCAAGACCTACGAAGGCGACACCAGGCAAGACCTTTATTGCCGCAAATCCCAGGGTCGACACCCCGACGACGCCTAGTGCTAGCAAGGGAGTCCAGGTTCGACGCTGCAAAGTGAATACAAATGCCAGCAGCGTGAGTATAAGCGCCGACTGGGGCAACGCGTAGACGCCGCCTTCCATTAGAATCACGGCCATCAGGAATCCTGCGAGGAAACCGGGAAGCAGCCGGAGCCGTTGAGCACATCGACCGAACAGCGCGATCACCCAAGGCACAAAAGCGTAGGGCATCATCACACAGTGTCCTACGGCCAAATGGCCGTAGTACCAGGAGCTGCCAGCAAAAGTTCCTGCGGTGGCAACCGCGCCAAGGGGGGAAAGCTTCTCTTCTCGCGCCAGCCAATAGGCGCCTGCGAAACCGATCGCAATATGGCTGACGACTTCCAGGTGTACTCCGAGCGAGGGGCCGGCGACCAGTTGGAGCGCGAACGAAGGTGTCAAAAAGGTCGATTGCGGATTAGCGAGCAGAGGTATTCCGCCACATTTGTAAGGATCCCACAACGGAAACTGGTGGAAATGCCGTATGGAGTGAAATGGCACCCAAAACATTTCCATATTCAAATCCCAGTCGTTGAGTGCCCATTGGGAAAGCGCCCCATGTGTGAGGTGGGTGACGATGGGATAGCCGAAGCAAATCGCGAACGCTACTGAACCGAGCGCGACCCACAAGCTTTCGCGCCTGGTCCAAGAGCTACTCGGGGTCGGCTTCGCCACACTCATACCGCGCGCTCGTCCCCTGATGTCGGCAGTCTCTGGATCCGAAGAGCCTCGCGATCGCTCATAGCCGCGTCAGGTTCTGGCTGGGTCACGTTCGTAGCACCAAACGAATAACGTCGCGGCCAGCGTCAGCAGGCTGATAGCCAGGCCCTCCTCGACTGCCTTGCTTCGGTAGACCAGTTCGAGATGCTGCTTGCCCGCCAGCAGCCGGACACCGATGAGTCCGTTGTCGGAGAAGATCTCGCCGCTGCCTGCCGCGAGGCGCCAGCCGTCGTCGTAATTCTGGTTGACCACCAAGGCCGTCGGCGCCAGAGCCGTCACCTCGTAGCTGAGCGCGTTCGGCGTCCAGCGGATGAGCCGCACCGTCCCCGGTCCGTCAAGGTGCTGCTCGCCTTTGTAGCCGGGCTGGTCGTAGCCGACGGCGTTCGTTGTGATGTCCGTATATTCATAACACTCGAGCGCACCCATGTTCGCTTCCGCGACGTGAGTCATGTTGAGCTTCGCTCCGAGTTGTCTCATCTGGCGAAATTGAAACGACTTGGTCAAGCGAGGAGTCGCATCCCGGAAAATGAGTTCGAGGTTCGGCGGGCCAACCAGCCAGCAATCTATCAGACCGAGAGTCAATAGCAGTACCGACAGCCGCGGACCCCAGGCTCGGAGCTTGGCGCACAACAGCTCCGCCCCCAAACCGGCAAGGACTGAGACCGGCAGGACGAAAGGGATCAGGAATCGCGTAGGCAACCGCATCGCGGTGAGCATCCCGCCGAAGAACTTCTGGTCGCGCATCAGCACCCAAAGTGACTTTGATCCGGTGTCACCTCTCACCATCTCAAGAAACACAAACCCGCACACTATCCATGGCAAAGGACGCCGCCATCCGTATGCACAGCCGAGCAGGGCTAGCGCAAAGAATGCGAAAGAGACGTACGCGCCGTACTCCTGGAAGCCAAAGGAACCAGGACCATTGCGCAGGATGTCCTGATAGCGCGACAGGAGGCAGATTCGGATTACCCACCAGGGATTGCTTTCACCTCCGGTCACTCCGCGGGGATACAATCCGAAGAAGTGAATGGCAGGCAGCAGTTTGATCGCGGCGAACCCCGTCATAGAAGCCGCCGTCGCGGCCCCTGACCATAGCGGCCAGAGACTAACGCGGGTCAGGACCATCGGGATCGCGATGGCCGCGATAGTAATCGCCGCGGAGATCGCAACGTAGAGGCCGCCCTCCCAGAACATCAGCGCGATCACCAGGCCCGAAAGGCCGGCAGGCAGAATTCTTCTGCGGTTCACCGCGAGGCAGAACAATGCAGCAGCCCAGGGTAGATAAGTCGCGGGCAGAAACACCGCGTGCCCCTCACCGATATGCAAGTAAAACCAGGAGCTCGCGGGGAAGAGCGAGGCGCACACCGCGCAAGCGAGAGGCCTCAGTGCGAGCGAGCGCCCGAGTACGTAACCACCGATCCAGGCTAACGCAAGATGGAGAATGATCTCCACTTGCAATCCGAGAACCGGCCCGGTCATCAGATGAATCAGAAAAAAGGGCGTCAGTATTCGCGACTGTGGATTGCCGAACATAGGCATTCCGCCGCACTTGTACGGATTCCACAAGGGGAACTGATGGTAGTGAACAACTGTGTAGTACGGTACCCAGTGCAGTCCGGTTGTGAACTCCCAGTCATGGAATGCGCCGAACTGTCGAAGGTGACCGAGAATCGGCCACGCGAAACCCAACGCGAAAGCCATCGAGCAGAACGCGACCCACAAGGCTTCGCGCCAGCGCAGGGTGAGGCTCGCCACCAGCTGGCTGACCCACGGGACCACGCAAGCCATCGCGATCAAGGAGCGGCCGGCGGCGTGAGTTCTCTTGGCCCCGCCACCTCGTAGAGAGTTTGTCCAAGACCCTTGAGGTCCGCGACAGGGATCAGGTTGTACTTCTTCTCGATGGCGTCCACCTGATCTCCGATGGGAAGCGAATACACCGGCCGTTTTGGATAAAAGAGACCAATCGCCGGAGTCACCCCGCCCCAGCCCCGATCCAGCGTCGTGCTGTCGTCGTATACGTCCACGTCCGGCCGCAGCCCGTCCACGAAGTGCGCGTACCACAGCGCGTTACTTGGACCCCACCAACAGAAGATCACCGCGCGCGGCTTTACCCTCTCGAACACTCCATGCGCGAGAAGCTCGGCGTCATGGTAGCCGTGCATGTCCGCATTGCTCCAGTTGACGCGCGCCAGAATAATCGGCGGCAGCAACACCATCGTTGCAGTTACATGCAGGGCTCGCCGCAACCGTCCCGTGGTGAAACGTTCAATTGGACTCGTGACAAGTATGCCGAAGCCTACCGCTGCCGCAAAGAACAATAGCCAATTCGAAATCAGCAAATAGTGCGTGGTGTCATTAATCGGCATAGTGAGAGTCGGAAACATAGGAACAATGAAACCGAGTGCGGTGCAAATGGCCATGCGCCAGTCCCGAATGGCCAGTGTCCCAAGCCCGATCAACCCCAGAAAACCTGTGAACGCTCGTCCCCACGGGGTAAGCCATTCGCCATACCAGCCGGCTGCCTGAGGGAGAGATATCACGAAACGGCGCAGTCCTTCCCAGGTCAGATAGTTGAGTACGCCACCAACCTGCCCGCCCAACGCAACGAACCTGAAGCCCTCCCAGGTGTACGTATTCCCGTAGTTGAGCGGAGGATTCATCGATGCTCGAAGAGGAAGGTAGGTGTAGATGGCGACCAGGCTGACGACGCCGGCCAGTCCTGCAACGATCATAGTGACGGGCCTGAAGAACTTCCTCGGTTGCGCGATGATCGCATAGAGAACAGTTGCCGGCAGTTCCATCGACAGGACTCCGGCACTACCAAGCCCAAGTCCAGAGACTAGAGCCACGGTCCACAGCCAACGGCGGTCACCAGTCTCTGCCCACTTCGCCGTCATCAACCAGATCGCCGCTCCGATGAAGACGGTTAGAGTGTAAGGGTCCGCCTTGTCGGCCGCCCTCCAGGTGTTAAGAGCGAACGCAAAGCAGAAAGCCGCGGCGACCGCAACGACGGCCGGCACTCCATAGCGAATCGAGATCAGCACCAATAATGCGGCGGCCATCGCCGCGCTCAGCACGGACATCAGATTCATGCGAAACGCCCAGGAACCAAGCGGCAGCAGGGTGCCGAACAGTTTGCCCAAGAGTGTATACAGCGGGTAGCCCGTCGGATGCGCGATTCCAAGCACATAGGTAACCGTTTGAAATTCTCCAGTATCCATGAAGGCCGGCCCCGGCATCATCGTGCGCAGGTACACTGACATCACGACCGCGAAAGCCACTGAAGCTGCGATTCCGGCCCGCCGCTCTCTCGCCACCGCCCGCCAGCCGAGGAATCCAGGAGGCTTAGCGCTACCGGCTTGATGCGGCGAGTCGCTTGCGTCGTTCATTCAGCCTCTCAGCGTATCGGATTCAGGATGATTTGCGGCGGAAGAGTCGTAGCGTACCCTGATGGAAGACTTCCACATAGCCGTCGGGCGGGTTCTTGATCGACGGCGTGGGTTCGTTTGCTCCAGGATGTAGAGTGAATGTTCAGAGAGCGCCTGGGCAAGCGGCGAAATCTGCCTGACCCTGCCCCCGCTGAACCATACGTCATTCTGCATAACCACCGGATCGTCATCGATGCCCGTGAAGACGGAGAAACGATTGAAGTCGCCCGCTACTGCAGCGTTGTCCGCGATGTGTAGCACGCGAGTTTCAGTGGTTATGCGGCCGGCATCCTGTTCGGCGCGCAGGAAGTCGACGAGGGCCAAATCCGCCGGTCCCAAGGTCCAGCGTGTGTCATTGAGTTCCGTCCCAAAACCGATCGCAGCGGTGCTCAAATCGGTCCCCCCTCTCCTCGGCGAGTGAATCCTCGTAGTAATCATATCTTACATCCGGCCGCAGATACCATGGATAAATCAGAATCGTCAGCAACGCCAGAAGCACCACGAGCTTCGACCGTTCGCCCGCATCGTAAAGTATGGAAAACAGGACCGCGGCAGGAAAGACGAGGAAATATGGACAGCAGTATTCGTCGAGCTTGTAGGCAATATCAGCGAGCGCGGAATGAAATACCTCGCCACCGACTCGCCGCGAATGCGCCGGGAAGTTCGTGAGCGGTGCCCAACAACAGAGCGAACGCGGCAAGCACGACTCCGTTTGATCCGGCAGGATCGTGAGCTGTGGCTGCCCACATCGCGAACCCGCCGAGCGCAAACAGGAATAGCAACGGGTACTGCTTCATGATCTGGTCGAAGATCGAGTCACGCATGCTTGCGTGCTTGTAAATCACGACGACGACCAGAAGCGCGACCATCGCTCCGTCGAGCCTGCGAATGGCCCTGGCCGTATGCGACACGCCTGGCCGTGATACTGCAAACAGGATCAATCCGATTCCGGCGAGCTGGCTTAGGGGTGTAGTGCGCCGGCGGCGGCCACGAGCATCGCGAAGCCGCCATCGATGGCGCGCACTGCGACCGAAGTGCCGAGCAGCAACGCGCGGCACGCCGTCGCTGTCCTGTTGCGTCCATGATCAAGGAAAAATGCGAGACCCAGTGCGACCGCATTCTGCTTAGAGCGCTTCTTGCGCAGCGGCAGTCGCATTACGGGGTTGCAAATTGCTCGTCCGGACAATCGCTTGCCCGTCAGCCGTCCGCCATAGCTTTAATGACGCCATAAATTTGCTGCGAGGTGGGACGGCTGATGTCAAAACGTTTCTTGCCCGCGATTTATCTCTTTGCTGACCCGACGATTTCGGGATCTTGGCGCATACCACCGCGCCGCATCGCCGCCATCGCGCTTCTGACGCGGCGAAGAGACTTCTGCGGTACCGCTCGATCCGATCCGCGCGCCGGGGAATCGTACTTCGCCTTCTGCGCTCAAAGCCCGCATCGCGATGCTCGCGCCGGCACGTCCCGGCGCCGCGCTCATCCCCACAACCTGTAAGAAGATGGAGCCGGCGAATCTTCTACCCGAGGCTGACCGCGTACCACAGCGGACGTATGGTGCTTACCACGCCCGGTCACGGTCAGCGAAAAAGCATTGTAGCTCTAAGTCGATCACAGCGTACTGCACACGTTCCCCCCACGTCGGCAAGCAGCCGACGATCAAGGATCTGCTGTACGACCTGATGGTGTCCTTGTGCAATGACCTGGCGGTCTTCGCTGGCGAGTAGCAGGCCGGCAGCGCCGAGGTGTTCACCGATGAAGAAGGTCCACGGACGAGCAGAGGCTCAAGAAGACGGACGTGGCGAATCCCGAGAGATTGCCGGTCGAGCGAGCACACCCCCCCGACGGTGACTTGTCCATGTCCACCTGGCTCAAACGGAATGGAGCTGATCTTGGCTGCGACGGCGCCCCGAGTGAAAATCAGTGCGGCGCTTATCCATACTGCACGTGGGCTCCGGCTTTTTCGCCGCCGCGTTCTCGCCCCTGGAGCGATTCATTTCTTGGCAGAAAAGCAGTGGCAACGAAGAGGAACAGTAAATTGCGCATTCCGATTATAGGTGACCCTTTAAAAAGAGATTCACGACGGCTAATCTCGCCACAACTCCATCCGGATACAAGAACTTTGCTCGCGCCGATGCTAGGATGGCCGGACGATGGTCGTTCGTCTGAGTCGCCGGTTCCAGCAAGCTCCCGTATCGATCGCCTGGATTTGCTCAATCCTGGGCGGCGCGCTGGCCCTCTATCATCTGCGTAATTTCTCCTGGCCGCATGATTTCCACGCGTCCGTAACCGCGCTGATCCAATTCTCTCCAGAGACCGGACGCGAGGCGATAAAGCTCTGGATGTTCTGGGCCTGGTCCGGATTGCTGCTCGCCACTCTTCTGCGCCGGATCGAGCCGGAACTCGACGCGTTCGATGCCTGCCTGGGCGGTGCGGCGGGAATCTGGGTGCTGGGCCATCTGATGGGCAGCATCCTGGGTCCGCTCGGATTGTTTCGCGGCACCACCGTATGGCTGTTGATGGGCTTCGCAACC
>CAAGKR010525153.1_pt1 | contig 10061 bp, 12 predicted proteins | sample 2556971 | NCBI WGS metagenome assembly CAAGKR01 (sample SAMEA5207829, study PRJEB30636) | soil metagenome | biome: forest; feature: boreal; material: soil | place: USA | collected 2011-09 | depth 1 m
AAAACCATATATCAAACTTAGAAACAAATTATTCAGGATATTACTGCTATGATGAGCAATATGTTAAAATTAAAGGAATATGGATGTACCGTTTAACATTATTCGACCATATACTCAACATACCCGTAAATGAAAAAATAACCCCCGATACAGAATACACAACCATTATACAGTTTATACGAGAATCAACAAAAAATAAACCATTAAAAGCAATAACCACAGACCATGTACCAGAATATAAAAATATAATGGACGAATTAAAGGTTAAACACCAATTATGCATATTTCACTTTTACAAAATGATTGGAGACAAATTATATACGTTATTAAGATCAAAAAAAGTATCTGAAGATGAAAAAATACGATTAAACTTATATTACAAAGAAATACGAGAAATATTCGATACAACAAACTATGAACCATCATTAAATCTGCTAGATAAACTATTATCCAATTTAGATGATATTCCTCAATTCTTAAGAAGATTCATAACAAAAAAGATACTTCCCAACCTAAACAGACTCACACAATTTATGCATAATCCAAACATAGCACGAACAACCAATTGTATAGAAAATACTACAGACAAACTCTACCCAAAGCATACAAAAGGAAATACAAAACCACCAAAGGACTAACCAACTATTTAAAACTCAAAATGCAAAACTGGACCCAAAAACATAAAAAAAATCTTTAACACCAAACAACTTGACAACCCCATAATTACGAAAATCAAAGGGTATATCATGCCAAAATTTATTATTATAGGTCCTTAACCAGAGACACAATTTTGAGAGATGGTCTGAAGTACCACACAACAGGAGGGGCTGTTTATTATCAGGCTGCTGTACTATCAAAACTAGAAGTAGATGTAACTGCTATCATCACACTTTCTTATGAAGATAAAGAACTTTTAAATGCTTTTTCAAGTAATGTGGATGTAATCCCACTATTTTTTGATGAAACAATGGAATTCGAAAATATATGCCCTGATATTGACCCCAATCACCGGGTTCAAAAAGCCAATGTGCCAAAAAATCCTGTTAAACCCGAAAACCTTCCTAAAAACATTGGTAGCTATGATGCAGTTCTTCTATGTCCATTGTCACCTTCAGATATCCCAATTGAAACCATTAAACATATATCCGCTTTTAACATTCCAATTTATCTCGGTGCTCAGGGTTATTTAAGACAATTGGACCATCATAAAGTTATTCTGAGGCCGTGGAATCACTTTCAAGATTTTTTAAAGTACATTCAAATGATTTTTATAGATGAAGTAGAAGTTAAGGTTATATTGGATAAAAAAAATCATGAACTCAACATTATTGGGAAAAAACTAGCACTTTTTGGTCCGGAAGAAGTTATTATTACTCGTGGAGATAGAGGTGCTATGATTTACTCATCACTAAAGGAGCAGACCTATAAAATACCAGCATTTCCACCCAAGCAAACTATGGATCCTACAGGTTTAGGTGATACATACATGGCGGCTTATGTAACTAAAAGGATGGAAAAATATGATCCTGAAACATGTGGAATATTTGCGTCCATGGTATCAACTATGAAACTTGAAAAAATTGGAGCATTCCAAGGAAACAGATCTTTGATAAATAAACGTCTGAAAGAATTATAAACTAAAATTAATTAATCCTCCCTTTTGTTACTGTCAATTAATTAAATTCTTTCCAAAAAAAATTTTATAAAATTTTATTAATATAGTCAAATATTAATTAATTAGACCTTAAGGAGACAATACTATGATTGAAGAAATTGATGAAATTATATCTGATAATTTTCATAAGGATTTATGGAAATCACGAGGAGAGAAACTTGTAAAATGTGAAAAAATATTTCATAAATCATCAATTGATGAAACTGGACCTTCAGAACAAATCATATTAACTTTTGAAGATACAGATCAGATTGATATAGAAAATACTTATAAAGTTAGTATCACAGCCAACAACATGGAGTTTGGTATTTGTGATAGTTTTAACAACCCCATGAGTATCGATACTATCATTGGGAGAAGACTCCTCGATTATGATGAAATGCATTTTGACACATTCAATAATAGTACAGATGCGGTGTTACGAGTTACACTTGTTTTTGAGGAAGATTATGAGATCAATGTAGATGGTTACAACTTGTTTATAGAAAAACACGTTGGAATGGATTAATTTGATTTCAACATTTTTCAATTTTAAAAAAAGATTAATTATTTTTAAATTTCAGATATACAATTTATTTACTATATTCGATTTAAAATAGAAGATATGGTAATATGAAGAATGGTATAACTCCTGCAGCAAAGAATATAACAATTCCTGCTAATGTATATTGATTGTTTTTGTCCATTATACCTGTACACATGAGTAATATGCCAATAAAGCCCATAATGGGTGGGATTATATGTGAAAATATTATTGCAAAATCGCTTACCATAAAGATCACTTCTTTGATTATTTAATTTAGTTAAAAGATAAATTTAATAATTTGTATTATATCAATTAGATCTTTTATCATGCATTCATTTAAAGTTATGTTGTTAGTGAAGATCTAAATTTTCGTGAATTTCAAGTATGGTACTCCTCAATTCTTTATCTGATTCTGCTATCAAATCGATTCTATCAACCATAATATCCCATTTATGTAGATATTCTACTAATTGTACAGGAGTTATATTATCATCCATATCAAGAATTAATGCTTCTGCCTCATTAGTGATTTTACTAGCACCAAATTCTGTTAATGCTTTTTGAGCCTGTTCAATTTGTGCAGTCTTTACACGAAATGATCTTGTTTTCCTTGTGATCTGGGCGATGTTTATCTTCATCCTTTGAAGAACGATCAGGACATGTCTTTCAAGAGCACCTTCTAGCACTTCAATGTCGATTATATCCTTACCTCTATTTATTCTTACAGCTTGACATATCTGTGCAACATCCCTAACATGTGCAAAAGTAGGTTTAAGTCCTTCCCCGCCGTCAATACATTTTATATAAACTTTCATGAATCGCTCAAAGATATTCTCATCGTATCTTTCATTGAGATAATCAAGATTCATCTTGAAAACTTGGGCCAACTCAATAACATCTGGATTTTTAAGAAAGATATGTAATGGAGCTCTTCTCAAATGGGCTTCATCCATTATACTTATGTCCAAGTTGGTTGAAAATGCGGGTATAAAATTGCTGTACACTATTACTGGAATACCTCTCACATAGACCACATCTCTTCTATTTTCCATGGGAACTATAAGTCTGTTTAAAATTAGTTCATGGTCGTCCCTTTGTCTTCCAAGATCGTCTATTAATAGTATACCGCCGTTAGCCTTTATTATTGGGCTTGTTTCATAAACTCCTTTATTTGGATCATAATTAGTTTCAAGTTTGTTTAAATTTAGTTCAGCACCTGTTAAAACAAATGGGGCGTGAATCTTAACCCATCTAGTATCTTCGGGTTGTTCTGGACACATCTTATGGAAATCTTGGTCGTAAATTTGTATAACTTTACCTCCGAATTCAACAAATTTTGGAATTATAATTGGGGGCAAAAGATCAGACATTTTGCCTGTTAAAAAAGTTTTACCAGTTCCAGGAGGTCCATAAATGAATATTCCTTTACCAATAATACAGGATTCAATAAGGGATTCCTTTGCATATTCAACCCCAACAACATCCTTGAACGTGGACTCAATAACTTCTGGAGGTATTTCTATTGGATACCTGCCTTTTAATTGAGCTTCCATTATCTCTTCATAATTATCATAACTAACAGGCGCAACACCAATATAAGGATTTTCTTCAGATATTCCCCTATTTTTTTCACGGCCTTTTTTTGATATGCTGTACTGAACACTTGAAAAAAGGAAACTACCACTAACAGGTGCGCATAACCCTTCTTTTTCAAGTTTGCTCAAACACCTTTTTAATATATCCCAGTGTATGTATGTTATATCGAATAGTGTACTGGTTTTAACAGTACCATAACTTGTTATAATCTTTAATATCAGATCATTAACAAACGATTCTGATAATTGAATTTCTTCAAGTGTTTTAGGACTTCAAATATATGTTCCATTTTAGAATCATGATAATAACTCATTTAACCACCTTATCTTTGCAATAAATACTCTTTAGAAAATTATTGTTGTTATAAGTATATAATAGATAACGTTTGAAGCCTTTCTACATTATGTCCTTAATTTGTCCAATATCGGATATAATATCAAGTTTTAAATTCTTCTCTTTAATTATAACTCTTTCAGATTCTTTTAATTCTGGAGTTAAATATACTGCAGACATACCTGCATTTATGGCCCCTAATATATCATCATTAAAATTGTTACCAATCATAACAGAATTTTCTGCTTTACAGTTCATTGTCTCCATTGCTAGTTCAAATATTGCAACATCAGGCTTTTCAACACCGGCTTCTTGGGATGTTATAACAGAATCAAAAAAATGATGTAATCCCAATCTAACAAGTTTTTCGTATTGTTTAATAGTTATACCATTTGAAATCACACCTAAATAGTATCCTCTTGCCTTGAGATGAATAAGAGTAGACATGGTTTCGGGGAATAATCTTAACAATGCGAATTTTACATTGTGATATGTGATCATTCCAAGAGCAACTAAAAGTGGTTTTTCCTCACCAAAAACTTCTTTAGTTAGCACATTTAAGTGTCTGTCATAATTCGAACCTTTTTCTTTAATGATTTTTCTTAAAAGGGTATAAGCATCATCATGAGATAATGGTAGTCCTGCATCAATCATTACATTTAATGCAGCTTTTCTAGCCAGTGTTGCAAACCCTGAGGTATCGTATAATGTATCGTCAATATCAAAAAAAACAGCTTTTATCATTTTTGCACCATCGTTTTCAAAGATAAGAAATAATTTAACGAATAAAATCGATAATAAAAAGTAAATGAATTAAAAGGATAATATGATTTAATATTGCAATCCCTTAAAAAATACTTTAATGGATTGTTTCTATTATTTGGGTAAAAAAATAATTTTAACAATTTTCTCCCTCTAAGATTAATATTTATAGTTTACTCAACCAAAAAATGCATCCAAACTGCTTTGTTTTTCTTTATGTAATATGTCCTCTTTTGAGTAACCAATTGCTTCAATAATCCTTGAAACTGCAGGAAGGACCTGATTTTCAATGTAGTAATTTGGATCGTAGTTAGCAACATCAACGTCTTCTAATGGGATTGCACGTTTACTAATGGGTTCTTTTCCCCTTACTATTACATAACGGATTATAGCTCCTCTGGCAACATTTCGTCCACAAGCAATGGATTTTTTAGCTGCTAAAACATGAGGGGCCATTTGAACATAATCGTCGGGATTTCTTGTAAGTTGAGTATGTATTACAAGGTCTTCAAGGGGTATTTTACCCTTTTTAATCTCTTCAACTATTTCACGGATGATTTTTGTAGCTTTTTTAGGGTTAGCCTCTTCAAGAATGGCTCTTAAGACCTTTTCTTGTGTTTTTTTGGCGACCGGAGCCCAGTCACGCCTAACCAATTCTAATCCTTTTACAACAATATTACTATTTTCTATGAGGGCATATCTTTTCTTTGTTACAAAGAAACCCCTTTCATAGAAACCTTCGTATTCGAGTTCCATTCCTTCAGGGAGGTTTTTATTTACATCCCCTAGGAACTCGTTAACTTTCTTTAAAATTTCATCATTCAACAAGCACACCGTTTATCATGCCGTGCTGGCCTGGCCTTGAGGTTACTTTTACCCTGCCGAGACTAGTATCTACAACGGCCCCTTTGGTTATGATATTACGCCTAACAAAGTGAGTATTTGCTGTATTCTCAACTACGGTCATGATCTCTGCTACCTGTATCTTATTGGTTTTAGGGTCCACAACATTGATGTTTTTTTCGTTTGCCAGTCTTATTTTCTCGTTACCGCCTTTTGTTCTAATTATTTTGATTTTACGGTCTCCGATCTTGGTATCTGCTGGGTCTCTTCCAAATTCCATATTTCTTTTATTTCTGTAGGTCTTTGCACGAGCACCACTCGGTTTTCTTAATGATTTTCCTTGCCAAATTGCCATTATTTCACCTCTAAGCTTAAAAATGTATATTATTTCATATTCATGAAAATTTCATCATGGATGAATATTTATCATAATTATATAATTTTAGATTTTCCTAAAAAAATCTTTCTAGGAAAGACTTCATTTGTAGATCACTCTATATTAATATTTTTAATTTTATATTTTTTAATCTAACAAAATACTATAAAAAAATTTAACAGAAATTCTATCATTATTAAACAGTTTTTTTAGTGATCCATGTTTTATTAGTAAAGACATAAAAATATGTTGTTTTAAATGGTGATGTTCATCATAAAATGATTAAATAATATTAAACAATTAAGATAATCGATAGTATAATGGATGTATTTAAAAATTCAAAATTAAAAAAATTGAGTTAAAAACTAACGATGAAATCAATTATTACGATTATTTAATTTTATAAATGAGAGTATTGTATAAGTAATTTTGATGATGCTTAACTGAAGGGAATGGGTTAAATGGTTAAAAAGATGCAGAATAAAAAAACTAGTGAATGGGAAGAAATTAAAGATCCGGAAGATGCAATTTGGAGACCCGAAGCAATAGGTGAAGAAATAAGTGGTAAATATACCCGTAGGGAAGATGATGTTGGAATGTATCACAGCACCAAATATACTTTGGACACTAAAAATGGAGAAATAGACGTATTTGGATCAACAGTGTTAGACAATAAATTTAAGGATGTACCATTGGGATGTGAAGTTAAAATAGTGTATCAAGGTGAAAAACCAAGCACACCTCCAAAAAAACCCTTTAAACTATTTCAAGTATTTAAAAGGAAAGACTAATGGATTATCAGCAAATATTTTATCTATGGGTGTGAGTTAAATCATTAGAATGAATTAAGTTAATTATCACATTTTTTAGGAATATCATAGTTTTTATATCTAATGATCTAATACCCAATTAAGAACTTTTTGGGAATAAACAGAATATACCTGAATAAGTAAATTTTCTCAATTTCCATACATTTCAATTTATATTTAATTAAATGCTTTAAAACATCCTAAATATCGATCAGAGTTTATTTGAAAATTTTTTGATTAGTTGATCAGATTATTTTTTCTTAAATTCAATTTAAAGAATACTAATACAATCTTAAAAAAGGAGAATGGTGAATCTTATGAAAATAGGTATGTCTCACGGTGCTGGTGGCGGGATCATGCAGGGTCTCATATCAGAAATCATACTTGGAAATCTTAAAAATAAAAATGTTAATGGAGGAGTGGGCCTTGACGATCTTGATGATGGGGCTACAATCCCTTTTGATAATTATGAAATTGTAATAAGTACGGATAGTCATACAGTTGATCCCATATTCTTTCCCGGAGGAGATATAGGAACAATATCTATTGCAGGGACTGTTAATGATGTTTCAGTTATGGGTGCCAAACCTCTCGCAATAGCAAATGCAATGGTGATTAGCGAAGGATTTTCTGGTGATGATTTTGAGAAAATAATAAAATCAATGGATGCAGTCTGTATTGAAGCAGATGTGGCCGTAATAACGGGAGATACCAAGGTAATGGAACACGATAAACTCGATAAGATTATCATATCCACTACAGGCATAGGTATTGTTAAAAAAGGAGAAGTTATACGCGATTCTGGCCTAAAGATAGGCAATAAAATTATACTAACTGGCAGCGTTGGTGATCATGGAATATCATTGATGTCGTACAGAGAAGGATTCGGGTTTGAAACCGATCTTAAATCAGATGTGGCACCTGTTTGGGGAATGGTTGAAGCTGCTCTTAAAATAGGGGGTGTAACTGCAATGAAAGACCCTACCAGAGGCGGAATTGCAAATGCATTAAACGAACTTGCCTCAAAATCAAAGGTAGGCATGCTTATAGATGAAGAAAAAATTCCATTAAAAGATGAAGTAGTGGCTGCTTCAGAAATGTTGGGCATAGATCCATATGAGGTTGCAAATGAGGGTAAAGTTGTGATGGGAGTTGAATCGAATAAGGCTGATGAAATATTAGCAGCTATTAGGAATACTAAGTATGGTAAGGATGCTCAAATAATAGGAGAAGTAACGAACGAATCACATGTAATTATTGAAACATTATTGGGTGGTAAGAGAATACTTGAAGCACCAATTGCTGATCCAGTACCTAGGGTATGCTAATTTCATAGTTAATTCAATTAATAAAATAAACTATATTAAAATGTAGGGTATTGTAATAATATTTATAAATAAAGAGCAATAAAAGAGTATTAAGCACTATAATTAGAAATAATGTTGATTTGGGAATGATAATTGATTTTTAAAAATTCATGAATAATAACTTTAACGATGTGATAAGATGGAAAACTTTTGGGGTCGACGATTTGCAGCTTTATTGGTGGACATAATTATTTTAACTCTATTTATGCACGTTGTTAGTGCCATTGTATTCTTGCTGTTTGCTCAACTTGGCATATTCTCTGTACTAAATTACTGGATTTTTATAGCAGCAATCATTATAATAGTTTATTTCACATTTATGGAGGGAAAAACAGATTCAACTTTGGGTAAAAAACTATTTAAACTGAAGATAAAAGCTGTTAATGGAAATGTAGGTTACAAAAAAGCTTTTATAAGAAATTTGTCCAAAATTTATTACTTCCCCCTAATTGCAGATGTTATACTCGGGTTTATATTTGGAGATTCAAATGACAGAATCCTTGATAAGATTTCAGGGACATATGTTATATTCGAAGATAACAACAAACAAAGAGGACTCAAAAATAGTAATTAAACTATGAGATACCTATCCTTTTTTTTGATATCAAATTTAACTAATTTTTTAAATTGAAATAAAATTATTCTATTTCTTTAGTATTGTTCCATCAACCATCTCAAACAGATTATAATCAAACTGGAAAAGTTTATTATTATTAGTCGTTAGAATTATGGTTAAACCTTCTGATCTGTTCAGGTCAAGCAGAAGTTCCATAATTTGATCAGTTCCTTTGAATGGAGGGCTCCAGTTGGTTCGTCTAACAATATTATTGAATGATTATTAACCATTGCACGAGCTATACATACTCTCTGTTCTTCTTCTAATGACATTTCATTTGGAAATTTATTATAATCATTGAATCCAACTTTTTTAAGAAGGTCTTCGGCTTTTTTATTATCTGAAGACCACATTGGGAGCGTTAAATTTTCTACAGCATTTAATGTTTGGATCAGATTTGAACCCTGAAACACCATACCAATTTCATCCCGAATTATGGAATTTCTGATTTTTGAGGTTGGTCACTAGTATCCTCACATTTTATCAGCACTTCTCCTAGTGAAGGAGTTTCTACTAGTCCAATTATTCTGATCAATGTTGATTTGCCGCATCCTGACGGACCATGTATGATATTAAAAGAACATTCCTTAAACGAACAGTTTATCCTAGAAAGGGCATGTATTACATTGTCTTTATTTTTGTAGATCTTCCAGACATCATTCAATTCAAACAGATGCATAGTTCTTAAGTTCATTCATTAAGCCAGTGCCTCCTCAACATTTCTTTCGACTACAAACCATGCCGGTACCAGCCCTAAAATCATACATAAGATTGTTGTAAGGGATATTACTCCAATTAGGAGCCAAGGTGGTATTAGTATTGATATAGATGTTCCGATAATGTTAGCTACAAAGATCAATCCAATTGAGGCGATTAAAGCTCCTCCAATAGACCCTAACAATCCTAAAAGTCCAGCTTCTATGGATAAACTCGTGAGTAATTGTACCTTTGAGAATCCTAAAGTTTTTAATATTCCAATTTCTCGTTTTCTTTCGTTTAAATTAAAACCCATTGTATTAATAATGTCCAAAATTCCAACTAAAAATACTATACTCGCGATTCCATCAACAATGTAAACAATATTATTTATTAAACCCTTGATCTTGTCTATTACAACTGATTTGCTATGATTAGTTCCTAAAAATGAATTCACTTGGT
>CAAGKR010049220.1_pt1 | contig 10058 bp, 4 predicted proteins | sample 2556971 | NCBI WGS metagenome assembly CAAGKR01 (sample SAMEA5207829, study PRJEB30636) | soil metagenome | biome: forest; feature: boreal; material: soil | place: USA | collected 2011-09 | depth 1 m
CGCCAGTGCTGCAGCCCGCGATCCATATTTTGAGGGACGGATACGTCCGAAGGACGGGCACGACCCGCTCGCGAAAGACGCGAAAGAAGCCGGGGTCTCGAAAAAGATCGCTGACCTGCACCGTGAGATACCGGAGCAATATTGGGAACGCGGACGGATCGTGCAGAAGGCGCTCCTGAAGCGTTGAATAGTTCTTGCACCCGACGGCGCGCAGCGCCTGGGCGAGTCGCCGCCTCACCGAGGCTTGGCCGTATTGCCGGAAATCGTATTGGAAGCGGTGATAGATCGCGTCGAGGAGCCCTCGCAGCTCGAGCTCGCCATCCGGATCCATCAGGCCTTCGGCATCCATACGCGAAGGAGCGACAAGAGCATGTCGATGTCGAGAGGCTTCGCGAGGTAATCGTTCGCCCCCGCGGCGAGGCAGCGCTCTTGATCGTCGCTCATCGCCTTCGCGGTGAGCGCGATGATGGCGAGCTTGGCCCACCGCGGATCCTTGCGGATCTGGCGCGTGGCTTCTAGGCCGTCCATCACGGGCATCATGAGGTCCATCAGCACCAGGTCGACGTGGAGATCCTTCTCGAGCGCGGCGAGGGCCTCTTTTCCGTTGCGCGCTATCTCTACGCGCGCGCCCTTCTCTTCGAGCGCACTCGTCAGCGCAAAGACATTTCGTACGTCGTCCTCCACGACCAGGATGGTGCGGTTCTCGAATAGTGCTTCGCGGTGGCGCGCTTGCTTGAGCAGCCGCTGTTGTTCGGGCGGCAGTTCCGACTCGATCTGGTGGAGAAAGAGCATGACTTCGTCGAGCAGGCGTTCCGGCGAATACGCACCTTTGACGATGATGGACTTCGAATACTTCCGCAGCCGCTGCTCTTCATCGGCGCGAAGCGCCCGACCCGTGTAGACGATGACGGGCGGTACGGAATAGGGCTCGCCGGCCGCCATCGTCTCGAGCAGTTCGTAGCCGCTGTGGTCAGGCATCCCGAGGTCGGTGACGACGCAGTCGAACGTGTGCGCGCGGAGCTGCTCCAGAGCGTCGGAAACGGAAGCTGCGGTGTTGATTTGGACGTCGCTCCGGCCGAGCAAGGTCGCGACGCTTTCGCGAAGGGCGACGTCGTCGTCGACGACGAGGACCCGACGGATTCTGTGCGAGGAGCGCTGCTCGATGGCTCGGAACGCTTCGACCAACTGCTCGCGCGTGACCGGCTTGAGGAGATAGGCGGCGGCGCCCATCGAAAGAGCGGTTTCGGCAGAGTCGCTCGCGGAGATGACGTGCACGGGAATGTGACGCGTGCTCGGATCGCGCTTCAGTCGGTCGAGCACGGACAAGCCCGTGTGATCGGGGAGGTGCAAGTCGAGCACGATCCCGGTCGGCACGTATTTCCTCGCAAGGCGCAGGCCTTCTTGCGCCGTCGTCGCGAGGAGGCAAGTGAAGCCCGCTTCGCTGGCGGCGTCGGCGAGGATGCGCGAGAAGGCGTCATCGTCTTCGACCACGAGGACGACGTGCCGCCCTGGTTCGATCCCCTCCGTCCTATCGCCAGAATCCGGCGGCACCGAGGGCAATCGCCGGGGCGAAAGCGGCGGGGCGCTGGGGGATCCGGCAAAGGGGCCGGCGTACACCCGTGGCAGGGAGAGCGTGAAAGAGCTTCCTTTACCGGCTTCGCTGACCACCGCGATGTCGCCTCCCAAAAGACGCGCGAGCTCACGTGAAATCGAGAGCCCGAGCCCCGTTCCCCCGTACTTGCGATTCGTCGTTCCGTCCGCCTGCCGGAACGCTTCGAAGATGACCTCTTGCTGGCCCGGGGGAATGCCGATTCCCGTATCGCGCACGGCGAAAGAGACCTGATCGCCGGTGCCGGCGATTTCTACGTCGACCTCGCCGCGATCGGTGAACTTCAGCGCGTTCGAAACGAGATTCTTCAGGATCTGCTCGAGTCGCCGGAAATCCGTGTCGATCGCCGCTGGCGCCGGGGGTGCGAGCGTCACGCGGAAAACGAGACCCTTCTGGTTTGCGACCGGATCGAACGTCCGCAAGAGCGAGTCCCGCACGTTCTTGAGCGGCGTGCTCACGGAGTCGACGTCCATTTTCCCCGCCTCGATCTTCGACAAGTCGAGGATGTCGTTAATCAACGTCAGAAGGTCATTGCCTGCCGCATAGATGGTCTCGGCAAACTTGACCTGCTCATCGGACAGATTGCCGTCCTTGTTGCCGGCAAGGAGCTTCGCCAAAATGAGCGAGCTATTGAGTGGGGTTCGTAGCTCGTGCGACATGTTCGAAAGAAATTCGGATTTGTACTGACTGGCCTTTTCGAGTTCTCGCGCCTTGTGCGCGATGTCGACCTGCTTGTCCGCCAGCTCTCGATTCTTCTCTTCGAGGCGGCGCGCTTGCTCATCGAGATTGTCGGTCGTCTGCTCGAGTTCCGCGTTCTGCGTTTCGAGCTGCCGCTGGGTGCTCCTGAGAGCGCTCGTCTGCGCTTCGAGCTCTTCGTTGGCAACGCGCAATTCCTCCTGTTGGGTCTGCAGCTCCTCGGCCTGCCGTTGAGCCTCTTCCAGCAGCTCGCGAAGCCTTTGCTTATATTCCGAGGAGCGGACGGCGAGGCCAACGCTCTCCGCGATGCGCCCGAGCATCTCGAGCGAGCGCGCGTCCACATGTCGGAGAAAACCGAGCTCCAGAACGGCGTTGGTCGTCCCGTCGACGTGTCCGGCTATCAGCACGAGCTCGCTCGGGGACGCTTCACCCGTGCCGGTGCGGAGCTTGAGAAAATCGCCGGGGACCTCCTTGAGGTGAAGAAGCTTTCCCTCCGCCGCTACGCGCCCAACGATCCCCTCGCGGTCGGCAAACGTTGCCGGCCCTGCGGCGCGGGAATCCAGTGCGAAGCCCGCCCGCCGGTGCCACGTCCCGGCCTCTTTTGTGAAGAACGCGCCGACCTCCGCCCCCGTGTACGCGGCCAACACCGCGAGCGAGTCACTCCCGAGCTGATCGAGCGAGCGCTCCCCCTGCAGCGAATCGGCGAGCCTGGCGTGTCCGGCGCGAATCCACGCTTCGTCCTCGCTCGCGGCGCGCGCTTTGGATTCAGCCTCGAGTGCGGCGCGAAAGGTGATCGCGATCGACACGAGCTGGCTACGCGAAAGGAAGCCGAGCACGGCCGCGCACAGAGCGAACAATCCAATGAATACGTATTTTGCGCTCGTCGCAGAGTCCGTCGCCGCGGCAACGCGGGCGCGCCGCAACGCATTCTCGACGTCGGTGGCTTCACGCATGGCTTCGCGGATGCCATCCATGCGCCGCTTGCGCTCCAGCATCGCGGGCAAGCCCTTCGCGGTCGGGTCGGGCCCCTGGGCGGCAGACGCAACGAACTCGAGCCAACCCTCGTAGCGGCGGCGCGTCTCGCCGAATCGGGCTTGCTGCGCGGGGCTATCCGTGACGAGCTCCTGCAACCGGCCGAAACCCGTGGCGGGATGCGCGCGCTCGAACGGTTCCAAAAAGACACGATCGCCCGTAATCAGGTAGCCGCGCAGGCCCGTTTCTTGGTCGATGATTTGCTTGAGCGTCTCGTTGGCGGTGCCGATGACCTCATCGGTGCGATCCACCCACAGCGCATCGTCGGACATTTCGACGATCTGGCGGCCGAGGATGACGGCCACTACCACGAGGATCGCGATCGGAACGCCGATCGCGATACCGAGCCGCCGGGCCAGGGCCGAACGCTGCTGCCAATCCGTAAACATCGGGCACGTTATAGGCGCGCTCGCACCGGCCTTCGAGTCTTGCGAACCGTCGTCAGCTCGCCGGCTCGTAGTTGAGGTTTGGTCCGAGCCAGCGCTCCACTTCTTGGTCCGTCATGCCCTTTCGCTCCGCGTAATCGACCACCTGGTCACGGTCGATCTTCCCCAGCGTGAAATAGCGCGCCTCCGGATGCGCGAAGTAAAGACCGCTGACGCTCGATCCCGGCCACATGGCGAAAGACTCGGTAATGCGTATGCCTGCATTTCGCTCGATGTCGAGGCGCCTCCAGAGCGTCCCCTTTTCCGTGTGATCCGGACACGCTGGATAGCCGGCGGCGGGCCTAATGCCGCGGTACTTCTCCGCGAGGAGCTCAGGTTTCGTCAGGCACTCGCCTTTGCCGTATCCCCATTCGTCGCGAACGCGCTTGTGCAAGCATTCGGCGAAGGCTTCGGCCAATCGGTCGGCGATTGCCTCGGCCATGATGGCGTTGTAATCGTCATTCTTCGCCCTGAACGCATCGCAAAGGCTCTGGAGACCGAACCCCGTGCTGACGGCGAAGCCTCCAATGTAATCCGGAAGACCGGTGCTCTTCGGCGCGATGAAATCCGCGAGAGAACGGCTCGGCTCCGTTCTGTCCTTCTTCTCGGTCTGTTGCCGCAAAAAGTGGAACGTGTCCAGCCGCTGACCGCGCGCGTGATCCGTGTAGAGTTCAACGTCGTCGCCCACCGAATTTGCGAAAAAGAAGCCGTAGACTCCGCGTGCAGTAAGAGATTTCTTGGAGATGATCTCATCGAGCAGAATCTGCGCCTCCGCGAAGATCAGGCGAGCTTGCTCTCCGTACTTCTCGTGCTCCAAGATCTGCGGGTAAACGCCGCGGAGCTCCCACGTGTGAAAGAATGGGCTCCAATCGATGAACTCGCGCAGCTCGGCGAGCGGAAAGTCTTCGAGCACGCGTACGCCGACGAATTCGGGCGCCGGGAGGTCTTCGGACCGCCATTCGATGGGCGTTCGATTGGCCCGCGCCGCTTCGAGCGAGAGCAGCTTGCGCTTCGGCGCGGCGTGCGCGCGGCGTAGTTGCTCATAGTCGGCGTGAAGCTGAACGACGAACGCCGCTTTGCGATCCTCGCTGAGCAGGTTCGTGCTCACCGGCACGGCCCGGCTGGCGTCGAGCACGTGCACCACCGGCTCGCTGTAAAATGGCGCAATCTTCACGGCGGTATGCGCGCGGCTCGTCGTGGCGCCCCCGATGAGAAGCGGTAGCTTGAACCCTTGACGCTCCATTTCGCGCGCCACGTGGGCCATCTCGTCGAGTGATGGCGTGATGAGTCCACTCAGACCGATGAGGTCGGCCTTCTCGAGCTTCGCTCGTTCGAGAATCTTCTCGCAAGAGACCATGACGCCCATGTCGATGACGTCGTAGTTGTTGCACGCGAGCACCACGCCGACGATGTTCTTGCCGATGTCGTGGACGTCCCCTTTGACCGTCGCGAGAACGATCTTGCCTTGGGTCTTCACGACCTGTCCCGAAGTGGCCATCGCGGCCTTCTCGGCCTCCATGAAGGGAAAGAGATAGGCGACGGCCTTTTTCATCACGCGTGCCGATTTCACGACCTGCGGAAGAAACATCTTTCCTGCGCCGAAGAGATCTCCGACGACCCCCATGCCTTCCATCAGGGGCCCTTCGATCACGGAAAGCGGACGTTCGAATTTGGCGCGGGCCTCCTCTGTGTCGCCCTCGATATACGCATCGATGCCTTTGACCAGCGCGTACGACAATCGCTCCTCGACCGTGCCCTTCCTCCACTCTTCCGATTTCTTCTCCGAGGCTGATTCGCCGCTCCTCCCAGCCTTCAGCTTCTCGCCAAAGTCCACGAGGCGCTCGGTCGCGTCAGGACGGCGGTTGAGAAGAACGTCGAGCACGAGCGCTCGAAGCTCCGGCTCGATCTCCTCGTAGACTTCGAGCATGCCCGCATTGACGATCCCCATGTCCATGCCGGCCTGAATCGCGTGATAGAGAAACACCGAGTGCATCGCTTCGCGTACGTGGTTGTTCCCGCGGAAGCTGAACGAAACGTTCGACACGCCGCCGCTGACCTTTGCGTGCGGTAAATTCGCCTTGATCCAACGGGTGGCGTCGATGAAATCCACGGCGTAGTTGTTGTGCTCTTCGATGCCGGTCGCAACGGTAAGAACGTTGGGGTCGAAGATGATGTCTTCCGGAGGAAACCCGACGTCATCGACGAGGATCCGGTACGCGCGCTCGCAAATGCGGATCTTTTCGCCGTAGGTCGCGGCCTGTCCCTGCTCGTCGAAGGCCATGACGACGACCGCGGCGCCGTATTGCAGTATCGTGCGTGCGCGCGAACGGAACTGGTCTTCGCCTTCCTTGAGCGAGATCGAGTTGACGATCCCTTTGCCCTGAAGGCACTTCAGGCCCGCGAGGATGACTTCCCATTTCGAGGAGTCGACCATGAACGGCACCTTGGCGACCTCGGGCTCCGTCGCGAGGAGCAGCAGAAAGCGCTCCATGGCGGCAACACCGTCGATCATGCCCTCGTCCATGCAGATATCGATGACGTTCGCGCCGCTCTCCACTTGCTGCCGCGCCACGTTCACGGCTTCCTCGTACCGCCCTTCTTTGACGAGCTTTGCAAACTTCGGTGATCCGGCGACGTTCGTCCGTTCGCCGATCAGGATGTAGACGCCGAGCTGCTGGGTGAAGGGTTGCGAACCCGACAGGCGTAGGGGCCGCGGAGCCTCCGTGAAAGAATGGAGAACCGCGGGCGGGGAGGGCGCCACGCTCGTGTGCGATCGCCTGAACTCGCGAGGATGCAGTCCTGCCATCGCTTTCGCGATGGCAGCGATATGCTCGGGGGTATTGCCGCAGCAGCCTCCGGCGATGTTCACGAGGCCACTTCGTGCAAACTCGCTCAGGTAGCGCGCCATGTCCGACGGAAGCAGGTCGAAACCCGTTACCGACAGCGGGTTCGGCAAACCCGCGTTCGGATAGCACGAAATCGCGACGTCGCACTTTTCGGAGAGTTCCGAGAGGAACGGGTACATCAGGTCGGGTCCGAGCGAGCAGTTGAGACCAACCGAGATGGGTCTGGCGTGCTCCACGGCGTTCCAAAGCGCTTCGCCGGTCTGCGCGGAGATCATCGTCTCGCCGCCCCGTCCCACCGCCGCGGAGATCATCACGGGCAAGCGTTTTGCGCCGCTCGCGAACACCTCTTCGATGGCGACGAGAGCCGCTTTCGCGTTGAGCGAGTCGAAGATGGTCTCGACCAGGAGCACGTCCGAACCGCCCGCGATCAGCGCGCGGACCTGATGCATGTAGGCCGCTTTGACCTGGTCGAACGTCACGACGCGGAACGCCGCGTCGTCGGCGTCGGGCGAATTGGAGAGCGACACCGTGAGGGGGCCCACGGCGCCCGCCACGAATCGCTGCTTGCCGTCCGCGTTGGCAACGCGGTCCGCCCATTCCCGGCACTGGCGCGCCGACTGTTCGTTGATCTCCCACGCGAGTTCATTCAGAAACGGGTCTTCGACGATCCTCTGATAAAATGCTGGATCTTTGCGTCCGCCTCGCTCGCGTGGATCGTCGACGAAAAATTCGCTCTGTCCGATGCTGGTCGCGCCAAACGTGTTCGTCTCGATGATGTCCGCGCCCGCCTCGAGAAAGCGCCTATGGATGTCGCAAATCATGGCGGGCTGAGTGAGCGAAAAAATATCGCCGTTGTTGAGAAGATCTTTCGGCGCATCCTTGAAGCGGTCCCCACGGATGTGGGCTTCGGTCATGCCATACGTACGGATGGTCGTGCCCATGGCGCCATCGATGATGGCGATGCGTTCCTGAAATAGCGTTTCGAGCGGGTGAACGTCGTGCGCGGCCATGATTAGGAGCTCTTGTGGGCGAAGGCGGCAATGACTTCGAAGTGGGGCTGCCGTTTTTCACGGCAAGCGACATCGCAGGTGTCGACTGTGAGTCGCGCTTTTTGGAGCATCCGGCGTAGCTGCGCGGGTGTGAAGCCCGGCTGGACGTCGCCGTAACCGGCGGTCACAGCGGTCTGGTCGTGCGCGCCGAGCGTGATGAGCGAAAGGCTTCCGCCCTTGCGCAAAACCCGAGCGGATTCGGCCAAGACGCTGGCGGGGGCCGACGCCTGCGTCAGGACGTTGAAGAGCATGAGATGATCGAACGAAGCGTTGGGGAAGGGGAGCTCGTGCATGTCGCCAAGCTGTACCGTCGCGTTTTTCGTTTCGGAAAGCCGTGCTCGCGCCGCGTCGACCATCTTCGCGCTGCGGTCGAGGCAGGTGACGCTTGCGGCTCGCGGAGCCACGAGCTGGGCCATCGTGCCGTCCCCGGAGCCTACGTCCAGAACGTCACCAAGACGCATCAAGCCGAAAAGACCACGCGCCGTGCTCTCCCACGTCCGGCCCGGCGAGTAGTAACGCTCCATGCGGCCCGCCACCGAATCGGGCCATCCAAGGTCCTTGCCGCGTGCGTTGACGACGCTCGTGCGGCGGCCCCGGTCGCATTCGAGGACGGCATCCTCGATCTCCTGCGTGACGAGTGACCACACGCGACGGGCCTCGGCCGGCATCAGTCCGTCGTTCAGTGCATAGAAGGTCGACGCGCCGGCCTTGCGGTCGCGAAGGAGGCCCGCGTCGCGGAGCTTGGCGAGATGGGTCGACACGCTCGACTGGCCAATTTCGGTGATAGTGACGAGCTCGGCCACTGTGAGCTCTTCCTCCGCGAGGAGCGCCATCAGACGCACGCGCGTGGGCTCGGCGAACAAAAGAAGCGTACTTACCGCGGCAGCGAGGGTCGACAGAACATATATTCTAGTATCGCGATGGATTGATGGCAACTTCACGGTCAGCACCCGACGGGTGTCCGCGAAACGTCGTCGACTTTTAGGCTCGCCATGGCCCGTAGGGCGTAGGCGCAGCAATCACTGTCGGGCAAGACCGACGCGGCGTCGCTCGGGAAATAGGCGACGAGCCGCCCGCGGCCTACACGTGGTCCGCGACGAAGCGCTGCGCCCCCATGGGGGGCCTGACGTAGCTGTCGTCATGGTGTCGAGCAGGCAACTCCACTGGCTCGGGCGTAAGATCTTCGTAAGGAACGCTGCTCAGAAAGTGCTTGAGGCAATTCAGGCGCGCCCGCCGCTTGTCGTCGGCATGGATGACCCACCACGGGGTATCGGGCAGGTCGGTGTATTTGAACATCTCGTCCTTGGCCTTGGAGTACTCGACCCAACGTTTGCGGGACTCGAGATCCATCGGACTGAGTTTCCACCGCTTGATCGGGCTGAGATTCCGCTCCTGAAAGCGACTCTCCTGCGCCTCGTTGCTCACCGAGAACCAATACTTCACGATGATGGTCCCGGAGCGAATCAGAAGGCGCTCGAACTCGGGCACGGAGCGCATGAACTCGCGGTAGTCTTCGTCGGAGCAGAACCCCATTACGCGCTCCACGCCCGCCCGATTGTACCAACTTCGATCGAAGAGAACGATTTCGCCCGCGGATGGCAAGTGGGCCACGTAGCGTTGAAAATACCACTGACCTCGCTCCCGCTCCGTGGGAGCGGTGAGCGCCGCCACACGACAGAGGCGCGGACTCACTGCCTCCGTAATCCGCTTGATCGCGCCGCCCTTGCCCGCCGCGTCGCGCCCCTCGAACAAAGCGACGACGCGTAACCCGCGATGCTTGACCCACGCGGAGAGCTTCACGAGCTCGTGCTGAAGCCTCAGAAGCTCCTCCTCGTACTTCCCCTTCTTCAGCTTCTTCTTCTTCATCGGGAGCTCGACCGTCGTTGGCTTCGACACCGATTTGCCATTTGCCGGAATCGCGCTTGCCGCTTGGCCATTGCGCTTGTTCGCCATGATGTGTCCTCCGTTCGAACCTTTTGCGATGCGCCTACTCCAGCGCCGTACGAGATTGGCGTACCGGCCAACTCTGGCGCCGGTCCGGTTTCGGGGCACATCGTTTCAATGTTTCGCAGGGGAGGCTTTCTCATTTCTCGGGCTCACCCTCGACCCCGCGGATCGGACGGGTCAAACCCGAGCGGGGCACTCTCGCCGTTCAAAGTCCCCCGTGGAACCGCCCGAAGCCGCGCGCGAGCATGACGGACATGATCAAAATGCCCGCTCCGAGGACGAGCACGTGCCGGGTCTTGCGCAAATCGAACGTCCCCACGCGACAAACGAGCAGGTAGCCGACGGCCAGATTCAAGAGGCCCCACAGAACGTTGACCGTAGAGGACGAAAGCCCTTCCCCCGGCGGTGACGCGAACGGACTTTGGAACGCATGCCCCGAGATCCCGTTGCCGAG
>CAAGKR010308401.1_pt1 | contig 10058 bp, 9 predicted proteins | sample 2556971 | NCBI WGS metagenome assembly CAAGKR01 (sample SAMEA5207829, study PRJEB30636) | soil metagenome | biome: forest; feature: boreal; material: soil | place: USA | collected 2011-09 | depth 1 m
CCATGATCCCGATCACACCCCACATCCCCGTGCCCATATCCACGACAGACGTCCCAGCGCGGACCGGTGGACCCTCCGGCTCCCCGGTGATACTCATGAGACCGGCGAACGCCTGCATCAAGACGTCGTATCCAGGATCTGCGCTCATCGGCCCTGACGAGCCGTACGCGGTCATCGCGCAATAGATGATCGAGCTGTTCTGTGCACTGACCTCTTCATAGCCGAAGCCGAGCCGTTCGAGCGTGCCAGCGCGAAGGTTGTGTACAAGGATGTCGGCGCGTTCGACGAGGTCCCTTAGGATGCGCTTCCCCTCGTGATGCTTGATGTCCAGCACGACGCTCTTCTTGTTGCGGTTGAGACTCAGGAAGGTAGTGCTCGTCTTTCCCCAGAACGGTGGTCCCCACGAGCGGGTGTCGTCGCCTCCTTGTGGCCGTTCGATCTTGATGACGTCGGCACCTAAGTCCCCCAGGAGCATGGTGCAGTAGGGGCCCGCTGCACTCTTCGTGAGATCGAGGACGGTCAATCCGCTCAGGGGCAGGGGCGTCAGTCTCTGGCCTCGAAGATAGTCGGACACTCCGGTTCCACCTCTCAGTTCTCCGCGAAAACGCGACAGGTCAGCGTTGTCACCGCGGTTGGATCCAACGCGGATTCGTCGACTAAACACAGCAAGTGGCGCGCTGCTCGGGCCGCGTGTTGAGTAAGCCTTCTGGTCTTGGATTGCCTGCCGGCCTTCGGCGGGACTCTGCCGACCCTTGACGCTACCATCTTGCTTACAGTATACTGTATGGTACACGCAAGGTAGGAGGTCGGATGGAGTTCGTTGCCGTCGCCGGGGAAGCAGGAAGAGGCTCCACGTTCGGCCACGACTTCGAGTGGTCGAAGCTGAACCAGCTTGAGGGCCTTGCCTCACGCGTCGCCGACCAACTCGCGGAGGCCATCATCGAGGGACGTCTCAAAAGCCACACGCGTCTCAGCGAACCTGAAATCGCCCGGACGTTCGGCGTCTCACGCACGCCAGCCCGGGAGGCGTTGTACATCCTCGAGCGAGACGAACTAGTGGAGCGACCACCTCGCAAGGGCGCGCGAGTCGCCAGCGTGACAGAGAAGCAAGCACTGGACGTGTACGTATGCCGCGCGTACCTTTATGGGCTGTCCGCGAGGATGTGTGTACCGCGGCTCACTAAGAGCGACCTGGCCGAGTTGTCGCGCATCGTGCACATGATGGACCTGGCCGTGGCGGGCAACGACGTACGAGCGTACTACAGCCATAACCTCGCGTTCCACGATCATGTGGGGTGGACATCGGGGAACGAGATGCTGCTCAAACTCATGCACGGAATGGGGAGACTCACCCTGCGATTCCGTTATATGTCCCTTACCATCCCGGGGCGCTTGGATGCGTCGTTAAAGGCCCATCACCTTCTGATGAGCGAATTCCGCCGTCGCGACCCGGATGCTGCGGAAAGGCGGGTCCGCGAGATCGTGTCATCCGCCGGCGATGCGGTCCTGTCGCACTTCTTCGGCAACTCGTCCCGACCGGTCAGAGAGAGTTGTCAAGTGATGACACCCTACGTCGCGCACGCGGATCAAGAGTCGGCCATTCGCGTGAGGGCTCTTTCCCCTGACGTGCGGCAGGCCGTCACATCTGCAAAGCCCTAGCGAAAGAGAGTTTCACGATGGCAACACGCCTTCGCTCGTGGATGTTTGTTCCAGGAAACAAGCAGCGCTTCCTGGAGAAGTGCACGGACCTCCCAGTGGATGCAGTGATCTTGGATTTAGAGGACGGAGTCGCCCCTTCGACGAAGGAGCTTGCAAGACACCAAATAGCGGCCGCACTCCAAGAGGGCAGGATTCGCGCGGCAACGTACCTGCGGATCAATCAGATCAGAAGCCCTTGGTTTGCGGCCGACCTCGATGACGTGGTTCAAGAGGGCCTAGACGGTGTCTGTGTCCCAAAGGTCGAGTCCGTTCAAGACGTCCTCGAGGTGGCCGACCGACTAGACGGAATCGAGGAACGGCTAGGTCTGGAGTTCGGGCGCACGCGGTTGCTGCTGGCCATCGAGAGCGCAATCGGACTGATTAGGGCGCTCGACCTCGCGATGGCGTCGCCGCGAGTCAGCGCGCTTATGTTCGGCGCGGAGGATTTCGCGCTAGACGTCGGGCTGTCGGTCCGACGTGAGCATGAGGCGCGGGAACTGCTGTACGCCCGGTCAGCGGTCGTGATCGCAGCCAAGGGTGCACATGTTCAAGCCGTGGATGGAGTCTACCCCGATTTCACCGACCGCAAGGGACTCCGAGAGGATGCCCGGCAAGCGCGCCGCCTGGGCTTTGACGGCAAGGCGCTGTTCCATCCCGGACAGATCGAAGAGATCAACCGAATCTTCTCGCCGACTTCCGAGGAGATCACGTACGCGCGCGAGGTCGTGGCTGCGTTCGAGGCCGCGTCCACGCGAGGGGACGGTGCCGTCGCGGTGGGAGGTCAGCTGATCGATCTACCCATCGTGAAACGAGCTCAGAACCTTTTGCAGGTCTCTCCGTGGCTGAGCAGTGAAGCCCCCGATGCCGACGTCTAGGTGAATCCGTGCAGGCGCCTTGATCGACGAAGATATTGAGGAGAATCGAATGACGCGAGTGGTGCAGGGTTGGACCGGGAGGTTCCTCGAGGACTTCCAAGTCGGGGACATATACCAATCTCGCCTAGGCCGTACCGTAACCGACGCCGACAACATCTGGTTCACTCTCCTGACGAACAACACGAACCAAGCGCACTACAACGCGATCTATGCCGAGCAGGCTGGCATGAGGGACTGCATAGTCAACTCAGCGCTCAGCCTCGCCATAGTAGCCGGGTTGAGCGTCACCGACGTCAGCGAGAACGGGATCAACCTGGGATGGGAGGGCATCGAGTTGCCCGCCCCTGTCTTCCCGGGCGACACCCTCTACTCGCAGAGCGAGGTGCTGGCTGTCCGCGACTCTGCTTCACGCCCACACATGGGCATCGTGACGGTCAGGAGCGAGGGAATCAACCAGGACGGCGTCTGTGTGGTGCGCTATGTCCGTAGCATCCTCACGTGGAAGCGCGCTCACGCACCAAGGGCACGGCTGTTCCCCGACGCGAGCGTGCAAAAACTCGAGTCGCTCTCCTTCACCGCCCATCGCGCCGGAGACGAGCCGGAGGCTGGTTCAAATGCTCAGTGACCGCTTCGGATTCGACACTGTCATGCATACGTACGGCACAACTAGCCAGGAGGGACATCGACTCGATCGCTAAGAATAACTTGGAGCATATGCACCAACGGGGGCCTAGCCGATGTGAGCGCTGCCTCGACTTGGGATCAACGCGTGCAGTTTCACGGCGGTGGGCCGTGAGCGCCGGCCGCATACGAATCGATGGCAGACCTGCCATCAATACGAAAGGAATGAAAGCATGACCGCAAGAAGGAGCCGCGCAGTCTGGCCAATCCTATCGCTCACTGTGACGTTGCTGTCCCTCTCAGCCTGCGCCAGTTCCGGCGGTACGGGAGTTTCGGCAAAAAGCTACGCCGTGACTTTCGTTGGACCCATGTCGGGGACGAACGCCGATCTGGGCACTCGCCCTGCCGAAGCCGTTCAGGTCCTGTTCGACCGCATCAACAGTGAGGGCGGCGTCAAGAGACCAGACGGGAGCCACGTCATACTTAAGTTGACACGGGAGGATGACCAAGGCACGCCCCAGGGCCAGACCCTAGCCATCCGCAAGGCTGCCCGCAATGCTGATGCGCTTCTCGGCGGAATGACGAGTTCACCCACTATCGCAGGTATGGACATCGCGGAGAGCGAGAGGATTCCGTACGACATCGTCGGCGCCATCTCGTCCACCATCGAGAACAAGATCAAATCTAAGCAGATGAAGTACGTCTTCCACTCAGCTCCCAACGCCGCGGCGAGGGCCACTGCGGACATGCAGGCTCTAGTTGCCCTGCAGAAGGGAAGCAACTTCTACATCGTCTCGCAAGACACAGACTATGGGCGCGACATGGTCGCGAGCGCCGAAAACTACCTCAAGCAGAACGTTAAGGATGCGTCCGTCACGACCGAGTATGTGGCGGCCGGAACGACTGACTACTCGACGCAACTGCTCAAGATGAGAAACAACAAACCGAAGCCAGACGTCATCTACACCCTCCTGACGGGGCAGGAGATGTTCTCGTTCATGCAGCAGAAACATAGCGCCGGCGACACGACGCTCGTCTATGGGGGCAGCAGCACGCCGTCGTCGAGCATCTACATCAAGACTCTGGGGCCCGAGATCGCCGACGGAACCATGACCAACTCCGTGTGGATACCCGAGATGAGCGGTCAAGCCGGAAAGTCGTTCGCTGACGCTTACCAGAAGGCGACGGGGAGTGGAGCACCAGCCGACGTGGAGGTACAGGCATATGACGGTGCATTGATGCTGATCAACGCCGTCCAAAACGCAAAATCGTTGACCAGGGACGACGTAGCGACCGCGCTTCTCGACGCGAAGGTCGATGGCCTCCGGGGCCGGAACGTCTTCGACCCGAAGACCCATGGAACACCGAACCTGAGGTTCCTCGTGACGCAGATCCAGGGCGGTTCCTTCGTCCCCCTCTGGCCGAAGCAGTACGCGACCGGCCAGCTGAAGACGCAGTGATGCGGTGAGGCAATGGCCCGACGGACTGGACCGAGGTTGTCGTGCGAGGCCAGTCCGAAAACGCCCTCGGCTGGAGTTCGAGGCGACGGCTCGCACGGCGGGGTGGCAGCGGCCGCAGGAGAACTGGGCGAGGTACCTGAGGTAACGGACAACGGTCAGCCTCTTCTTAAGGTCAAGGATCTCCACGTTCACTACGGCGAAGTTCATGCCCTAAAGGGAATCGACTTGGAGGTTCGCGCAGGTGAGATCGTGACTTTGCTCGGCGCCAATGGTGCCGGCAAGTCCACGACGATCAAGGCCATCATGGGCCTGCTCAGGCCAACCAGCGGGTCAATAACGTTCGCCGGTGAGCCCATCACGGGCATGGAAGCGCACACCGTCTCACGGAAGGGCATCGGGCTTTCACCCGAGGGGAGGCGGGTCCTGGGCAGCCTCACAGTACGAGAGAACCTTCTCTTGGGAGCCTATGCAAGGAGGGACCGGAAGGCGGTGGAGCAAGACGTGGAGATGTGGCTAAGTGCTTTCCCAGACCTCCGCCATCGCGCGCAGCAGATGGCTGGAACGCTCAGCGGCGGAGAGCAGCAGATGCTGGCCATCGCTCGGGCGCTCATGGGAAAGCCTCGGCTTCTCCTATTGGATGAGCCGTCCCTGGGCATGGCGCCACTGATTATCCAGTCCATGCGCGAGACGATCAGGGCGATCAGCGAGCAGAAGCATACGACCGTTCTGCTGGTTGAGCAGAACGTCGATCTGGCGCTGCGACTAGCCACGCGTGGTTATGTCCTTGCGTTGGGGCAGATTGTCTACTCCGGCTTGCGCTCCGAACTGAGGAACAGCAGCGCGGTCCAGGCTGCCTACCTAGGGGAGGCGAGCCAAGCATGACTATCCTGTTCGAAGCGAGCCTCCTAGGCTTGCTCAACGGTTTAGTCTACGCCCTGCTGAGTGTCGGCTTGGCCCTGATTTTCGGCGTGATTAGGGTGGTCAACTTTGCTCACGCCGAGTTCATGATGATCGCGGCATACATCGTAATCTCGATCATGGCACTGACGCAGTCAATCTGGCTTGCTGTGGGCGTCTCACTGCTGCTTGTGTTCGCGCTGGGTTACTACTCCGATCGGCTCATACTTAAGCCGGTGCGATCGAGATCACTTGGCGACTTCGAGGTGCGGAGCCTGGTTGGCACCATCGGCCTATCGCTCCTCCTGGCGAACGGAGTGTTCGTCATCGCTGGACCCAACCATTTCCGTACCCCCGGATTCCTATCGGGATCGGTTCGAGTGCTGGGCGTGGTCGTTTCGCAACAGCAAGCCCTCGCTGGAGGTGTCTCTCTGGTGGCGGTGCTGATCCTGCTTCAGTTCCTTCACCGGACGAAGCTTGGCTTGGCGATTCGAGCAGTGAAGGATGATCCTGAGATCATAGAAGCATTCGGAATCAGTCGAGACAGGATTTACGCAACGACCTTCGGCATCGCCGCTGGCCTCGCCGGCCTCGCCGGCATCCTTATCGCCCCGACGGAGTTCGTATATCCGTTCATGGGGACGAATTTCCTCCTCAAAGCGTTCGTGATCGTCGTCATGGCCGGCCTTGGCAGCGTTAGCGGCGTGCTCCTCGCGAGCATTCTGCTCGGTGTCCTAGAGGGGGTCGTTGTGGCGGAGCTAGGCGACCAGATGGGTCAACTCATGTTCTTCGCGGCGATGGTGCTGACGTTGCTCGTTCGGCCCTACGGTCTTCTCGGAGCGAAGGAGGCGGCATGAGGATGTCTCGGAGCCACAGACGTAACCTCGTGCTCGTCGCGCTAAGTCTGATCCTGTTCGCGCTGCCGACACTGGCGCAGTCCTCCTACCTGGTATACGTGGCGACCATCGCACTCGTGTACGCGATGCTAGCCGCGAGCTGGGACATCTTGACGGGTTACTCCGGATTACTGTCCTTTGGGCATGCCGGCTTCTTCGGCACCGGGGCGTATTGCGCCGTTCTGATGGTCTACCACCTGGGTGTGTCACCTTGGCTGGCACTCATCGCGGGTGCCGCCGGGGGAGGGGTTCTCGCCATCATTGTAGGTGCCATTACGTTACGCCTGCGGGGGCCCTACCTCGCCCTCATGACCCTCGCCGCGGCGCAGATCGTCGCAGTCCTTGTCGTGATCAAAAGCGACTGGACAAGGGGAACACTGGGCTTGTCCGGATATGCAGGACTGGTCGATGGGAGCAACTACATCGCTTACTACTACATCGCGCTCGTCATGACCGTCGGCGTCGTCTACGGCTTGTATCGACTCGGCGAGTCCCGTTATGGACTGGTGCTTCGAGCCCTGCGGGACGACGAGCTGAAAGTCCAGACCATGGGGGTGAACACCGCCCGGAACAAAATGATCGTGTTCACGGTCAGTGGGTTGGTCGCCGGACTTGCAGGCGGGTACTTCGGTTTCATGATTCAAGTTCTGACACCGGATGTGTTCAGTCCCGTTGCCTACACCGGACTTGTTATCGGAATGGCGATCATGGGGGGAATGGGGACGATCTTCGGACCAGCCATCTTCGCTCTGATCTACGGTGCCGTCAGCCAGTTGCTGCAGCAGTTTCTCGGCACCGGGTATGACGCTGCAGTGTTAGGAATCCTAATTATCCTCGCCGTCATTTTCATGCCTCAGGGACTCTGGCCGGTGCTCATGGGAAGCGGCGGCTCCGGTCCTGCCAGGCGATTCAGGAGCCTCCGATCGGTGACAGCTCGGAAGAAGGCGAAAACGTGATTGGTGAAGGGCTGGAGCCCGTGCTACGTGTAGAGGGGCTCGGTAAGAGGTTCGGAGGCGTGCAGGCTGTTGCCGGCGTTTCGCTCACGGTCGGGGCCGAGAGGATCGTCGGTGTCATCGGCCCGAACGGGTCCGGCAAGAGCACCCTATTCAACCTCATATCCCGTGTCGCGCAACCAACCACCGGGAAGGTGTTTCTAAAGGGCTCGGAGATCACCCGGATGCGTCCAGATCAGGTATTCCGGCGCGGGCTCAGTCGGACGTTCCAGAACACGCGCCTGTTCCCGCGGCTGACGGTTGTGGAGAACATGCTGATTGGGGCTCGTGGTAGACATCTCAAGGTGCTCGAATCGACGGAGCAGTTGGAGCGGATGGAACTGGTCCACTTGCGCGACGTGCCAGCAGGAAGTCTGTCCTACGGTGACCAAAAATTACTCGAGCTCGCTATGGGTCTCATAGGCAGGCCTGCCATCGCCCTCCTCGATGAGCCGCTCGCTGGCGTCCACGAGAGCGTCGCGGCGAGGATACGCGACGTAGTCGAGACCGAAGCGAAGAACACCATCTTCCTCATCGTGGAGCACAACGTGTCGTTCATGATGCAGATGTGTGAACGGATCATCGTCATGAATCAAGGGCAAGTGCTTGCTGATGGTTCCCCGCGGGAGATCCGGTCGGACCAGTCCGTCATCAATGCCTACCTGGGGTCGGAGCCTCAGGCTGAGCGTAGCGAGAGTGGCACCAGGGAATAGATATGGATAGGCCGCGCCCAACGGATCCTGTAGCAGCCATGGGAGGCAGCATAAAGGTGAAGGCATTGTTTCTTGTAAGCGGTACCGTCTTCGTCGAGGCAAGGGTAGCCGAGAGTTCTGGTAGTGGTAGGAGATGGTCCAGCCGAGTACGACTAATACATCGCGCTCCTGTATCCCACAGGCAGGAGCGATGGATATGGGATTTCGACCGGAGGCGTAGATGAACCCGCAGATGCCTGAGAGCGTCGATGTCGTCGTGGTAGGTGGTGGCATGTCGGGATTGTGTGCCTCCATCGCTGCTCTGGAAGAGGGCGCAACCGTGATCACGCTGGAGAAAGGGACGCGGTTTGGCGGCTCAATGCTGCTCTCGCAGGGCTTTATTTGGACCTTCCTCGACATGCACCTGCTTAAGCGGAGTGTTCCCGAGGGAGACGAATCACTTCAAGGACTCATCATCGAGGAGGCTGACGCCGCACGTACTTGGTTGTCAGGCCAGGGTGTAGAGCTGGGACCTGAAGAAGGCTTTATGGGTTTCGGACGGGGTCGATCGGCTCAACCGCCGCAACTAACAGATGCGCTCGTGAATCGGGTACGCCGACTCGGTGGTCATCTGTGCCTAGACGCGCCAATGCTGGCGTTGTGTAGCGATGAGGGGCGCGTCCGTGGTGTGAGAATTGGGACTAGCGGTGGGCAGACGACGGTGCGCTCTGATGCGGTAGTGCTGGCCACCGGGGGATTCCAGGGAAACGCGGAGCTGCTGACGCGATACGTCACCCGTCATGCTGACAAACTCTACCTGCGCGCAAATCCCTGGAGTACCGGAGACGGGTTATTGGCGGCTCAGGCCTTGGGTGCCGCCACGACACCTTACATGAACACCTTCTTTGGACAAGCACTGGTCGCCCCACCGGCCCGGATTTCTCCCTTCCAATTCCTTGAGGCCTCGCAGCGGTATGGGCCTTCGGCTGTGGCGCTCAACCTAGATGGAAGGCGGTTCACCGACGAGTCCGCTGGAACAGAGGGGGAGTGGCTCAACCAGGAGATTGCACAGCAGGACCAGGCCACAGCTGCGTATGTCATCGACTCGGCGATTGCCGAAATCCCCCCGCAGAGTCTGGAATTCCCACTCACCCGGGTAGTTGTCGACCGTGCTCGCGACCTTGGCGGTCCCGTAGTGGTGGCGGATTCTCTTGAGGAACTGTGCTTACGCATGGCCGACTGGGGCATACCGCACGAACGTAGCCTTAGGACGCTGCTTGGTTATAACGCGGCGATAAGTACAGGAAAAGGTCTCTGTCCGTCTCGAGAGTCGAACCGATTAGCGCTGACCCATCCTGCGTTCACCGCCGTCCTCGTTCGCGCGGGGATTACCTTTACGTGCGGCGGGCTGCTGGTGGATAACGATATGCGTGTATTAAGGCAGGCACGTTCCAGTTCGGCTCTACCGTTGGCGGCAGCCCTGTCCGATGAGTTTGTCTGGGGGTACGTCAATGGCCTCTACGCCGCAGGGTGCGACGTTGGGGGGGTGAGCAACTACGGCTATGTCGGCGGTCTTGTAACTGCTCTTGTGACCGGGCGAAGAGCGGGAACAACGGCAGTTACTGATCGATGATGTCGCCCGAGGCACACCGCAACCGGTGTACAAAGAACAAATCTAACAAAACTGACAGCTCTCTGAGTAAAGCCATCTCAAGGAGCTTTCCGAATCGAGAACCACATCAAGGATATCTACGGAGGAGCTACGACATGGAAGAAATGTGCAGGTTATGGGATCGCCTGTGCCCAAGAGCGACATGGGCAACGCATGGGCCGCGCTCATAGGCAGGCCTGCCATCGCCCTCCTCGATGAGCCGCTCGCTGGCGTCCACGAGAGCGTCGCGGCGAGGATACGCGACGTAGTCGAGAC
>CAAGKR010167381.1_pt1 | contig 10054 bp, 8 predicted proteins | sample 2556971 | NCBI WGS metagenome assembly CAAGKR01 (sample SAMEA5207829, study PRJEB30636) | soil metagenome | biome: forest; feature: boreal; material: soil | place: USA | collected 2011-09 | depth 1 m
ATTGCTAATCGGCCTGGCGTTCACCCTTGCACCGCGCCTGCGGCGCAAGCAGGTGCCGGCTTGGGCCGTTGCGGGATTTGGTGCTCTCGTTATCGGCAGCCTGGCTTCATGCCTCGTGGCTGTTGATCAGGCACAAGCTCTATGGGGTGCGATTCGGTGGCTTGGCGTTGGGATCGTTGCGCTTGCGGGATTTCAAATGCTCCGCACACGCCGTGACGTGGCAGGCAAATACGCCGACATCATCAGTACGACGGTGGTTATTGTTGGGGCATTTGCGTTACTGCAGCGCGCGCATATTTATTGGATTGTCGGTTCTCCATACCTGGCGAATCGTATCGATTCAACGTTTGGATATTTCACGAACTTCGCAGGTTACATGATGATCGGAGTCCTGGTGGCTATAGGCGCAGGCTTGGAGGCGATACGGAGTCGCCGAGTAGGACGAGTGACTGTCCATGCAGTAGCTGCCGTAGTTGCCGGTATCGGTCTTGGCTTGTCGTTATCGCGTGGTGCCATCCTGGGCGTCGTGATTGGTGCGATGGCGATGGCTATGATCAGTGCGACACGACCGCGTAGGGTAGTGGCTATTGCGATGCTATTTGTCGCCTTCGCAGGTGTCACGTGGCAACTGGTACCGGGAACGACACGGGCCAGCTTTGTGCAGAGGTTTTCGCAAGGTAACCTAACGACCGGCAGCGCTAGCGAGCACTATGCGCTCGCCCGTATTGGGGAAGTAGCGCTAGGCGAACACCCGCTAGGTCTTGGCTACGGCAATTTCCCAGCATATCTTGAGAAATCTGGTGCTGCAGCACAGCTAGATCGAACGTTCTTCCACGCACATCGTCTCCCTATACAAGTGGGGCTGGACGCTGGATGGCTTGGCCTCGCCGGGTTTGTCCTCTTGGTAATCGCACCGCTGCTTTCCGTGCTACGGGCAGCAAAGCGAAGACAGCTAACACCAATGGCAGCTGGTTTTACTGGAGCTCTCGTAGCATTTCTGGCCCAAGGCTGGTATGATTATCTACTGTACGAACTTGCGTTCGTCATAGTGTTCGCTGGGTTGGTATGGGCGACGTGGCACGCGTCGAGGTGCGACGTTTGGTAATGGCACGGATCCTTATCATCTCACCGGAGCCGGCAGCTCTCTCGGGCGGCGTGGAGCGTTTCTGTGGCCTACTGAAAGACGCTCTCATTGCCGCAGGGCATGACGTACGTATTGCCGGTCCGCATCACAAACCGGGCCGATGGGCGACACGCGTCGCGCTAAAGCCTTTGCTTGAATCAGCATCGGTTCCCATGCGACTTAAGGAATGGGAGCCGGATCTGGTGATAACGAACGGTTTTCTTGGCAACGTGCGGCACAAACAAGTTGCACCAGTTATCCACGTCTTTCATGGCACCATGATTGGACACGCCTGGAAGACCGGCAGGGGCGAGCCCTGGCGTCAAAGACTTCGAGCGGGGATCGGCGGCGCTATTGCCGAGGCGCTAGCGGCGCGGGGCGCGCTACGCGTCGCTGTATCTAACCAGGCGGCAGCTGAGGTTCGCCGCTTCTACCGCCTCGCCGTAGATGAAGTAATCCCCCACGGCGTCGACACGAGGATGTTTAGGCGTGGATTGCAGGTCGATGCGCGACGAAGTCTGGGCCTTCAGGAGCACGAGCATTTGGCGCTATTCGTTGGTCGTGTAGAGGCAGGAAAGGCACCCTACGTGGCCCTCGAGGGTGCATGCCGGGCGGGATATGAGTTAATCGTCGCCGGCCGTCAACCCATAAGAGGTGCACGATACATGGGTGAAATGGCACCAGATACCCTGGCAGCCCTGTACACCGCATGCGATTGCGTTGTGTTCCCAACTCGCTATGAGGCTTGCAGTTACGTGGTTCTTGAGGCATTGGCGTCAGGCGTGCCACTCATTACGACGGAAGTGGGATGGATGGGCACCTTCCTCGAACAGGTACCGGAGTACAGATGTCTGGTTACTCCCCCAGACCCTGCCGCTATAGCGACGGCCTTGCGCGGGATAAATACGCCCCCCGTTGAGATGGCTGTCGACTTGGCCTATAAGTGGATTCACGAGCATAACTCTATCGAGAGGTTTGCCAAGCGGTGGCGTGCAGTCGTGGACTCGGTTCTGTCATCGCCTGAGCGTGCTAGTGAGCATTCTCTCGGAAGTGACTACCTGGAGAGCATGCGATGACCGCGGGTAAGCTAGATGTCCTTCTGGTGGCACCGGAGCCGTGCTGGCCCGCAATCAACGGGGGGCGGGCCCGCACAAACGGCCTTGCTAGAGTTCTCGCGCGTGAGTTTGCCGTGGGTGTCGCCGCCCCCCGCGACACACGAGAAACCCGGTCCGAGGAGCCGCCATTACCATTTTTTAGCCTCCCAATGCCGATGTCGGCATTACTACGTGGCCGCTTTACTGTCCAACCAAGGCGTGGCCACGTCTTCCTTGGTCGGGAAGGAGTTGAAGCGCTGGCAGACATAGTGGGGACGCATAAACCGGGCGCAATTATGTACTCGCACAGCTACTTGGCGACGATGGGCGGGCAGCTATGCGACACGCCGGTGGTCGTGGACTTCCCCAACATTGAGTCAGAGCGAATGATGTCACTCGCGGCGTCTGGGCAAATCCAGCACCGTGCGGCCGCAGTGGTGGAGGCCCTAAAGGCACGGGTGTGGGAGCCCAGTGTGGCGCGATCTGCGAGTCTAAATGTGGTGGTGGACAACTCCAGTGCGCAGCGCCTCGTGAGGTGGGGCGCTGACGTCGTCGTCGTCCCGAACGTCGCAGAACAAGTTCAGGATGCAGGTTTCTCCCCCGCGTGTGGTTCCGTTGTATTCATAGCGAGCTATGGTTATGCACCAAATGCGGCCGCTGCAGAAGTTATACTCCACAAGATATGGCCACGAGTGTCGCGTGTTGTACCACAAGCCAAGCTTGTCTTGGCTGGTCATGAAAGCGACACTAGGTTCGGGTGGGCAAACGCAATCCCAGGTGTCACCGTAACCGGAGAGGTACCTACGATGGGCCCTCTTCTCGCTGAAGCAGCTGTCGTCCTTGCTCCTGTGACCAATGGAGGCGGCACGCAGCTCAAGGTTGCTCAGGGACTCGCTGCGCGCCGGGTTGTCGTGGCAACGCCGTATAGTGCACGATCCATTCCCAGGGAGTTCCTCGACGGTTGCGTTGTGCGTAACGACTGGCGCCAATTCGCTGATGCTGTCGCGGAGCTACTCACAGACGTAGACAGTCGCCATCACCGGGAGACTATGCTCAGGCGAATCCATCTCGGTAACTGGAGTGACGTGGCCGCGCCGTTGCTTGTACGGATGCGCGCGCTGCTTGCGTCTAGGGAGGCATCACCAAATGGCAGAACACGATGGGGGCAACCAGGGTGACGGTCCAGCGTGCGGAGCAGGCGCGTCGCGACCGTCTGATGCAGTCCGTTCCATTACGTGTTCTAATGCTGGCTCCTCGCCTCTTTGAGACGCCACACCTCGGGGGTGGCGAGCGTTATGTATCAGAGCTCAGCAGGGTCTTACAAGAACGCCACGATATCGCTCTCACGCTTGTAACTGTGTCCACCCCGCCAGGCATCGAGCTGAGGTTCCCTGAGCAAGGACGGCACCGGATAGCCATCCGCGAACTTGTAGCGGTCTGCCATCGAGCAGACATCATCCATGTCCACCAGATCAATGCGCCTGTCTTCGACCTTGCTGCGGTACTAGCACGCGTTACGGCAACGCCCCTCGTCCTCACGGATCTCGGCGGGGGCTGGCTGACTCTGGGGCGCGTGCTCGGCCACCATCGGCTGCGACTGGTTTCCGGTCTGGCGTCCATCAGCGATACCTCCACCAAGGATCTCCACTGGAGTTCGGCCAAGCCTGCACGGATCCTGTACGGTGGAGGCGAGCATGTTTTGCGTGGCGCTCTGAGCAAGCGCTTTCGGGCCACCGATTTTGTCTATGTCGGACGCCTATTGCCGCACAAGGGGGTCGACCTGCTGATCGACGCACTCCCGCAAGGGCGCAGCCTGAGAGTCTGTGGCAGTGTTGCGGACCCTAGCTTCCTCCGGCGTATACAGAGCCTAGCCGTGGATAAGGATGTCGAGTTCGTGATGAGCCCTTCTGACGAGGAACTCGCCGCGATCTACACTGCCAGCTCGTTCACCGTATTGCCGTCGCAACAGCGGCTTGGCACCGAGCTTGTGAGGCGTCCCGAGCTGCTTGGATTGGTCCTGCTTGAGAGCCTTGCATGCGGGACGCCATGCTTGGGGTCGAACATCCCAGCAATCCGGGAGATCCTCGAGCCAATCGGAATGCCTACGTTCGAGGCGGGTAGTGTGCACGGGCTGAGGAGCATCTTGATGCGCCTTCCGGGTCAAGACAGTCCTGAGCATCAGCGCTACCGTGAGCTTTGTGCTTCCGCCGCAGAACACTATTCGTGGAATAAATCTGCGAAACGTGCGGTCGATTTCTACAACGAGCTACTATGGACTTGATAACTTCCTCTTGCAAAATAGGTCCACGCCGTTCACGCCCGCACACTTTGGTTCTTTCCACTGCCGATTGGAATCGGCCGCTGTGGACGAATAAGCAATATGTAGCGCGAGAGCTTGCTTCCCTGGGTCCGGTCACCTACGTAAACTCTCTCGGCCTTCGTCGGCCCGAGCTATCTCGGAGTGATTTAGAACGAATTCTTAAGCGGTTTAACCCTCGCATTAAGAAACGTAGTGAGCAGCGCGCCATCAAAGGCGTTGAGGTCATTTCGCCCCGGATTCTTCCTTGGCATCGCCAGTCGGGGCTTGTCTGGTACCTGAACCGAGCCTCTCTGAGTCAGTCGGTGAGTGGTTGGAGGCGCCAGCGCGATACACAGCGGCTCCTCTGGACGTTCTCTCCTGTCACCTACGGGTTGGAGAAAGACGCCGACATAATCGTCTATCACTGCGTCGATCTGCTTGACCAGGTCCATGGCGTCGACCCGGTCGCCGTTCGGCAGGGGGAGGCCACTCTTTCGCGGCTGCCGGGCATAATCCCGATTGCGAGCAGCCGCATAATTGATGATCATCTCGTTGATCGTGGTTTCTCCAAGGTACTTCTTTGGGAGAATGTAGCCGATGTCGAGGTAATCGAGACACGGGCGAGGGACTCCCAACGACTACTGGGCCACGCCGTGTTTGCTGGCAATCTGACCGCTCAAAAGGTTGACTTCGACTTACTACGAAGGGTCGTTGAATCGGACCCGTCGCTTCATCTCAACCTTGCTGGTCCCCTCGCTGAGGGAGGGGGTACATTACCCGACATGGCATGGTTCGCCACGCATCCAAGGGTAACGTGCCACGGAACGCTTGGACCCGAGGATCTTGCAATGCTTCTGGGTCGATGCACCGTAGGGTTGATTCCCTATCGGCGCTCGCCCTATACCGATGGCGTCTTTCCAATGAAGGTGTATGAGTACTTGGCGGCTGGCCTCGCCGTGGTGTCGACCGACCTGCCGGCATTGAAAGATGTTGACGGTGTTGAGACGTACGCCGACACTGAGGCGTTCGTACGCTCGACACGAGCGCACGCGCAGTGCTGCTCTGACTTAGATGTGTCTGCACGAACTTCGATCGCGCGACGTCATTCGTGGACAACAAGGGGGCGACAAATGCGCGAGCTAGTGTTGCAAAGCTGTCGATAAGGTGAACCTGAAAGGTGACATTCAGCGTGTGACGTTCGTTGTCGTTTCAGAGATCCTTGGGGGAGGCGAGCTGTTCACGCTGCGATTAGCGGAAGGCCTTGGATCGCGATGTGACGTTGGCATCGCTGGCGTGGCCGGGACACCGGTCATGGCGGAGGCCGCCCGACGGGGAATTACACAGGAGTACCTTCGACTTGGGCGGAAGCTTAGCCGCCAGACCGCGCTGCGCAACGCCGCGATGATGCTTACCGCTCGCCGTCGGCTTCGGTCGTTTGTCGATACTCGCGGTCCCAGGGATTGGGTTGTGTTCCAGTACAGTTGGGAAAAGCTGCTCTGGGACGGGGGCTCCAGCGATGCACGCATCGCCGTGATCGAGCATGGACCACTACCTGCTCCCGTCCTACGTTTGGGCTTTGCCCGAAGTTCGTTGCGGACGACGTTCCTGCGATGCGATGCGCTGTTCGCAGCAAGTGAGCCAGCGAGCATCGAGGTCAAGCGCCTTTCGGGTCGCTCCCCAAGACCCATCCGGGCCGGCGTCGATCTGGCCATGGCGGCTGCGGCAAGGCGAAGCGCTGCCAGGGTGCGGAGCGATATTTGCGTTCCCGGAAGCGTTCCTTTGCTGGTCTACGCCGGGCGGCTGACAGCAAACAAGGGAATCTTCGAGTTGCTCGCTGCGGCGGAGCGCAATCCAGAGCTGTATCTCCTCTTTCTCGGCGACGGGCCGGCCGAGAAGACCCTACGCGCCAGGGCAAAGTCCCTGGGGCCTCGGATTGTCCTACCTGGGCGAGTCCACGATAGTCTCCCCCTTCTGGCCGCCGCCGACGCGACTTGCTTGTTGACCAGCGATCCAGGGGAGGGACGTCCCCAGCTCGCAGTGGAGTCACTCGCCGTCGGTACGCCAGTCCTCAGTAATGTCGCCTCGTCAGCTATGGCAGCACTGATTGCAGAAGGGTTCGCCGGCATACATCTTGTCGATGCAGCCAGTCCTGTGGCAGTCGACGACGGTATAGCCTACGTGCTCGCAATGGAGCGGCCAACTGCCGAGATCGCCTCCTGGGCGGAGGTCGCAAGCGATTTTCTTTCCGAGTTGAGGCGCCAAGGGTGACGCTTCATTTATTTGAGCCTGGCGGCAACGGCGGCGTCTTTCAGCACACCCTCGCAATCGCCGACATGCTGGCAGACAATGGTGAAGATGTAGTCCTCCACACGGCCACAGATGCCGAGTTGCGCCCCAAGTCCGCGTCCTACTGTGGCTGCGTATCCTGGAATCGCGAGCGCGTCGGGGGCCGATGGCGCTCGCTTATCATCCTCTGGCGCTATCTAACTGGAACCATTCCGCACATCGCAGGTCACGTTAGTCGACAGGATTGTTTCCATATGCAGGGTCGCTTCAAGCCCGGACTGCTTGTCGTACTGGCGCTCCTCATCAGGCTGAGAGGTGCTCGGGTTGTGGCGAGCCCTCACAATCTCTTCGACCGAGATCGATCCTTCTTGGGCCAGCTCTCCCTGCGGGCTGAGCTTAGGCTTGCCGACTCCGTCGTCGTCTTTTCCGCGAAGGACCAAGTGCGAGCGCGGCGGATGGGCATAGATGCGATCCGTAGCCCGCTAACCATGCATCTCTGCACGCCAACTCCGGACCAGGTTGCACGGTGGCGTTCGCGGTGGGATCCGTTGTGCGGCAAGCGAGTGATCCTCTTTGCCGGTCAGCTTCGGGCAGACAAGCGGCTCGACCTCCTTATCCGGGCGGTGGCAGAGCTTCCCAAGTCAGACTGGAAGCTCGCTGTTGTGGGCGAGGACAAGGGGAGCAAGCGGGAGATGCGGGCGCTGGCTACAACGCTTGGTGTTGACGCAAGCTGGCATGTTGACTACGTGGACGCCTCGGACTTCGTCGCCGCGATCGCGGCAGCAGACGTGATCGGTTGTCCTTACGAGGTCGCTGGCCAGAGCGCGATTTTGGCGATGGCGCACCAGCTTAGGGTACCAAGCGTTGCGTGCGATGTTGGTGGACTCGGTGAGTTGGCTACGGTAACGGTTGCATCAAACACTCCATCAGAAATCGCTGCGGCGTGCATGCGGGCGGTGGACCAGCAACAAGATGAGGACTGCGAGTGGTGGCCAGCGGCGCTGCAGGCACACATGCAAGCTTATGGACGCATATAGAACTAACTAAGTTGTTTGAAACGGCTACGACTTCGCACGTCGATTCGATGCCGTCCGATCACACGAACCAAGTTCGAATGGAATGCCGAGCGGGAAAATCGCTCGGCTCGCCTGGCGAGCACCTCGGGGGCGACCGCTAAGGCGTCACAGCGACGGACCGCGTCCAGCACGCACTCGACATCGTGGCGCTCGAACAGCGCTCCGGAAACCCCGTCCTTCACCGTCTCAAGCGCTCCCCCGGCACCGAACGCGACCACCGGCTTGCCTGCCGCCTGCGCCTCGACCGGCACGATTCCAAAGTCCTCGGCGCCGGGCACGCACACCGCGCGGGCACCTTGCATCAGCTCGGTGACGGACTTGTCGTCGAGCTTTCCATGGAACGTGACCGACGGGCCGGCCAAGCGGCGCAGATCCGCCAGCGCGGGACCTTCACCCACCACGTCGAGGCCGATGTCGATCTTCGTGGCGGCCCTTACGATCGCATCCACGCGCTTGTAGGGGAGCAGGCGCGAGACGACGAGCAGTCGCTCGCCGCGCGGCGTGGGCCTGAAACGGTCCGTGTCGACCGGCGGATAGACGATCGGCGCGTCGCGGCCGTATACGCGCTTGATCCGGTCACGAACGGCAGCGCTGATTGCGATGTACAGGTCCGGAGCGCGCGCGGCCGCGCGGTCCCAGGCGCGCAGTGCGGGCACAAGTGGCTTCAGCGCCAGCTGGCGCGTTGACACTCGCAGGTACTCCCCGCCATACAGCCAGCGGGCGGGCGTATAGCAGTAGACGACGTGCAGCGCATCGGGCCTGGTCTTGACCGCATGCGCCCAGCCACTCGAGCTCGACACTACAAGCGCCTCGCTCATGGTTCCAAAGGAACGAAAGGCGAACGGATACAAGGGGAGCAGGTTTCTGAAGCCAGCATCCACTGGAAGCCGCTGCAGCGGCGACGTCTTGATGTGCAGGTGGCTGAAGTCCGGAAACGTCGATTTCGGCCGGTACAGCGAGGTGTAGATGGTCGCCTGCGGCCAGATCTTCGCCATCTCGAGCACGACGCGCTCCGCACCCCCACGTTGGTTGAGGTAGTCATGAGCTATCGCGACCTGCATGGAAGCAAATGGTGCGGGGTCACGCGACTCTGGGTCCGTCAGGGGTATGTTGGGCTGCTGCACAGTACGAGTCGCTGGTGAGGGTTGGACTGAGTGTAGGGAAAGGCAATCGGCCCATTATTCATCGGCGAGATACCTAAGGCTCGGGTCCGAGTTGACCGCGCCACCACTCAAGGGTGTCGCGCACGGTCTGCTCGAGGGGGATCTCGGGCCGCCATCCGCAGGTCGCAGTGAGGCGCTCCGGGGAGCCGTAGACGACCGCTGTCTCGTTTGCCCGCACGAGGGAGTGGTCGACCTCGTGGCGCACCGGGACCTCGGCACAGCTGCTTGCCATCTCGATCAGCTCAGCGACCGATGTCGCGCTTCCGCGGCAGACGTTGAACGCTCCGGCGTCGAGCGAGGCGGCAAGCGCGTAGCCGCGGATCACGTCCCGCACGTCGGTGAAGTCCCGGGCCGAGTCCGGGTTGCCGGTTCTCAGCACGCATTCTTTCTGGCCGTCCGCCTCAGCGGCGGCGATCTGGCGGGCGATTGAGCTGATGACGTACTCGTCGGACTGCCCCGGCCCCGCGTGGTTGAAGGGCCGCATTCGCACCACTCGCATTCCGTAGCCCTCGGCGTACTGGTGTCCCAGCATGTCGCCGCTCGCCTTGGAGACCGCATATGGGTTGTCGGGGCGGAGCGGCATGTCCTCGGTGGCGGGCAGCTCGTCGAGGTCGCCGTATACCTGACCGGAACCGATCAGCACCACGGTCGCCTTCGGCGCCTCCTCTCGCACGCCCTCCAGGACGTTGAGGGTCATTTCGACGTTCCTCAGCACCGCCTCGGCGGGCCGCTGCCAGGAGAGGGACGGGGAGCTGAAGGCGGCCAGGTGGAAGACCGCGGTAGGAGCCGTGTCCACGACCAGCTTGCGCACCGCGTCGGGGTCGCAGAAGTCCACCTCCTCCCTGGAAGGCGCGAGCGGTTCCAGCGCCCCCTGGGTTCTCAGGTGCTCGACGAGATGGCGACCTGCAAAGCCCGCGCCACCGCTGACCAGCACCCTCATTGGGCCCACCTCAGCTGCCGCGCCCCTCGGTGCGGGCGAGCCGCCCGGCGAGCCTGTCCTCGAGCGCCTTCAC
>CAAGKR010332471.1_pt1 | contig 10054 bp, 13 predicted proteins | sample 2556971 | NCBI WGS metagenome assembly CAAGKR01 (sample SAMEA5207829, study PRJEB30636) | soil metagenome | biome: forest; feature: boreal; material: soil | place: USA | collected 2011-09 | depth 1 m
ACGTGGACCGTGATCGCCGTCCAGTCGCCCCAGGAGCGCAGCACCCCGGTGGAGTGCGCCAGGCCGGCGACCACCGACAGCAGAACGAGGCCCGCGAAGACGCTCGACGCCCACCAGCCGCGCCGGCGCCGCTCAATCCCATGCCGGGCGATCGCCGACTTCCACGGGGTCAGCAGCACCACCGCCACCCCGGTTGTGGCGTGGATCACCAGCGACCAGCGGGCGGGCGCGGTCCCGAACCCGAACGCCAACCACCCGGTCAGGAAGGCCGCGGCCAGGAGCACGAGCAGGAAGGCGTTGGTGCGGCGCGCCATCAGCCAGTTTAGGCGCACGCCCGGCCGACCTGCCGATAGGAGTATTTGGTGCGATGAGATGACGAGAGCACCTCCGGATGACCTGCCTCATCGACTGCGGTAAATGGGGAGCGACGGTTGCGAAATACGTCCGACCGCCCGTATTCACTGCGACTCCAACCAGAGAGCTGTCCGGCGGTTGATCAACGTGCTGACGCGAGGTAGCGGCGGGTAGATCCCGTGGGCCAGGTCGCGCATAGTCCCCAGGGTCTCGTCAGCGTCGGCCCTCGTCCCCTTTAGTGTCGCGCACCAGCCGGACGTCGATCTCGCGCACGACGTAGCTCCACTCCTCAGTCGCACGCAGCCTTCTGACCAGCTGTTCAAAGCGATCCGCGTCGTCGGGCGCGTTCTCGAACCAGGTGAGGAAGTCGAAGGGCTCGCCGAGGTCGCGCCCATGGTGAAGGCGCCGAGCCACAGCCGGGAGATACTCAAGCCCCGTCGCAATGTGGTGCGAGCGCTCCTCGAAGATGTCGCGGCGCTCGTCCTGGGGAAGCGCCCACCATGAATCTAACTTGCGGATGGGGATCAACGCGGCACGCGTGGACCCCGGTCGTCCAAGGTCCTCCTGGATCGCCGCGAGCGTCTCGTGCTCACGGCGGTTCACGTAGCGGTCGTAGCTCGTTACCCCGCGGAGAACCCAAACAGCATCGGGCGGCGGGCTGGAGGCGCCTTCCACGATGGCGAGGCTCTCGACCGCATCGAGTGTGGCGCCGGTCACCGCCTGGATGCGCTCGACGCGCCAAGTACCTTGCCTGCCCCCGGCGAAGGAGACCATAAGATTCGGCATGGTCACACCTTAGAACCTGCGCAACAGTCACCTCAATCCGAGAGACGGCAGTTCCACGACCGTCCACTACGGGACGCCATACAACTACGTAGTTTGGGCGGACGCAAGAGGCAGCAGATGAGCAGCGGGTTCCCGTCCTGGCGGCGGTCAGAGTGAGGTGGAGGCGGTGGGACTTTGCTGCTACCTCTCGCCCTCGCCACCTGCACCATACCTTGCCCTCAGAACAGACGTCGATCCTTCGCGAATTAGCACGGTTGCGATGACGAGCGCCGCCACCGAGTCAGACCACCACCACCGCAGGCCGGCGGCGAGGACGAGACCAAGGAGCGCTGTCGCAGCCAGCAGTCCACCGACGGCGCTCAGGACGCCGTCACTGCGCAGCGCACGACTGCTTAGAGCCCGGGCCAAGCCCAGCTTCCTGTAGGCGCTGATCGGCAACACGAACAGGGGCCCGCTGGCCAGAGCCGTTCCAAGCATGGTCTTGGCCGGCCCGGTCCCAACCGCAATGGACCCTATCGCGTAATAGGGTCGCACCCGATTGGTGGGGACTCTCCGCCGGGAATGCCTGGACCACGTCATCGTGGTCAACGAGAGCCATTGCTCAGGCTGCTCAGGGAGTTCGCGGCTGAGGGCGTCTATCTCGGACTGGCGCGAAGCGTGGGAGTTGCGCTCAGACGCGCCTGCTCAGCCCGCCTCAGCTGAGAGGTGGGAGAGGGCGATGAAACATGATGATGCGCCGAAGTCGGCCATCGGTGTCGTGCTCCACGACATCGAGACCCACCATCACCGTGTTGCCGTCTTGGCTAAGAATGTCCCATGAGTAGCGAGCGATTCCACCGAACTGGTCGATGCCGCTCGACTTGACGACTCGGCCGCCAGGGACTTGTTCATGGAAGCCGGCCATAAGAGCGCTAAGGCCGTCGTATCCGCGGAAGCGCCCGTCTCGTCGATCAACTCGACATCCTCGGTCAAGCAACGCTCAACCAGCGCGCGTCGCGCAACGCCGTCGGTCTCGTTCCATGCTTCAAAGTAGGTGTCCACGCTGTCGGTCATCCTGCCGCTCCTTGTTTGGCTCGCCAGCTAAGGTTGTCCCAGATTTACACGGGCCGCAGGCCAGCTGTCCGGTGGCCAGGGTTGCGAGAATCGGGCCCTGCCCAGGCCAAAACCGGGCAGGGCCTGGTAGGTGAAGTCGCGCGCTACGGCGCCACGGTGATGGTGCCCGTCATATCGTCGTGGATGCGACACTGGTACGGAAAGGTCCCGCCGTTCGGGAACGAAAACGTCGCGGTGCTTGGGAGTCCGGACGGGGGCGACGAAATGATCCCGGACGTAGCAACGGTGGCGGGACTGGTGATTGCTGTGACACCGTTCGGGAAAGGATTGAACCCAAGTTCCGCAACCGTGCTGCAGCCGAACGTCGGGGGTGGGCCGGCGATCGGCGTATCCGGAGCGCTTTCAGGATTCCCCTCGCATTCCGCCGGCGCATATGGCGGGGTGAGCGGGTCGACGCTGTCCGATCCGGCCCCAGCCGGGAATGTAACTGTGTGCGGGTCCCTGATGGTCAAGGTCTTCCACGCCACTTGGCCGCCAGCAGCAACACTGAAAGTCTTCGGCAGCATCTCGGCCACCTCGACGAACTGGGTGGCCGTCCCGGCCACGACGAAGTTGCCAGCTTGTGCCGTAGTGGTCGCAGCCGCCTCGGCGGCCAGCGCATCGGCCGTATCGGCTGCGTACTGGGTTGTCGCATTGTCGGCAAAGGCGGCGGGACTCGAGCCACGGCCCGGGACAACCCTGATTTTCCCCTGCATGCCAGGGTGGATCAGGCAAACATAGTGGACTGTGGTTGGCATCGAGGTGGCCAGGTTGATCCTTACGAAGAAGTCGAGGCTTGGCGTGAACGCGGGCAGCGCGCCCGAGTTGACCGTAGTAATGCCGGCGTAGGTGCAGGCAGTTGCGGCCGACTGGCCGCAAGGATCTTGGAACACCGCCTTCGGGTTAAGGATGGGGTGCGCCTCCCCGTTGTCGCCATCAAAAGTAACCAGGGGCAGCCGTGCGGAAGCGTGCTCGGGTGTCTCGGTGGTAGGTATCAGCGTAGCGGTGTGCAGGCCGTCCCGGCCGCCCAGGTATTTGAAGTCGAGGATTGCCCCGTTACCGACAACGGCCTGGGAATCGGTCGGCAGGATTTGACCGCGAGGGAAGTAGTCAACGTACTCGAAGTTGTGGTCTCCGGCAGGGTTTGCGTTGTCCACCCCGATCACGTAAGGCAGCCGACTTACGCTTGCTCCCACGGAAACCGCTCCCGCGAACAGGCTCGCGACGAGCGACGACAAGGCGACGGCAGACGAAAATAACCGACGACGGCCTCTCATGGTTCCCTCCTCACTCTTGTTACCCCGTGTGGCTTCAGTCCGCATCATACGCTGCGTCGCGGAGGATTGCCACGGAGGTCAGCTGCTGGTACGTGCTGGCCCACTCGGGCGCGCTGTCATGGCCGGGCCCGAGGACGGTGAGCGTCGTGATGACGAGTCCGGAGGCGAAGACGACCCCGCCGTAGGTGAACCATTTCAGCTGCTGGCGCTCCTGTCCGCGGGACCGACGGAACCTGACCACGAGACCGGCGACGTACACCAGCCCCATCAGGAACGCGAATATTCCCAGCCCCTGGGTGTCCCCGAGCTGCGTTGAATTGGTAATCACGCCCTGGCTATTGACCTCAAAATTCGACGAACGCGGAATCGCGCCGACCGCCAGGCCAACGGTCGCGACCGGCTGCGTGGCTCCGCTCAGCCACGCGACCGGACGCCATCTCCGCGAGGGCAGCATCCCCGCGCACCGGGATCCGGAGCAGACGTGCTGCGGAACAGAGCTGCTTGATAGCACAGCCTGACCAATGGCCGCGGTGTGAGAGTGAGGTGTCCTCACCTCACCGGTAGGGGCTCACGCTCGACTCACCCCGGCAGTTGTCGGACCGTAAGTGTTGTAATGCGATTACGGCATCCTTTCAGGCGGGGCGCCGTGGAAGCCGCCTTACGGGCGGCACAACCGGTAAACAAGGAGAGGTGCGATGCATCGACTTGGTCGTGTCATGCGATCTCGCTCGGGGGCGAGCGTAGCGGTTCTGATGGCCACGGTCGCCATCCTGGTATCGGGAGGGCCCGCGGCGACCGCGGAAGGGAGTAGGACGACTCTCGGTCTCGGCGACAGCGTGCCCTTCGGTTACATCACGCAGGCCGGATTCCAGTACGTCAACCCGAACAACTTCATCGGTTTCCCGGAGCACGCCGGGCAGCAACTCCGCTTCGACGTCACCAACGCGTCCTGTCCGGGCGAGACGTCGGGCAGCCTTCTATCGGCAAGCGCTGTCGACAACGGGTGTAAGGCGTTCCGCGCCGCCGCACCGCTTCACGTCTCATACGGTGGCACCCAGATCGACTTCGCGACCTCGTTCCTGCGGCGCCATCCGGAAACCCGTTTGGTCACGATCCTCATCGGTGCCAATGACGGTTTCCTCCTCGAAAAGAGCTGCCTCGGCGTCCCGTCCTGTATCCAGGCGGGGCTCCCGGCTCTGCTGGCCAACCTCGGCCAGAACCTTGACGCGGCGTTCCAGGCGATCCGCCAGGCTGGCTTCCACGGGGTGCTCGTGGGAGTCACGTACTACTCGCTGAACTACAACGACCCGATCGGGACGGGCCTGGTCCAGGCGCTTGACGCCGTGATCACCCGGCACACGCTGGCTGCTGGCGGCGTGATCGCCGACGGATTCGCGGCATTCAAAGCCGCGGCGACACCGGCCGGCGGCGACAGTTGTCATGCGGGCCTGCTCAATGCCACCCCAGACCCTGCGAAGCAGTTCACCTGCGACGTTCATCCCAGCCAATCTGGGCAGGAACTGTTGGCGCGCACCGTTGTCGATGCGTACCAGGGTGCCCAGGAGGGCAGCGACTAAGGCAGAGAGCTACCTCAGGGGCGGCGCCTCAGCCACATTGCTGGAGCGCCGCCCCGCTCCAATCAATCCAGGGATCCTCGCGTCAAACTCGAAGACATATGGCCGGTGGATTGCTGCGTGCGCAACTCCCGTATTTCGACAGTGCCGGCCTCGACCTTGCATCTTGACCGTCGGCCACCCCGTTCAATACGATCGTGACCTGCGTTTTCAGGGCCTTCGGTAGTTTCGCAGCCCGACCAGGGCGTTTACCCCATCGCGTCGATGATCTGGTCCGCGATCTCTTCCTGCTCCTCGTCGGAAAGATCGTCCCAGTTTTCGGGCACCTGAAACAGAACCGGCTTTTTGTCGGCCTGCGGTTCCTCGGATGTGGATTTCTCGTTTCTTTTTGACATCACAAATCGCTGATAAATGCGTTGTGGTGATACCGTGACGCCGGTCCACGCGTCTGCTAAAAGGTACGGGTTTAGGTTCGACCAGAAGGGCCTCGTTATCCCACGCGCGGTGATTGTTGGTGCGAGTTGCAACTTGGGAATCAAGGTGCACAGGTGGGGCACGTCAGCACCGGTGCGTGGGTGTCGCGTTGGGTGTCGCACGGGTGTATATAAGGTGGTTGACAATCTTTAAAGCATTTTTCACTACTCTTTATCATCCACCACTAAGCGGAGCAATAGAGGCTGACGAGCTTGAGACGCCCAATCAACCCGCGATACGGGCGTGGATGCCATTTCCTACCACACCGACAGACGTGCATGCTGGTGTGATCAACGTCGGTCAAACTACATCTGCAGTCTGACTCCTCCCCCCTTGTTGAGTCGCACCGCAAGAATCGATCGTCGGCTGTTTCCTGACTGAAGCTCTCCTCGTTCCACAGTACCCCCCAGCCAATGTAGTCGTCGGTCCAGGACTGACCGATGGGCACGCACGCGTGTCGCCCGCTGTGGCCACGATCCAGATCGCAGGTAACCACAAAGCCGTCAAAGGCTGCCGGGTCGGAAGGATCTTCGCAGAGAATCCCACAGACTTCGAGAGGCGGGTGCTTCTTCATCAGCGCCCACCCGGGCTACCCAGCGCCGCTCGCTTCGCGATGTATCGGTCCAGGGCCTCGACGGTAATTCGACGAAGCCTGCCGATGTGGAGACTCTCTACTTCACGGGTTGTAGGGGGGCATTACCCGATCCAACTCGCATGACTGTCGCGATAGTCGAGGTGGATGGTACCCTGCCGGATGCTCCAATTGATATTCCTCCTCCTCCGCAGCCTCTGTTCTGCCCTGCGCTCCCGACGTGACGTTACGCTTGAGAATCTCGTTCTCCGCCACCAACTCCAGGTCGCCCTCCGAACCAACCCTGCGCCCAGGCTTGGGAGCTCGGATCGCGTTCTGTGGGTTTGGGTCCGACGACTCTGGCCTTCCTGGCAGGACCACCTCCTCATCGTCAGACCGGAGACCGTTCTCCGCTGGCACCGAAAGGGGTGGCGTCTCTACTGGACACGGAGGTCACGGGGATTACCCGGGCGGCCCCGCCTGAGCCCGGAGGTTCGCGAACTCATCAGCTCCATTTCGCGCGATAACCGGCTCTGGGGAACCGAGCGCATCCGAGGGGAACTCCTCAAGCTCGGCGTCGTCGTGAGCAAGCGTTCTATCCGGTGCTATCGATGGCGCCAGACGCCACACGGCGGCAGCCAGACGTGGCGGGCCTTCCTCACCAACCAGTTCCAAGGGATCTGGGCGGCGGATCTCCTGGTCGTCCAGACGGTCGGGTTTCGAGTCCTCTACGTTCTCTTCGTCATCCAGCACGACCGCCGTGAGTTGATCCACTTCAACGTCACCGCGAGTCCGACGGCGGCGTGGGTCTGGCGGCAACTGATCGAAGCGACTCCCTGGGGACGCCATCCCAGATACCTCATCCACGATCGCGACGCCGTCTACGGCCGCGATATCGATGCCCGGCTAACAAAGCTCGGCATCGCCGGCATACGGACCCCAGCGCGGGCGCCGCGAGCGAACTCGATCGCCGAGAGAGTTGTGCGCTCAATTCGCACCGAGGTTTTGGATCATGTGATCATCATCAACGAGCGACACCTCTATGCCGTCCTCACCGAGTACTTCAACTACTACAACATTGATCGCCCACACCGGAGCCTCAGTCTTCAGAGCCCGGTGCCGCGAGCCCCGAGTCGCGACGGGCCGGTGGTCCGGCGGCCGGTGCCGGGAGGCCTCCACCACGTCTACGCCCGCGCGGCTTGAGATGCGGATGGAGTATTTCCCCCCTACACCGCCAGGGTCCGCCTGAATACGAATCGTCGACTTGAGAATCCGCTCAGTACCGCTGAAGTTCGCCACGGTTCGCCCGGGTTGGTGTACAAATTGCTGTCCGCTCCGGGCCGTCCGTCTCCCATCAAGGCCAGCGCGATCAGCAGCAGTTCGCTCTTCCAGCTCGAGAAGTACCAGCCTCGCTACGCCTACTTCAGAAGGACCTGTCGGCGAAATGAGCGGTAGATCGCGACATCGTAGATCACCTTGATGACGCCCGCCGCCAGAAACGGCGCGCCCACCGCGGACTTCATGAGGACCCCACCAAGCGCGGGACCAGCTGGCCGCGCGATATACCGTGCCAGGTTCGTGTAGGCGGCGGCCCCAAGCCGATCCTTAGGTTCGACCATCCTAGCCACAAACGCCTGACGCGCCGGGACATCCATCTGAGAGAGCGCGAATCGGCAAAGGAGGAGGGCGATGGCCGCCCCGAGTGATGGCGCGAATGCGATCGCAGCCAGGAGCAGGTTGGACGGAAGGTGCGTGAATACCATCACGTTGAGCACACCCACTCTGGCGGCGAGACGAGCGGAGACAACTGACGACGCTGCTTGGAGCAGGCCGCTTACAAAAAACACGACCCCCACCTGTTCGAGGCCGGCGCCAAACCTGAAGTGGAGCCAGTAGGCAACGAACGCCTGGGTTATGAACCCGCCGCCGAAGGCATCCAGCGCGAAGAGGGAGCTGAGCTGCAGGATCTTGGGGCTCGGCCTGGTTGCCGGCGGCGGCGTATCCGCCGATGAGTCAACGTCCGCGGCGCGGATGCGAAACGCGATCCCGGCGCAGGCCACCGCGACGATCGGGAAGGCTAGCAAGAGAATCTGCGGCGATGATCCCAGCGATCCGGATCGCTGCAAGAGGGCTGCACCAGCGGCCGCCAGCGCACCAACCGAGCCGCCGAGATAGGCGACGGCGTTGTAGCGGCCAAACAGACGAAGTCGCCTCTTCGCATCGGCTCTGCCGATGAGGCCTTGCTCGACGGTGGTGATTGGCCCGGACTCATTCGGATCGGTGGAAATCGTGCCGGTCAGACCCGCGATGACCAGGGCGGGCAGCCAGGCCGTGATCGCGAACACGAGCCCGCTCAGGCCCATGACCAGAAGGAGGCCGACGTAAAGACCTCGGCTGGAGAGGCGCGGGCCGATGACTCCAACCAGCAACGACGAGATGCCCATGCCGGCGACCAGCGTGGTTAGGACCAGCCCCACCTCCAAAGGGCTGTAGCCTCTGATGGCGAGGACTTCGCCGATCACGACGGCGCCGAAACCGTAGAGCCCAGCTCGGAGTGCCTGGATGATCAGGACGGCGTTCAGATTTTCCCTCACAGCGCTGGTAATGATGGGCGAACGAGGAGGTTGTCCAATGAAGTGGGTCACGCGAAAGAATGCGAACGTCGACCGGATCGCCTGCCCGTGGCTGATCAGCAAGTTCGTCGACGCCGATGGGGAGTTCCTCTTCGTGCCGGCTGACGAGGTCACTTCCGTGGCGGAGCGCGAAGGAGCCCTCCCCTATGACGTGCCGGACGTCGAGCTGGGACATGTTGACGGCCGTTGCAGCTTCGAGTCGATCATCGTCAAGTACGAGATCAAGGACCCGGCACTCGACCTGCTGGCGAAAATCGTCCATGGAGCCGACGTCTCAGTGGATCGGGACATCGTGCCAGAGGCAGCGGGGCTCTACGCCATCGCCAACGGCTTCGCCTTGGTCCATGGTGAGGAGGATCACGAGAAGATCCGCCTCGAGACCCCGATGTACGACGCGCTCTATGCCTGGTGCCAGGGCCAGGTCGATGCTCCGGCTGAGACCAAGAGCCTGCCAGCGAAGAAATGAAGAGGTTGTTCAAGCCGAAGGCTGACCTGCTTGACCGGACCTTTGAGATCAGCATCATCCTCAAGGGCATCGACGGCGCCCTCGAGGTGGTCGGCGGATTGCTTTTGCTATTCGTAACCCCGGCGACGATTGACCGCCTCGTGGTCGCGCTCACCCAGCACGAACTGACCCAGGACAGCCACGACTTCCTCGCCACGCATGCTCTGCATTATGCGAATGGTCTGACCGGATCGACGGTATTCCTGAGCGCCCTTTACCTGCTATCTCACGGCGTGGTGAAGATCGTGCTCGTGTTCGCGCTGCTGAGGACGCAGCTCTGAGCTTACCCGTGGATGATCGCCTTTCTCGGAGTTTTCATTCTGTACCAGATCTACCCGGATGACGTTCGCGCCGTCCGTGGGGTTGGTGGCACTGACCATCTTTGATGCCTTCGTCGCGTGGCTTACGTATCTGGAGTACCAGCGCCACAGACACCGAATCGCTTTGCGGCTTTAATAATTCCGAAGCGCAAACCGGGCGAAGAGATGGTCTCGCGTCCTGCAACAATTCGCTGTGGGCCGAACGACGCGAACGGTACCTACCGGCGTTTTCAGTGCGGTGGCTGACGTCCATCTAGTGGCGTAGGTCTACGTGGTTGAGCGCAGTCGCCCCTACGCCAGTCCGAGGATGAAAATGCCGACCGCCAATAACGCTATCCCCGCCAGAAGTAACGGGACGGTCACTGCCGCTGCTCGCCCTGCTGCTCTCCGGACTCATGCACGAGCCCGGAGCCGCCGGTCAGATGAAGCAGAAGGTGTCGGTGGAACAGTCACCGCCCTCAAGCCGAA
>CAAGKR010040875.1_pt1 | contig 10053 bp, 11 predicted proteins | sample 2556971 | NCBI WGS metagenome assembly CAAGKR01 (sample SAMEA5207829, study PRJEB30636) | soil metagenome | biome: forest; feature: boreal; material: soil | place: USA | collected 2011-09 | depth 1 m
TACAACCGCTTAAAAGCCCTGCTCAGGAGGACATTTAAACCTCAGCCCCGGACGGAACCACCGGCACTATTCGGTGGATCCAGGCTAAGGGGGCGCCGCGATAGGGCTACGGCGAACACAGGCGAAGGGCTGGACTTCGGCCCCGATCGCGCTTACAGTCGTTCGTTCAGATCCCGAGAGCAAAGAGAGGCAACCATGCGCAAGATCGCTGACTGCAGGCGCTTTGAGAGCGAGTCAAACTGCTCACTGACGATCATCGGCGACGAGGACGAGGTGGTGGTGGCCGCAGCCGAGCATGCGGCCTCGGTGCACGGTCACACCGACGGACCGGAGCTGCGCGATCAGGTCAGGGCGATGCTCGAGTCCGAGGACACCTACGTGGCGGGTCGTCGCGAGCCCGAACCGTTCCCCGGCTGAGCATCCGAGCCGCGCTCGACGGCTGGATCGTCGCGCAGCCCGCTCTCTAACTCTTCGCCACGCTCGGTGAGCCACCACGAGTTGGGGGTGCCACGCGCCGCGCCGTTGCCTCCGCGATTGACGACGAGGCCCTGGAATTCGAGGCGGGTGAGGATCTTCGAGATCTGACCCTGGTCGACGATTCCGGCGCGCTGGGCCACTTCGCGGTTGCTGCCCGCCGGCAGCTCGCCGATCGCTCGCAACACTCGCACGGTGCGATAGGTGAGGCGGGCGGCCGGTTCCTCGCGCGCCTGCCGCCCGGCCGGCAGGCGCTCGAGCGGCGTCTCCCTGGGTCGCGGCGACGGGGGCGCCTTACGCAGTTCGCTACCGGCGACGGCGGCTCCCAGATAGGGAAGCACGATCAGGCTCATCAGCTCGCCATGCATCTCGATCAGCGCCGGCTGCTCGGAACCCTCCTGCCCATAGGCGTCCGCGGAGTCGGCTCCGCGGACGAGCAGTCGCGTGTAGAGCACCGCGAGCACCGCGCCCACGACCCCCTCCGCGACCACCGGTCCCGTAACCCGGCTGCCCGAGGCCTCCAAGCGTCCGCGGTCCACCACTTCGCATAGCTCCGATATCGCGCGCGAGCGACGCTCGAGCACGCGCGGGCCGCCACCGGCCGCGTGCACGATGCACAGTTGAGCGAGCAACGGCCGCTCGTCGAAGAAGCGCAGCAGGCTCGCCAGCGCGACTCGGATTCCCTCGCGCCAATCCTTCTCCGCGCCATAGGCGTCTCTGGCGAGCTCCCCCGCCTGCTCCACAGCCCACTCGAACGCGGCGAGGAAGCAGTCCTCGATGTCGGCGAACGACTCGTAGAAGACTCTTCGCGAGACACGGGCGCGCGCGATCACTCGCGCCACCGTCACCGATGACGCGCCGCGTATGGCCACCTCTTCGGCCATCGCCCCCAGTATCCTGGATCGCTGAATCTCCTCCACGTTTAAGCGCGTCGATCCTTCAGACCCTCCCGACGTGCTCGAGGGACCCCGGATGCTTCGCGTGAGCTTGATATTACCCATGGCGAGCATCTGCCTACTGTCCAGTAGCCCCGAGACCTCCTTCCGCGACAACGCGTAAGGGTCAAATCGACAGGGAAAGCGGGCCGTGGGTCGCCGCGTGCCCGTGCAACTCCATTTGCAGACGTCGCTCGCGCTTGTGATCGGGACGCCGCACGGCTAGCTTGCGCAAGTCGCGACTCCCCGCCGGTCAACCGATCCATGGGTGAGACCTCCTCCAGACCGCGAAGCCCGCTCCGATGAAGATGCGCAACTTTCAGATCCCAACGCTCCGCCTGCGCCACGCCGTGGCCCTGCTCCTCCTGCTCACCGCAACCGTGGCGGTGGCCGCCCCCGCGCTCGGCCGCCAATCGCAGGGGTCGCTCGAAAGCGGCATCTCCTCATCGACGGCCAAGGAGGGCACTCTCGGCGCCGCCATAGCGGCCGACTCGCACAAGATCGACGGCTTCCAGGGAAGCATCGACGATCTGCACGGTCGACTCTCGGCGCTCGAATCGAGCCTTGCCGTCGAGCGCGAACTGCTCGAGCGGCTCAGGGGCCAGTTGAAGGGCGCCCGCTCGCGACTGGCATCGCTTCAGGTTCAGCTCGCCCATGACCGCCAGGTGCTCATCGCACAGGTGGTCGCCGCGTATGAGTCCCCGCCGCCGAGCATCGTCACGGTGGTCCTCGACGCGCACGGCTTTGGCGACCTGATCGAGCGCGTCAACGACCTCAAGGCGATCGGCCAGCAGAACGCGAGCGCGACGACGCGGGTGATCGACATGCGCGCGGCCGTCGCGCTCCAGGCGAAGCGCCTTGCGGTGCTCGCCTCGAGCCATCAGCGCGAGACGACGGCCGTACTCGTGCAGCGCGACGAGGTGGCCCGCCTGCACCTCGCGCTCGTGAACCGCCAACTCCAGTACGTCCATGCCCGTAGCCAGAAGAGCTCGGAGCTCGGCGAACTGCGCTCGCACCGCGGGTCGCTCGAAAAAGAACTCTCTCAGATCCAGGCCAGCGAGCTCGCCTCTCAGAACCAGTCGTTCGCCACTGGAGCCCCGGTCGAAGCTGGAATCCCCTCAGGCGAATACGGCTTCTTCCAGGCGCCCGGCACCAACTACAGCGTGGGCGAGGAGCCGACGCTCGCCTCGCGCCTGAACACGATGGGCAAGGCCCTCCATCTGCACCTGATCGGGATCTCCGGCTATCGCAGCCCGCAGCACTCGGTCGAGGTGGGCGGCTTCGCCAACGACCCGCACACGCGCGGCGAAGCCTCCGACACCCCGGGCGTCGAGGGCGTGCCCGAGGGGACCTTGAACCAGTTCGGCCTCACAAGGCCCTTCCCCGGACCGGCCGAGGCCGACCACATCCAGCTCGGCTGAGCCGCAAGCCCGAAGGGGCCCGCTCGCCTGTTGGCGAGCGGAATGGAGGAGTCTTCTAAGAACCGAGCACGGCGGGCGCACCGTAAGCGGTTAGAGCCTCCGGCAGCGCCACCGTGCCGTCCTCGCGCTGGCCATTCTCCAGCAGGGCGATAATCGTGCGCCCGACGGCAACGGCAGTCCCGTTAAGCGTGTGGAGCATCTGCACGCGCTTGTCGCGGCGCATGCGGATGTTCAGGCGCCGCGCCTGGTAGTCGGTCGTGTTGGAGCAGGAGGTCAGCTCCCGGTAGCGGCCCTGGCTCGGCAGCCATGCCTCGCAGTCGTACTTCTTGGCGGCCGAGTTGCCGAGATCGTTCACGGCGATGTTGACGACGCGGTAGGGCAACTCGAGCTCCGTGAGGATCTCCTCCTCGATCGCGAGGATGCGCTCGTGCTCCTGTAGCGACGCCTCGGGCTCGACGAAGCTGAACATCTCCACCTTGTCGAACTGGTGCACCCTAAAGATCCCGCGTGTGTCCTTGCCGGCCGCACCGGCCTCGCGCCGAAAGCAGGGCGAGAAGCCGGCGTAGCGCAGCGGCAGACGCTCGGCCGGGAGGATCTCGTCGTCGTGAAGCGAGGCGAGCGCCACCTCCGAGGTGCCGACGAGGTAGAGGTCGTCGTCGGCCAAGCGATAGATCTGCTGCTCGGTGTCGGGCAGGAAGCCTGTCCCATACAGCGCGCGCTCGCGCACAAGCACGGGCGGAATCACCGGCTCGAAGCCGTGGCCGCGCAGCTTCTCCAGGGCATACCGCACGAGCGCCAGCTCCACCATCACGAGGTCGCCCTTCAGATAGGCAAAGCGGGCGCCCGAGAGCTGCGCCGCGTGGTCCATGTCGATCATGGTGCCGGCCAGTTCGAGGTGGTCGCGCACGCCGGGGGCCCGCTCGCCGGCCTGCCGCCCGCCGGCAGGCTCCTCGCCGGCGGTCCGCTCGACATCGGGCCGCTCGACACCGGGCCGCGCGGCGTCTCCCCGGATGCGCGGCTCGCCGACGACCTTGACGAGCTCGTCCTCGGGACCCGCTGCCACCGATGGATCGGGCAGGTTGGGCAGGCGCGACACCAGGTCCTGAACCTGTTGCTCGGCCGCAGCGGCTTGATCGGCCAGTGCCTTGACCTGAGCGCTCATGTCCTGCATCGAAGCTCGAAGCTCGGGATCGTCCTCCCCTCGAGCTCTAGCGGCGGCAAAAGCGACGGACCGTGTCTTCTGCATCGCCCGAAGGCTCTCGGCAGAGACGATTGCGGCACGGCGCTCCTGGTCCTTGCTGAGGATCTCCTGCACTATCTCCGTGAAGCCACTGCCGCGGCGGGCCAGCGCAGCGCTCACCTGCTCGGGATCGTCACGGATCAGCTTCAGGTCGAGCACGGCCGACCTCGGGCGCTATTTGGTGGACAGCGTGATGTTGACCGACGGCACGTGCTGCGACTGCTTTCCGGAGTACGCCGCCAGGAAGGAAGCGACGTCCTTCGCGTCGTCGCCGACAACGAGGTTCTCGGGCATGACCGCGCCTGAGAAGCCACCGTTGCGGATCGCATAGAGAACCTGACCGATGTTCTCCTGGCGGATGTTGAAGTTCGGGCCGTTCGTCTTCACGCGGTCCTTGATTGACGTGGCCGAGCCCTGTGCGCCGACGGCCGCGAGCGTGTGGCAGCCGGAGCAGCGGTCGCGGAACAGGACGGCCCCGCGGTAGTAGGGACTCGACTTCGACACCGAGAGGCCTTGCGAGCCGCAGGCCGAGAAGGCCGCGGCCGCAGCGAGCAGCGCGGTCGCTGCGACGAGCATCTTCAGGGGCTGCCTCATGCGCGCCGGAATATATCGGTTGGGCTCCGCGCCGGAGGAGCCGATGGCGCTGCTGGGAGCATCTGGCGAACGCGGGCCTCTCAGAACCCGTGCGCTGTTTCGGCCGCGCGCAGGGCCAGAAAAACAACCACGAGCGCCGACAGGCTCATTACGCCCATCTCGCGCCGCACGATCGCCGCCACTATCCCGTGCTGGTCGTCCTCGGGCAACACGCCGAGCGCCTGCGCGTCATCGAGGTCGTGCAGGTCGAGGATCGTTTGCGCGGAGGCGACACGCAGCTGCTCGGCGACGAAGGCGATCGCGAGCGGGAGCAGTGCATATAGATAGAAGAGCTGGTCGGTCGAGGAGTGCCCCGCGGCCGCCAGCACACCGACCGCGACGGCGTAGAGGATCGCGCCCACCTGCGCCACGCGCAGCAAGACCCAGAAGCCGCGACTGCTCTCGCACCTGTACCAGCGCCACGCGCCGAGCAGCCCGGGCACGGCGTTGAGCACGACTAGCGCGATCGCCCCCCATACAATCGCTTCGCTCATAGGGGTGGGGCTTCGCCCCCTGGCCCAGAGGCTTGACCTCTAGAGGCAATCATCACTATGTAACAGTCTGTCACAAGCGGTGATATAACAGCGCGGCGTGCTACGAAGCTACCTCCCCGCGATCGTATTCCTGATTCTTGGCGGCGCCGTGGGCGGTCTGTTCGCGGTACTGAACACAATCGTCGGCCCGCGCCGGCGCGTCGAGCACAAGCAGGACCCCTACGAGTGCGGGCTGCCCTCGGAGGTCAAGCGCGGGATGCGCTTCGGCATCAGCTTCTACCTGATCGCGATGCTGTTCATCCTGTTCGACATCGAGGTCGTGTTCCTGTACCCGATCGCGGTGCAACTGCGCGCCTACGGCGGCTACGCGCTGGCGGAGACGGTCACGTTCATCGCGCTGCTGGCCGTCGCCTTCGTATACGTGTGGCGCAGGGGGGCGCTGGAGTGGAGATAAGGCGAGAGGCGGTCGGGAGGAAATCCCTACGCGTCAACGAGCACGACTCGAAGGAGTTGTTGCGCGGCGGCGAGCTGCTCGGCCCGACCGCCCCCGCGAGCATGGACGGGGAGGAGCTCGAACGGTACGTCCACGAACGCGTGCTCACCACCACGCTCGAGAAGGCCGTCGCGTGGGGACGCTCGAACTCGTTCTTTCCGCTCGCCTTCGGGCTGGCGTGCTGCGCGATGGAGCAGTTCCAGACCGCCGGGCCGCGCATGGACATCGCACGGTTCGGCTTCGAGGCGTTCCGGGCCTCCCCGCGCCAGGCCGACCTAATCATCCTGGCGGGAAGGGTGTCGATCAAGATGGCGCCGATCATCCGCCGGCTGTATGACCAGATGCTCGAGCCGAAGTGGGCGATCTCGATGGGCGCGTGCTGCAGCTCGATGGGCGTGTTCAACAACTACGCGCTGGTGCCGGCCGACAAGTTCATGCCGATCGACGTGCACGTGCCCGGCTGTCCCCCGCGGCCCGAGGCCTTGATGCACGGCATCCTGAAGCTGCGCAAGCTGGTCCAGGAGGACCCAGACGCGGGCTGGCGCGAGCGCTACGACGCACAGGGCACCGAGGAGACCCGCCCAGGTGCCTGACGCGACCGGGCTCGAGCTGCTTGCAAGGGAGTTGCGCGAGAGCGAGACCGTCGGCGATGAGGCTATCGCGGGCACGCTGCACTTCCGCGGTCGCGCGACGCTCGAAGCGCACCCGGCCGGCATCCGCGCCGTACTCGCGGGACTGCGCGAGCGCGGATTCAGCTCGATGATGAGCGTGCACGGCGTCGACTACTACCCGCACGAGCCACGGCTCGGGGTGCACTACGAGCTGCTCGACATGAGCCGGGTCGACCGCATCACCGTGAAGCTGCGTGTTCGGACCGATGCGCCCGAGGTCCCCTCGGTCACGCCGGACGGCGAGGACGGCAAGGGCTGGCCGACCGCCGATCACCAGGAGCGAGAGATCTACGACATGTTCGGCGTCGTCTTCGCCGGCCACCCCGACATGCGCCGCATACTGATGCCCGAGGACTACGAGGGCCACCCGCAGCGGCGCGACTTCCCCGTCGGCGGCGAACCTGTGATCTTCACATACAACGAAGGCGACGCGCGTGGACGGGAGCGCGGCGGCCGTGCCGAGGCCGTCGGGGACGATTTGGAAGGGACACGTTCTCGATGGTGAGAGAAGGCCCCAGCCCCACGGTGTCCGAGTACCGCCGCCGGGAGGAGAGCATCACCCTGTCCGCCGTCTCCGAGCAGGCGCAGGAGGGCACCCACGACGAGCTGTTGACGCTCAACTTCGGCCCGCACCACCCCGCCACCCACGGCGTGCTGCGCCTGCTTGTGACGCTCCAGGGCGAGGTCGTGCGCTCGATCAAGCCGATCGTCGGATACGTGCACACGGGGATCGAAAAGACCGCCGAGGACAAGGCCTACTGGAAGGTGATCCCAGTGGTCGAGCGGATGGACTACCTGTCCTACTACTTCAACGCGATGGCCTTTTGCGGCGCTGTCGAGACGCTCGCCGAGGTGGAGGTCCCCAAGCGCGCCCAGTATCTGCGCGTCGTCCACCTCGAGCTCAATCGCATCGCCTCGCACCTGATCTGGCTCGGCACGAGCGCCCTGGACCTCGGCGCGGTCTCTATCTTCCTGTACTGCCTGCGCGAGCGCGAGCAGATCCTCGACCTGTTCGAGATGTCCTCCGGAGCGCGCATGCACACCCGCTACTTCCAGGTGGGCGGTGTCATGGAGGACATCCCTGTCGGCTTCGCCGAGAAGGTGCGCGAGTTCACAAAGACGATGCCCGCGCGGGCCGACCAGTACGGGGCGATCCTGAACTCGAATGAGATCGTGCTGCAGCGCCTGCGCGGCACCTGCCCACTCGATGCCGAGACGCTGCTCGGCCTGGGCGTCACCGGCCCGCTGCTGCGCGCGGCCGGCAACCCGTGGGACCTGCGCAAGGCCGATCCATACAGCTCGTACGAGGACTTCGACTTCAAGATCCCGGTGGGCACGGTCGGCGACAACTACGACCGCTTCGCCGTCCGCGTCGCCGAAATCTACGAGTCGGTGAAGATCGTCGACCAGGCGCTCGACGGGCTGCCCGAGGGCCCCTTCATAACGACCGACCGCAAGGTCGCGCTGCCCCCGCGCCACGAGCTGGCGACCTCGATGGAGGCCTTGATCCACCACTTTAAGCTCGTCACGGAGGGCTTCAGGGTTCCCCCGGGCGAGGTGTACTTCCCAATCGAGAGCCCGCGCGGCGAGTTGGGTTGCTTCGTGCGCTCCGACGGCTCCTCAAAGCCCGCGCGCGTGCACATGCGCGACCCCTCGTTCGTGAACCTTCAGGCGCTGTCGCACATGGCGGAGGGCTCCTACATCGCCGACATGATCGCCACTCTGGCGATGCTCGACCCGATCCTCGGCGGGATCGACCGGTGAGCACGTTTGTGGCAAATCGCATGAAGTCGGGCAGCGGTAGGACTAACGAAAACGAAGGGGCCGCGCGCACGCGCGTTAACAAAGCTCTCTTCGCGCGCACGCGCGTGGGGCAGCCCAAATGAACAACACAACACCCCCCGTGACCATCCCCCCCAAGCTGCGCAAGGAGATCGAGGCGCACATGGCCCTCTATCCCGACAGCCGTTCGGCCGCGCTGCCGGCGCTCGAGGCCGCCCAACGCGTGCACGGCTGGTGCTCGCCAGAGGCGATCGAGCAGGTAGCGATGGCAATGGGAGTCACGCCCGCCTACCTGGCGGCGGTGGCGACGTTCTACGACATGCTCGAGACCGAGCCGGTGGGCAGGCACAGCGTGTATGTGTGCACGAACATCTCCTGCTCGCTGCGCGGCGCCGACGCTCTGTACGAAGCGGTGCGGGACGCCGCCGGGGACGAGGCGGAGGTCAACGTGCGCTCGTTCGAGTGCCTCGGGGCGTGCGACATCGCGCCGATGGCTTCCGTCGACGGCGTTTTCGTCGGGCCCCTCACACTGGGTGACGTCCCGCAACTGCTCGACGACGCGCGCGCCGGACGACCGGTGCTGCCCGCCAAGCAGCTCTCCACGCGCAAGGTGGCCGACCCACGCGCCAACTCCCGTGAATTCCCCGCACACGCGGTCGAGGCGGGGTCGGCGTCGGCGTCCTCTTCTACCCCCTCCTTGGCCGGTACGGACACGGCCGAAGGGCTGTCCCATGACTGAGGCGCTGCTGTTCAAGGACATCGACGAGCCCGGGTTGAACACGCTCGAGGTGTACGCACGGCGCGGCGGGTACGAGTCCCTGCGCAAGGCGCTCGCGAGCAGCCCAGAGGACGTGCTCGCCCAGCTCGAAGCGTCCGGCCTGCGCGGGCGCGGCGGAGCGGGCTTTGCGATGGGCAAGAAGGTGTCGTTCCTGCCGAAGGGGTCGATCGACAAGTACCTCGTGTGCAACGCGGACGAGTCCGAGCCGGGGACGTTCAAGGACCGCGAACTGATGCAGAAGTCCCCGCACATGCTGATCGAGGGGATCGTGATCGCCTCCTTCGCCGCCGGGGCCAACCGCTCGTTCATCTACATCAGGGGCGAGTATGTACACCAGGCCGACATGCTCGACGCCGCGCTCGCCGAGGCGCGCGAGGCGGGGTACGTCGGCGAGGACATCCTGAAATCGGGGCACTCGCTCTCGCTCGTCGTGCACCGCGGCGCCGGCGCCTACATCTGCGGCGAGGAGACCGGATTGCTCGACTCCCTGGAAGGAAAGCGCGGCAACCCGCGATTGAAGCCGCCGTTCCCGGCCAACCAGGGCCTGTACCGGGGGCCAACGCTGATCAACAACGTCGAGACGCTCTGCACCGTGCCCACCATCGTCGCGATGGGCGGCGAGCAGTACGCGAAGCTCGGCACAGAGACCTCGAAAGGCACGAAGCTCGTGTCGGTCTCCGGCCACGTGCAGCGCCCGGGCAACTACGAGATCGAGCTCGGCATCCCCTCTCGCGAGATCGTCTACGACCTCGCCGGCGGTCCGCCCGAGGGACGCGAGGTCAAGTGCTGGTTCCCGGGCGGCTCATCCTCGCCCGTGCTGAAGAAGGAGGACCTCGATCTCCCATACGACTTCGACTCGCTGGCCAAGGCCGGCTCGATGCTCGGCTCAGGCGCGATCGTCGTCGTCGACGACTCCACCCCGATCCTCGACGTGGCGCTGAAGGTGGCGAAGTTCTACGCCCACGAGTCCTGCGGCAAGTGCACCCCCTGTCGCGAGGGCACCAACTGGACCGTGAAGATGCTCGAGCGAATCGACGAGGGCAGCGCGACCCCAATGGACATAGAGATCATGGCCTCAGTCCAGGAGCACATAATCGGCAACTGCCTGTGCGTGCTCGGCGACGCGATGGCA
>CAAGKR010077740.1_pt1 | contig 10051 bp, 7 predicted proteins | sample 2556971 | NCBI WGS metagenome assembly CAAGKR01 (sample SAMEA5207829, study PRJEB30636) | soil metagenome | biome: forest; feature: boreal; material: soil | place: USA | collected 2011-09 | depth 1 m
CAAGATCACGGGATGTGCAGACCGGAGATGGCGCGGGCGACCACCAACCGCTGGATCTCCGAGGTGCCTTCGAAGATCGTGTAGATCTTCGAGTCGCGGTGCCAGCGCTCGACGGGGTGGTCCTTCACGTAGCCGGCGCCGCCGAGGATCTGGATGGCGTCCTCGGTCACCTTCACCGCCATCTCGCCCGCGTACAGCTTCGACATGCTGCCCTCGCCGGCCTCGAAGTGCTTGCCGGTCGCGCTCATCCAACACGCGCGGTAGACGAGCAACCGTGCCGCATCGATGTGCATGCGCATGTCGGCGAGCTTGAACGCGATCGCCTGGTTCATGATGATCGGGCGGCCGAACGCGTGGCGCTCCTTGGCGTAGTCGAGCGCGTACTCATACGCGGCGCGCCCGATGCCGAGGGCCTGCGCACCCACGAGTGGCCGGCTGGCCTCGAACGTGCTCATCGCGGCCTGCACGCGCGTGCTCTGACCCTGACGCGCCCGCGCCATGCGCTCGTCGAGCTTCTCCTTGCCGCCGAGGAGGCAACGGCCTGGGACACGTACGTCGTCGAGCACGACCTCGGCCGTGTGGCTCGCGCGGATGCCCATCTTCGAGAACTTCTGCCCCATCCGCAGCCCGGGCGTGCCCGGCGGGACGACGAAGCTCGCGTGCCCGCGGCCCTTCAACTCCGGGTCGACGGCCGCGACGACGACGTGGACGCACGGCACGTGGTCGATCCCGCCGTTGGTGATCCACGTCTTGGTGCCGTTGAGCACCCACTCGTCTTTCGCCTCGTCGTAGACGGCGCGCGTGCGCAGGGACGACACGTCGCTCCCCGCGTCGGCCTCGCTCACCGCGAACGCGGCGACGTGGAGGTCGTCGGCGGTGCCGAAGCACTCGGGAACCCACTCCGCGATCTGCTCGGGCGTGCCGCTGCCGAGGATGCCCGACACACCGAGGGTGGTGCCGAAGATCGCGAGCGCGATGCCCGCGTCGCCCCAGCACAGCTCCTCCGACACCATCGGGAAGGTGATGCCCGTGGGGTCGCCGAACGCGTTGGCCATGAACTCCATCGAGTACAGGCCGATGTTGGCCGCCTCCTGGATGACGGGCCACGGCGTCTCTTCGCGTTCGTCCCACTCGGCCGCAGCCGGCCGCACGACGTCGGACGCGAAGTCGTGCACCCACTTCTGGAGCTGCAGCTGATCGTCGTTGAACTCGAGGGAGAAGTCCGACATCGTCGCCTCCACGGGGGCCGACCGGATCCCGGCCGGGCGTCAAGTTACCGAGCAGTAACCACTGTACCCCATCCCCCGCGCCGCCACGACACCTTCCCCGATTGCTCACACTCCGTGGCCGTCGGGGGGTCAAGAAGCGCCGATTCCGTGGCGATCGCGAGGGGAGAACCACGAGCAGGGGGACTCACATCCGTATCTCCGCGCGCCTCTCCGGCCTTGCCGGCCTTGCCATCGTCGCCCTGTTCGGGGTGACGCCGGTGACGGGGCCGGCCTATGCCGATGGCGGTACGAACGGGATCCCCGAATACCGCCGCATCGTCTTCCCGGTGGTCGAACCGGTCACGTACAGCGACACGTTCGGGGCCTGCCGCGAGGGCTGCACCCGGCGCCACGAGGGCCAGGACCTGATCGGCCACCGCCTCTTCCACGAACGCTCGGCGGTCGACGGCACGGTCGTCCACATGGTGACGACCGGCGACGGCACCGGCGGCAACTGGCTCGAGATCCGCGACGCGCAGGGCCGGCACTACAACTACGGCCACATCAACAACGACACGCCCGGTACCGACGACGGCGCCAACCCCGCACAATGGCGCTTCGCCCCCGGCATCGTTCCGGGCGCGCACGTGCGCGCGGGTCAGTTCGTCGCGTACATGGGCGACAGCGGCGATGCCGAGCTCACGGTGCCGCATCTGCACTTCGAGATCCGCCGGCCCGACGACACGGCGATCAACGCGTGGGCGAGCCTGCGGCTGTCGCAAGGTCTCGACGCGGGCGGCGGGCAATGCCGCTTCCCGACCCTCCCGACGCCGCATCCCGACTCGGCATCGGGCGCGGGCTACTGGGCCGCGACCGCGATCGGGGCCGTCTACCCGTTCGGCGCCGCGACCTCCTACGGCGGGCTCACCGGCACGAGGCTCAACGCGCCCGTCACCGGCATGACCGCGCGCACGACGGGGCACGGCTACTGGCTGCTTGCCTCCGACGGCGGCATCTTCAGCTTCGGCGACGCGCCTTTCTACGGCTCCACCGGCGCGATGCGGCTCAACAAACCGATCGTGAGCATGGCCGCGACACCCACCGGCCACGGCTACTGGCTTCTCGGATCCGACGGCGGAGTCTTCAGCTACGGCGACGCGAGCTTCCACGGCTCGACCGGCGCGATGCGCCTGAACGCGCCGATCATCGGCATGGCCGCGACCACGACGGGCAGGGGCTACTGGCTCTACGCCTCCGACGGCGGCGTCTTCAGCTTCGGCGACGCGCGCTTCTACGGCTCGACCGGAGGCGACACGCTCGCCCATCCCGTCATGCGCGTCGCGGTGACGCCGACGGGCAAGGGCTACTGGCTCGTGACCTCCGACGGCGCGGTCCATCCGTTCGGCGACGGCACGGGCTACGGCTCGCTCTCCGACCTCGGCTTCTGTGCCCCGAAGCCCGTCGTGTCGATCGCCGCGTCGCGCACCGGGCACGGCTACTGGCTGCTGCAGAACGATGGCCACGTCCGCACCTTCGGCGACGCGAAGCCCTACGGCGACGCGAGCGCTCACGGAGTGGCAACCGTCGCCTTCGCCGTCATGCCGTGACCATGCCGTAACCTCCGCCGCCGTGGACCGCGGCTTCTCGGGCAGGGTGGCGATCTCCGGCATCGCCGAGACCGAGTACGGCCGCCCGTCCGACCGGCTTCCCGTCGAGCTCATGCTCGCCGCCGCCGCCGACGCCATCGCCGACGCGGGCCTCACCGCGGGCGACATCGACGGCATCGTGCCGCCGCCCGGGTACACGACGGTCGAGGAGCTCGCGGCCAACCTCGGGGTTCCCGACGTGCGCTACTCGTCGACCGCGCACATGGGTGGCGCGAGCTCCTGCGCCGGCATCGTGCACGCGGCAACGGCCGTCGCGGCAGGTGTCGCGGAGGCGGTGCTGGTCGTCGTGGGCTGGAACGGCTACTCGGCCTTCCGGCACCGGCCGGGCGCGCGCGTTCCCCGGCGCGGCATCGACTCCACCGCCGTCGCCGACACCCTCGTCGACTTCTACCTCCCGTACGGAGCGCGTGCCGCGGCCCAGTTCTACGGGTGGATCGCGATGCGCCATCAGCAGCTCTACGGAACCCTGCCGACCGACACCGGCACCATCGCGCTCACCTGCCGCGAGCACGCACAGCACAACGAGAAGGCGGTGATGCGCGGTCGACCGCTCACGATGGACGCCTATCTCGCGTCGCCATGGGTGTCGGAGCCGTTCCGTCTCTTCGACTGCTGCCTCGAGACCGACTGCGCCGCGGCGGTGATCGTCACCTCGCTCGACCGGGCCCGCGACCTGCGCCGGCCACCGGTCGTGCTGCTGGGCGGCGCCGAAGGCCACCCTGCACCGGCCGACGACATCGCGAACCGCGCCGACCTGTTCCACATCGGTTTGAGCGACGCGGCGCCGCGCGCGTTCGCGATGGCCGGCGTGCGGCCGAGCGACATGCACTTCCTCGAGATCTACGACTGCTTCACCTACGTCGTGCTGCTCCAGCTCGAGGCCCTCGGCCTCTGCGACCGCGGCGAAGCCGGGCCGTTCGTGCGTGACGGCCACCTCCGGCTCGGCGGCACGACCCCGCTCAACACGCACGGCGGTCTCCTGTCGCAGGGGCACATGTGGGGCATGAACCACGTGGTCGAAGCCGTCCGCCAATTGCGCGGCGCGGCCGGAGCGGCGCAGGTGGACGGGTGCGAGCTCGGCCTCGTCACCGGCTGGGGCGACTTCGGCGACGGCAGCATCCTCGTGCTCGGACGCGACCGGTGAACCCGCCCGGTGTGCCCAAGTTGGTGCCCAAACCGGTCGGGCTCAACGCCGAGTTCTACGCGCACTGCGCCGCGGGCGAGCTGCGCTTCCAACGCTGCAAGGCGTGCGCGACGTGGAGACACCCGCCGCGCGCCCGGTGCGCGGCCTGCGGTTCCGACGAGTGGGTGTGGGCGCTCGCGTCGGGACGCGGCCACGTGTACACCTGGACGGTCACCCACCGCCCGATCGACCCGGGCTTCGCCGACGAGGTGCCCTACGCGGTGCTCGTCGTCGAGATGGAGGAGGGTCCGCGCGTGGTCGGCAACCTCCGCGACCTCGCGCCTTCGGAGTTGACCATCGGCCTGGCCGTCGAGGTGGTGTTCGAACCCGTCGCCGACAACGTGGCCCTCACCCAATTTCGCCCGTATTGACGGTCGCACTCGCTGCGCTCGTCGCTCCGGACGCGGGATGGGAGTGAGCGAGGTCGCTGTGCTCGCTTCGCTCACCGCTCGCAAATCTCGTTCGGGTAGGTTCGGTGAATGGAGGTGTGGGAGCTCGGCGCGCGAGAGGAGATCCGCGAGACGCTCGCCCGCTACCACCACTGCGGCGACTCCGGCCGGTTCACCGACATGGCCGCGCTCTTCGCGGTCGACGGTGTGCTCGAGATACGGGGAGAGAGCACCGTCGCCGGGCGCGACGCGATCGTCGGCTACTTGAGCGGCGTGAATCGCGACCTCGTCGCGATGAGCGACGTGCCGATGCTGCGCCACTACTCGACGAACATCACGATCACCGTCTCGTCACCGCAGGAAGCGACCGCGGCGAGCGCGTTCCTCGTTGTCTCCGAGACCGGTCTCGACCACTGGGGCCGTTACCGCGACCGGCTCGTTCCGGCCGACGGGGGTTGGCGCTTCGCGCATCGACTCGTCCGCACCGACGGTTACGCGCCCGGTGGTTGGGCGATTCGCCGGCAGGGCTCCTGAGCCTGAGCTCAGTCGTCGTAGTCGGAGATCGGCGGGCACGAGCACACGACGTTGCGATCGCCGTACGCGTTGTCGATGCGGCTCACCGGCGGCCAGTACTTGTCGACCCGGAGGACCGCGACCGGGAACGCAGCCTCCTCGCGCGAGTAGGCGTGGTTCCAGTCGTCGGCGACGACGTCGGCGGCCGGATGCGGCGCGCCGTGGAGCGGGTTGTCGTCGCGCGGGTAGTCGCCGGCCTGCACCCGGTCGATCTCGGCGCGGATCGCGATCAGCGCGTCGCAGAAGCGGTCGAGCTCGAGTCGGTCCTCCGACTCCGTCGGCTCGATCATCAGCGTTCCGGCAACCGGGAACGACATCGTCGGTGCGTGGAAGCCGTAGTCGATGAGCCGCTTCGCGACGTCGTCGACGCTGACCCCCGCGTCCTTGGTGACCGGTCGCAGGTCGATGATGCACTCGTGCGCGACGAGCCCGTTCGCGCCCGTGTAGAGCACGGGAAAGTGCGGCGCGAGCCGGTGCGCGACGTAGTTTGCGTTGAGGATCGCGACCCGCGTCGCGTCGAGCAGCCCCGATGCGCCCATCATGGTGATGTACGCCCACGAGATCGGCAGGATGCCGGCCGAGCCCCAGGGTGCGGAGGCGATCGCACCGATACCGGTCGCGGGCCCGGCCTCGGGTCGCAGCGGGTGATTGGGAAGGTAGGGCGCGAGGTGGGCGCGCACCGCGACCGGTCCGACTCCCGGCCCGCCACCACCGTGCGGGATGCAGAACGTCTTGTGCAGATTGAGGTGCGAGACGTCGGCACCGAAGCGCCCGGGCTTCGCGACTCCGACGAGCGCGTTCAGGTTGGCGCCGTCGAGGTAGACCTGCCCGCCGTTGTCGTGCACGAGCGCGCACACGTCGGTGATCTGCGCCTCGAAGACGCCGTGCGTCGACGGGTAGGTGACCATGAGCGCACAGAGCCGATCCGCGTGCTCGACGACCTTCGCCTTCAGGTCGTCGATGTCGACGTTGCCGTGCTGGTCGGTCTTCACGACGACGACGCGGAGCCCGGCCATCGCCGCGCTCGCCGCGTTGGTGCCGTGCGCGGAGGCGGGGATCAGGCAGACCTCGCGGTGCGCTTCGCCCCGTTCGGCGTGGTACTTGCGGATCGCGAGCAGGCCGGCGTACTCCCCCTGAGAACCCGCGTTGGGCTGGAGCGAGACCGCGTCGTAACCGGTGACCTCGGTGAGCATGCGCTCGAGGTCGGCGATCAGCTCCAGATAGCCGGCTGCCTGGTCGAGCGGGGCGAACGGGTGCAGCGACGCGAACTCGGGCCACGTCACCGGGAGCATCTCGGTCGTCGCGTTGAGCTTCATCGTGCAGGAGCCGAGCGGGATCATCGAACGGTCGAGCGCGACATCGCGGTCGGCGAGGCGGCGGAGGTACCGGAGCATCTGCGTCTCCGACCGGTACCGGTGGAAGACGGGATGCGCGAGCACCTCGGTGCGGCGTCGCAACGCGGCCGGCAACTGGTCGTCGACGACGCCGTCGAGCTGCACGACCGATGCCGCCACACCGAACGCGGCCCAAACTGCCTCGACGACCTCGGCCGTCGTGGTCTCGTCGAGCGTCACGCCGAGCGTGTCGGCGTCAACCACGCGCAGGTTGATGCGACGCGTGCGGGCGGCCTCCGCGATCGCCTCGGCCCGACCGGGGACGCGCAGCGTGACAGTGTCGAAGAACGCGTCGGAGACGACGTCGGCACCCGCGTCGCGCAAACCCGCGGCGAGGATCGCGGCGAGGCGATGGACCCGGCGGGCGATGCGATCGAGCCCTTCTGGTCCGTGGTACACGGCGTAGAGACCCGCGATCACCGCGAGCAGCACCTGCGCGGTACAGATGTTGCTCGTCGCCCTCTCGCGGCGGATGTGCTGCTCGCGCGTCTGGAGCGCCAAGCGCAGCGCCGGCCGGCCGGCCGCGTCGACCGACACCCCCACGAGCCGACCCGGAAGTGTGCGCTTGTGCTCGTCGCGGACCGCGAGGAAGCCGGCGTGGGGACCGCCGAACATCGGTGGGACGCCGAAGCGCTGCGCGGACCCGACGACGATGTCGACACCGATCTCGCCGGGCGGGCGCAACAACACGAGGGCGAGCAGGTCGGATGCGACGCTCACCAACGCGCCCGCGGCATGGCACCGCTCGACGAGCACCGCGTCGTCGCGCACCCGACCGCTGCTGCCGGGATACTGCAGGAGCACACCGAAGACGGCCGCGGGGTCGAGATCGCGTTCCGGATCGCCGATCACGACCTCGATGCCGAGCGGCTCGGCCCTCGTCGCGACGACCGAGATCGTCTGCGGATGGCAATCGGCATCGACGAAGAGCGCCGACGGTCGTTGCGGCGACAGCCGCGCCATCATCCCCATCGCCTCGGCGGCCGCGGTGCCCTCGTCGAGCAGCGACGCGTTCGAGATCTCCATTCCCGTGAGGTCCGCGACCATCGTCTGGAAGTTGAGGAGCGCCTCGAGGCGGCCCTGGGAGATCTCCGGCTGGTACGGCGTGTAGGCCGTGTACCAGGCCGGGTTCTCGAGCACGTTGCGCGCGATCACCGGCGGGGTGAACGTCGCGGTGTACCCGAGGCCGATGAGCGACGTGAACACCTCGTTCGCGGCCCCGAGCCGGCGCAGCCGGGCGAGGGTCTCCGCCTCGCCGACGGGATCGGATCCAACAGCCGGCGTCAGGTCACGAATGGAATCGGGGACCGCGGCATCGACGAGGGCGTCGAGCGACTCGTAGCCGAGCGCGGCGAGCATCGCCTGCTGCTCTGCGGGGCCCGGACCGATGTGGCGGCGAACGAATCCCGCGGATTCCCCGAGGTCGCGGAGACTGTCGCGCGCGCCGTCACTCATGATCGACCGACGATACCGCAGCCCCCCTACCTCCTTCCCACGCGGCGAAGCCGGGAGCTGGCCGCGTTTGTTGGCCGCTGAGTACCCCCAGCGGGCACTGAATGGTCAACAAACGAGCCGCGGGTGGCGGCACGACCCACGCAGGTCGTCGAATACGGGCGCAGCCCCGGAACGGCTCCCTCCCACGCGGCGAAGGCGCGAGCGAAGCAGCGCTCCGGCCGCAGGCCGCCCTCCGCACGAGCGAGCGAATAAGCACCGCACGAGCGAGCGAATGAAAGCCGAAGGCCCGGCCATCCGTGGCCGGGCCTTCCGCGTTTGCTCGCGAGAACCGGAGCGCTACTTCAACAGTGTGAGGAAGGTCTCGCCGTTCGGCGTCCCGATGCCGGTCATGTTGTCGTAGCCGTTGGTGACGTGCAGCGTCTGCAGCTCGGAATCGAAGAGCCGAGCCGAGATGCTGTAGCCGTCGTTGGCGTTCTCACTGTTGACGAAGTTCCGCCGGGCGACCGCCGTCAACGCACCGGGTCGCACGTCGTTGAACGCCGCGGTCCCTGCCAGGCTGTACAGCAGCGGGTTGGCGAAGCCGTGATGCCATCCCGCGACCTGGTCGGCGACGGCCATCAGCCCCGCGAAGAGCGGCGACGAGAGGCTCGTGCCACCGATGCGGTACTGGTCGTAGTAGATGCCGTCGGAGAACGTCTGGGTCTGCCCGATGAGCATCCCGGTGTTCGGGTCGCCGAGCATCGCGACGTCGGGCACGACCCGGCCGGGGTGATTCGACCACGCCTGCGCCAGCGCGTCGGGTACGACGCCGTGCTGGTAGTTCGGCTCGTTGTAGAGGCGGCTGGTGCCGCCACCCGATCCGTACAGGAAGTCGCCGGGAGGCGGCGACGCCCACTTGCCGCGCGGGGTTTGGCTGACGATCGTGGTCGCCCAGCCCTGCTCCACGGCGCGGCTGCCGTTTCGGTTGACTCCGAGGCTCGTACCGCCGACCGCGGTCACGTGGTTCGAGTCGGCCGAGAAGTCGGTCTCGGGCCGGCTCAGGGCGCCGGACTCGTCGCCCGAGTCGCCCGACGAGAAGTAGAGGCCGATGCCCTGGGCCGCGGCCTGCGTGGCGATCTGGTCGAACTCCGTCTTGAACCCGGGGGGAATGTCCTCGCCCAGGTCGCCGTAGGAGTTCGACACCAGGTTCACCAGGCTGCCGTCGACCAGGTTGTTGAGCGCCACGTTGATGTCGGGGTCGGAGCACGACTGGCCGCCCGAGTAGACGATGTTCGCGCCGGGTGCCATGCCGTGGACGGCCTCGACGTCGAGCGTCTCCTCGCCGTACCAGCCCTGCGGGTCGCACGGGTCGCCCTTCTTGGCCCTGTAGATGCCCGGGGGGATCACCTGCGAGAACTGCGACGCGCGCAGCACGTGCGTCGGGTCGTTGATGGCCGAGTACTGCCGTGCGTCCTTGAAGATCGTGCGCGAGGCGAAGGCGTCGACGATGCCGACCTTCACGCCGTGGCCGTCGTTGCCGCTCTCGACCGACGACTCGATGCCGTAGACCGAGCGCAGCTGAGGCGGCGTGTAGCCACAGGGTGCCCACGGGAGCACGGCGGGGTAGCCGCCACCGAGCGGCGGCTGGTCGGACGCGTTCAACTCGCTCCAGTACCGCGAGCAGGGAGGCGCGTTGCGGAATCCCGCCGTCGGCCCGGCCCGTGGGTCGCGCTCGGCGATCGTGTTCGGGTGGATGAGCTGACCGCCCTCGTCGAGCCCCACCACACCGGCGACGACCGAACCGAGATCCGCGGGAACCGAAGCGGTCGAATCGGGCGCGCGCAACAGCTTTCCGTGCGCCGCGTACTTCGAGAGGTGCACGCCGAATGCCTTGCCGGCCTGGGCGGCGGAGCCGATCGCGGAGACGTAGAGGCGGTTGGCGGGTACGTACCCGACCTGCAGGCCCTGCGACCGGAGCCAGCGCGACACCGCGTCGACCGACGCCTGCGCCGGTGCGAAGCGGGCGCGGTACTGCGCGGCGGTCAGGTAGTGCCGGTAGCTGGCACTCTTCGGGTTGCTCACCGCGTCGGCGACGGCGTTCGCCTCGGCGGCATTGCGGGTGGTGAGCACCACCCGGAGCGCGACGACGTCGGACGCCGCGGCCGCGCCGCGCCGGTTTGCGGGCTTCACCCAACTCGGCTCG
>CAAGKR010420855.1_pt1 | contig 10051 bp, 9 predicted proteins | sample 2556971 | NCBI WGS metagenome assembly CAAGKR01 (sample SAMEA5207829, study PRJEB30636) | soil metagenome | biome: forest; feature: boreal; material: soil | place: USA | collected 2011-09 | depth 1 m
AACGCTCGTCGCGGCAACCGCCTGGCTAGGGCCGCCAGGATCATCCGGTCGGCTGAGTTCAACCTCGGCTTCTTGACAGTCCGCCGGAGAACGCTCAGCTCGTGGCGAAGGAGAAGGAGCTCAACGTCGCGATCGCGATCACCGCCCAGCCTGAGCACGACCAGGCCGAAAACAAAACACAGGCAGCCGTAGACGCAAGTGAGGACCAAGGGCGCCCGGGATGGTAACCGACGACTGGCTTAAACCGCTGGTTGACCCGTCACGGGATATTTGCATCCCACAGGGCTATTGCTTTCGTTGGTCAATTAGGCTCAACATTTCATCAACCTGGTGGATACGGTCCTACTACGATGAAGATCTCGCGCGAAGCACGGCGAGTAGGACCTCGAGGTTGTGCCGGATATGCACTTCGAGAGCCTCCAGGGCACCGTCGAGATCTCTCCTATCGAGTGCCGTGAGAAGGGAAACATGCTGCTCGGCATCCTGCACGCCGATGTGGGGTGGACTTGCCAGCCACCGGCATCGCTCACTGTGCGCCCACACCGTGCTGATGAACCGCATCAACAGCCTCGACTGGGACAGCTCGTAAAGCATGAAGTGGAGCGTCTCGTGAATGTCGAAGAAGCGTTCGTCCCCAGCCCTGAGTAATTCCAGGCACTGTCGATCGAGCTCCCAGGCTCTCCTCACGGTATCTGGGGTTATGTGCTCGAAGGCTTGCCTGAGCGCTGCGACCTCGAGCTGCACCCGGACGTTGTAGATGTCGATCACCTCAGACTCGGGCAAGGGAGCCACGCGAACGATTCGGTTTCTAGTGGCCTCGATCAATCCTTCCGCGGCAAGGATCCGCAGCGCCTCGCGCACCGGAGTCAGGCTGACCGAATTCGCCTCCGCAAGGTCCTGGATCTTGAGGAGAGCGCCCGGAGGGTAGATCCCCCTCACGATGGCCGAGCGAGTGCGCTGGTAGACGACGTCCGCCGACGTCATCACACCCGAACTCCTCGCCGCCTCCACGCTGATCATCGCTAAGCTCGAGCCGCCAGCTCCCTGAGCGAGCTCTCACTCGCGCAGGCGCCTCGCAGCACGGGTAGAACATCCTGCCCGAGCAGGTGGAGCATGCGCGTCATCTGCGCGGGTTCCATACCCGGTAGTTTGAGCCGAAAGATGACGTGATTACTGCGCAGCGTCGCGATGCATCGCGCGAGCTGGGCGGCCACGGCGCCCGCGTCACCAACGATCAGCCGATCTCGCGCCAGGTCCTTCAATTCTGCGAAAACCGCCCCGCTGCCTTGACCGACCAATGGGTGCTCGCCGTCGACGTACATCTCGCGGTAGCTGTCGAGCACCGAACCGTTGGCGATTTCCCAGGCCTCGGCTTCCGTGCCCGCGATGACGACATCGCGCGTGATCGGTCTGGCCCGGGCGAATGGGTCGCGGTCCATCTCTCGCAGCTGGCGATCGTATCGATCCTGGAGCTCGATGATCTCGGTCATGGTGCCGACCGGCCCGGGAAACCACGCATCGCCGATCACAGCCGCGCGTGACAGCTGCATTGGGCCCCATCCGCCAATCCATATCGGCGGCCCTCCGGGTTGCACAGGCCGAGGTCCCAGCAGCACTTCGTTCAGCTCGTAGAAGCTGCCGGCGTACGTGACCGGGTCGCCCTTCCATAACGCCCGGATGATGGCGACCTGCTCTTCAAAGCGCGCTCCTCGCCGGGTCGCAGGAACTCGAAACGCCGCGGCTTCGACGCTGCTGTCCCCGAGGCCGACGCCGAGGATGAAACGTCCCGACGTGAGCCGGTCGAGCACGGCAGCTTGCTCGGCAACGTGCAGCGGTTCGTAAAAGGGAAGGAGGAGAACGTCGGTGCCGATGATCAGGCCACCCAGATGCGGGGCCAATGCAGCCACAGCTAGAAGAGGGGTCGCCCAGTACGGACCATCCGCGTGGTGCTCCTCTATCCAGACCGAATCGATTCCGTACTTCCGGCAGAGCTCGAGGTGCTCGAGCGTGGCAGCCATGTGATCCGGCCCATGCGCCGGCACGATTCCAAAATGGACCGGCACTGGATCAGTACGCCTCGAAGCTCTCGCTCCGTCGCTCAATGCGGGCGCTGGTGTACCGCGATCAATTCTTGATCACCCACAGATCAGAGGCGTTGTCGGTCAGACCCAGCTGCTCATAACCGTCCTTCTTGACGAGGAATGTGTCCTCGCAGGTGAGAACGCCCTGGTCATCGGGAAGCGTGACCCACGGCTCAATGCAAACGACCATGTTCTCCTGGAGCAGAGTGGGATTGTTCGCCGACAGCATCGGAGGCTCGTGGGGGTCCAACCCGATGCCGTGCCCAACCATATCTATATGGACGGGGAATCCGGCCTTGTCGTAGACGTTCCTGACCGCGTGATAAATCTCAGAGGCAGGCACCCCTGCCTTCAGCTTCTCTAAAGCCCTTGTCCGGGCTTCGATGACCTTTTCGTAAACGGAGGTGTGGAGCGCCGACGGCTTGCCGACGCTCATGACCCGCGCGGTGTCGGCCGCGTAGCCCTCGATCATGATCCCCTGGTCGATGACCAGCAGGTCGCCGGCCGCAATGCGATTGTCCCCGGGGTTGCAGCCGGCCATGCTGTAGCGCTCCTTGCCGGCGCGCATGACCACCCACATGCGGTCCTGCTCGCTGGCGTCGTCTTGGATCATGGCTCTGCGAAGGAATGCAGCCAGCGCCAGCTCATTCATTCCGGCTCGGGCGTGGTCGCGCAGCTGCTCGGTGGCTCGCATGTTCGCCGTTGCGGAGCGACGGAGGCACTCGATCTCGGCCGCGGACTTGATCATTCGAGCGCCCCAGATCACATCGCTCCCGTCCACCCACTCGGCGCCGGGAACCTCCTTGCGCAGGTGCTCCCATTGATCCTGCGGCATCCCAAGCAGCGTCTCGGTGCCGGCTTCGTAACCGATGCTGGAGCCGGAGAATCCACGGTCCTTGATGGTCGAGGCCAGCAGGTTGGCGAAGTCGAGCTGGTTCGAATGGCTGTTGCGGTGGAGCTCGAAGTCGTTGACCCACGTCGTCTTCTCCGCCATCCCGAAAAAGAAGTCGGGCAGCGCCATGATCGGCTCCTCGCTGTTCGCCGCGATCATGACCGCAGCCACCACGGTGCCCTTCTGCACCCACTCCGGGGTGGCCAGGCCGGTGAAGTAGACGACGTTCTCCCGCTCCGTCACCAGTAGAAGGTCGATGCCGCGAGCCTTCATGGCCTCCCGGGCCTTCTGGATCCGGCCCGAGTATTCGACCTTGGGAAAACGGGGATACGTCGGTTGCGGCACTCGCCGAAGACTGCTCACAGACTCACTCCTCCACTGGACTGGCGGGCTGCAGGATCAGGATCCGCGGAGAATATATAGTATATTCTCGCTCGTCAGACGATCGGCTGCCTCGGGGCGGTTCCGATCAGAGTCAGAGTTGGGAGGCCACACATGCCAAAACGGATCGGCTTTCTGGTTGCAGCCCTGATATGCGTCGCAGGGCCTGTAGCGGCATGCAGCTCGTCGCCGTCGCCGAGCAATCCGATCCTCCGGTTCGGCACCATCAGCAAGTTCGAGCAGCCCAATCCGTTCAACGGCGCCAACACGACCGACTTCGACGTCACAGAATTCGAGTACCCGTTCCTCGTTCAATACAGCGCCGACCTCAAGACCATCGTTCCGGACCTGGCCCAGAGCTGGGACATCTCATCCGACGGACGCGACTACACGTTCCATCTCGTTCCCAACGCCAAGTGGTCGGATGGCCAGCCCCTCGACGCCAATGATGTGGCGTTCACGCTCAACACGATTCTCAAGTTCCAGAACGGGGTTACGGCCGGCCAGCTTGCCGGCATACCCGGCCTGCAATCGGCCACCGTGGTCAACGCCGCCACCGTGGTGGTTCACTACACCACCGCTCCGGCCGCCCCGCTGACGGGCCTGCAGCAGCAATTCATGCTTCCAGAGCACGTGTGGGCGCAATATGCGACCGGCGACGGGAGCGCACTCAAGACGTTCCCAGACACGGCGCCGGCGGTGTCGGGCGGCCCGTACATTCTTCAGCAGTTCACCGCGGGCCAATTTGCTCTGCTCAAGAGGAACCCCACCTATTACGGCCCCAAGCCACTCGTTGACCAGGTGGGCCTTCAATCGTTCGGCTCAACGGACGCGATGATCGCAGCGCTAGAACACAATCAGATCGATTACGCCGCGGGCCTTCCCCAGACCGCCGCCGCGAATATTCGCAAAGCCGGCCTCGTTGTTGAGACATCTCCAGGCCTGTTCACCTACGCCCTTTACATCAACTCAAAGGCGCCGATTCATCCGGAGCTGTTGACCCCGACGCTGCGACTGGCGATGGCACACGCGATGGATCGAAAGCGAATGGTGGATGTGGCATATCCAGGATCTCAGGTAGGGGCGTCGATCGTGCCTCCGTCCTCAGGGACGTGGTCCGATCCCAACGTCAAGCCGGAGACCTTTGACCTATCGCTGGCCAACAATCTTCTTGATCAGGCCGGTTACACGAAGGGGTCTGACGGAATCCGCACGGCCAACGGCCACAAGATGGCCTACGACGTGCTCTTCGCGGGGGATCTCACGGGGCCTGGCGATCGAGCGTTTCAGATCATGCAGGGTGACTTCCAGCAGATCGGTATTCAGCTCACTCAGAAGACGTTGGACGTCTCGGCTTTCGGGCCGGCGCTCTACGGGACGAACAATTCGTACTCCGGATTCGACCTTGCCATGGAAGTCAACGGAGCAATCATCGATCCCACGGCCGCCCTCAGCTATTTCACGTCAGGCCAGATCGGAGGATTCAACTTCGCGGGATACGTCAACCCTGAGGTCGAGTCGCTCTTTCAGCAACAGAACAACACCACCGACGTAGCCGCCCGTCGTGCGTTAGTGTGGCAGATGCAGGAAATCGTCAACCTCGAGCGCCCTGCGATCGTCCTCTTCTACAACCTCGCGGTGGAGGCCCACAGCAACCAATGGACGGGCTTCGTGGAAACCCCTTATGGTGCTTTCGGCACCTTGAGCACCCTCACCTTCGACTCCATTCACCACGTGTAGCGGAGACCCGCTCCCGATACATGTGAGGGCGCCCGAGCCGGCTGCGGGCGCTGCGGCGAGGTAGCCCATGGGTAGAAGGCGTTACGTTCTGAACAGGACGCTCGCCGCCCTGTTCACAGTCTTCGTGACGATAACCGCGAACTTCATCGTCTTCCGGGCCCTGCCGGGAACGATCGTCACCAACCTTTCTCGCGTACCGCATGCCAACCCGCGCCTGGCGATCGCGCTGACGCACGAGTTCGGCCTGGATCGCTCGATGTGGGACCAATACTGGCTGTACCTCTGGCAGCTGATCCACCTGAATCTCGGCGTGTCGTTTGCGAATCAACAGCCGGTGATCGACAACCTCAGGGCGGATCTTGTGAACACCATCCCCATGGTCCTGCTGGGGACGGTCTTCGCCATCGTGCTTGGAACGGTGACCGGCGTCCTCTCGGCCTGGCGCCGCGGGACGCCGTTGGATTTCCTGCTGGTCGGTCCCGCGCTGGCCTTTTACGCAATGCCGGTGCAGTGGCTCGGCCTCATGGCGATCATATTGCTGGGGGGAGTCCTGCCGGTCAGTGGCATCTCCAATCCATTTCTCATCGATCCGACGCCCCTGGAGCACCTCGGCGACCTGCTGCTGCACATGCTGCTGCCTTCGCTCACGCTCGGGCTCGTCATCTACGGCCAGTACACGCTGATCGTCCGGTCGGCAATGCTTGAGGTCCTGGGCGAGGACTACATCCTGACGGCGAAGGCCATCGGATACAAAGACAGCCGCGTGCTCTGGCGGCACGCGTTTCGAAATGCCGTCCTTCCCGCAGTCAGCTTGGCTGCCATGTCATTGGGCTACGTGGTGGGCGGGGCGATCCTGGTTGAGACCGTGTTTTCCTGGCCGGGCATCGGCGCGGAGGTGTTCGAAGCTGTGCAACGACGTGACTATCCGATGCTCGAGGGAGCGTTTCTAGTGCTGGCGGTGTCAGTGATCGTCTTCAACTTCCTGGCCGACCTGGCCTACTTCAAATTGGACCCAAGGATCAAGTAGGCATGCAACTGCAGATCCCGCTGGGGGAATCAGAGAAGGCGCCCGCGATCGTCTCGGGTTGGGCATTCACGTGGCGGAGCGTGCGACGCAATCCCAGCGCGACCATCGGGGCCTTTGTGCTCGTCATCCTGGCTTTGGCCGCAGTCTTCGCGCCTTTGATAGCGCCGGACAACATCCATGAGCAGGTCGGTGCACCCTTCAGTCCCCCGTCCGGTTCGCACCTCCTTGGACTAGACGACGGCGGCGTCGACATGGTGTCCCTGCTGATCTGGGGAGCGCGAATCTCCCTGCTGGTGGGGGTGTTGGCCACGCTGGTGGCGACCGTCATGGGCACGCTCGTCGGGATCGTCGCCGGCTACGTCGGTGGTCTGGTCGACGGGATCCTAATGAGGATCACCGACTATTTTCTGGTGCTGCCCAGCCTTCCGCTCATGATCGTGGTGGCGGATCTCTGGGGACCCAGCCTGCTGCACATCATCGTTGTGATCGGCATCCTTTCCTGGCCGGAAACGGCCCTCGTCATCCGGGCTCAGTCTCGCAGCGTCAAGGAGCGGGTCTTTGTTCGCCGAGCGCGGGCTGTGGGAGCGCGCGAGACGCGAATCGTGCTGAGGTATGTGCTCCCCCAGGTGATGCCGCTGGTGGTCGCGAACGCCGTGCTCACGGCCGCGGCCGCGATCTTCACGGAGACGGCGCTGTCGTTCCTGGGGCTGGGAGATCCAAGCCAGATCTCCCTCGGACGCATCATCGAGAATGCCTTCAACGCGACCGCGATGACGTCAGGCGCGTGGTGGGCGATTGTTCCGCCCGGGTTGCTGGTCGCCGTGATCGTTCTGGCTTGCAGCCTTGTTGGCAGAGCCATCGAGGACGGTCTGAATCCACGGCTGAGGGTTGCCCACCTGGGCTCGCGAACCTTCCGTGTTCGGAGCATTTCGCGAGGAGGGATCACTGACGCCGCTCCTTCAGGTTGAGGAACTCAACGTATGGTTCGCCACGCCGGCGGGCGGTGAGGTCCACGCCGTGCGGAACGTGGGACTTGAGCTGGACGCCGGCCAGAGCCTGGGGCTCGTCGGCGAGTCGGGTTGCGGCAAAACGACCACGGCCATGGCCCTCCTCGGACTGCTTCCGGCGTCTGCGAGCGTCGCCGGGCGGGTCTTGCTCAACGGGATTGACATGGTTGCCGGCGGCGAGGTGGAGTTTCGGCGGCATCGATGGGTGGACGTGGCGATGGTGTCGCAGGGGGCGATGAACGCGTTCAACCCGGTGCGACGGATCGGCGACCAGATCGCTGAGGCGATTGAAGTGCGAGGCGGACTTCGCCGCCGTGAGGCTATTCGTCGGTCGCGTGAGCTCCTCGAACGCGTTGGCGTGCCGCCGGCAAGGGCGCAGTCGTATCCCCATGAATTCTCGGGAGGCATGCGCCAGCGAGCCGCGATAGCACTGGCGTTGTGCTGCAAGCCACGGCTCCTGATTGCGGATGAGCCCACGACCGCTCTGGACGTAATCGTCCAGGCCCAGATCATGCAGCTGCTGGCCAGCCTCTGCGAGGAGCAGCGGCTCGCCCTCGTGCTGGTGAGCCATGACCTTCCGCTGGTCGTTGAAGTCTGCCAGCGAGTGGCGGTCATGTACGCCGGCGAGGTGGTGGAGGTCGCCTCCGCCGATGTGCTTCAGTCGCACCCCGCGCACCCTTATTCCCGGCTTCTCTTCGCCGCCACGCCCGACATCTCGAACCTTCAAGAGAGGCCCACCGCAATACCGGGAACGCCGCCGCGGTTGGATCGGGAGTTCGTCGGCTGTCCCTTTAACCCGCGATGCGATCGAACCTTTGATCGGTGTTTGGACGATCACCCGGCCTTACGGGTCGTGGCGCCAGGGCACGTTGCGGCATGCCATCTGGACATGAGCGAAGTCGAGTCCTAGGTGGTGCCTGTTAACAGTTCCCTCAGCTCTGATTCTGGGTCGACGAGTCTTCTGGAGGTGAGCGGCTTATCGACCCACTATCGGGTCTCGGGAGGTCCCTTCGGTGGCATGGCGCTGCACGGTGACGGCTTGGTTCGGGCGGTGGATGGAGTTTCCTTTGTCGTGCGAGCAGGCGAGATGCTGGCTCTCGTGGGGGAGTCCGGCTGCGGAAAGACGACCACGGCTCAAACGGTGATGCGCCTGGTCGACCCCATTGCCGGGACCGTCAAGTTCAGGGGCCAGGACATGACCGCCCTTCCGCAACGCCGCATCAGGCCGCTGCGGCGGCATTTCCAGATGATCTACCAAGACCCGTACGAATCGCTGAATCCCCGCTATCGAGTGAGGGACATCGTTGCGGAACCGTTGCGGATCCACGGACGCGGAGAGTCGGACCGCTCCGAACATGACCTCGTTAATGAAGCACTCGAACGAGTTGACCTGAAGCCCCCAAGCCTCTTCATCGATCGCTATCCACATGAGCTCTCGGGAGGACAGAGGCAGCGCGTGGCGATCGCGGCAAGCCTGATCGTCAACCCGCTGCTGCTCGTTGCTGACGAGCCGGTCTCGATGCTGGACGTCTCTGTTCGCGCGGGCTTGATGGCCCTCCTTCGGAGGCTGTGCGATGAGAGCCACATCGGAATCCTGATGATCACCCACGATCTGGCGGTGGCGGCGCACTATGCGGACCGCATCGCGGTCATGTACCTCGGACGGATAGTTGAAACGGGCCCGGCCAGAGAGGTGCTGCAGAATCCGAAGCATCCCTACACCGTCGCGCTGCGTCGAGCAGCACTGAGCGGGCGTCGACCCGCCGGCCGCGCGGAAGCAATTCTTGCCGGCGAGGCGCCCAACGCGATGTTCATACCTAGCGGATGCCGGTTCAGGCCGAGGTGCCCGCTAGCCCACGATCGTTGCAAGGTCGTGGACCCGAGACTCATGCCGGTTTCGAGTGCTAGTCCTGGTCATGAAGCCGCCTGCGTTTTGGTTGGTGGGTCGCAAGGCGACGAGCTTTCAGTAGGCGCTGCGTCCGGCATCGATGGGTAGAGCCACCCCGTTGACGTGCTTGGACTGGTCAGAGACGAGGAAGAGCGCAACTCCGGCAACGGTTTCCGGATCGGCTGGGTCCGGGAGCCAATCCCCGGTCATCCCAAACAGTTCGGCGCCCTTAAGGCTTATGTCGACTCCTGTCAGGATATTCGTCGACATCGCCCCAGGGCAAATCGCGTTGCACCGGATCCCGTCCTTGGCGTAGGCCCATGCAATGTTCTGAGTGAGGCCAACCAAACCGTACTTGGAGGCTGTGTAAGCGGCGCCGGCGCGACCACCCCGAATGCCGGCGATCGACGCCGTGTTCAGGATCACGCCCGCGCCCTGCGTGCGCATTGTTGGTATCACCCGGCGACAGAGCAGGAATGCGCCGGTGAGGTTGATTCGGATGACTCGCTCCCACCCGTCATCTGTCAGCTCATCCACCGGAGCAAGCCCATCAAGCACACCGGCGTTATTGCAGAGGATGTCGATCCGGCTGCCCGCCGCCGCAACGATCCGATCAGCGTCCTGGGGTTTGGAAACATCAGCTGAAACGGTGAGCACGCCGGGCAGCTCGCCGAGTGATTCAAGGCGCTGGGCATCGATGTCAACAGCGGTAATGCGAGCGCCCTCAGCCAAGAAGAGACGGGTCATGGCAAGGCCCAGCCCGGACCCGGCGCCAGTGATGATCGCGGTCTTACCGTCGAGGATCACGAACCTATCCCCTCTCCAACCAGCCCGCGATTACCCGCCCCGCTCCTAGTCCACACTTGTCCTCGATGTCCTGAGACATGCAATGGCTCCGGAGCAATGGCTCCGGAGCAGGTGTCCGAGTTCACAACATAAGCGACCGTGGAGTTGACCCGGTTCGGTGGACACCCTGACACTTGGGACCAGGAGTCCCACAAGGAGGCCCACTATGCCCCAGAAGTTCACCCCCGA
>CAAGKR010076252.1_pt1 | contig 10050 bp, 11 predicted proteins | sample 2556971 | NCBI WGS metagenome assembly CAAGKR01 (sample SAMEA5207829, study PRJEB30636) | soil metagenome | biome: forest; feature: boreal; material: soil | place: USA | collected 2011-09 | depth 1 m
GGAGGGGGAGGGAGGGACGAGCGCCCAGTACGGAGGGGAGGGAGGGACGAGCGCTCAGTACGGAGAGGAGGGAGGGACGAGCGCGTATTCCGGAGGCGTTCGTCGGCGTCGACCACGAGGTTCAGCATGCGCAGCAGTTCCGCCTGCTCGCACTCCGAGAGCACCGAGACCAGGATCCGGTTCATGCGGGCGGCTTTCGGGATCAGGCGCTCGGTCGTGCGCAGCCCGGCCGGGGTCAGCCGGAGCAGGTTGCGGCGCGCGTCCCGAGGATCGCGAAAGCGTTGGACGAGGCCGCGGGTGGTGAGCCGCGTGATGACGTCGGCGGTCGTGGAGCGGTCCAGGGAGACGCGCTCGCCGAGGGTTTTCTGGTCGATGTTCTTTTCGGCCCGCAGGGCGTAGAGGCAGGCAAATTGCGGCGAGGTGACCTCGGGCGAGACCTCGGCGTTCCAGAGCCAGTAGTGGACCTGTTGGGCACGGCGGATCAGGTCACCGGGGTGGCGGCGCAGGTCGTCATGTGCGGTTGACAAGGGCCGGTCCCAAAACTATAGTCCGTGTACTGACGATTTTGAACCCCGGACAGGGAGGAGAAGCGCACATGGCCGACCAAGGGTTCTCGTGGGAGACGCGTGTCAGCCGTCGGAAGATCCTGCAGACGATCGGAGGTGGGGCGCTCGCACTCGGAGGGGTCGACCTGCTGGCGGCGTGCGGCGAGATCAAGGGGTCCAGCGCCACCACCAGCGGCACCATCGTGATTGGCTACGTCAGCCCGCAGACGGGCGCCCTGGCCGGCTTCGCCACCGGCGATAACTACGTCATCAACCAGATCCGGGGCACGGACCCCTATAAGAATGGGTTCAAGCTGGGGAGCAAGACCTACGCCGTCAAGCTGGTGATCAAGGACACGCAGTCGAGCCCGGACCGGGCGTCGCAGGTGGCACGGGAGCTGATCCTCACCGACAAAGCCGACCTGGTTCTGACCTCCTCGACGCCGGAGACGACCAACCCCGTGGCCGACGTCTGCGAGGCGAACGGCATTCCCTGCGTCTCGACGATTGTTCCCTGGGAAGCCTGGTATTTCGGTCGCGGCGCGAAGCCCGGCTCGGCCTTCAACTTCACCACCATGTTCTTCTTCGGTATGCATGAGTTCGGCGGTTGCTTCATTCCGATGTGGAACCGGATCAACAACAACAAGGTGATCGCCTTCACCTACCCGAACGATGCGGACGGCAACGCCTTCCGCGACAGCAAGACCGGCCTCGAGTTCTACGCGGCGCAGGCCGGCTTCCACGGCATCGACGGCGGCGCCTATACGGACGGCACGACCGACTACAGCGGCATGATCTCGAAGTTCAAGAGCGCCGGTGCCGAGCTGTTCGCGAACGCGCCGATCCCGCCGGACTTCAACACGATGTGGAAACAGGCCGCGCAGCAGGGCTTCAAGCCGAAGCTGGCGACGGTCGCCAAGGTGCTCCTGTTCCCGGCGGACACCGAGGCGGTCGGCGACCTGGTCAACAATGTCGCCACCGACGCCTGGTGGACGCCCTATCACCCCTACACCTCGACGCTCACCGGCCAGACCTGCAAGCAGTTCGCGGCGGCCTTTGAATCCTCGACCGGCAAGCAGTGGGTGCAGAGCATTGGGTCGGTGCATTCGCTCTTTGAGATCGCCCACAAGGCGGTAACCGCGGTGGACGATCCGCATAACCACGTGGCGGTGGCGAGCCAGCTCAAGAGCCTGAACTACACCGGCATCAGCGGCCCGCTCGACTTCAGCAAGGGGCCGGTGCCGGGCGTCGCGATCCAGCAACCGGTTGGGGTGCAGTGGAAGAAGGGCTCGAAGTTCCCCTACAGCATGCAGGTGGTCGACAACAGCCTGAACAAGAACGTCCCGCTGAACGGAGAGCTGGTCGCCACCAACGCATGACCGACGCGCCGGCCCTTCTCGAGCTGACCGGCGTCAGCAAGCGGTTTGGCCGGATCACCGTCGCGGACAGCCTGTCGCTTCGATTCTCGGCGGGGGAGACGGTCGGGATCGTCGGCCCCAACGGCGCCGGGAAGAGCACGCTATTCGGTGTGATCGCCGGCGACGTCAGGCCTGACGCGGGGGACGTCCGCGTCGACGGCCGCTCGGTCGCCCGGCTGGACACGGCCGCCCGCTGCCGCCTCGGGATTGCGCGGACCTACCAGGTGCCACGGCCCTTCACGGCCATGACGGTGTTCGAGAACCTGCTAGTCGCGGCCTTCCGGGGAGGGGAGCTTCCACGTGCTGCGGCTTACGAGGTCGCGGCGCGGATCCTCGAGGAGACCGGGCTGTCGCCGGACGCGAACCGCCCGGCTGGACGCCTCGGCCTGCTGCAGCGCAAGCGCCTCGAGCTGGCCCGCGCGCTGGCGACGCAACCGCGCATCCTGTTGCTCGATGAGGTGGCGGGTGGGCTGACCGACCCGGAGGTGGCGGCGCTGGTCGAGATCGTCGAGCAGGTCCGCCAGCGATCGGTGGCGATCGTCTGGGTAGAGCATGTCGTCCGTGCGCTGACCAGCTCCGTCAGCCGCATTATCTGCATCGCCGGCGGCCGCCTGATCGCCGAAGGTGATCCGAAGGACGTGCTCGCCAACCCGGAGGTCAAAGAGGTCTACCTGGGGGCCGACGTCAGTGCTTGAGGTCCGCCAGCTCACCGTGCGGCATGGGTACCTGCAGGCGCTCACCGACGTCAGCCTCACCGTCTCGGCTGGCGAGACGGTCGCCATCATGGGCGCCAACGGCGCCGGCAAGTCGACGTTGCTCCGCTCGATCGTCGGCCTGCATCACCCAACCGCCGGCTCGATCTCGCTCGAAGGCCGGCCCATCACCACACTCCCGACCCATGCCCGGGTCCGGGAGGGCATCGCCCTGGTTCCCGAAGGACGCCGGCTGTTTCCGTCGCTCAGTGTCGAGGAGAACGTGCTGGTGGGCCGAACCGCGGGGCGTCCTGGTCCCTGGACCACCGACCGCGTCTATCAACTCTTTCCCTGGATGGGTGAGCGGCGCCACGAGCCGACCGTTCACCTCTCGGGTGGCGAGCAGCAGGCGGTCGCCATCGGGCGGGCGCTGATGACGAACCCGCGCGTGCTCCTGCTGGACGAGCTTTCGCTCGGGCTCGCGCCCGTGATGGTGCAGCGGATCTACGGCGTGCTGCCGCAGCTGGTCAAGGACGGCATGGCCGTCTTGCTGGTCGAGCAGGATGTGCGCCAGGCGCTGCGGGTCGCCAACCGGTTTCAGTGCCTGCTCGAGGGCCGGACCACGCTGGAAGGCACGCCGGCCGAGGCGACCACGGCGAAGATCGAGGCCGCGTATTTCGGATTGGCCGGCCGGGCTGCTCCCGGGAGTCCCGCGTGAACTGGGTCAACGCCATCATCCAGGGGATCCTGCTCGGGGGTCTCTATGCGCTCTTCGCCTGCGGGCTCTCCCTGCTGTTCGGCGTGGTGCGGGTGGTCAACCTCGCGCATGGAGACTTCGCCGTGCTGGCCGCCTACCTGGCGCTGGCCGTGATCACGACGACGCACGTGCCGGCGCTGCTCACCTTCATCGTGGTGGCGCCGTTCTTCGCGCTGGTCGGCTATGCGCTGCAGCGGATCATCATCCAGAAAAGCCTGGAGGTCTCGCCCCTGACGACCCTGCTCGTGACTTTCGGACTCTCGGTCGTCATCCAGAACCTGCTCCTCGTCACCTTCTCGGCCGACAGTCATTCGTTCGATGTCGGCAGCCTGGTCTCGGCCTCACTGCGCGTGACGCCCGAGCTGTCGATCGGGGCCGTGTCCCTGATGATCTTCCTGACCGCGGTCGTCGTCCTCGTGGGCCTGCAGCTCTTTTTGTCGCGCACCGCGATGGGTCGCGCCATCCGGGCGACGGCGGATGACCAGGAAGCCTCCTCCATCTCCGGCGTCAATACCCGCCACGTGTTCGGGATCGCGGCCGCGATCGCCTTCGCGACCGTCGCGCTGGCCGGCCTGGCGTTGGGAACCTATTCGTCCTTCGACCCGAGTGCGGGCCCCGCCCGGCTGATCTTCGCCTTCGAGGCGGTCATCATCGGCGGCGTCGGATCGCTCTGGGGCACGCTGGTCGGTGGCATCATCCTCGGGATCGCGCAGGCGGTCGGCGCCCAGGTCGACCCGAGCGGCGGCGTCCTGGCCGGGCACCTCGTCTTCCTCGCGGTGCTCGCGCTCCGTCCCCAGGGCTTGATCCGGGCACGGCTGGCGGGATGATGGCCCGCACGGCGACCGGAACCTCGACCGTGCGGGTGACCCGCTCGCGTCGGTCCGCATTGTGGGGGCTGATCGGGGCCGCGGTGGTCGTCATCCTGCTCGCGACCCTGCCCTATGTCGTCTTCGCGGACGTGACCGACCTGCTGGTGAACGCCTTCATCCTGTTGGTGCTGGCCAGCATGTGGAATCTGCTCGCGGGGTATTGCGGCCTGATCTCGGTGGGCCAGCAGGCCTATATCGGCGTCGGCGCCTACACCGTGTTGGTGCTGGCGCAGAACGGCATCAACCCTTTCATCGGGATCCCGGTCGCAGTTCTCGTGGCAGCTGTGATCGCCGTGCCGGTCTCCTTCCTGGTCTTCCGCCTGCGGGCGGAGTACTTTGCGATCGGAACCTGGGTGGTGGCGGAAGTCTTCTTCCTGGTGCTCATTCGATTTCGCTCGCTGGGCGGCGGCACGGGCACTGGCCTTCCCGGGCTTGCCTTGATCGATCCAACCTTCCGGCAGGCGTTGACCTACTGGAGCGCGCTGGCCGTCGCGGCGGCGGCGCTGCTCGGGACCTACCTGCTCCTCTCCAGCCGGATGGGATTGGACCTGACCGCGATCCGCGACAACGAGGTGGCGGCGCGCAGCGTCGGCGTTCGCGTCACCTGGGCGCAGCGGATCGTCTACATCGTTTCGGCGGGCGGGTGCGGCGCAGGCGGCGCGCTCCTGATCATCAGCCAGCTCAATGTGCTCGCCAGCGCCATCTTCAGCGTGTCCTGGTCTGCGAAAATGATCTTCATCGCGCTGATCGGAGGTGTGGGCAGCATCGAAGGACCCATCGTCGGAACCGCCGTGTACACCGTCATCCAGCAGACGCTGGCGCAGTTCGGCGCCTGGTACCTGATCCTTCTTGGCGCCGTCGCCGTGGTGGTCGCGATGTTCCTGCCCCGCGGGATCTGGGGCGTCATCACCGACCGGCTCCACCTCCAGGTCTTCCCAGTCGGCTACTGGTTGCATCGATGACCGAAGACGAGAAGGAGCCCCCATACCTGTATCCCGACTACGTCGGGACCCGACTACGGGCGCCGGCCAAGCCGCTGGTGGCGCTTCCCGATGGCTTCCACGATTTCCCGGCTCCGCTGTTCCCCCTGAGCATCGCCGCGCTGGACAACGACCTGACACGCCAGCACCCTGGCGAGCCGATCGGGGAGCGGATCATCGTGACCGGACGGGTGCTGGACAGCGACGGGCGCCCCTTGCGGAACTCGGTCGTCGAGATCTGGCAGGCCAACGCCTCCGGGCGCTACCTTGACCAGGATGACCAGCACCCGGCGCCGCTCGACCCGAACTTCAGCGGCGCGGGCCGGTGCGTCACCGATGCCGACGGCCGCTACCGGTTCATCACCATCAAGCCGGGGGCATATCCGTGGACGAACCATCGCAACGCCTGGCGCCCGGCGCACATCCACTTCTCGCTCTTCGGGAGCCAGTACCGCAGCCGGCTGGTAACCCAGATGTACTTTCCGGGCGACCCATTGATGCCGCGAGACCCGATCCTGCAGTCGATCCCGGATCAAGCGGGTCGCGATCGACTCGTGTCGTACTTCGATCCGGAGGCGACCGTGCCTGAGTGGGCCATCGCCTACCGCTGGGACATCATCCTGCGCGGGCGTGCCGCCACCCCCTTCGAGAGCGAGGCGTGAGCGCGCCGCTGACGCCATCGCAAACGGTCGGCCCGTTCTTTGGCGTCGGGCTTCCCTTCGAGAAGGGGGAGCAGGTGGTCGCACCCGGGTTGGCCGGCTCCATCCGGATCGAGGGCCAGGTCATCGATGGAAACGGCGACCCCGTGACCGGTGCATTGCTCGAGATCTGGCAGCCCGACGCCCAGGGCCATTACCGCCATGCCGCGCAGAACAGCGCGACAGGGTTCGGGCGCACCCGCACCGACTCGGAAGGGGCATTCAGCTTTTTGACCACGAAGCCGGGCGCGACGCCGACGCCTGACGGGCGCCCGCAGGCGCCGCATTGCAACGTCACGATCTTCGCCCGCGGCCTGCTCCGTCACCTCGTGACGCGGATGTATTTTCCTGACGAGGCGAAGGCCAACGAGACCGATCCGGTCTTGAACCTGGTCGCGCCGGGCCGTCGCGACACGTTGGTCGCTCGCCATGCCGGGAATGGGGTATTGCGATTCGACATCAGGCTCCAGGGCGAAAAGGAGACCGTGTTCTTTGCCATCTGACCTGCTCTTCGGGCCGAGCCTCAGCAGCGAACTGATGCTGGTTACGGTGTCGGACCGCGCCTGGGTGCAGGCGATGCTCGACGTCGAGTCGGCGCTGGCGCGAGCCGAGTCCCGTCTCGGCCTGATTCCGACGGAGGCAGTCGACGGCATCGTAAGTCATTGCCGTGTTGACCAGTTCGACGTCGCCCAGCTCGGGAAGGCCGCCGCTCGTAGCGCGAACCCTGTGGTCCCGCTGGTCAATTCGCTGCGGGCAGCGGTGCCGAAAAGTGCCGCTCCCTTTGTGCACCTCGGCGCGACCAGCCAGGACATCCTGGACACAGCGATGATGCTGATCGCGCGGCGCGGCCTCGACCTCATCCTGACGGACCTGGAACAGGCGGCTGCATCGGCCGCGATGCTCGCCGACCGGCACCGGACGACCTTGATGGCGGCGCGCACCCTGCTCCAGCACGCGCTTCCCACCAGCTTCGGTCTAAAGGCCGCCGGCTGGCTCGTCGCCATCGTCGAGGCGCGATCGGAGCTCAAGCGAGTTCGTCGCACACGGCTGGCGGTGCAATTCGGTGGCGCGGCGGGCACGATGGCCGCCTTGTCCGAGCGTGGCCCTGACGTCGCCCGCGAGCTTTCGACCGAGCTGGGCCTGCCGGAGCCGACGCTCCCCTGGCACACGGCCCGAGCCCGCGTCGTAGAGCTGGCGACGGCACTCGGGATCACTGCCGGCGTCGCCGGGAAGGTTGCATTGGACGTCGTCCTCCTTGCTCAGACCGAGGTTGGCGAGGTCGCCGAGCACCGGGTTGCGGGACGCGGCGCCTCCTCAACGCTCCCCCAGAAGCACAACCAGGTGGATGCGATCGAGATCCTTGCCGCGGTGCGAGGCATCAACGCCCAGGTCTCTGTGCTGCAAGCCGCGATGCTCCAGGAACACGAGCGGGGCGCCGGCGCTTGGCAAGCTGAGTGGCCGGCATTCGCGGAGACCTTCCGGCTTGCCGGCGGCGTCGCTTCCAGGTTAGTGTCGCTGCTGACGGGGCTCCAGGTCGACGCCGGGCGGATGCGACGTAACCTTGACCTGTCCGGCGGCCGCATCATGGCGGAGCACGTAGTGATAATGCTTGGAGAACACGTTGACCGGGTCATGGCTCGGGCGCTGGTTGATACCGCCGTCGCAACGGCGTCGTCAACCGGCCGTCCATTCAAGGACGTGCTACGCGAGGACCAGGCGATCACCTTGCATCTTGGACCGGACGAGTTGGCCGTCGCACTCGACCCAGCGGCCTATCTCGGCGCGTCTGGCGCCCTGATCGAGCGAGCGCTTGCCGTCTATCGAGCCCATTTGAAAGGAGATTCATGACCGACGACGAGCGGCGCGAGCGTGGCATGAAGATCCGGCGTGAGGTGCTCGGCGATGCCCACGTCGATCGGGCGCAAGCGAACACGACGCCGCTGACGAGGGACTTCCAGGACCTGATCACGCGCTACGCCTGGGGCGAGATCTGGGCGCGCCCCGGCCTCGACCGCAAGACCCGCAGCTGCATTACGGTCGCGATGACGGTGGCGTTGAACCGGCCGGACGAGCTGGCTCTCCATCTTCGCGGCGCGCTGCGCAACGGCGTCACCGTCGACGAGTTGCGCGAGATCCTCTTGCAGACCGCGATCTACTGCGGCGTCCCGGCCGCGCACATGGCCTTTCGCGTCGCCGAGGAAGTCCTGGGTAGCTAGCTGCTGCTCTCGGCCTTCGCGGTCGCCTCGATCTTGGCTTTGGCTTCCTCCGGCTTGGCCGCGGGAATGGCCTCCACCTCGAGATCGACGTCGAGGTCGTCCCCGACCAGGAATCCACCAGTTTCGAGGGCGGCGTTCCAGGTCAGGCCATGGTCCTTCCGGTTGAGTCGCGTCTTTCCGGAAAAGCTCAACCGGCGGTTGCCCCACGGATCTTTGGCTTCCCCGCCGAAGCTGCAGTCGAGACGAGCTTCTTTCGTCACGCCATGGATGCTCAGGTCGCCGATCACGACGAAGCGTTTGGGGTCCTTACCCTCGATCCGCTTGGTGCGAAAGGTCATCGTCGGAAACTTGGCGGTATCGAGGTGATTGGGGCTGCGCAGATCCTCGTCCCGCGCCGCCGCCCCGGTGCTGATGGTGGCCGCATCCAGGACAACCTCGACTTTGGCCGACGCGGGATCTTCCTTGTCGTCGGCCTCGATCCATCCATCCTTGATGCTGACCGTTCCGCGAACCTTCGACATCATGTGGCGGATCGCAAAGGTGGCACTGCTGTGCGCGGGATCAATCGCCCATTTCATGAGCTCAGCCTCCTCAGGTAACAACCAGTTCCGTGGCGCCGTTGACAGCGGTGCCGACGCGACCTATCGTATCCCATGTGTCCGCTCAACGCACCGCTGTTCGCGTGGCGAACAACTAGCGCGGAGCCATAAAGGGAGGTCGCCATGGGCGAGTACGTCACTCGCTTCGGATCGCTCGACTCCTACGCGAAGGGTGGGGTCGAGATCATCGACGACGATCCGAAGCACTACACGTTCTCCAACATCTTCGAGGTCGCGTCAAAGGCGAAGCCGTATCAGAAGATTGCGGTCGCCAAGAACATCCAGTACGTGGTTGAGGTCCAGCGCGCCGAGGGGACGTCCGACTGGCGCGCCGCCGCCCACGACGAGTTCGCCCTCGTGATGGATGGCGAGGTGCAGATCCGGCTGCTCAAGCTCGCCGATCCCTCCATCGTCCCGGGCGGCACCGATGGGTCCATCCGCCTTCAGGGGAAGCCGGAGGGAAAGCCGATGGGGACGGTGACGGCGCGTCGCGGCCACATGACGCTGCTCCCGGCGGGGGCGGCCTACCAGTTCCATGCCGATCGCCCGGGTGTCATCCTGTTGCAGACGATCGCCGGCAAAGATACCGAGTTCCGCTGGGCGGAGATCTGCCAGACCGCCTCGCGCAATGTCCCATTCAGTGTGGCGTGATCAAGGAGGCATGTGATGAGCGCCGTTGAAACCCGCGCCACGCCCGAGGTCCAGGCAAGCAAGCCGAACGACCATGGCTACCAGGCCTTCACCCTCGGCGAATTCCAATTCAGCCGCGACGAGTACTTCGTCTACGTCAAGTGGCCGACCGGCAGTCACGTCATGTCGGCCGACGCGTTCTTGCGCGCGCTGCAGCGCGATGTCGCCTGGGACTTCTTCTACGGGATCGTGAACTTCGACGGCGTGGTCGGGACGATGAACCACTACGGCACCGTCGATCTCTTCGCCGGTCGTTACAACGACTCCTACCGCAAGGCCGAGTTGGACCACGTCGAGAACTTCGAGACGCCGAAGATCCGCGAGACCTTCAAGAGCATGCTCGACGACTGGACGAACAAGACGTTCGACCCCTTCGCCAGTCCCTTCGAGACGGGGACGGCGTTCGGCGCCAAGAACGGCGAGAACCGCGCGGCCATCAACCGGCATCGCGTCACGGCCAAGCGAATGGTGGGCGTGCCGGGCGATGAGCAGATCCGCAGCGATGCGAACGGCTTCCCGATCAACCGGCAGTTCAAGGACGTGCCCCAGGACGAGCCCGAGATCAAGGCCGAGCCCGGCTTCGAAA
>CAAGKR010034050.1_pt1 | contig 10047 bp, 10 predicted proteins | sample 2556971 | NCBI WGS metagenome assembly CAAGKR01 (sample SAMEA5207829, study PRJEB30636) | soil metagenome | biome: forest; feature: boreal; material: soil | place: USA | collected 2011-09 | depth 1 m
CAACATTCAGGAGAATATATTCTTCTTGAATGCAGAGAGGAGAGGAGCATGGAGCAGGAGATCAGCTTTAGCGCATTACTCAGACGTTTTCGGAAAGCGTACCACTATAATTGTACGCAAGCGGAGGTTGCGGAAAAGTTCGGCTATTCAGAGGAGACCATTCGCTCATGGGAGCTAGGCAGACGGTTTCCGGCTCATGATGAAATTCCGAGGCTGGCCCGCTTGATGGAGTTGGACTCGGAGGAAATTAAACAGGCGATACAGGTTGGGCGCGTTCATGAGTGTTTTCGTAAAGAAAATCCTTCTCAGAATGACCTCGTAGAAAAGGCAGGTGCCTTTCATTTTTCTGCATCATTGCCAATTGCTTCTCTGGAAAGAACAACATCGGATTACGCAGCAGCATTCGGGTTAAAGCAAGTGCAACTCATTACTTTAATCGAGCGATGGAATAAACATAGTACATCTTACTGTGATCTTCAGCAGATGATGCACCAGGAGATTTATATGTTTGAAAAGGTGAAGCAACAGATTAATGAAGAAGCCTATGTTCTTTCACGGAGGCAAACGCTTATTGCTCTTGCGATGTTGCCTGTTTCCTCTCTTCTATATTCATTTCGAGAAACACAGAAATCTACTTTGACGCCTGAAGAACTGCTACCCGAGTGTGCAGCAAGTCTCATAGCTTGCTGGCATCTAATGAGCGGAAGTCAATTAGCCACTGTAGAACAAGCTCTCTCTGCCTATCTTCCAACCCTGGAAACACTAGCTCAACGCTATTCAAAATATCAAAAAGCAGCGGTCAGTCTTGCTACTCAAGGATGTATGCTTCAGGCGATTCTGGCACTGCATCGACTTGACTTTTCAACACGAACGAAATATTGTAGCCATGCTGTTAAATATAGCCTTATCGCGGAGGATGGCTTACTTCAAGCTGCTGCCTTGATGTATCTTGGCTATAATTATGGCTATATCAACCAACCAGCAAAAGCAATGCGTCCTTTCCAGAGGGCCTTAGTCTGTCTCGGCACTACTCCCTCTCTTTTGAAGAACGATATTTACATGGGAATGGCTGATGCTTACGCACAATGCGGTAAAGTAATTGATGCACAAGTTTCCATTGGCATGGCACAGGATGACTTTCCCGCACATCCTGAACATGACCCAAGCTTCCTCTTTGCAGATTGCTCTCTCTCTGCTCTCCGAATATGGGAAGGAAGGACCTTCGTAGATCTCAGTGAACATTATCCTGAGCATTCCTACGCTCAAAAGGCATGGGAAGTATTGGAACAAATTCACAAAATGCAACCCGCATCTGAACGTAATAGAACAGAGATACTCATTTGCCAGGCGAAAGCAGCGTTTCGGTTAGGAGATTTAGAGCTATGTTGTATCTCTCTGTCAGAGGGGGTAAAAGCGGCTTCAGCATTGAATAGTCGAAGACGATACGACGAATCGCTCGGTATTTATCAACTCGCAAAAATGAAATGGCCTAGAGAACAAAGGATAGATGAATTGCAAGATATGTTTGTCACTTTCCAGGTGATATAGTAACGGTAGTTGAAATCTTCATATCAGTAAAGGATATGCCAAACATGACCGACTTCATCCAGGTAATGACTGCCATTGGCTCCAAAGACGATGCGCAAAAGATGGCAAATGCAATTACAGGGCAAAGATTAGCTTCCTGTGTGCAAGTCATAGGTCCAATTGTTAGCACCTATTGGTGGCAGGATACCATAGAAACTGCCGAAGAATGGCTCTGTTTAATGAAAACTAGGCAGGACCTCTATGAGCGGATCGAGCAAGCTATTCGAGAAAATCATCCTTACGACGAGCCGGAAATTCTCGCGATGCCCGTACTCGCTGGAAGCAAAACCTATCTTGAATGGATTGTGAGCGAAACAACTCGCTCATAAGTAATGGGCTATCTTAACGCGACACAAATCTACCGGAGGGGGTAGAACTGGTTGAGTCCTCCTTGCAGGCATTCCGGCCCTATGTTATGCTTAGAGCATTGAACGACACTCTTTGATAGGAACAGCGTAAAGGATAGAAAGCATATGACGATGACATCTCCTGGGAGAGTGCCAATGGTTATCCCCGCCGACCATATCCCTGGCCCTGGGCAGGGTCGCTGGACCTATAAAGATTACGCTGCTATCCCTAATGATGGACAGCGTTACGAAATTGTGGATGGAGTGTTGTTTATGTCGCCAGCCCCCAATGAGTGGCACCAGACTGCTGCCGGTGAAATTTTCGCCTACCTGCGCACTTATGTTAAATTGAAAGAACTGGGACGGGTTTACATCGCGCCCTTTGATGTAGAGCTAGACTACCGAACAGTGGTACAGCCCGATGTGCTTGTCGTCCTGAATGCTCACCTGGAGAGGATTACTTTTTCGCGGGTCATCGGCGCGCCCGACCTTGTAGTTGAAATCTCTTCTCCCGGCACTGTTGGGCATGATCGGATAAATAAACAAAAGGCTTATGCAAGCGCAGGTGTACCTGAATACTGGATCGCCGACCCCGCATCGCGCACTGTAGAAGTCCTCGCGCTAGAGTATGGGGAGTATCGCTCGCTCGGCGTCTTCGAGGGTAAAGCCACATTACCCACTCGTATCGTGCCGGATTTCCCGGTGCATGTCGAGCAATTTTTCGGATAGGAACATCATTTAATCCATGTCGCCATTTACGTTTACTATTGATGCCGAATGCCCCGATAGTTGGGCGCGGGCGGGAACCATCTCGACGCCACACGGAACTATTTCGACGCCCATTTTCATGCCGGTTGGCACACAGGCTACTGTGAAAAGCGTCTCGCCCGAAGAATTGCGCGAGGTGGGGGCGCAAATCATCCTTGCCAACACCTACCATTTGATGTTACGCCCAGGCTCCGCGTTGATTGCTGAGTTTGGCGGCCTGCACTCGTTTTCACACTGGGATGGGCCTATACTTACCGATAGCGGCGGCTTCCAGGTCTTTAGCCTGGGCCACCTGCGCAAATTGAGCGAGGATGGCGCGGCTTTTAAGTCTCACCTGGATGGCTCGCCGCACATGCTTACGCCGGAAAGCGTCATGCAGATCGAGGCTGAGTTGGGCGCGGACATCATCCTGCCGCTCGACATTTGCGCGGCCTACCCGTGCTCGCCGCAAGAGGCGAAGGCGGCTATGGAGCGCACGCATCGCTGGGCAGAACGCGCATTGATCGCTAAGGAAAAATACCGGCCAGAACAGACTCTCTTCGGCATTGTGCAGGGCGCGTTCGAGCCGGAACTACGGCAGGAGAGCGCGCGGTTCATTGGCAACCTGCCTTTTGCCGGTCTCTCGATTGGCGGCCTGTCTGTAGGGGAGCCGAAGGCCATGATGTGGGAGATGTTGCGCTACGTCACACCTGAATTGCCGCGAGGCAAGCCGCGCCATTTGCTCGGCGTTGGCTCGCCCGAAGACCTGGTCACCGGCGTGGGACTCGGCATGGATATGTTTGATTGCGTCCTGCCCACCCGCGTAGCGCGGCACGGCGGACTATTCACCCGCGCTGGCCGCGTCAATATCAAATCGGCGCGTTTCCGAAGCGAGCATGGTCCTATTGAAGAGGGCTGCGATTGCTACACCTGTCGCAATTATAGCGCGGCCTACGTGCATCACCTGCTGCGGGCGGGGGAACACTTGTATTATCGCCTGGGCAGCATTCATAATATTCGTTTCATGCTGCGCCTGGCCGGCGAGTTGCGCGCAGCCATTATCGCGGGTAATTACAGCGCGTTTCGAGACGAGTTTCTGGCGCGTTATGCGCCCGCGTCGGAGCAGGTGCGCGAGGAGCAGCGCGAAAAGTGGCGAGCCGCGCGCCTGCGTTAAATGCCAGTAGCGATACCCCTTGTGGGTGTCCCACCTTACCCGTCCACGCGCCTATTAAGGGATACAAGGACGGGACACCCACAAGGGGTGTCGCTACTGATTACAAGGAAACAGTATCATGTCGCAACCCTATCGTTTTCTCAATACGCATGTACAAAGCGCTGCTATGAATATGGCGATTGACGAGGCTGTGCTGGCGCATCATCTGCGCGACGAAGCGCCGCCCACCCTGCGCGTCTTTCGCTGGTCATCTCCCTCTATCTCGCTGGGGCGCTTCCAGAGCGTCGAGCGCGAAATACTGCGCGACGTGTGCGAGCAGCAGGGTGTAGAACTGGTGCGGCGTCCCACCGGCGGGCGCGCCGTCTACCATCGCGACGAGTTTACCTACAGTATCATCATCAGCAAACGGCATGGCGTGCCGTCGGGTGTTGTGGCCGCCTATGCTTATCTCGCGCAGGGGTTGCAGGCCGCGCTCAACCGGCTGGGCATCCATGCCGAACTGAGCGACGAGCGCGTCAGCAAAAATCCTTCTGCCGCCTGTTTCGCCTCGTCCACGCAGGCCGACCTGACCAGCGGCGGCTTCAAGCTAATCGGCAGCGCGCAAGTATGGAAGGATGACGCGCTGCTGCAACAGGGATCGCTGCCGCTGGATGACCGAGCGGCAGAATTTTTCGCCATGCTGCGTTTCCCCGATGCGGCGGCGCGTGAGGAAGCATTAGCCGCCTATCGCCAGAAAACTACTCCTTTGCACACCTTTGTCCCACAAGCCTCCTGGGACGATGTAGCACGCGCGTTTCGCGCTGGCTTCAGCGCCGCCCTGCAAAACGAGTTTGTAGAGGGCGAGTTAAGCGCGTCGGAATGGGCGCTGGCTCAACGCCTGGAAGAAGAGAAGTATCGCAAACTGGAATGGCGCAAGGAACGGGTCAACCTGATCGAGACGATGTGACCAGGGCTTGCCCCCGCCCTGGTCTCGTAAAAATCCAGTAAATCGAGACTGCCAACGCCGTGTTATAGTGTGTAACATACGGCGGTACGGAAATATGGTACGCATTCATCGATAAGCAAGTTATTATTGGAAAGTCTCGTTTTATGAAAATTGCATTCTTGCGCAAAAAAAGCCCGTTTCGGGTTGGTTTTCTGGCAGGCTTACTGGCCGGTATGATCGCGTCCGGCGTCATGTTTTTTATCAGCGTGACGTGGGGAGGCATATTGCTGCCAGACGTCTTTGGCTCTGAGCTAACTGCTCTGATGCCGGCCCCTCTTTTTGAATTTTTGCACCAGTTGATCGGCGCGGACGCCAAAACTATTCTTTTCTACGGTATCCTGGTCGGGCAATGCCTGGTTTTCGCTTTGAGTGGCGGGCTTTTTAATGCGCGTATGAAGGTGCAGAGTGATCGCTTGCGCTGGTTTCACGGCCTGCTACTGGCTGTCATTCTGTGGCTATTCGTGGGTGTTATCTTGTTGCCGTTGACAAATGGCGGTCTTTTCGGCGCGAACCTGAATTCTGGCATCACTGCTGGAATGCTGAGTCTGGGGGCGGTGGGCATCGTTTTTGGCCTGTCGTTTGTCTTTATCGCGGACTGGCTGGCAGCTTCCTTGCCTGTTGCGGCGAATGCACCGTCAAGGCGCGGGGCATTGTTGGACGAGGAGCAGGGTGACACGCTTTCGCGCCGCGCTCTGCTGACGCGCGGCTTGATATTCGGGGGTATTGCGGTGGCGGGGGTGGGCATTTGGCGTTTTATTACCAGTGGTGTCAGCGCGTCCAAGGTGCCTGTGGCGAATCTGTTGCAACATTACCAGAGTAAGATTGTGCCGCCGCCAACACCCAACTATGGCGATATTCAACCCACGCCCTTTCTCTCGCCTGAAATCACTTCTAACGATCAGTTCTATATCGTCTCGAAGAACCTGGCTGCTGATCCCACTGTTGATGGCACAACCTGGAAGCTCTCTGTTGATGGTGAGGTGGAGCATCCTTTCACGCTCAACTACCAGGAGTTGATGGCGCTGCCCCGGCAAGTTCAGAACGAGTCTCTTATGTGTATCAGCAACGATGTGGGCGGGCCATACATGAGCAATGCGCAGTGGGAGGGCATTCCACTGGCAACGTTGCTGCAACGCGCAGGCGTAAAAACGGGCGCGACCAAAATTGTTTTTCACGCGGTAGATGATTATAGCGATAGCATTCACCTGAGCAAAGCGTTGGAGCCAACGACGCTGCTCGCGGTGCGCATGAACGGCGTCACGCTGCCGCAGGGTCACGGCTTCCCTGCGCGTATGCTCGTGCCGGGCATCTACGGCATGAAGCACTGCAAATGGCTCACGCGTATCGAGGTCGTCAATTACGATTTCCAGGGCTACTGGCAACAGCGCGGCTGGGACGATGCTGCTCCTATTCGGATGACCACGCGTATCGATACGCCCCTGGATGGCAGCAATGTTCACATCAATCGCGTGACCTACATAGCGGGTGTGGCTTTTTCGGGCAATAAAGGTATCAGTCGGGTAGATGTCAGCCTCGACTCCGGCCAGACGTGGCAATCGGCTATCCTCAAGCGCCCCGCGTCCGATCTCACCTGGGTGATCTGGGAGTATGCCTGGAAACCCACCACCAGCGCCAACGTCATCATCACCGCGCGCGCCATCGATCTGGAAGGCAACGTGCAGGACCCCAATATCGCGCCCCCCTTACCTATAGGTTCATCGGGATACCATAGCATCTCTACTATCGTTTCATAAATTGATACTATTTACATGTAAGCATATGCGCATGTGGGGAAGCGCATCAAAATTGCTCAATGAAAGTGTCCGTTTTCATCTTCCTCGATGATTATACCAGTGAAGGCAGCATGTATCCATATGGGGAAGCCTATCGAAAAGGCCGCTGGGGTAAGGCCAACATGGTGATGGATGATCTGGTGGTAGAGCGTCTACGCGCGGGGGATGCACCGACTTATTGTACGTTGATCGAACGATTGCAACAACCTCTCACAGGCTATTTGCATCGACTCGTGGGGGATCGAGAAGTAGCTCTTGACCTCGCGCAAGATACTTTTTTGCAGGTTTATAAGGAAATAGGCAAGACATCTGGCGAACTCAAGCTGGATGCCTGGATCTATCGTATTGCCACAAATTATGGCCTGCGCTACTTGAACAGAAAACGCCTGCGGCAAATGATCCATATAGACGGCCCGGATACGGATGGCCTGAATGATAGCCTGACAACGGCTGGACCAGAAGATCAATCGGTCACACGCATTGTAGTGCAGCAGGCTCTTGGTAGGATGAACCCAAAAGATGCGGCTATGCTGCAACTTCACTATGGCAATAGTTTCAGTTACGAAGAAATCGGCCATATTCTCAAGATGAGTTCGGAGGCTGTTCGGAAACGAGTGGCGCGTGGTGTGGAGAAGTTTCGCGCTGAGTACGGAGAGGTATCTCCGGCGCATGCGCAAAATGTAGGACCTCAGTTCATCGGGGTCAGAAGAGATGGTAGATAGCGTATGTCCAGTGATCCAATGTGGAAAAGGGATGCAAACGGTGTTGAACATCCTATGCCTGAGACATTACTCGCGTTCATGCGCGAGCAATGTGCTGAGCATGAGAAAAGCCGTATCAACGAGCATCTTTTGACTGGATGTGTGCCTTGCAGCCGGGTGCGTGCCGGGCTAACGCTGAGTAGCAACGCGCTGAACCAGCTCAAGTATATGTCGCGTTATCTCTATTACCCTGAGTTACAATCAAATCAGGTATTGCTCCACGCGCAGCGCGGCGAACCTTTAACCAGTGTGTGGACGGGCAAACGGAAACGAAAGTTTCAGGCACAGAGCAGGTCGCAGATAACACGCCAGTATGTTTATAAAAAAAGCGTGCGTATCATCAGCGTACCGGTAGCCTTTGCACTGCTCTTGATTTTCATGACGGCGGTACTTGTGCTGGCATATTCAGTGGTAAATTCCGGGTTTCGAATCCCATTACCCGGACAGCAGTCCAGTGGTTTTATAATCCCTGAGCCAAATACACCCGTCGTAGCGCAGCATCAGCCAACGCCGACAAATACAGTTGCGGGGACAATTACGGCCACGCCTTCGGTGAGCGCAATCGTGGGTGTTAGCCCGACGCCGGTCGGGCCAACACCCACGATTGGGATTTGTCCGCATCCCAGGTTTATGTACTTGGAGATCTGTGGGTACGGTTTCAAAAAGGGCGATAAGATTTCGCTGGTGCTGGATTACTATGGAAGTAAGTCGCCACTTGTGCGGAATGCGCTCGTTGCTGATAGTCTAGGCGAGTTTATGAATGGCTGGAATATTTATTCTTGCCATTATTTACCGATAGCTATCTACGCGGAAGATGTATCGCAGAAGCCAGGGTCCGTAATCTCGAATGTTCTGACATCTATTCAAATTCAAGTGAGTGGCTGTCATGGACCAACACCCACTCCCATGCCTGGTGGCGGGCGTTAATGAAGACGAATCAAAAAATGAAGCAGATACACGTTATCTGGCAAGATAAACCTTAAAAGTTTCGATGTGGAAGGGAACAACAACTTATGCAAAGACAATGCGCATGGTGTTTACAACTGATGGACAACAATGGTGAGCGAACCTCGCTGCATCCTGTGCCGAAATTGTACGAGGCCACGCATGGCATGTGTCGTGTCTGCGGGTCCTTCTGGTTAGAGCAGGCAATGCGCGATACCGAAGATCAAATCGCTGCCATGCCTCTCTTTCGCGAGCCAATTTATCGCTGCTAAGACATCCTCTTTCGAACTGGCGGCTTTATGCCGCTAGAGGGTCGGGTTATGCTCTTCATGGCCGGGACGCGGTCTATCGCTCCCTCCGTGAATTGAGCGCGCAACGCTCCATTCCCCCCCGGAACGTTGCGACCCGGCCTTTTTTTATTTGCGTGAAGCGTATTGTAGGGACAATGGGCGGATGTCGAGAAGGGTGGGGGCCTTATGCTTGTCCTTGTGGCAGCTCGATTCGTTGGGATTTCGTGATGCCTTGCCGAATGACGTACACCGGACGAGGACAAGCACAAGGCCCCTTCATCCACCCAACCCCGCCCCTTGTCCCTACAGGACGCTGGGGCACCTCCATTACCCTATTCGGTCGTCAATAATCATCAGATGGTGCGATAGAAAATCTAGTATGTACTGGTTGACTTTTTGGGGTTGTTCTTGCTGCACCCAGTGGCCGCTATCGGGGATGCGCTGGATCTCCAGGCGTTTGATCCAGCGTTCAAGCCCGGTTGTGAGTTCGATGCCGAGGGCGATGTCGTGTTCGCCCCATATTAACAGGGTGGGAACTTCGACATCATAGGTACCTCCGGTATAGCTGGTTGGGAGACGGCGAAATACCTGGCGGTAATAGTTCAGGGCGGCGGTCATGGCGCCTGGTTGGCTCATGGCCTGCTGGTATTTGGCCGTCTCCTCGTCGGGGAAGGATTCTTTTTGCAAGGCCGCCTCCTGTATTAACCGGCCAATCTCGCTGGCGTGGTTGCGCAACAGGAGGTATTCGGGCAGCCAGGGCAACTGGAAGGCAAAGATGTACCAGCTTTTGCGAAGTTGTTTGAGCGTGCGAAATTCGCGCATCATGGCGCCGGGATGTGGCGCGTTCAGTACGATCAGGCGCTCCGTCATTGCGGAATAGCGAATAGCGAAGCTCCACGCCAATACACCACCCCAGTCGTGCCCCACAATGATGGCCTTCTCGTAACCCAACCCCTGTATCAGCCCGGCAATATCGAGCAGCAGCGTCGCCACATCGTAGCCCTTGCGCGGCTTGTCGCTCTCGTTATAGCCGCGCAGGTCGGGCGCGACCACCCTGTAGCCATGTTCCGCCAGCACAGGAATCTGGAAACGCCACGAGTACCAGAACTCAGGAAAACCATGCAGCAACACGACCAGCGGACCCTCGCCCTGCGTTACGTAATGTATACGGATACTATTCGTGATGATGTCGCGATGCTGCCATGTTTCGGTTGTTGTCATACGTATCATCTCGCAAGTAGCCAGGGCGGGGACAAGCCCCGCCCGCCATCTGTCATCCTGAGCGCAGCGAAGGATCTCTCGCCGGGCAGAGCGCAGATCCTTCACTGCGCTCAGGATGACAGGATGACAGGATGACAGCAGTGCTTCAGTGAATGACTCTGGGGCTTGCCCCCGCCCTGGATGCAGTTATTCTACTG
>CAAGKR010071701.1_pt1 | contig 10046 bp, 7 predicted proteins | sample 2556971 | NCBI WGS metagenome assembly CAAGKR01 (sample SAMEA5207829, study PRJEB30636) | soil metagenome | biome: forest; feature: boreal; material: soil | place: USA | collected 2011-09 | depth 1 m
CGCTTGCTTGGAAAGCAGGTATATTCGCAAGGATATCGCGGGTTCAAATCCCGCCCCCTCCGCCGAGTCAGACTCGGCTTCGCTGCAAATTTTATCCTGCCGGTTTCAATGCAGTTTGCCCTTCATTGCCAAGACTGATAGTCATTCCAATCCCAAACATTGCTAATCCTTTTAAAATCATTGCTATTAATGATTTGTCTTTTTTTATCGCTTCGCTTGACAATACTTCTGCTAAATCCCTTGCATCAATATCATCCGGGTCAGTACTTTCACCTGTTTTTAATCTAGCCAGTGCCCTGTCTGTTTCGCGTTTTAATGCTTTTTCAAAAACGGCGTTTCCTTTTAGACCTTCTATTATTTTTGCTCCGTCTTCTGTTGCAATTTGCCTCTGGGCTTCCCTGTAATAACAACTGCGCGCCGCTTGCTCTTGTAATTCTTGTAGTCTTTGGCGATTCGGTTTTCCACCTTCTGCCTGAATTAATCTGCCTAACTCTTCCTTATATACCGCGCTTTTTTTCATTGCGCCTACCACCCTGAACTGTTCATTCACAGGAACACCTGCGTCTTTCTCTACTACTCTATCCGCAGCATAGTTTGTGGCTTTTTCAGATAAAGCCTCTTCTGTTTCCGTTACTGCTTCTAAAGCAGCGCCGACTGCTGCTACCTCATCACTGATTCCTGCCTCGGCAGCGGCTATTTCTGGTTGGTCAACAGAATCTACAGCTCCTGCAGTCGGAGCCGTCTCCGGTTTTGGTGCTTCTGATCGCTTAGGACCACTCTGTTCTCCGCTAGACGGGCGTTTATCGCTTACCACATCTAAACCCCTAAATCTGATTCTGGGCCCGTCAGGTTTATCATCAACCATGCGCCTACGAGCATTATTTCTTCTGTTTGGACCACCTGGTCTTGCTGTTCTTGCTTCGGGCTTTGGTTGCGGTGGGCTTTCTTGTGCTAAGACTGTCATAATTAATTATCTCTTCCCAGTCTAGGCCAGACTGAATCTGTTTGTCAAATCAATTTAACTTGACATATTCCGTGAAATAATCCAAACTAATAATTGACATGAAGTTCCCTGTCCGATTGTTTTTCGTCGTCTTTTTCTTCTTAATTTCATTCTTTGTTTTAAGATCTGTTTCTTTTGCCCAAACAACAATCCCAACTTCCCAGTCTCAGCAAAATCAACCATATTTGTCTGCAAATACTAATCCTGACGTTCCGAAGAATCTTCACACTTGGACCCAGACTGTTTTAATCGAAGTAATTGCCGCCTCAAGCTGCGCAATTACCGGTATTGACCCGACAAGTCCTAATCAACCATGTTTAGGCCTAGACGCAAAAACCGGAAAAATTGGTTACGTACAAAATGGGGGCGGCGCGATCGGCATGCTTACCTCAAGTATGGCAATCTTGTATAATCCGCCGATCCATACCGGTGACTATATTAGCTATTTATCAAACAGCTTTGGGTTAACAAAACCGACTTATGCTGCTGGCAATCCGGGCACCGGCTTTCAACAACTTTCGCCAATCATGAATATCTGGATTGCATTCAGAAATATTTCTTATCTTTTCTTTATCATTATCTTTTTGGTCATCGGGGTTGCCATCATGCTGCGGGTGAGGATTGATCCCCGAACGGTTATGACCATCCAAAACCAAATCCCAAAAATAATCATCGGTGTCGTGATGGTCACTTTTTCTTTTGCCATCGCCGGATTTTTAATCGACCTGATGTGGACATCGATGTATGTTTCTTATGGTGTATTGTCAACTGTCCCCGGGCCTAACGGAGTAGTAGACCCCAATACCCTAAACGGACTTGACCCGCAATCAATGCAGGCAAACACTCCAATCGGTGTTGTGAATAGTCTTCATTACACCTCTGTTGGCGGATATGGTCCGGGAGTATTTGGAATCGCCAACCAATTGTCTGTTACTTTAAAAGGCGTCGTCCAGACGACATTGTTAGGTGATCATGGCGGCTGTAGCGATCTTTTTAGTTGTGTTAAAAATTTTTCTCCTTTGGGACTAGTCGTAGACCCTTTGCAATTTAATGTTATATCTACCGTTTTTGATCTAATTTCAGGGGCAGTTGGAATAACAATGGGCTTTAAAATGGCAAGTATTTCCGCACAATACATAGACAAGTCCACAGGTATACTAGCCGAGATCCCGCTTGTTGGTAGCCTAGTTACCTCTGTTGGAGCAACTGCTGCTGGAGCTGCATTCGGGTTAATCATGTATTCCACTACCGAATTTATCTTAAGAGAGGTCTTGCCGTGGTTAATTATTTTCCTGGTTGTTTATATCGCCATCTTCTGGGCCTTAATCAGGTTGTGGATTGAACTACTTAAAGCCTTCTTTTTTATCTTGTTTGATGTTATCTTCGCGCCTTTCTGGATTATGGCCAGCCTTATCCCCGGAAACACCTCTATGGGTATTAGCTCATGGATTAAGGATCTCGTGGCAAACTTAGCCGCTTTCCCCGCAGTAGCAATAATGCTTATGATTGGTAAAATTTTAATGGACGCCTTTGCCAAAGGTAGTCCGGGTTATTTTGTCCCGCCTTTAGTGGGAAACCCCAACGATACAAATTTTTTGGCGGCATTAATCGGATTCATAGTCATCTTATCAACTCCCCAGGTGGTAACGATGATTAAAAAAGCCATTAAGGCGCCTGAAATCAAGGTTGGCATAGCCGGCGCGGCAATCGGAGCGGGAGCAGGAGTACCAAGGAGATTCCTTGGCGGCGGGATCAGCTCAGCTTTAGGTCCACATACGGATAAAGCAGGAAAGTTGGTGTATCCTGGCGGACCTTGGGGACAAATACTTAGAGGCTTCGGCGTTAGCCGTTAATATCCATTAATCTCTATTAAGCCGCGGCCGCGTTTAGGGTTTTTGGATCAAAAACCCTCACTCCTTCTATTAAAGCTGCCAGTAGAAAACCGAGCATTCCGCCAGTCGCTTTTATTTTTGCAAAATCCTTCCCTTTGATGCGTGCCGCTTTTCTTAAATCTTCCACCCACATATACATTTGGGCCGTTTCGGCCGCTTGTTCTTCCAGCGAGACGTTCCTATCTACCGCCAGAACCAGTACTTGGCGTATGTCTTGGACTGCTTGGTATCGCTGGTCAATACTCATTGATTCGGCTGATGTGCCAAAAATTCTTTGCAGCTCTGACGTCTCGATTCTAAACGGCCCTTGCGCAACAGCCAAGACATCCCACCAGAAATCCTCCGCCGCCAAATCAATAGTGCTTCCAAGCGTAAATCTAATTGCCTGAGCCCGTAAATTCTGGCCGCTATAATTGTAGGCCGCTTCTCCGAACTTCATGGCCGCTGTTGATCTATCCTCGAATTTTCTGGCTTTAACAAAATCCTTCAAAGCCGTTGCTCCTTGAGTTCCCTGATCTAAATCCCTAAACGCCCTAGCCAAAGGATCACTGGTAGGATCATTACTCATTTGCTCGGATAAAAGGCTTAAGTCACTACCAGCCGGGCGAATCTCCAAGATGTCTAAAAGCGCGTCGTCAACAAACGTCGGACGCATATAAAAATCTTCAAACGCATTATTTTCCATTAATTCATGGATAACACCGGAACCGGCTTTTTCTTTTCCTGTTGCCGGATCAAGCGTTAATCCGGTTTTTGCCACTGTTGTAAACTGCTGAAACATCTGTTGTATTTTCGCAGGAGCCCTATCAACCGTTACGCCTGCGCCAAAAACCGCTGTCAGCTCTGCGGGATTACTTGTAAAGTAGTTTTTGATTTGCTGTTCTTCTGCCGGATTAAAACCATCTCTACCTATTCTCATGGCGCGGAAATCACGGTAAGCTGTTTGTCTTAGGGTATTAATTAACGGGCCCAACTTGTCTTTAAAATTGTCGTAGGTCCTGAAGTAGTTGACGGTTCCGTCAGGGTTAAGCACCCTCAAACCCGCGAACGCAGGCGCATCAAAGAATTGTCCCAACTGCCCCTCTAAAACCGTATTGCCTTCCGCTCTTTCCCGGTACAACCTGACTAATTCTTCCGGCCGGATTTCCGCAATTCTGGACAATACCGGTAATCTTTCATATTCACCCGGAGTTAATGCCGACTCCGGCTTATCTTGGGATTTTGGAAATCTTAGAGCCAAACCGAAATCTTCCACATCAATTAGCGACAAACCGGCTGCTCTTCTTTTTCCGTTTTCGTAGTCTATTCGTTGTTTAAGAGCGTCTAGTATGTGCATTGTTCTCCAGCTGGAGCTGAAAAAATCTGAAACTTCTGCTATATCCCTGAATTTTCTTACCCCATACTCTGCCAACTGATCGTCTGTCATCCCTTTTGCTTTTCCCTTTAAGTAAGAACGCGCGCAGCGTATTTCAAGCGCCCGTAAGAACTTGTCTTCTTCCCCGGTGAATTGCTTGCGGTGGACTAAAAAATCTTTAATATTAAAAACGCCAAAAAGTGTAATCGGATCACTCTTTAACATATGCCTGTAACCAAGGGCGTGCCCTCTAGCAGTAATTACCCCTGCTCTTTGCGAATCGACAAAGATGTCGTAGGCGGTTCTGACCGCGCGGGTTATTTTAACTCCAACCTCGCTTTCTGCCTCGTCAGGCGAAAGCCCTCTGCTTATGGCGTCTTGATAATCCGCGCCGTATGGACCGACTCCGCTTTTTGCCAACCCAAGCTGCTTAACAATTAAATTATCCTGCAACCTAGACATCATTTCATTGGTAACATGGAACTGACGCATTTCCCTGGCCACCCTTTCTTGTCCGAGTATATTAACCTGTAACTTTTCTAAAATATTCGGCATCTTAGCTATTACATCAGCTTTTAAAGCATCTCCGGTAAGATGCCTTGCTACCGCATCTGCATAAGCAGATCTATAAGCATTTATAAGCGGGCCAGTAGCGGTTGGGGGCAATACCTGAAGAAAATCATATATTTCGCCTACAGCCCGAGTTTCCCTAGTCTTTTTCTGGTCACTTGATTCACTTACAGGTTCACCGGTTTTAGGATCTAACCGCACGTGCATCTTAAGCTTAAGAAGACTTCGTAATTGGTCTCTTTGAGCAGTTGTTAAACCGCTTAGAAGGTCATTTTCATCACTAAGCAGTTTTTTTTCGACATCGTTTATTAAACCATGCTGAGCCAACCTCTCCGATTCCAAAAGTTCATCCATTGCCGACCACATTCTGGCAACATTCCCATTGTCCAGACTAAGAGCGTAAAGCAAGCCATGGGTTCTAAGCATTTGCGTTATTTGATTTACCTCCTGCATATTTCCGTTTTCAATCGCGCTTCTTAAATAAATTGCGTGTAATCTGCTTGAATAATTTTCCGTAAACCTTTCCGAATCCATATGCAATTCTCCAAGCGCACTGGCGGCGAAAGCATATTTTTGCTGTAACATAGTTAAAACAGGCGAGGTCAGAACGTTTCCCTGTTTAGCATTTCTATATATCTGATCGTACTGCGAGTTAAGCCACCCCTCGGAATCGCGCTCCAACCAACCAACATCTCTTGGCGAAAGATAAAGAGTAAAACCGCCTCCCCCTCCCAGCTCATTATTTAAAAGGTTCTGCCCTCTTGTTACGTCCGGGTCGATTCTCGGCCCGCCACCACCCGGCGGACGCGGAGGCCTGCCGACGGGACCACCCGATCCGCCACCGCCTCCACCCCGACCACCTCTGCCACCGCCTCCACCTGCTCCACCACCAACCCCAGCTCCGCCGCCTCTACCACCAGCTCTACCGCCTGCTCTTCTTCCACCAGGAAAGGGAATCGGGCCTCCTCCAGCCATGGCTACGGTAAGATAATCCTCTTCGCCCCAGCCTTGCGCCTGTCGCAAAAGCGCTTCCTCGGTACCGGTTAGAGCTATTCCCTGCTGACGCTTGGAGTATAGTGCGGCAATTTGCATCACTTCACCCGGCTCATAACTGTCCACGTCACAACCCATAAGCTGCACTATAGCGCTGGCTTTTTCCAGAGGAGAGGCAGCTTTGCTACCCACTGCTTCTACTTCTGTTGTTTCCGATTGGGATTGAGACTGAAGAAGTGTCCCTGACGGCATCTCTCCTCGAGCTATACTCTCCGTTTTATGCGCATGAAAGGCACGTAAGAAATCAAGAGTGACAGGTTCATGAGATGCTTGAAGCTCTCTGATCACTTGTAGTTCAGCCGTTACCCAAGCCGCATTTAATTGATCTGGAGCTACAGCTTCTATCACTGGTTGGGCATGGACTGCTGGAGCAGTAGCCGGTTTTCTTGCTTGCACTTTTGCGGGCCTGTTATCTACGGATCTTACCTGTGGTCGTGGCGCGCCATCTCCTGCTTCGTTTGCCATAAAAATAACTCCTCCTCCCAGCTTAGGAGAATTAGCTGGGCTTGTCAACTCAATTCGGCTTGGTTGTTGTATAGATTCTTTTCCCATATGCCGGCAGTTTACCGCGTATAAGCTCCAGCTGCTTGATAATGACCTTACAAAAACCTTACAATTAAATTACATATGGAACCGCAACATTTCGAATCTTTGTATCCCGCCGATACACGTTTTGCAGAGATTGAGAAAATTTTAAACTTTATCAAAGAAGGCAGCTCTTGTCAGGTTGTCTCTGTTCCCGGAGCCGGCCGCTCAAATTTGCTCAATCTTTTAGCCTACAATAGGAATGTCCGCATTAAACATGTTAGCAAAGAAAAACAGTCACAGTTTCATTCTGTATATCTAAATTTTGCCGAAATCAGAAAAAGACCGTTAATTGATGCCACCAAATTTATATTTTTAAATCTGGTCGATTCTTTACGCGACCGGAAAAAAGACCAGGAATACGCAGCTGCCAATCAGATTTTCAAAGACAGCATCGAATTTAAAGACGAGTTAGTTTTGTCCCAAGGGCTTAAAAAAACTGTTGATTATCTGGCTTTAGAAAAAGACCTAACAATTATTTTTCTGTTTGACAGGTTTGACGAATATATTCCGGTTGTCGACAGTGAATTTTTTGCGAACTTGCGGGTTTTAAGAAACAGGGCCAAGTATAAGTTTTCGGTGGTTTTTTCGCTTAGCCGGCCTTTGGAAGAATCTTTGGAAGCAACTTTGATTGCGGATTTTTATGAAACGGTGGCCGGAAAAATTGTTTATTTGCCACTTTACGATAAACCGGGCGTTGATTTTCGGATTGCTTATCTTGAGAAAATTACCAGCAAAAAATTAAACAAGCAGCTTTTGGGAGAAGTTCTAACACTTACCGGCGGCCACAGTAATCTAATGCGGCTGTCTGCCGAAGCGCTTTTGGCAGGCGAGCAAAAGTTTGCCAACAAACTGATTTTGCGAAAATTTTTGCTCGAACAAAAACCAGTCAGAAGCGCCTTATTTGCAATTTGGAATTCTTTAACGCCTTCCGGGCAAAACCTTATCTCTTCCAATCTAAAGAATCAATCTTCAAACACGCAGGAAATGACTTATCTTGAAAACGTCGGGTTGATCAAAAACGGCTTTTTAACCATTTCATTACTCTCCGACTACATTAAAGAAAAAGCCTCTCTTTTGAAGCAAAATGAAAATTTCTCGATTAATGAGGCGGCGGAGATCTTAAAAGGCGAAATGGTTTTGTCCGACAAGTTAACCTCTCTTGAATACAGGCTTCTAAAATTTATGCTTGAAAACAAAGACCGGATTTTGGAAAAAGAGGAAATCATTAACGCTGTTTGGAAAGAAGCCAAAACCACTTTAGGGGTAACAGATCAGGCCTTAGACCAGCTTATTTTCAGACTGAGAAAAAAAATTGAGGAAAATCCCAATGCCCCGCAATACATCCAAACCATTAAGGGCCGGGGATTTAAATTTACAAACTAGAACTTGCAATTATCGCTACTTTTGATCTACGATAAAATGGTGAAGGAATCATTGTTCAAGATTTTCCTACTTTTATTTTTTATAATACTCGGGGCATCTTTTTTCCACGATACTGCACTTGCAGTAGACTGCAGCCTAAGCCCCTCTACGATAAACGACCATCAAACAGAAAAAGGACAAATTGTTTTTACAATTGACACGCATTCAGGGGTAGCCGCAGGCGACAAATACGATGTTTGGGTAGGTAATGGCTGCAATCAATCTCGAGGCGGCGGATATTGTCAATTTTCACAAAAAGGAATTAGTCTTTCAGGAGGCTTATTGTCTTTTACCGTAAAGAGCTGGAACGGTACTTTTCAGTCTGGAATGACTCAAAATGTAAATCTTTATCATTCAGGACAAACCAGTAATCCGGTTTGCACGATGCCACTTAGCATGATTGCAGCTGCAAGTTGGGGAACCTGTGACCCTTTAAATTTTTCTCCCAGTAATCCTAAACCGACAGACAGCATTATAATTACCCCATCAAATATCGCAAGTGGGCAAAACGGAACAGGCTATGGACCTGATGATACACACCATATTGTGGTTTACGATACTAAAACTGGAAATAGTATTAAAGAATTTGGCCGAGACTGCAGTGGATCAGCTGCGGTAACAGGAAAAAGCTTAGCCGCGGGGTTTGGCTTGGGCACTTTTGATCAAACCACCAATGGCTACAAAGTGCAAATAAATAATTGCAATTGGGGAAATCAGTTCGAAAGTTCTCAGTGTGAACAGATTATTACCGTTAGCCCTAAGGATGGAGGAGGAGGCGTTGTCGGAACAGATTGTTTTACTTGTTTACAAACAGACCACTGGGACCCAGCACAAAAATCCTGCGTAACCATCAGCAACAGCAAAACTGGTCCGGCTACTCATGGCGACTGTGGCACAACGGGAACCTGCGTACAAGGAGCTGGATGTACTGCTCCCAATGGCGGCGGCGGAATATATGGAGCGAGTCCTTTCCCACCTCCCCCTCCTACTTGCGAGCAGAGCGGTAGCCAATATATCTGCCATACGGCAATTGGCAATATTGAGACTTCTGCCCAAGGATTTGTACAAGCGATTATGGGACTGATTTTAAGTATAGTTGGGGGAATCGCTGTACTTTTAATAATCGTTTCCGGATATAGACTAATGGTTTCCCAGGGAAATCCGGAAGGAATTAAAAACGCCAAAGATCAACTGACTGCCGCCATTATCGGTCTTCTATTTGTAATTTTTTCACTGGTGATCTTACAGATTATCGGGTATAACATTTTAGGATTGCCTGGGTTTAAACCATAATGAAACTACTTGCTTTACAAATCCCTGGAGCCGGCGGATACCCAATTACTATACAGGGTGCCGGCAATATGCCCGACCTGGGGAGAACCTCACTCGAAAACATTATCGGAACCGGATTTAATTTGCTTATTCTGGCGGCAGTACTTCTTTGTCTTATTTATCTTATCTGGGGCGGAATTAATTGGATGATGTCCGAAGGTGACAAACAAAAACTAAATCAGGCAAAACAAAAATTAGTTTATTCAATAATCGGACTGGTAATTGTTTTTATGTCGTTTTTAATGATTAATGTTTTCTATTGGTTCTTTTTGGGAAACAAAGCAAATCCGCTTATTTATAATCTTAAGTAATCTAAAGTGGGGTCTTGACAATAACTAAAAAACGCATTAGCATCTAATGTAGATGAAAAAAATTATCACGCTATTATCTTTAACCGTATATCTTTCACTTGCTTCCTCTGCATTCGCCGAGAATGTTAGCACCTGTGTAAATGGTCAGTTTAGAACCCTGTGTGATCTTCAGGCCGGAAACTTCGGAGGAATAGTTGGCTCCGTGATTCAACTAGTATTTGTTGTTGCTGTTGTTTTTGCTCTTTTCTATCTAATTTACGGCGGATTCCGCTGGTTAATTTCCTCCGGTGATAAAGCGCAAGTCTCCGCTGCAAGAGAGCATATTGTTGCCGCCGTCATTGGTTTGATTATTATTTTCTTATCCTATTTTATCCTTAATCTTATCCTAGGATTCTTTAACGTTGGAAACCTATCCAACCTGCAAATTCCAAACGTCACTCTTAATAGCCCCGCACAATAACCCACTCCCTAATAATAAATCTTTTTTCTTGCTTTTTAATTTAATTGTTGTTAATCTTTAA
>CAAGKR010214902.1_pt1 | contig 10045 bp, 8 predicted proteins | sample 2556971 | NCBI WGS metagenome assembly CAAGKR01 (sample SAMEA5207829, study PRJEB30636) | soil metagenome | biome: forest; feature: boreal; material: soil | place: USA | collected 2011-09 | depth 1 m
AGGCTTTCGCCCGCGGCCGGCATGTCGTGGTCGGCGACCGCAGCGTCATATGGTCGAATATGCAGGCAGTATTCTGCCCTAGATGCGTCCTCTGCGCGCCCGTCGTCGTCGCGTCTGCCCCTGCAAGGACCAGCGTGACGGCGATGCAACCCATGAGGAGCATCCTGCGTGTTCCTCTTTCCATCCCTGCAGACAGTATAAACGCTGCTGGGCTAACCCAAACACAGGGAGGCGCTAGACAGTTCGGACCGACCTACGTTTGGCCGGCTTCTCGACGCGCCTGCGCGGTCTCCAACAGTTTCTGGATCTCGGCCTTTCGCATCACCGTGTGGCAGGTTTCGAATTCGGACCCGCCACTGCCGGATACGTCCGGGCGCAGGTACGACACCGTAACACCTTCAGGCACTTCATCCACCGTCAAACTGCCGGCCGACTCGTTGTCCAGATTGAATCCCAGGGCACGAAAGAAGTCCTCATGCCCATTGGGAAAATCAGCCCAGATGCCGCGATGGCGGTGGTGCCGACGGTTGAGGCCGCGACCGGCTGTATGATACACCAGAAGATCGTTCAGGCGGTCCCACGTGAATTGGACGGTTCTGCCGTCGGATTTGAAGCGAGATGACTGCGAACGAACCGTGAATCCGTCCGCCACTTCCACCACACTGAGGTGATAGGTGGGCTCGGCATCGAGAAATCGCCCAATGACGCGGAGCGCTTGCTCGTAGCTCACGCGCACTTGTTGTTCAACTTCGGACATCATCTGCCTCCTGCCCTCCCGTTTCCAAATCCTACCGTACTCAACGGTACACCGGCGACAACCAGGATGCCAGTGTCCCCTGTCCGGACTCCGACGGGACTTTGGTCAGAAGTTGGGCGGCGAGTTTACTACAGTGAAGGCATGTCCTCCCGGGTCCGAGTCCTCGCGTTGTCCTCCGTGGCGCTACTTGTAACCGCCTGCGGGAGCACAAATTCTGCGCGACCGGTCCAGTTGTCGAGTTCGGCACCCGGTCACACTTTGACGTTGGCGGGGGCAACGAGAGCGATCACTCTGGTGACGCGAAGATGGGAACAAGCGTTCGCCGATTCGCACTGGCGCGAGGTGCAGGACACCTTTCTAAGTGGAACGGACGCGGAAGCGCTGGTCAGCCAGATGATTCGATGGCAAGCCGACCGAGTTCATAGCGTGCATATTCTAAAGACGTTCGTGCAGCGGTTGTCGAAGAACCGGTACGTCGGGACTTTGCGCTTTCAGGACGATCCGCGAGCCGTGCCGGCCTATCGCATTTACATCTTCGATCTTCACGGCACGCAGACCAGAATCTCGGGCACCGCTACGGGCTTGCAGGGCTCCAGTTTTGCGAACGTGCGGTGGTCGATCACGCGTAGCAAGCACTTCGTCGTCTTTCACAGTCCCTACGAGGTCGAAGGCCTGGATCGCCAGTACCTCGCAGACCTCGAGCAGCAGCGGGCGCAATTCCAACGAGAGTTTGCGGTTACACTGCCGGCCCAGGCCTCGTACTACCTGTACCCCGAGACATCGCTCATGGACCGGCTCACCAGAGGCGCCTGCGGCGCCCATTCCGACAACGTAGGCTGCACCAATCCGTACACTCGCCCGCCCTCAATCCAGACCAGCCTCTGGCCCACATACCATGAGCCGGTTCACGTGTATCAATTGGCGTTCGAGCCGGCGCCTGGCCGGACCTCGGCCCTGGTTGCTCCGCTCTTCATCGCCGAAGGCTTGGCCGTTGCCCTTGAAGACCGGCAAGCCGATCCCCGGCTGTCCGATTACTGTTCTACCCTGATTTACGTTCCTCTCGACGCGTGCGCGCAAGTTAGCATCGGACAGACTCGACCCATCGATCTGTTAAACGATCACGGGTTCAATCGGGCGGATGCGGGCAACGCGTACGCGCTTGGTGGCTCATTCGTCAAATATCTGATCTTGGAATATGGGTATCGCTCGTTTGCGAAGTTCTATTACAAGCTGGCATCGCAGCCTTCGGACACGCTCAAGGACTACAACGTCGCCACGTACGCCATGTATCACACATCCATCACACTACTCTTGAAGGCGTGGCAGCTCGAGTTGTGTGCGCACGGGTGCCCATAACGTCGTCAAAGTCCATGTCAACCGGCCCGGTCCTGTTAGAGTTTCCTAGGTATGGACACGCATAAGCACGTTTTGAGCAATGGATTGCGCCTCGTCGTCGTGCCGATGCCGTGGCTCCGGTCCGTCAGTATCGCCGTATTCGTGAACGTGGGCTCGCGGTACGAAAGCGAGCGCACGGCAGGCATCTCGCACCTGACCGAACACATGATGTTCAAGGGAACGCGTGCCCGCCCCAAGTCCACAAACATCACCGGCGAACTCGAATCGGTCGGCGGCATTTTGAATGCCAGCACCGACAAGGAAATCACGTTGTACTGGGCAAAAGCAGCGTCCGAGCATCTAGCGCTGTCGCTGGACGTGATTTCAGACATGCTGCGGGAAAGCCTAATCCGACCCTCCGACGTCGCCCGTGAGCGAGGCGTCATTGCCGAGGAACTTCGCATGATCGCGGACGACCCGCAGGATTGGGTGTACGTGCTGGCCGACGAAGCGCTGTGGCCGGGGCATCCCTATGGTCGGGAAATCGCGGGCTCACAGGAGACGATCGCGGCCTTTCGCCGCCGGCACGTCAGGGAGCACATCGGGCGCTACTACGGGCCAAATAATGCCGTGATAGCGGTCGCGGGTGGCATTGACGTCGGCGAAGTCCAAAATTTAGTAGAACGACACTTCTCGGATTGGCAACCGGTTGCCCCCATCCCTCCGGACCCGGCCCCGGCATTCGGCTCGGGTGGAGAGTGGCTGCTGGAGGACAAAAAATTCGAGCAACTCAACGTTTGTCTCGCATTTCCCGGGGTTTCGCGCAACCATCCCGACCGTCCGGCGCTCGAAGTACTGACGACGGTCCTTGGAGGCGGCGCGAGTTCCCGACTCTTCGAACAACTCCGCGAGCGACGCGGGCTCGTCTACGACGTCGGCGCGTCGTCTGCCCACTTCCGCGACACGGGTTCGGTAATTGTTTCATTCGGCACAGAACCGCAGAAGGGCGCTGAAGCCCTGGAATGCTGTGTGGCCGAGATCGATCGCCTGGAACGGCGGCTAGTCCTCGATCGAGAGTTGCAGAAAGCCAAGCAATTATTTAGCGGCCGCCTCTGGCTCGCGCTAGAGGACAGTAACGCGGTCGCGGGTTGGTTCGGTTCGCAAGAAGCCCTGCAAGAGAGAGTGGTCATGCCGGAGGAAGCCATTGCGGCGGTGGATGGTGTAGATGCCGACGATGTTCGCCGGGTTGTCCGCACCTATTTGCGTCCCGATTTCATGCGACTCGCAGCGGTCGGCCCGACGCGCCTGCTGACCCGACATGCGCTTCGACGCAGCGCATAGCGCTGTAGAAAAGAAACCGGCGCACGCCACCAAGTCCGACTCGCTCCAGTTCGACCAATCTAGTGAGGAGACCACTGTGACAGCTACCCAGCAGACGCTCATCATCATGAAGCCCGACGCGGTTCAACGTGCGTTGGCGGGTGCAATTCTCAGCCGATTCGAGGCGAAGGGATTGCGCATCGCCGCCCTCAAGTGCCTTCACATCGACCGCCCTCTCGCCGAGCGTCACTACGCAGTGCACCAGGGAAAGCCTTTTTACGAGGGGTTGGTGCAATTCATCACCTCTGGTCCGGTGGTAGTTGGAGTGCTGGAGGGACCAAACGCAATCGAAGCGACCAGAAATCTAATGGGAGCTACCAACCCGGTGACAGCCGCGCCCGGCAGCATTCGCGGCGAGTTTGCACTCGAAATCGGGCAAAATCTCGTGCACGGCTCTGACGCGCCCGAGACTGCCGAATATGAGATTGGCTTGTACTTCAAACCGGAAGAGATCGTCAGCTATCGCCGTGATGTAGACCGCTGGGTCGCGGAATGACCGGCGACATCACCTCCTTCCGGCTTTAACCGCGACGTGGGACGTCGGCCCCTGGGAATAGAGCGGTGGCTGCAGCGAGATATCGTGTCGGTTGGTTTCCTGGCACTGTTCGCGGCCGGCTTTTACGTCTTTCCCTGGCCTCCGGTCTACGGCCTCTGTTTCCTGGTGTTGGCTGTCCTCACGTTTCTCCGTCTCGATCTCGCGCTGGCCGTCGTGCCTGGGTTCGCGCCGTTTGTGATGGAGCCGAAGTACATCGGGCATCTCACGTTCGCGCCCACCGAACTCCTGATCGGTCTCGACGTCTCAATTGCGGTAGTACTTATCGTCCTGCGTCGATCTCCCGAACCTGACTGGCAGAAGCTGCGCAGATCTCCATTTCTTGTCCCTGCTTGTCTCTTCGTCCTGGCCGTCACCATCAGCACGCTGACGGCTCCAAACCGGCATCTCGCCTTTCATGGTTATCGTGAGCGGGTGGTAGACCCGCTTGCCTATTTCGCTCTCGTGCTTTTGTTCGTTCGCACCCGCACCGGTTGGTACTGGATCCTGGGAGGCGTCCTGGCGGGAGGCATGGCTGCCGGCACTATCGGCCTGGGACAATTCGCCTTGCAGCGTGACCTGTCGACCGTAAACGGCACCGGCATACGGCGGGTCGAAGCGTTGTACGGCAGCCCCGACAACCTCGGTCTCCTACTGGATCGCGTGCTTCCGATGTGGCTTGTCCTCGCGCTCTCGGTTGACCGTCGTGGAGCATACAAGTTGGGAGTATGGGCAGCCGGAATCGTTCTGGTCGCACCGCTGATCCTCTCGTACTCCGTGGGTGCGTGGATCGCGATCGGCCTGGTTGCGGCTGGAGTCGTCGCGCTCTTACGACCCTGGGGCAAGCGGGCGGTATTGGTGGTGCTCGTCGTGTGTGTGGCAGGTGTCGCCGTTAAGTACCGCTCCGTGGAGCATGCTTTTCAGTCCGGGCACTCAAACTCCACGCAGGCGCGAGTCGACGTCTGGCTATCTTCGGTGAAGATGATTCGCGACCGGCCACTGGTCGGGATCGGGCCCGACAATTTTCAGCGCATGTACGCACCAACTCGCGCCGAGAACAAATACCAGCGTGTTTGCGACCCGGGTCAGGGCTACATCCAACCGGGGGCCGGCGCCGAACCGTGTCTTTCGCATCCGCACAACGAATTCCTCGACTTCTGGCTCTCTTCCGGCATCCTGGGGCTCATATCATATGTTTTCCTCCTGTATGTGTTCTGGAATACAGGCATCCAAACCTGGCGCCGTTCAGCCGGCGAGGCGACTCGGACGTTGCTACTAACGGTCATGGCCGCAATGTTGGCAGGGGTGATTCACGGCTTGATCGACAACTCGTACTTCCTGGTCGACCTGTCGCTCTTTTTCTGGCTATTCTGCGCTGTCGTCTCCTGGCTGACGGATGAGGCCGGACCGTCGGGCGAGGCAGCTATGTCCAGGGGGACCGAATACTCGGGCCGGCGTGTACAAGCCAGGACGGCGTCCGTGGTGACGGAGTGAACGGGATTTCCGGCTTGCGATCCCAATCTTCGGTCGATATCCACTACGCGTTGGTACGGGTCCTGCTTGGCGTGTCGGCCTGCGTTGGAATCGCAGTCGTGTATCTCCTTCCTCTGTCGTACGCTGTTGCCGCGGCGGCCGGGCTTGTCGCCAGTGTCGTCATATTCCGATATCCCGTTGCGGGACTCTGCCTCCTCGGATTCGCCGTCCCGTGGGGGAGTTCTCTCCCGGTGGGATCCGGATCGCTTCCTCTGACTCCCACCGATATCATCGCGGCCGAGGTTGGCGCGGCATGGCTCGTGGACGCCGTCGTGCAGCGGCGGAACCCGATTCGTGACACAGTGTTGATTCCGTTTATCGTCTTCTATCTGGGAGCCGTCGGCTTATCGGTCACCCAAGCCACCGATCTGGCGGCATCTGCGCGTGAAGTGATCAAGTGGCTCGAGTTCGCGGTGATGTTTCTCGCCGCGCTGTGGTTCCTTCGCTCACAACTTCATTTGCGTCTATTCGTAGGCGCATTGGTGTGTGGAGGGGTAAGCCAGGCACTGCTGGGATTCGTGCAATTCATCCAGCAGGCCGGGCCCGCGGCGTTCGGTTTGCACCGTGCCTTTTTTCGCTCCTTCGGCTCGTTCGATCAACCCAATCCGTACGCCGGTTACCTCAACATGGTGATTCCTCTCGCTGCGGTCATGGCGTTGAAGGCGGAGCAGCGGTGGGAACGGATGCTGTACTGGGGTTCGACCGCACTCATGGTCTTCGCGTTGCTTGCCAGTCAGTCGCGCGGAGCGTTTCTGGCGGCAGTTGTGGCCGCGGCGGTGCTGTGCTGGTGTCTCTTCCGCGCCGCACGCCCGCTCCTGGGACTGGCATTCCTGGGTGCTGTGACGTTCCTGCTGGCGGAAGCTTTCGGGGTGATTTCGTCGAGTTCGATCTCAAGCGTCATGACCTCTGTCGGATTGGGTAACGTGGCGTTTGGCAACGTGACGGACGCCAACTTTTCGGCGGTCGAGAGGGCTGCCCATTGGCTGGCCGGAGTGCGCATGTTCGCGGCCCACCCGATTCTGGGCGTTGGCATCGGCAACTATGCGGCCGTATACCCAGCATTTCATCCGCGCGGCTGGTACGCATCCCTCCAACACGCCCATAACTACTACATAAACATTGCGGCCGAAGCCGGCATCATTGGCTTGACATCGTACACATTGTTGGTTGGCTCGGCGCTATGGTACAGTTATGCGATTGTGCGCCGCGCGCGTGATACCGTGTGCTTTGCGGTGGCCTTAGGTTCGCTGGGAGCACTCGTAGCTACAGACTTTCACAATATATTCGACGTACTGTACGTCCACGGCATGGCGACCCTACTCGGTGCCATACTGGCTCTAGCCCCCGCTGGACGGCACGTGGACGGGGCAACCCGCCATCTGTGGCGAATGGGGAACGGGCAAAGAACCGAGAGTGGCAGCAACAGATAAGAACCTGAAACCAGCCGACGGAACGCTCATTGACGATTGGTCGGAGGAGTCCGACCAACAGACTGAACAAGAGCTTTCCATTGGCAATCGCGTCGGCAACTGGAAGACGCTTCTGTCGTTCTCGTTCGCCCTCGTCGTGTTCGCCGTGGCGATTATTAAGGGCGGTTTCGACCCTCATGCCATCTGGAATCGGGTCAAACACCTTAACGTTCTGATCTTCTTGAGCGCGTTCATAGTCTATTACGCCACCTTTCCGATTCGCGGCTATCGCTGGAAAGTGCTGTTGCAGAACGCCTATCGAGGCACGCATGCGAAGGCGGTCGACGATATGTCGGTGCGTGGTCTCAGCGAGATCATCTACATCTCATGGTTCGTGAATTGCGTTGTGCCGGCCAAGCTCGGGGACTTGTACCGAGCCTATCTGGCGAAACTGTGGGTCCACATCTCGTGGACCAAGACCATCGGCACGGTTCTGGCCGAACGGATCATCGATATTCTGGTCCTCGGGTTGTTCATGGCCGCAACCGGTTTTATCGTGTTTCACGATCGCCTGGGAGGTGTGAGTAAGATCCTCCTCCTGGGGGTGGCGTTGGCCGTGGTTGGCATCGTGATGCTCGTCGTGATGAAAACCTTTAGCGACCGCATTCGCCGCCTGGTGCCGGCACGATTCCTGGAAAGATACATTTCGTTCGAAGAAGGTGCGCTGCAAAGCTTTCGTCGGATCCCCCTCTTGGTCGGCACGACGATGGTGATCTGGCTGTTGGAGGGGAGTCGCTTCCAACTCGTGTTCACTTCGCTTGGCCTGAACACTCACAACATCTCAACCATCCCGTTCGCGCCCGTGCTTTTCTTTGCGCTTGCCACGGCGGTGCTAACGACCATTCCCTTTACACCCGGCGGACTTGGGCTGGTGGAAGCGGGCCTGGTGGGAATGATGATCTATCTCGGCGTTCCGAAGGCAGATGCCGCGGCAGTCGTACTGGTAGATCGCATTTTGAGCTACTACAGCGTCGCGTTCTTCGGGTTTATCGTGTATCTCCTCAGCAAGAGGTCGCACTTCCGACATCCCGTCTGAAATGCCGATCACCGTCGGCTTCGATGCAACTTCCGCCGTTCGACAGGCGGCGGGAATCGGACGCTACACACGTCAGTTGCTGGGCGCCCTTGCGCAATTGGACGACGATACTCGGTACCGACTGTTCTATTGGGGCCGGGGTACAGCCGACAGTCGGATGCCGACGTTGAACCAGCGGTTTCGCGTCCGCAGTCTGCCCCTCACCGACCGCGTCGCCAATGCAATATGGCATCGCATGCAGGCACCGGTGCCCGTCCAGTTACTCATTGGCGGTTTCGACCTGTTCCACTCTCCAGATTTCACGCTTCCCCCCGTTCTTGCCCGGCCCACGGTCTTGACTGTCCACGACCTGGCATTTCTACGAACGCCGGAATGCGCGTTCCCGTCCTTGCGCGCCTATCTACAGGAAGTCGTTCCCAGATCCATTCGGCGGGCAACCCGCGTGGTGGCAGTATCCGACAATACGCGAAAGGACTGCATTGAGTTGCTCGGGACGCCTCCCGACAAGGTAATCACCATATTGGAGGGCGTGGGGGAAGAGTTTCATCCACCGCTCGATCCGGTGGGAGACCGCTTGCGATTGAGCGCGGCTGGAATCTCGCAGCCCTACATCCTCTCGGCTGCCACCCTGGAGCCGCGAAAGAACTACGTGCGATTGCTGGAAGCGTATGCGATCCTGCGTGGGCGCGGAGTGACTCATCGGCTTGTGATCGTGGGACGATCCGGGTGGATGTACGAGCCCATTTTCGAGGCCGTACGTCGATTGAAGCTCGCCGACTCGGTGACTTTCCTGCAGCCCGAAGACTACCTCCTGGCCGCGCTCTACGGTCAGGCCGAGGTCTTTGTCTTCCCCTCTCTCTACGAGGGGTTCGGTATACCCCCGCTGGAAGCGATGGCGTGCGGTGCGCCGGTGGCGTGCAGCAGCTCGTCGTCGCTGCCGGAAGTGGTGGGAGACGCGGCCGTCCTCTTCGATCCCCTGGACGTGGAGGCAATGGCGGCGGCGATCATGAGTGTGCTGCACGATCGTTCGCTGGCCCAACGGCTCCGCCTCGTCGGATTGCAACGTGCGGCCACGTTTACCTGGGACCGGGCGGCGCGCCGGACACGTGATCTGTACGCAGAGACCGCGAGTGCCTGAAATCGGAATCAGCGGACTTCCACTCGACTACCCGTTTTCTGGGTCAGCAGTCTATGTGCGCAACCTGGTGCGGGAACTACCGGCTGCTGCGCCGGATCTATCGTTTCGTCTTTTCACGCGTAGTGCCGGGGAGTCATCAAACCTGCTCCGCCAGAGAATCTCCAGCCCGTTCGGCCGCATCAATCACGGTCACGGCGCGGTCGCTCGCCTAGATAAACTGACCTGGGAGGTTGGGACACTTCCCATCGCATCCGCCATGCGGCGACAGGCGGTGTTGCATTCGACCTACTTTGCCTCACCTGTGGTTGCCAACTGTCCTCTGGTGGTCACGGTGCATGACGTGATACCACTCGTGGTACCCGGATATCACCGCAGCCGGCAGGCCGCCCTGTACAGCCGCTTCATGGCGTGGAATGTGCCACGTGTAACTCGGTCCATCATCACCGTGTCCGAGCATGCCAAGCGGGATATCGTACGGGTTCTGGGCGTGGCGGACGAGCGGGTGCATGTGACCTATGAAGCGGTCGAAGCACGATTTCACCCCGACCAACCGTCGAGTGCGCTGGAACAAGTCAAGGCGAAGTATCACCTTCCGGAGAGGTTCGCTTTGTATCTTGGCGGCGCCGAGCGCCGAAAAAATATCGAGACGCTGATTCGAGCGTGGGCGCGCGCGGTTCGGGCGTTGCGCGATCGCGAATTAAAGCTCGTGGTGGTTGCGAGGTTTCCGCCGCCTGATGACCTGTACCCTGATATACCCGGTCTGGTGCGATCGGAGGGCCTGGACCGCGACATCATTTTAATCTCGCATGTGGATGAATGCGACAAGCCTGCGTCGTATGCCGTCTTCTGCTTGAAAAAAAAAGAA
>CAAGKR010257992.1_pt1 | contig 10043 bp, 6 predicted proteins | sample 2556971 | NCBI WGS metagenome assembly CAAGKR01 (sample SAMEA5207829, study PRJEB30636) | soil metagenome | biome: forest; feature: boreal; material: soil | place: USA | collected 2011-09 | depth 1 m
AAGGGCGACGAGGACAAGATCATGAGCGCGCTTGCGCGCCTCACCGAGGAGGACGTCACGTTCTCGACGGACCGCGATCCGGTGACCAACGAGGTGCTCGTGCACGGCCTTGGAGACGTCCATCTGGACGTTGCCCTCGAGCGCATGAAGCGCAAGTTCGGGGTCGACGCGGAGTTGCATCCGCCGAAGATCCCCTACCGCGAGACCATCACCGGCACCGCGCGAGTCGCCCACAAGTACAAGAAGCAGTCGGGCGGCGCCGGGTTGTACGGCGACGCGACCATCGAGATCGAGCCCCTCCCGCGCGGCGGCGGCTTCGAGTGGGAGGACAAGATCTTCGGGGGATCGATCCCACACCAGTTCCGTCCATCCGTCGAGAAGGGCGTCCGCCAGACGATCGAGCATGGCGCCGTCACCGGCAATCCCATCGTGGACGTGAAGGTGCGCCTGGTGGACGGTTCAACCCACGCCGTCGACGGCAAGGACATCGCCTTCCAGATTGCGGGCGCAATGGCGATGCGCGAGGCCGTGCAGAAGGCGTCGCCGGTGATCCTCGAGCCGATCATGGACGTGCATGTCGTCGTCCCCGAGCGATTCACCGGCGACATCATGGGGCTGCTCAACTCCAAACGCGGTCGGGTTGGCGGCATGAACCCGCTCGGCGACGGACGTGCCGAGGTGAACGCGCACGTGCCGCAGTCGGAGATGTACACATTCCCCGTCGAGTTGCGCGCCATGACCCAGGGCCGGGGCCGGTATTCGATGTCGTTCTCGAGCTACGAGGAAGTGCCCGCGCACGTTGCGCAGAAGCTCATCGAGGCGCACAGCAGCAGCAGCGAACATTCCGCCGCATGACGCGGCAGGATCGGTAAGGAGTGAGCCATGGGTGAGACGGTCGAATTTCCGAGCAACGGTCACACGGCGACCGGATATCTGGCGACCCCGGCGAGCGGTCATGGTCCGGGCGTCGTGGTCATCCAGGAGTACTGGGGACTGGTGCAGCACATCACCGATCTGTGTGATCGGTTCGCCGCGGAGGGATTCGTGGCGCTCGCTCCCGACCTGTATCACGGCAAGGCGACCGAGGAGCCGGACGAGGCGGGGAAGCTGCTCATGGAGCTCGACCTGCCGCGAGCCGCTCGCGACATGCTCGGCGCGGGCAGGTGGCTGGCTGAGAGCGACCGCACCGCGGGCGACCGTGTCGGGATCGTCGGGTTCTGCATGGGCGGCGCCCTGGCCCTCTACGCGGCCACGCTGAGTGACGTCTTCGCAGCCGTCGTGCCCTTCTACCCGTACATGGGCGTGACCGCCTCCGCCAAGCCCGACGTTGCGAACATCAAGGGCGCAGTGCTCGGGCACTTCGCCGAGAAGGACCACGCGTACACGCGCGAGCAGGTTGCCGACCTGGAGGCCGAGCTCCGCGCCGCCGGAGTCGACGTGGAGTTCTTCTGGTACGCGGGCGCGGACCACGCCTTCTTCAACGACACCCGTCCCGAGGTCTTCGACGAGGATGCGGCGCGGCTGTCCTGGGAGCGGACCCGAGCCTTCTTCCGGACCCACCTGGCCACCACCGTCGCCCCCGTCTGAGGGGGCCGGTCGCGGCCGCCGCGGGTGGGCCGCGGCTGAATTCGGCTCCAATTCGGGTCCGATGTGTCTAGAATGCCCGCAACCTGCCTCCGAGCAGTCGCACAACCAACCCAACCACCCGGAGGAGAGCATATGGCCACCGGCTATTGCCTCAAATGCAAGGAACAGCGCGAGATCAAGGGCGCTGAGGCCATCACCATGAAGAACGGCAAGCCTGCGACCACCGGCACGTGCCCGGTCTGCGGCACCAAGATCTTCAAGATCGGCAAGGCCGCCTAGCGATCACCCGCCGGGGCGGTCGCCTGAGCCGGCCCGGCCGTAAGCGTGTACTGGTGAAGGGGTGCAGGCGCGCCCCCACACCAACACACACACCTGCCGGCTCAGCCGGCGCCGAGCATCTCCCGCCTGAGGCCGTCGAGTGGGAGTGAGCCCATGTGGAGCGCGTCCATGTGGAATCGTTTGAGGTCGAACGCGGGACCGAGCCTGTCCTGCAGTTGCGAGCGCACGTCGAGCCAGACGCGTTCCCCGACCTTGTAGCTGATCGCCTGCGCGGGCATCCCGCAGTACCGCTCGAGCTCGCTCATCGCGAAGCCCGGGCCGCCGAAGTAGCTGTAGCGGGTGACGAATGGGAGGGCCGTGTCCCAGTCCCAGACCTTGCCGGGCTGGTACTCCTCGTCCTTCGGGATCTCGAGTTGGAGATGGAGCCCGATGTCGACGATGACCCGCATGGCGCGAAACGCATGCGCGGCGAGCATCCCCAACCGGTAGTCGGGATCCTCCAGGTAGCCCAGCTCGTCCATCAGCCGCTCCGCATAGAGCGCCCACCCCTCCCCGTGGCCGGAGTAGAAGCCCATCTCGCGCTGGAACCTGGTGAGCCGGTCCTGAAACGTCATGCAGAGCCCGACCTGGAGGTGATGGCCGGGGACGCCCTCGTGGTAGGCCGTGCTCACCTCCGTCCAGAGCGGGAACCGCGTGCGCTCCCGAACGGGATACCAGGTGCGTCCGGGCCGCGAGAAGTCGGCTGACGGGGGCGTGTAGTACATCGCCGCGGCGGCGCCGGGTGGAGCCTGGCGGCACTCGACCCGGCGGATCTCCTCCGGGATGTCGAAGTGAACGCCGTCGAGCTCGTCGATCGTCCGGTCGGTCAGATCCTGCAGGAAGCCGAGCAACTCCTCGACGGTCTCGACCCCGCGCGCAGGGTCCGAGCGCAGCAGTGCGATCGTGCCGTCGAGACCCGCTCCGGGAGCGATGCCGCCGGCAATCCGATCCATCTCGGCCTCGATGCGATGGATCTCCTGCCAGCCCCACAGGTACACCTCGCGAAGGTCGCAGGTGAGGCCAAGCCACCTCCGCACCCCGAGCGCGTACACCTCCTCGCCTGCCGCGTCGGATTCGCGCGCCGTTGGTGCGTAGTCCTCGCGCAGGAACGTCGCGAGCTCCGCATAGGCTGCGGTGGCGAGGCGCGCACCTTCGCGGAGGCTGTCACCGGTGACGCCGCCCGCGGCGCGTGCCGCCGCGAGTGCGGTGAAGTACGGCTCGGCGGGACCGCTCAGCCCACCGAGGGTCGCGGCCTGGCCCGCGCAGACCAGCGCCTGCCGTCGCGGCGCGATCTGCGCCGTGTCGAGACCGTGGCGGAGCGAGGCGGTGAAGCCCTGCAGCGCATCCGGCACTCGGGCCATGCGGGTCGCGATGTGCTCCCAGTCCTCGGGGGTCTCTCGCGGGGACAGGTCGAAGGCCGACCGGATGAACGTGATCGGGGAATCGAAGTTGGAGAGCTGGCGCCAGGGGTTTCCCGCCGCGTGGCCCTCGAGCATCACCTCGAGCCGATCGCGAAGCACCGCAGCCGCGATGCGATCGGCATCGTTCTCCGGCTCCGCGGCATCAAGAGCGCGGAGCGTTGTCCGGGCAAGGTCGACGCGGGCCTCGACTCCGTCCGGTGAGTAGTCGGTCACCTGATCGTCGTATCCCGGCTCGCCGATCGCCGACGCGGCAAAGGGATCGAGGCCGCAGAGGTCCTCGACGTACGAGTCGGAGAGATGGAAGACCGCGGTCACGAGCGCGAGGTTACGCCTCGAGCGCGACCACCGCACCGACGCCTGCGATCGAGGCGACCTTGTCGCCGTCGTCGAGCCGCATGATGATCACGCCTCGGGTCTGCCGGCCCGAGATTCGCACCTGTTCGAGTGGGATGCGGATCACCTGGCCCATGGTCGAGATGACCATCAACTCCTCATCCAGCGCTTCGACCACACGCATCCCGACGATCTCGCCGATCTTCGGGATCGCGGTCTGGTCGACCGTGTAGACACCCTGGATGTTGCGGCTCTTGATCGGGTAGTCACTCATCGGGGTCAGCTTGCCGAAGCCGTTCTCGGTGATCACGAGCACGTGGCCCTCGGGGTTCACGATGTCGAAGCCCGCGACCTCGTCGCCCTTGCGCAAGCGGATCGCGCCGACGCCCATGGTGTCACGGCCCATCGGGCGCACTTCCTTCTCCGTGAAGCGCGATCCCTTGCCCTGACGCGTGACCACGAGGACCTCGTTCCCGCCGGAGGACCGGCGCACCCAGTTGAGCTCGTCGTCGTCCTGCAGGTTGATGGCGATCAGGCCGTTGCGGCGCACCGACGCGTATGCGGCCGCGGGCGTCTTCTTGATCTGGCCGAGCTTCGTCACCATGACGAGGTACTGCTCGTCGCTGAAGACCTCCATGTCGATCAGCGCGGTGACCTTCTCGCCCTGGTCGACATCGATGAGGTTGATGATCGGGATGCCTTTGGCCTGCCGCTTCACGTCGGGAATCTCGTGCGTGCGCAGACGGAACACGCGACCGCGGTTCGTGAAGAACAGCATGTCGCTGTGCGTGTTCGCCGTCGTCGAGTGCTCGATGTAGTCCTCATCGGTGGAGCGCCGCGCGCCGACGACTCCCTTGCCGCCGCGATGCTGCGCGCGGTAGATGTCCAGTGACATGCGCTTGATGTAGCCGCGGTGCGTGAGCGTCACGAAGACCTGTTCCTGCGGGATGAGGTCTTCCTCATTCATCTCGAGCTCGTCGTGGCGAATCTCGCTGCGTCGCGGGTCCGCGAACCGCCGGCGCAGGTTGGTGACCTCGTCCTTGATGACCGCGTCGATGAGGCGCGGGTTTGCGAGCAGCTCCTCGAGCTGGTTGATCTTCTTGATCAGCTCCTCGTATTCTTCGCGGAGCTTGCCGCTCTCGAGTCGGGTGAGCCTGCCGAGGCGGAGGTCGACGATCGCCTTCGACTGTCGGTCGGTGAGTTGAAAGCGCTCTTCCAGGCTCGCCTGCGCCGCCTTCTCGTCCTGAGCCGCCCGGATGATCCGGATCGTCTCGTCGAGGTTATCGAGGACCTTGATGAGCCCCTCGAGGATGTGCGCGCGGTCCCGCGCCGTCTCCAGCTCGTGCCGTGTGCGTCGCGTGACGACGTTCTGGCGATGGCTGATGTAGTGCTGGAGCATCGCCTTGAGGCTCAACACCTGCGGCCGCCCGTCGACGATCGCGAGCATCAGCGCGCCGAACGTCATCTGCAGCTGCGTGTGCTTGTACAGGTTGTTGAGCACTGTGTGCGGACGGGCGTTCGACTTCAGCTCGATGACGATGCGGACCTTGTCCTCGCGTCCCGACTCGTCGTGGAGGTCGGCGATGCCGTCGATCTTGCGGTCGTTGACGAGTTCCGCGATCGTCTGCATCAAGCGCGATTTGTTGACCTGGTATGGCAATTCGCGAACGATGATCTGCTCGCGCCCCGACTTCGACTCCTCGAAGTCCACTTGCGCGCGCATCACGATCCGCCCGCGGCCGGTGCCGTAGACGTTGGCGATGTCGCGCGTGTAGATGATCCCGCCGGTCGGGAAGTCCGGGCCCTTGACGATGCGGATCAGATCCTCGGTCGCCGTGTCCGGGTCGTCGATCAGGCGGACTACAGCGTCGCAGATCTCGCCGAGGTTGTGCGGCGGGATGTTGGTCGCCATGCCGACCGCGATCCCGCTCGCCCCGTTGACGAGGAGGTTCGGGAGCAGCGACGGCATCACGACCGGCTCGCGGACCCCGGGCACGTTTGCGAAGTTCGGGCCAAAGTCGACGGTATCCTTCTCGATGTCGTCCACCAGGCTCATGGCCACGGCGGTCATGCGCGCCTCGGTGTACCGGTAGGCCGCGGGCGGGTCGCCGTCGACGGACCCGAAGTTGCCCTGCCCGTCGATGAGCGGGTACCGCATCACCCACGGCTGGGCAAGTCGCACCAGGGTGTCGTAGACGGCCGAGTCACCGTGGGGGTGGTACTTCCCGAGCACCTCACCGACGACCGCCGCGCACTTCTGGTACCGCGCCCCGGCCGTCATGCCGGTGTCGAGCATCGCCCAGAGAATGCGTCGCTGCGCCGGCTTCAACCCATCACGGATGTCGGGGAGCGCGCGACTGATGATCACGCTCATCGCGTAATCCATGTACGAGGCGCGCATCTCCGCCTCGAGCTCGATCGGGTGGATCTGACCGGGTTCGAAAATCGCCATTACTGGACTCCAACCTCTGCGGGGGCTCTCACCGCACTCGCGATCACCGTGCTGACACCCTGATCCGCGGCACGCGCGGCGACGCGGATCGCATTCATCGTCGCCTCGGCGTCCGAGCGCCCGTGGGCGATCACCACCTCACCGGCGACGCCGAGCAGCAGCGCGCCGCCCGTCTTGCGATAGTCGACGCGATCGCGAAGCGGGCGCAGCTTCGGCTTGAGCAGCGCCCCGCCGACCTTGCCACCGAGGGACTTTCGCGCCTCGCGAGCGATGCTCGAGAACAGGAAGTCGCCGATTCCCTCGGCAACTTTGAGCACCACGTTGCCGGTGAAGCCATCGGTGACCACGACGTCGCAGCCGCCGCGAAACACGTCCTTGCCCTCGACATTGCCGACGAAGTTGATGGACAGCGCGGCGATCAGCGGATGCGACGCCTGGACCAGCTCGGAGCCTTTCTCGGCCTCCTCGCCGTTGCTGAGCAGCGCGACACGTGGGCGCTCGATGCCGAGCATGGTGCGCGCGTACACGTCGCCCATCACCGCGAACTGCGCCAGCCACTCCGGCTTGCAGTCGGTGTTGGCGCCGACGTCGAGCATGAACGTCTGCCCCGATTCGCTTGGGAAGGAGGCGCCGATCGCCGGGCGGCTGATGCCGGGGATGCGCTTGATGGTGAACAGCGCGGCAGCGAGCATCGCGCCGCTGTTGCCGGCGCTCACCACGGCACGCGCGCTCCCGGCTGCCACGAGGGCGCAGCTGCCGACGAGCGACGAGTCGCGTTTGGAGCGCACCGCGTTCGCCGGGTGCTCGTTCATCTCGATGACCTCGCGGGCGTCGACGACGGTGATCGCGCCTCCTGGCGCGCTGCCGGCGCTCCGCAGCTCGGACTCGACGGCTTCGCGGCGGCCGACGAGCGTCACGGAGATCCCGTGCTCGTTGACGGCGCGCAGCGCACCGCGGACGATCTCTGCCGGGGCGTTGTCGCCGCCCATCGCGTCGACCGCGATCGGGAGCGACATCAGACGTCGAGGTTGCGCACGCTCGTTGCGTGGGTCTGGATGAAACGCTTGCGCGGCTCGACGTCCGAGCCCATCAGCCGATCGAAGATGTCGTCTGCCTTGAGCGCGTCGGCGACGCCGACCTGGAGGAGCACCCGACGCTCCGGATCCATGGTCGTGGCCCACAGCTCCTCGGACATCATCTCGCCGAGGCCCTTGTACCGGGAGATCTCCGTGTCCCGGCCCATCGACTTCGCCTTGTCGTCGCGCTGGTCGTCGCTGAAGGCGTACTCGGTCTGCTTGTTGCGCCCCTTGCCCTTTTCGAGCTTGTACAACGGCGGTTGCGCGAGGTAGAGGTAGCCGCCGTCAACGAGCGGGCGTAGGTGGCGCCAGAAGAACGTGAGCAGCAAAGTGCGGATGTGGGATCCGTCGACGTCCGCATCCGCCATGAGCACGATGCGGTGATAGCGCAGCTTGTCCACGCTGAACGTCTCGCCGAATCCGCCGCCGAGCGCCATGATCAGGTCCTTGATCTGCTCATTGCCGAGGATCTTGTCCGCGCGAGCCTTCTCGACGTTCAGGATCTTGCCTCGGAGCGGCAGGATCGCCTGGTTGCGACGCTCGCGGGCCTCCTTGGCGGTACCGCCTGCGGACAGTCCCTCGACGATGAAGATCTCGCAGTGCGCGGGATCGCGCTCGCTGCAGTCCACCAGCTTGCCGGGCAACGTCGCAGACTCGAGCAGCGACTTGCGCTGCACCAGGTCTCGGGCCTTCGCTGCGGCCTGACGAGCGCGTGCAGCCGTGAGCGACTGATCGATGATCTTGCGTCCGTCGGCAGGGTTCTCCTCGAGGTACTGCATGAGCGCGTCGCTCAGGACCGCCGAGACCTGACCGGTCACCTCGCTGTTGCCGAGCTTGGTCTTGGTCTGACCTTCGAACTGCGGCTCGCGAAGCTTGACGCTGATGACCGCGGTGAGCCCGTCACGGACGTCGTCGCCGGTGAGGTTCGGGTCCTGCTCCTTGAGGATGGCCGCCTTGCGCGCGTACTTGTTCAGGGTTGCGGTCAGCGCGGTGCGGAACCCGGTGACATGCGCCCCACCCTCTTCGGTGTGCACGTTGTTGGCGAACGCGAGGACATGCTCGGTGAAGACGGTGTTCTGATACTGCAGTGCGATCTCGACGATGTTGCCGTCGATCTCCCGCTCCACATACATCGGCTTGACGTTGATGACGTTGCGGTTCGCGTTCAAGTAGCGGACAAAGGACTGGATCCCGCCTTCGAAATGGAATGTGTACGCCGCATCGTCGCGCTCGTCGAAGAGCTGGATGGTGATGCCCTTGTTGAGGAACGCGTAGCTGCGCAGAGAGTTCTCAATGGTCTCCCACGAGAAATCGATCTCAGGGAAGATCTCGGGATCCGGCCAGAACTGGACGTACGTGCCGCGGCGGTCGGACTTGCCGGCGACAGCGACTGGTCCGTCGGGTACGCCTCGTGTGTACGTCTGGCGATGTGTCTCGCCGTCGAGGTAGACCTCGACGAGCAGCCGCTCACTCAGCGCGTTGACGACCGACAGACCGACGCCGTGCAGACCACCCGAGACCTTGTAGCCGCCGCCACCGAATTTGCCTCCGGCGTGCAGCGTCGTGAGGACGACCTCGAGCGCGGACCGCTTCGCGGTGGGGTGCATGCCGACGGGGATGCCGCGCCCGTTGTCAAGGACTGACACGGATTTGTCGGCATGCAGGGTGACCTTGATCGTGTCGCACCAGCCCGCGAGCGCCTCGTCGATGCTGTTGTCGACAAGCTCGACGACAAGATGGTGGAGACCACGCAGGTCGGTCGAGCCGATGTACATGCCCGGTCTGCGACGGACAGGTTCGAGACCTTCCAGAATCTGAATCTGGTCGGCCGAATACGTATCCTTCGAGACCCGGGTGATGCCCTCAGTCGGAGGGTTCGAGCTGCCTCCGTTGGCGCTCGACGTGGGTTCGGCGGGCTCCTCTCGGGGCCGTTCGGGGCGTGCGATGTCGGTTATCGGTGATGCTCCGGTGGTGACGTGAGTCTTGGAAGTGGGGCCATAGGTGAAACCGCTCGATTGTCCAGCGCTGATCGCTCAAATCGGCCGTTCCAGATGCCTCTATTCTACCAGCCCGGCGGGCTGTTTCGCTCTCCCTGACGAGGTTCGCTGCACTAGCATCACGAGCATGAAGGACATTGTCCGCGCCGGGGCAGCGGCACCGCGTCCTGAGGGCCGCCGGCATGGCTGAACAGGCACTCGAAGAGTACCGCCGCAAGCGCGATTTCAAGCAGACTCCGGAGCCCAGCGGAGACCCGATCGGGCGCGCCGACTCCGAGCGCTCGGCCTGGGACCTGCTGCCCCACGGCCACCGCTTCTGCGTGCAGAAACACCGTGCCACGCGGATGCACTTCGACTTCCGTCTCGAGCTCGACGGCGTGCTGCTGTCCTGGGCGATTCCGAGAGGCCCGACCCTGGATCCGTCGAAGAAGCGACTCGCCGTCCAGACCGAGGACCACCCCATCGACTACGGTGAATTCGAGGGCGTCATCCCCTCCGGGTACGGGGCCGGCACGGTGATGCTGTGGGACATCGGAACCTTCGAGTGGATCAAGGAATCCGCCGAAGACCTCGAGCGTTCGAGGGCCCGGGGCGATGTGAAATTCCGCGTGACCGGCACCAAGATCTCTGGGGAGTTCGCGCTCATCCACATCGGTGAGCGCGGTCGCCAGTACGGAGGCAGCAGCGACGGCACCAAGAACTGGCTGATGCTCAAGAAGCGCGACGCGTTCACGGTGCCCGGCTTCGAGGCGATCGATCTCGATGTTTCGGTCAAGACCGGCAGAAGCCTCGCAGAGATCGCCAGCGAAGGCGGCGGTGACCCCAGGGAGATGAAGCGCGCCCGCGCTCGAGGTGAAGC
>CAAGKR010246520.1_pt1 | contig 10042 bp, 5 predicted proteins | sample 2556971 | NCBI WGS metagenome assembly CAAGKR01 (sample SAMEA5207829, study PRJEB30636) | soil metagenome | biome: forest; feature: boreal; material: soil | place: USA | collected 2011-09 | depth 1 m
AAAAACACCCCCGACCGCGCGGCAGCGCGCAAGGCAGTCCCGGACTTCAACAATGCTCTCTTCTTGAGTCAGTTTCATATAGCCCAGGAGGGTGCGGTCCATAACAAGGAGAGGTATTTCTAGCAATTCCGCAGAGCGATTGAGGGAGAACAACCATGGACGGTACGGAATGCAGGTTCCAGCACGAAAACCGATGCGCTCTGCGAAGCAGACGCTACTGTCGTAGGCGAGTCCGCAAGTCTCCCAATGAATCCACGTATCGGGGCACCACCGGAGATAATGTTGACGGCCTCCGAGCAGGCCGGCGCCCATAACTTCCCGAAGAATTTGAATCTCGCGCCTGAGCTTTTCGGGGGCACGGAATGTTTCGTATCCAGGATGTACGCCACACTCCACTTGGTTTTCGATGAGCCAAGCAATGGTGTCCCGAATCTTGTAATGACGGGGGTCGTACCCGCTGTCCTGGAGGCTCGGCTGACTGGCTTTCCAGTAGACGGCAGAATCAAGGTTGCGACCCAAGGAAAGTCTTACAATCTCGCGGAGAGCTCGAAGATCGCTGGGTTCAGAACCAGCTATCAGACTGAAGAGATCCCGAGCGGAATCAAGGGGGCGGCGATAGTGAGTGGTATGCCGAATGGCATCTTTCCAGCGGAAGGGAATGCCGACATGGTCCGCATCATGACTTAGTTTAATGCGCAGACTTTTCTGCGGAGGCTGCCAGGCGGGATAGCAGACCTGGATGACTTGTTGAAAAGCCAGACCAAACTCATCCACGATGGGCCGCTGGAGGAATCCGTCTCGGGAAGCCACGCCGTGATGAGCGGGAAAACGGCCATGGGAATCGAGTTCGCGGTTGAGTGTTTCTTCCCAACGAGACAGTGTCATCAGGACTGAGAGCGGAAGGTCGACGGTACATTCAATTCTGCCTGCCCCTCGGGCGACAAAAAGAGTCTTGGGAAGAGCATCCACATCTCTGGCGAATGGAACAAGAAAGTCGGGGATATTGAGCGTCGCCGCGTTTTTTGGCAAAAACATCCAGCGGCGGCGGACGGTGCGGATTCGGCCCGCAGACAGTTCGCGAAGGAGATCCGGACAGGCGTGGGGAAAGACGATTGTTTTATCGCCACGCGCGTCGAGGGCAACGATCGTTTCTCCCGCTTCAACCCGAATCGTCCATTGCTTTTGGAATTCGGCAGGGATTTCAGCGCGGCGAGCAAGTTCGGAAATTGCGTAACAGCGAGCTTGGGGAGTGATGCGAACCTGTGGACTAATTCTTTGAATGTGGAGAGTAGGCCGCACCGTGCGAGGAAGAAATGTAGAGGATGCGGGAGTACCGGCAGAATTCCGGCCGAAATGCGCAATAGCCACAGAAAATCTTTCATTCGAACTCATGAGAGTACCTTTGTTTTTCTATAGTGGGATGGGGCCCTAGAGATTCTCTAAATAACCTCATTAGGACGAGGAAATTCTGGAACGCTTTCGTTCTTGATACCGAATAGCAAGATGGGCGAGAGCACCTCGAATGCTCCCAGTTTTCTCGATTCTCCAGACGGGAACGGCTGCGCAGCCCCAGCGGCGGTAAAAAGTCTCGACGCCAGGAAGACCCGAGCCCTCAAAATCATAGTTTCGGCCGGCTTCAATGGCATCTTGGAGCGCTGTCCAAAGGATACAATTCTGCCCAGGTATGTCAGGAAAAGCTGGATTAAAGCCGGAAATAATCTGGTAGGTAGTCCGCGCATCGTGAACGGTCAAAAGGGCGGCCACGGGGTGGTCATTCTCCGTCTTCGCTACGTAGAGATTTGCCTGTCGGCGAGCATGGGCTGTTTCCCAGAGCCGAAGAGCCATCGCGGATTGAAACGGGGGCACAATTCCTTTGCGTTCAAAAGCCATCTTGTTGAGCTCAAGGAGTGCTTCCATTGGAGCATCGCGCACGACATGAAGATTCAGACGCTTCGCTTTCGCCAGCTTTTGCATGTGCGTACGAGTAATGCCCTTGCTGATCTCGCTTACCGATTGTTTTGATGAGAAACGAAACGTATAGGCCAATGAGGCATTAAAGCCAGCCCAGAGAAAGCCTTGAAGATCCGGGGCATCGGCGCCGGCGATGTAACGAAAACTGTCGAACGGGCCGATGCCACGTGCGAGGGCCTCGCCGTACGAACGCATCAAATGAAGCTGGGCACAAACGCCATCGTCCGCAGAAAGATCGAATATCGGGCCCAGGTATGGAGTGAGCGGAGGCGCATGAAGTAGCCGAAGTCCGCCAACGCTCTTTGCAGGAAGTGGTATGCCTCCAACTAGGCTGCCTGCTTCATCTCTCACAACCAGAATGCGGAAAGAAGTTGCGGTGATGGCAAGCCACCAGGAGTGGTGAAAGACTGTCGCGTGAGGCGACTTCCTCACGAACTCATCCCAGAGTGGATAGTCTGCCGCGGACAGGAACGCGCAGCTCATTTTCTGTGGAGATGCAGGTTTCCAAGCCGGTCGGGAGACAGGCTGACTTGGCGCGATCTGGACTGGGGCGATGCTCATCTGGGGGCGGATCCGATGATTGTGCCGTGCGCGGCTTCCTGGTCAGTCGGCGGCAGCAGCCGCACTGGCACCAATCTCCGGCTGAGAAGGTGAGAGTTGGTTGATTGCGTCATTCGCTGCATTCAAAGGAGTGAGAGAGGTAGTGGCGTGAATTGTTTGTCCCGCCAGCTGGTAGGTCAGGCCGCAGCTCTCACACTGCGACTTTCCATCCTGGAGCGTAAGGCGGACCCCACAGCGGCACATCCATCCGATCTGGCCCGCAGGGCAACCGACGACCAGCGCATAGTCAGGGATGTCTTTGGTGACGACCGCTCCCGCACCCACAAAGGCATATTCGCCAATAGTAGTTCCACACACAATGGTGGAATTGGCGCCGAGGGTTGCACCACGACGGATGAGAGTGCGCTGATATTCGTTTTTCCGGTCAACGTGGCTTCTCGGGTTGATCACATTCGTGAAAACCATGGATGGACCACAAAAGACGTCATCCTCGAGCTCCACTCCGGTATAGAGAGAGACATTATTTTGGATTTTGACGTTATTGCCGATCTTAACGCCGCTCGCGACATGGACGTTCTGACCAAAATTGCAATTCTTGCCGATCGTGGAGTTTTTCATGACGTGAGAGAAATGCCAGATATGAGTTCCCCCTCCGATGACGCAAGGCTGATCAACAATGGCCGATGGATCGACGTAATAATTGGGCCGTGTGACCGTCGGCGCCTTCACCTCCTGCGCCTGGCCGTTATTCTCCAAGGATCGCTGCGCCGCGTTCAGAACGCGGAGGACGCGAACACCATTCCAACCGTCAGTCTCGGGCTTTGACCGCGAGGCGACACATTCAAGAAAGTGCTGACATTCCATTCTCAACGGTTCATCCGAGGGGAGATTTACGAGCTGTCCCTCAGAGCGCTTGGCAACTGGTAGACGATCTACCCACTCGACTTGATGCGGATAGAGGACGAGCTTCCGAACGGGCTCGGTGTCGTCGAAGACGGCCATCTGACGGTCGCCAACGATTACGAGCTTTTGCTCCTTGAAGGGATGTAGCCAACTGACGAAAATGTGAGCGCTAACTCCGCTTGCAAACAAACAGCTCGTCAGAGTTACGTCCGCGATCTTTGAATTAAGGTAGGCGCCGCCGTTGGCAGCCACTGTGGCCGGCTCCTCATCCAGGAGATGCAGAATGGCCGAAATATCGTGAGGTGCGAAGCTCCACAGGATATTCTCCTCGGTGCGAAGTTTTCCGAAATTCAACCGTGAGGAATAGATGTACTCGATCTTGCCCAGGGCACCTTCGCGGATAAGCTCCTTTAGCTTGCGGATGGCAGGGTGGTAGTGCAAAAGGTGACCAACCATAAGAATCCGGCCCGTAGTTACCGAGAGATCAGCAAGCTCTTCGCCTTCCTCGACGCTCAACGCCAGCGGCTTCTCGACAAAGACATCTTTGTCCGCGAGCATTGCTTTCTTGGCCAGAGCGAAGTGTTCCGCGGCGGGAGCGGCAATTACAAGGGCTTGTGTGTCCTTACGCGCTACCAGCTCACTAAAAGACGTGCACGAATCGACGTCATACTTCGCTGCCAGCAAGATCGAGCGTTCGGGATCCACATCGCAAACGGTGCGGAGAGATCCGAGTTCGTGAAAGTTGCGAATGAGATTTTTTCCCCAGTACCCACAACCGACAACACCAACACCGGGCAAAGTCTTCATATTCGCAGTCTCCTGTATCGTTAAGCGAGATTTGAAGTATAGAAATCGGAAATCGAGGTGACGACGCGCTCCTGATCCTGGCGAGACAACTCAGGGTAAATGGGGAGCGCGAGAGCTTCCCTGGATGCTTTTCCCGCTTCCGGGAACGAGGCATGTTCATAGCCGAGATAGGAAAACGCGGGTTGTACGTGGAGCGGCGAAGGATAATAAACGTCTGTGGGAATGCCTTCGGTATCGAGGAAAGCGCGGAGATTGTCACGGCGCGGAGCGCGGATGACGAATTGGTTGTAGACGTGTGTGCGCCCGGCGGGAATCGAAGGTAAGCGCAAAATAGTAGCCAGCCCCGTGCCTTCAAATAGTGTCTTGTAAAATGCGGCATGCTCGGCCCGCCTATGTGCCCAGCTTTGAAGGTGCGGGAGTTTTACCCGGAGAACAGCCGCGTGAAGTGTATCCAGCCGGCTGTTGGTCCCGAGGATTTCGTAGTGGTACTTTTTTCTGCTGCCATGAGCCCGCAGCAAACGGAGTTCGTCGGCCACCTTTGCGTCTGTCGTGGTAACGAGACCACCGTCTCCCGCGCAACCAAGGTTTTTCGAGGGGAAGAAGCTAAAACAACCGCAAAGACCAATACCGCCCACTTGACGCCCTCGGTAGGTAGCGCCAATGGCTTGCGCCGCGTCTTCAATCACTGCGAGATTGTGACGGTTCGCAATTTCGAGAATCGGGTCCAGGTCGGCGGCCAGACCGAAAAGGTGAACGGGAATGATCGCACGGGTCTTGTCCGTGATAGCGGCCTCGATCAGCGATGGCTCAATGTTGTAAGTTGCCGGATCGATGTCAACGAACACGGGCTTCGCGCCGGTCCGAGCGATCGCGCCTGCGGTGGCCACAAATGTAAAGGGAGTCGTTATGACTTCGTTGCCGCGCCCGATGTGTAACGCCAGAAGGGACAGATAGAGAGCGTCTGACCCGGAAGCGCATCCGATTGCTTCAGGAACACTGAGGAAGCTGGCAATTTCCTGTTCCAGGAGTTGAACTTCCTTTCCGAGGATGAATTGCTGGCTTTCAAAAACAGATTCGACTGCTTTGAGAACGTCTTCCCGGATTGAGGCAAATTGCGCTTTAAGATCTAGAAATGGAAGAGACGTCTTCTTGCTCGGCCGAATCCTTGTTCGATCCGAAACACTCATATCGGGAACTTGATGTGGCGCTGCCATGTTGCGAGTTCTCCTTTGAGAATGATGAGATGGGTTGTTGGTGGAGAGAAACTATGGGGCAAGGCGAAGACCTAAACCGTATCCAGCCACCTGGCCCGCAGCCGCCGACGCTATATCCGTCATCTTGCGCATGCCCTGTTTGAACCCGCTGTGCGGGACGAACAAGATATCATCGGCCATAAGGATGGGGTCCTGCGCTTTGCCTTTCATGATTTTGCCGAGATCGACGGGAATCTCTTGCCTCCCGTCCGCACTCGTGGATTTCCGAACTATTATGGTTTTGCCGAGCGAGGCGGTAGGCAGAGTGCCTTCCACCATGGCTATGGCTCTAAGGACGCTCAGGCCGTTCTTGGCGTCTTGCACCGAAAATGCGCCGGGCCTGGTGACTGCTCCGACCACATATACTATCGAAGCGCCCGTCACGGTAATTTGATCGCCGGCGCGCACGAATATGTTCGCTTCGCGATTTTCGCCGGACATGAGTGTCGCAACGTCCACTTTCGAAACAGCGGCACCATTCGAATCGCCAGCGGGGATCGAGTTCTGGTCTATAACCGGGTGAGTGATGGTAATGGTCTGGCCGGCATTGGGCAGGAGGCCGCCGCTCATCGAGAGTATGTCAAGAAGTTTCGTCGGCCGTTCAATCGGATAAATTCCCGGGCGGGCGACGGGGCCCACCACCGTAACGTTCTGGGTCATGCCGCGCTCGATGAACACCGTTACATAAGGCTCTTTGAGGATTTGCTGCTGCTTCAGCTCTTGGGCAAGGTGGTTGGAAAAATCAAACGTGGTGAGACCCGCAGCATGAACTGGCTTTCCAAGAAGAGGCATCTGAACATCGCCCGATTCACTTACTTGGTACCGCCCGCTGGCGTCTTCCTCTTCGGCGATACGGATGTTGATCAGATCGCCGACTCCGATCAGATAGCCGCCGAATGCCTTGGAACCCGCCGTGTCCGGGAGCGCCACGGAAGCGGGCGGAGGCGCGCCGCGTTCCACCCGCTGCTGCGCATGAGCGATTGAAGAGAAAGCGAACGAGATCAGGGCGGATACAACGAGCAATCTTTTCTTGTTCATGAGATTTCTTCCTTTCGTCCGATCCAAACTTGCTAGGCAGTGCTGGTCCCGTAATAGCGATAGGCGCTTCCGTACCCGTCGTAGTCGGCAGCCATGTCTACTCCGTTCAAGACGACACCAAGCACTTGAGACTGAACATCGCCAAGGATATTCATGGTCCAGGTCAGAGCACGCCGTGTGGTGATACTGGAGCGAACAACCACTACGATCCCGTCAGCTAAAGCCGACAACCACCGGGTTTCGGCAAAAGGTATGACAGGGGGTGAGTCGATTACGATGTAGTCAAAGCGGGCTTTCAGCCTTTCGAGGAGCCTGACCATGGAGTCCGACGTCATCTGATCGATCGCGTTTGGAATAGCGACGCCTGTGCCGAGGACGGTGAGACTCGGATTGTCCACGGATGTGGTACTGAGCTCATCTACGAGTTCCGGTTTCAAGAGAGCCTCTTGTAACCCGATCCGGCGCGTCAGCCCGTAGGTGAAAGTGATGACAGGGTGGCGCAAATCAGCGTCAATGAGGCAAGTCTTGTAGTGCCGCGAGAGTGCGGCTGCCAAGTTTGTGGCCACGGTTGTCTTCCCTTCGCCTGGGAAACCGGAAGTGACGAGAAGCGTCTTAACGGGGAGATTTTTCATCTGGGCAGAAACGCGAATGGCGGCCTCAAGCGAACGAATGGCCTCTGCTTGAGGCGAATTTGGTTTTTCCTTCAAGAACTGAAGCACCGGCACGCTATACGCTGTACTCGGGCCTTTGCCCAAAAGGCGATTCCCCACCGTAATTGTCCGCCTCAATCCGTCTTCGCTGGCAGGAAGCAATCCCAGGGGGGACATGCCGGAGATGCGCTCAACCTCCGCGAGGGTTGAGATTTTGTCGTCCATGCCTTCGGATACGAAGGCCAGGACCACCGCTGCAATTATGCCAAGAAGAAGTCCTGTCCCCAGGATCCGGAGTCGATGCGGACCGGATGCACTGGAAGGGATTCGCGCATCATCTAGGATTCGAATGTTATTTGAAGCAAGTGCGCCCGACACCGCTAATTCCCGAACGCGCGAGGCTGTTGCTATGTAGAGGTTTGATTTGGCTTGCGCTTCGCGCCTGAGAAGATCAAACCGGACCACATTCGCATTGGACGAATCGAGCTGAGTCTTAATGTCGCGCAAGGATTTGCGTATGAGCTCTTCGCGTACTTTCGCGGACTTGTAGGAGCCTCGAATTTGCTCGACGATGCGGGCTCGTTCGGCGTTCAGTTGAATGTTCAGCTCTTCGGTCTGCTGCTGGAGTTTGCGGACTTGAGAATTGTTGCCACCGTATACCGCGAGAGCTTGCGCCAGCTGTGCGCGGCTATCTACGGTTCTTTTCGTGAGTTCCTGGATCAGCGGACTATCCTTCATTTGTGGAAGAACATCGTAGTGACCCTGTTCGATAAGCCGGACGCTGGATTCCTGCTGGAGGCGGTCGCTCATGCTCTGAGTCAGCTGCTGATTGAGCTGCGCTACACGGACTGCGATGGGATTGGAAGACATTGCCTGGCCCATCGAATCTGCGGAAGCGCCGCCGGATGGGGGAACAACACCTGCCAGTTCCGTGCCTTCGTGAGTGGTTTGGAAATCGGACAGAGCTTGATTGGACTTGTCTACCGAGTCCTTAAGATCTTTTAGCCCGGGACCGAGAGACTCCGCGGCTTTCAGGGTGGAATCATACTTGCTCCTGTGGGCGTCATCGAGATACTGGCGGACAAGGTCATTCACGATGGAGGCGGAGAGCTGCGCATCGCGGCTCTCAAAGGACACGTCGACAAGCCGGCTGTTCTTCACCTGGCTAACGGATAGCCCGGAACGGAAAGTCTTCAGTAAGCCATCGACTTTCTCTTCCTCGGAGGCTTGTTTTGAATAACCAGACCAGACAACAGCCAAGCGGTGAAACGCGCGGGCCAGGAAATTGGAAGAATAAAACGTGGTGTCTTGGTCGAGGTTCAAATCACGGATGACCTTAAGAGCAAGATAGTCGCTACGAAGGATTTCACTTTGCGTGTCAAGATAATCCTGCTGCGTCGGAGTGATCGGCGAAGAGTCACGTAGTGCCACGGTTTCGTTGACCACCGGAGAGATTTCCAGTGTGGCATGGGCCTGGTAAGAGTTATGGAGGAAGATCACCACCAGGAAGAGGATTGCTTCGAGCCCCAGTAGGAATGCAAGCGACGGCTTCCAATGACGCCGCAGAATACGCTGAATTTGATGCCATTCAACTCCTTCGTTTGCGGCCTCGTCCAGCCGGGACACATTCACATACCGCGGGGCAGCCTCAACGATTGGATCCTTTGGGATCCGTGAAAGCATGATTTGGTTGGCCATTTTTTCTCCTGCCTCAATTAACCTTGGATTGACTGCGCCGATTCAGCTCAGGTTCTTATTCTTCGTTTAGTCTTTGTTCGAAGTGTCTTGGCGGGACGGACTTTCCAACTGCGGGAGGCTCCGGATCAAAAGATCCCAACTGAAAACCAAGGAAAACGCACAGCCCAAGACAAACAAAAAGTGAAAGTCGATAATCAATGTAATCGCGGGTAAACGTGAGAGAAACCATGACGAGTACCAATGTTGTGATCGCCGAAACGGCCAAAACCTGGCGGACGCTCCAGCCGCGGCGAAGCAGCAGATCATAAAAATGACGCCGGTCGCCAGCGAAGGGCGACTGCCGTCCCCGAAGCCGCCGAATCACGGCCGCAAACGCGTCGGCGAGCGGCAGTCCCAAAAATGTGAGAGGAACCAGAATCGAGTGAGTTGCAGGGTCGGTCCGTACCCAATCCAGAGCAAGAAATGCGAGGACGGCTCCAAGCAAAGTGCTCCCAGAGTCTCCGATGAAGATTCGAGCTGGTGGAAAATTGTATATGAACATCGCGGTGCAAGTGGCAGCGAGTGTCCAGGCGAGTCCGGAAGCAAAGCCTGTGGGCCGTCCGGAAAACAGGACGATGAATCCGATACTCGCGATGCAACTTACCGTCAGTGCTAAACCGTCCACTCCATCCAGCAAATTCATGGAGTTGATCGCGAAAGCAAAAAACACCGCCGTCGCCCCGAAGTCTAGGTAAGGGTTAGAAAACCAATGCAGTTGCCATCCAAGGAGCCAAACCGCTGCGCCGCAGCCAAAATGCACGGCAAGCCGCAGCAGGGGGGACGTGCTTTTCAAGTCGTCGAGCAGACCAATCGCCCAGACCACAGCCAGTATCATTACGACTGCGCCGTCCGTTCGCGAAGTAACCGGAGAAAACAAAGTGCTCACGAGGATCCCCGCCATCAGTGCGATCCCCCCCAGCCGCGGGATCGGAGCCGAATGAATTTTTAATCCCCCCGGCATGTCGTACCAGCCTTTGCGCATGGCGACAGTACCAACCACCGGCGTCAGAAGCGCGCAAGCGATAAAACTGACAAACGCCAAGAGAAGATTTTGGCTCATAAAGGTGCGGCCAACTTGAGGCTCAGTCGCCGTTCGAATGGGTCCCTGGAGAAAGAACATGC
>CAAGKR010398480.1_pt1 | contig 10042 bp, 5 predicted proteins | sample 2556971 | NCBI WGS metagenome assembly CAAGKR01 (sample SAMEA5207829, study PRJEB30636) | soil metagenome | biome: forest; feature: boreal; material: soil | place: USA | collected 2011-09 | depth 1 m
GAAACGCGACTGCTGCGGATACCTTTGTCCCGAGCTAAGGACAGTGTGGTTGTGTTTGGCTTGGCTCCAGCGGATTAGACGAGAGCCTCGCTGCACACAATGATCGGAGGAGTGTCCTGCACCCGAGCTCGATCCTCCTGAGTCCAACTAGCCATATTGTGTTGGTGGTAGATCCGGGCAAGGGCTTGGAGGAGACTGGAGCCTGCGAGCCCGCTCCGACGCACCACATTCAACTCTCGCTGTATTGCGTTTGTAAGTGATCCGCGGAAGGCCGGCTCCAGGACTCCGATTTGTGCCTTGACCTCGTCATCTTCAGCAGCACCGTGAAGCAACCTGAGTTCTCGTAACACGAAGCGCTGGGCTTGGCTCAGGCCAAGCGTGTGTTGCAACTCTGCATTTCGCTGCCTAACCTCCTGGGCGAATCTTCGCTTTACCTCCCCTACCACTTCGGCGTGACTTACAGGAATTAGCTCGCTTGGGACCTCTGGGCCGGCTTTGATCATCGTTAGCACCACGGGAACGTCTCGCGTAACCACCTCGCCATCAGGGTTCACCTGAAAGAGCTGTTGGAAGCGTCCTGCTTCGCAGAACACGAAGGTACCTTTCTGTCCTGCAAGTCTGGAAGATCGGATGCCATCTTTGAGGGCCGCGATTCTGTGGAATTCATCAGGCGTTTCGCGGCGTAGCAACCGCAGCATTTCTTCCGCTTCGGCGAGGTCGACCAATTCCACCTCTTCCTCCTCATCCTCAAACAGCCCGAGCTGACCGCCCTTCTTTTCGTAGATCGCGTACATCGCTTCCTCATTGAGGCGCTCCGATCTGTCAAGGACTGCGGCATCCTCGCCAATGGTGTCGTGAATCTCTTGTATACGGATCGCCAGGCGCTCACGAAGGTGGAGGTTGCGCTCAATCCCTAGCTCCGGGAGAAAGTTGAACGCGAATATGACGTCGTGATCAGAACCGATTCGATCGATGCGCCCAAAACGCTGAATCAGTCTCACCGGATTCCAATGGAGGTCATAGTTGACGACTTTGTTGCAGTCCTGAAGGTTGAGACCTTCGGCCAGGACGTCAGTCGCGACGACAGTCATAAGCTCTGTCTCCCCGACACCGAAACGGTATTCAGGATTGGCGCGGGGAGCAAAACGTCCCACGATCCGCGCCTTGCTCTTGTCTCCGCTGTAAATGACGTCGATGTCGGTACGGAGTCCGTCTGGGTTCAAGTTGTCGTAGAGATAGCGGGCAGTATCGGCGTATTGGGTGAAAATCAAAGTCTTCCCGTCTTTAAACTGGGCCGTCTCAAGACGACTGAGCAGAGTCTGCAGTTTTGCGTCTCTGAGGGGCGTGATCGGCTCGATAAGCGCCATGACTTCACGCAGCAACTGAAGATCATGTTCGATTGCGACCTTTAGTCGGTCAATTTCGAAGTCATCGGCGCTGTAGCGGCCGGAGACTCGCTTTAGAGCTTCGATTAGGGCGTCCTCCTCGAGTTCGTCCGCCTCGTGCAGTATGGTCTGCGCGTCCTCTCCCGCTGCAATGATCCCGTTGCGAAGGGCCGCCAGGAACCGATCGTGAGCCACGATGAGCCGCCGGACGGTTTCGCGGAATGCGAATACGCTTGACTCGAGGCGCTTGAATAACAAGACTCGCATCAACCCCCGGATATTGGGGCCTGCCTGTTCGAGCGATGCATAGGGTTCACTTCGGCGTTTCTTCGGTTTAACAAAGTGCCACAGTCCGTAGCGCGCGTAGGTCAGCGAGCCTTGACTCGTAGTGCCTGCCGCGACACGTCCGGCACGGCCGAGGACTGCGCGAATCTGTTGGTATAAGCCCTGATAGGCCGCCTCGATGTTGTAGTCGATAGTGTCCAGTTCGCGCCGTGGAAAGAACTGTTGCCGGCCGCCGACCATTACATAAGCTCGGCGCTTGCCTTCCAGGTAGGGTCGAAAGTTAGACGGATCTACCGGCTTGTGCGTTTCGGAGTCAAAACCGTACCAACGCAGCACATGGTTGCGAAGGCGACGAACCTGCACTTGTCGCAGTACCTCGGGGAGCTTCCGTTCGCCTCGATCGATCAGTCGAAAGTAGTCACGAAGGTTAGGGGGCTCGATAGGTAGGTCTGTCTTGTCGTCCGGTTGAAAGAGCTTGATCTGGTTATAGACGTCCCAGATCGACTGGTTGCGTGGCGTGGCCGTTAGCAGGCAACAACGCCGGCCGGTCGCCAGAAATCCTTGAAGAAGCCTGTAACGCTGGGTATCTGCATGGCGGAAATTGTGGCTCTCGTCAATGAGGACAAAGTCCCGGTCCCGGAAACGAGCATCCGTAAGAAGTAGGTTGGCGACGTCACCATCCTCTCGGAGATATCCCATTGAGAGTACGCGGGCGTTGAGGGCATATACCTCGTTATATCGTTCCCACATGTCGACTAGCGTTGCGGGACAGATGATTAGTGGTCGCGCTCGGTCAGTCTGCTCGAAGTGCTTGACTACAGCGGCTCCAACATAGCTCTTGCCCAGCCCAACGACATCGGCGACGATCGCGCCACCAAAGTCGCGGACAATCTGAATCGCCTGGCGCACGGCCACTTTCTGGAAGTCGGCCAGCCTGCTTGTAATCTCGTCGTCCCACAAGACCTCGGACCCATCGGTGTCCCCCAGGCGCTCTCGGACCAGACGATAAAGAGTCTTCATGTAAATGTCATACGGTGTGGCGGTCATCAGTGCCCATGACTGCCTGAGCTGCTCCATGAGAGCGGCTGTAAAGTCCTGGCCTTCGAGCCAGAGCTCCTCAAACCAACGACCGAGCTCTTGGTGGTTTGCATTTCCCTGGACGACCACGTTCAGTTCAGTGTTGTTCTGGATACCGGCCAAGGAGAGGTTCGAAGACCCAACCACTGCTATGCCCTGCTCGTGCCTCTCCAGGGCCTTGCCGTCGGGTCCGAAGATGGGTCCGTAGTCAAAAATGTAAGCCTTAGCATGGAGTCGCCCACCGGTGAAAACCCGCACCTTCAAACGACCCTGTTCAATCATGTCGCTGAGAATGCCCAGCAAGCGTTCGCCGTCCGTGGTCTGGTCCATTAGCTCGAGTGCAGACCCGATGTTTTCGGCGGTTGAAGACGCGATCTTGGCGGCCTCAGCACGTTTGGGGAAGGCCTCGACCTCTGCGACCTCTGCCACAACATCTAGGCGCCGATGCGCCTCGGCCAATTGCTCAATCGTCTGACGATTGGTTGTATTGCCGATCAAGAGACGCAGTTCTTTCAGATGAGTAAGTCCCTCTCCGATTGGGGTCAAGCCCGATATGAACAGATAGCCAACTGCGAAGCGCGCCCGGTCGCTCGTCTCGAGCATTCGAGCGATCTCATCAACCAGAAGCTGGTGGCGATTGTCTATGACATCGTGCTGTGCCATTTAGAAGGTAGCCTCGATAACGCGAATGTCGTGCTCGTCGAGTTCAAAAATCGAGTAGAAACGGCGATCGAGTGCAGCTCTGATATCAGGCATCCCGGCCTCATCCGCGACTACGGCCCTCTGGTACAGCTTTATTACTTGCTTTACCTCGCCTGCCTCGGCCAGGCGAACCGGCATTACCCGCAATTGAGGAGCTTGGAACTGAAAGTAGCCGCCGCTCATTCGGAGAGCGCCGAAGAACAACTCGTAGATGAACTGAAAGATTTTGGAGTTGCAGTATGCCCCGATGTACCTCAGGTCAACGTCGGCGCGTGGGTCAAAGAAGCAGTTCGTATTCAGGGAAGCGAATTCACCCGTTTCATCCACGAAGGCTTCGCAACGACGCGCCATCTTGGCGAAGATCACCTTGGGAGACCGGTACATCTGTCGCCGGCGGACATTGACGCCGGCCTTCGCGAGGGGCAGGTAAGGAGTCGAGAACGTCCGACCGCCATGGCGTAACGCCTTCTCACCCCAAAGAGCCTTGAAGGAGTCGATGGTCCCCGTATTGATCACCTTCATGCCATCCTTGCCGGCTTTCGTGGTTAGGTGTTGTCCGTAAATGTCCGCTTCGCTGGCACTGCTTGTTGCGTTGACTTCGCCCAAATCCTTTAGAGGCCTGGTCGCACGCAACAACTTGGGCAGCAACCAGCTGTTTGGTGATAGAAGAAAGCCCCAAATGTTCTCAGGAAGACTCTCGAGAAGTCCGCTACCAAAGTCCAATAGCCGGAAGCGCGCAGAATCGAATTCAGGTAGGTCTCTTACCTCGGGGAGCTGAGCCTGCAAGACGTAGTCCCCGCTGCGTCCGGCGGTCATTACGGTAATCAATGGATAGACAGCCACTTCACGGAATACCCGAATCCCTGAGACGTCGACGACTCTACACAGAGTCGTTTCCTTCAGCAAAAGTGCCCGTAGCGCGATGGCGTATTGAGCAGACAAATATTTGTTGGGGCTGATGTACGTGAGCACCCCCCCGGCCCGAAGTAGGGTGACGCCGCGCTCGAAGAAGGGCACAAAGAGGTCATAGGCCCCACGGGTCGTCTGAAACTCAGAGTTGAGTGCTTCACGGTCCTCGGGGGGATAGGAGCGGGCAAACTGCAGAGCATTGACGTATGGCGGGTTGGCGATCACGAGATCGAAGCCGCCCTTCTCTCGAAATACCTCGGCAAAGTCAAGGTGCCATAGGAACGAGGGAAGCTTTCCGCTTTCGAAATGCTTCCGCCGAAGTTGCGAGACGGCTTCCGCACCGAGCGATTCGGGTGGGGCTGCCATAAGCTCGCTGAGGGCTGCCCGAGCCTTAGCAACCCGTTGGCGCAGGTCGACTAGGGACGCCAACTCCTCTCGCTGTTGAACTGAGGCAATTTTGTCCTTTTGGCTCATTGCTGAATCGCCGAACAGACTTGCTTGGACGTTTGTCAACGACCGCTCTCGCTCTTCGATCAACTTCTCGGCCAAGTCCGCCTGTTTCGAAAGGATCTTGACCTCGAGATGACGCTTCTCAGCCGACCTCGCCTCTTGGAAGTAGGAAGCCTTGTCGGCCTGAATGGACTCAATTAATTGGCGCGTGCTTGCATCTCGCGACATGCGATCAAGGTGGACGGCGTGCCCGAACAGGTGCTCAATTAGACTGTCGCCGCGGACCACGCGATATGCCAAGTTGGGCAAGCTCGGAACCTCAGCGAGGGCATCCGCATATGGTCGGCGCGCGTCGAGTTCGTAGTCGACGATCAGAGACAGCCAGAGGCGCAGCTCGCATAAGCGTACCGCCTGCTCCTGGATGTCGACTCCGTATAAGCAGCGCTCGATGATCTGCTTCTTTGTCTCGTAGTTGCGGTTGCGGCCCGAGCTCGGCTTGCCGATGATGACTTCCAGCTTGGCCACCAATGTAAGCAGCTCTTGTAGCATCGAAACGAGAAACGCACCTGAGCCGACCGCTGGGTCACAGATCTTGGTCTCGAGAACAGTGTCGAGAAGAAGGTGAGCCTCGCCGGGACTGAATAGGCTTGAAAGGCGACTGCGTTCGGACTCGTCGAGGTGCGTTGTGGGCGGAAGGGCCAAAAGGACACGTAGTCTGTTGCTCACGCTTTGTTGCTCGAGGTGCGTCTCTTTGGCGAGCGCCTGCGCGAGGTGCTCCAAGATTCCCTCCTGACACATGAAATGAACCACGGTTGATGGCGTGTAGTACGAACCAGTCAACCGTCTGATGTCTTGATCGGGATCTTTCTCTAACTCAAGGATTAGGCTTTCGAAAATTTTCCCAAGCATTTCGGGGTCGATTGCTACTTCGACATCGAATGGAGTGTCCTCGGTCACGGTGAAGTTGTAGCGTTCGAGAAGTTCCTCGAAGAGAGCTTTCATCGTGGCATTGCTGACCGTGCCGGCAGGCGGCCCCTCGTGGGGTTCGAACAAGCCTCCGTTTAGGAAAGGGACGTGGCCCACGGACGCCGAGCGAGCCGATTGATCCGAAAGCGAAGAGAAGAGGGGAAGCAAAACCGTGTCGTAATAGTTGCGGGAACCCGAGTGTTGTCCGCCGAGGCGCCCAAATCTGGAGTAGAGATAGTTGGGGTCGTTGTCCAGCCAACCCTTCTTTTGTATGAAGTAGAGGAACAGCATCCGGTCTAGTAACAGCTGAGCCCAACGTAGACTGCGATCCTCAGCGCCTGCCTTCATCTTTAGGTCAGATGCGATCTGGCCATAGAGCTGCGCGAACGTTCGAAAGAAATCCTTTTGAACCGCTTCAACATCGAAAGCTTGGTCGAGACGCCTTTGAATGTCTAAAGGGCTCGCCTTACCAGGCTGACTGTCTAACGCATTCAGGTCTATCATCGACAGCCTCTCCGCGGCGGTGCGCAATCGCTCACCCGGGCTAACGGATAGACGTCTGAAGAGTTGGCGGCGCTCGACGCTTTCATCGAACTTCACGTCAACAAAGTGCCAATGCGTCTGGGCGCGGTTTGAAAAGACGAACAAACCGTAAGGGTGATCTCGCAGCAGGCGCCCTATAACCCTCCGCTCATCGCCAAGCGGAAGCCTGTCGCCGGCTAGTCGACCGTAAACGATGTGGAACGCACCAGCAGTACCACCGGCTGCAAAGAGGTGGGGGTCTTCAGACAGTGCCGCTGCTGCCGTTGCGCTCCACCCGCGCCGGGATAGAGGGGCATTGACGCGCTCGTAACCGAGTTCCTTCCAGAACAAATTCTTCAGGCCATCAGAGTCATTTAAAGAGCCCAAGAGTTTGTGAACCTGGGGCGGCCGACCTACATCCACGATTGGTATCCCTTGTGCGAGCGGGTTGCCGATCTCATCTCGTCTATTCTCACCCTAGTCGGCGACTTGGCCTGAAGGGCAGTCGCGAAGCCGCTACATAGCGTGCCAATGTTCGCACTCCTTTGCAGGGTGCTGATTGCAACAGGCACTTGTGCGAACTCGGTAAGGCCCGCAACCCGTCCCCGTGATCTAGTCGGGCACTCCTTGCCCTCGTCAGTTATCTGCCAGCCATCGACGCAGCTCAAGTAGCGAGGACACGCGCCTTAACCCGGGCGCGACTTCCTCAGTCGCGTCCCCGATGTGGACGTATAACGGTACCGGGGTGCAAACCACTCCAATGACCGCGTTTTTGGGCGCGAAGACCTCGGGCATGTTGGCCATCAGCGTCGGTATTACGACATCCTTCATGTGAGTTGCCTTATTCGCCAACTCGTCGGCAACGTTCTTCACGGTGTTGGGCGGGCCCACTTCATAGTCGCTTCGATATACGTAGCTCTTGCAATCTAGCAACAAGATCGTCCCCCCCTTACCACCAATCGCATCGATGTCGGTCAGATTGTCCCCATTAGCCTTCTTCAGGTCCTCACCTCTGTGAGCCGCAAGCTCCGGATTGGACCAACTCGAGGAGTTGATCATGTTCTGGGCTGACTCTTCAAATGCCAGAGCGCGTGCAGCTGCCCCTACGCTCGTGGGGGGCTCGAGGCTGATATCCAAAAGCCTCGTCGCAGAAGCAAGGTCGACCACGAGAGTCGCCGCAGTGCGATGAACCGGCGCCCCAGAGGTTAATGGCCAGACTGAGAGAGGCACTCCTAGGAGTGCCTGCAACAAACCGTCACCCGTGTTGGGGACAACTGTGTTCGGAAACACGGCACTGATTTCGGGACCGACGTCCGCAAGTAATTGGTCGGCAGCCTCATCGAATTCAGGTGCCGGAATTTCGTAGTACCCAAATTGAAGAAGCTGGTCGACAAGTTCCGGACGCTCGTCTACCAAGCGGGCCGTTACGGCTAATAGTGCGCACAGCGGCGTGACGACCGGCGGCCACCACCCGTTGGCTCCAACCTTTGCGACGAGCGAGGCCAGCGGGTTAAGTGCGCGAAGATCCGTTGCATAGGTGGCCCAGATCTGGTTTGCCGGGATTAGCGTGGTCGGCTCCCAGCGGCTTTCGCGCGCCTGAGCCGCCACAGCGAGCATCGGCGGTGGTTGTTGGCCAGCCACGACCAATGGTCGGTCCAAGTAAACCGTTCCGAGCCTATTAAAGAAAGCGCTCTCACCGGAAGAAATCCTGGCGTCGGACAGATTGATCGCCTCGGTAACCGACTGGCTTTCATGGAATGTGGGAAGCGGGCCGGCCGCGAACGCGAATTCAGCGCCTCGCTTGTGACGACGAACTAACGACTGGATCCTGTGCAAAAGCCGGACAGTTGCACAGAAAGCGGAGACGCGGCTAGCAAGCTCCGCGTTGATTGTCACCGGAGCCGTCGCGTTCACACCAGCCTGACCCATGTGGGAGTGGCAGCCCATGACCTCCGCCATTTGTTGAAGGACTGCGTGACTCTGCGGAAGCGGGCCGTGGACTACGTCACGTGGCATGCGGCGGAGACACCAGAGCCAGGCTAGGGGCGGCATCTCCTGCGCCCGTTGTTCGACTTGAAGTCGAACCGCTTCATATAGCTGGAGCAGATATTCGAGTACCAGAACTCGGTCGTAATGACCATAGTCTTGCGGAGCTGGTGCGGGTACTTGCGCAGCGGCCAATTGAAGAGTCTCGTCAACGGCGGTATTACACGCCTGCTCGACCAATACGACGTCCAAAACTCTGTCGAGGGCATCTCGATTGAGGTCATAGAGCTGCGCCATGGCGAGAAGCTACCGCAAATCGCGATCCAGACAACCGACATCGGCGCCCGCAATACCGTCGAAAACAATCCGCTCGTTCAGGTTTAACCGCTACCTCAGCCCTGAACCCCTGCTACCGCCCGCGGTTGCGAGTTCTGGTTCAGGATGTCATTGTCCCCGCAATGGTGTGGCGCGACGATCGGGTATTCGAGGACTTCGCCGACCTCCTTCGAAAGCGCTTGGAGTTCGGCACCTATGGCAGCGAGGACAGCGTGAGATACATGCTCTTCGCTGCGCTGGTTCAACACGGAGTCCAGCCTGAGCGGGTCGTGATGGAGTTCCCCCATCCGGGGATGGACAAGAAGAAGATCGATACCGTCGTAGTTGGTGATGATGGCAAGCCGGCTCTGGCAGTCGAATTCAAGTATCACCGCCGATCACTGAGCGGCGGGAACAAGCCCAGGACGCTCGCTGCCGGCGCCCTCTTCAAGGACATGTCAAGACTGGCCGTTTTGGAGTGGTCGGCGGATCGATATTTCATCTATCTCAGTGATGACGAAATGGCTCTCTATCTTCGATCGCCACGTGTCGGCCTAGGAGACGTCCTCGACTTGCCCGTGGGGTCGGAGTTGGAGCTCACACCTGAGAAGTTCGCCAGCCATCCACCTACTTTCTTCCGCCGCGTCGGCGTTTGGCCAGGTCGCATTGCAATTCGTTCAGTAGTGGCTCGAGACCTTCCACTCAAGCACCTTTTGCGTGTCTACGAGGTTGGACCTGTGCTCCCAGCCGCCGGTCGCACCCCAGCGAGCGCCGATTCATGATCGGGAGGCTGGGTCGCACCTTAGATCGACTGTCAAGCGGGCCTCGTCGAATGGATCGTGTATGTGGCCGTCGCACGGACTGGCCGTCTGATTTTCGGCGGATAAAGTCGAGGACGACCGAACTAACCAGCCTTTTGGATCATACCCAGATCAACCAGATCGTCGGCATCGATCCACCAGCTCACGTCAGTTGGCCTGGCCGAGATATCGATCCGATACGTCTTGGTCTCGATCGCACCAACCTCCACGACTTCACGGGGATCGACATCCTCGCGAGCCCTCGTCGGATAGCCGTCCGGATAGCTATGGAGCATCCTTCCAGCCGCCTGAACGGCTTTGTCGCGATAACGAGTGAGGTTCTCCGCACCAATCACATTGCCCTCGTAGTAGATACGGATCTGGCCGGTGGCCAATGGCAGGCCAACAATCGCGGAGCCACGAGCAAGCGCCGTGCAAAGCCTGGATTCCGGATGCGGCACGTACAGGCACAGGCGTAGCGGGGCGGCAACGTGAGGTCGCACGATCATGAGCCTATCCAATATTAGGTAAGTCTTTGGGTCTCGCCCTTTCTAAGTTGCCTTGCCGGAAGAGGCCGGTAGCTGGGTCCACTTTAAGCCCGCGGCTCTGCAGCGCTTTGGATACTGCGCTGAGACTGATCGGAGC
>CAAGKR010064690.1_pt1 | contig 10041 bp, 4 predicted proteins | sample 2556971 | NCBI WGS metagenome assembly CAAGKR01 (sample SAMEA5207829, study PRJEB30636) | soil metagenome | biome: forest; feature: boreal; material: soil | place: USA | collected 2011-09 | depth 1 m
CTGCGACGGTGCGCGGCTGGCTGCGTGCCGCCGCCCGCCGCTCAGAGCCGCTGCGCTGCTGTGCGGCACGCTGGGCGCACGCGCTGGATCCCGAGCTTGCGCGGAGCACGCCGGCCGGTTCGCCGCTGGGCGATGCGGTCGAGGCCTTGGCGAGCGCGGCCCGTGCGTGGGTACTGCGATTCGGCCCGCATGCCGGGGTATGGGAGCTGGCCGTCGCGCTGATCGGCGGCGGGCTGCTGTCGGGCCGCCCACGCGACCCACCCGGCTCCTCGTAGACCGTTTCTCGCGGTCGTGTGGTACCTCGCACGAGCTGATCGATGCCCAGCCGCACTGGCGGCGAACCCGCCGAGCTCTCGTGGCGCCCATAGATGCTCCCCAAGCGCCTGAACCCCGCGGGGTTGCGCCTATGCGCAACCCGTGATTGCCGAGCAGTGAAGCGAAGCCGGCCAGTCAAGGGCGGCCCGACAGGGCCGAGCGCAGCGAGCCGCAAAGCGGCGCCCTTTACTTGCCGGCGAAGCGGAACTACCCCACACCCGACCCTTCGGTCGTTCGGTCGTCAACCACCCACATCCTCACCCATCACGTCACCACCATCCTCACTTAACGTGTCGGCCAACACGAGCTTTGAGGCGCGCTCGCCGGTCTTCTGCTCGTCCTGTTCCTCGGCGGGCGCTTGCGCCTGGGTCTCGCGGGATTCGACAGTGTCCTCGGCGTCCTCGACGTCATCTGGCGGGTCGAGCTCTGCGAAGAACTCATCGGCGGCGGCTTGACCCTTGCCCTCGGTACCCCACACCATGCAGCCACGGCGATGGTCGCCGACGAGTGTGAGGTAGCGGTGGCCCTTGCGCCAAGCGACCTCATCGATCGAGATCTCAAAGAGATCGTCCAGACGATCCTCGTCGAGCAGCTCGTCGCCGACGCGCTCGACGATCCGCCCCACGGTCTGCCAGTCGATCCGCACCAGCCGGCAGATCGCGGTCTTGTCGGTCCTGGTGGCCAACCATGCCACGAGATCCTCAAAGTCGCGTGTGAAACGCGCGCCGTAGCGAGCGAAGGGGACACCCTCGACTAGCACCCCGTGCTCGGGACAACGCAAGCGTCTGAGGTTGGCGTGAACCTCAAGCCGCCAGGAACCGAGATCGAGATGGCGCCAGACCGACGCATGATGCTGCTTGCTCTCGCGATTACGCGTGCAGTAGGAGCACTTCGGGCACTGAAGACGACGATGACGCAACGCAACCCCGACCACGATGCGATCCGCCTCGAAGCTGACCTGCCGGACCCACACCCCCGACAAGTCCAAAAGACGCATGAATGCTGTGGTGAGGCGCACAGTGATGCCCTCCGGTCCGATTGCTTTCAGGAGCCACGAACCTACGGCCTGAACCCGCGCACATCCCTCAAGCCCCCAGTCGAACCCCGCAACCAGCGAAGAAAGCCCGCTCAGGCCACGCGATCCAGGCCAAACACAAAGCCCGAATCACCCACGATCATCCTTGGAGCCTCGTAATTGTTCACTACCCGCCGCCCAAATTAGGTCTAAACCCATCCCGCAATCTTAGGGTGGCTTCTCAACAACTGTGCCCGATTCTGTCTAAAAATCCGGTCGCCAAATGATGGCAGTTACTTCTAAGCGCTAGTTCGCCCACGTTGATGAGTTGTCTTGTGCGTTTTAATCGCAGCGTTGCGTTTACGTTTTGGCTTACGCTGTTTGGGCTTGTGCTTTAGTTTTTTCGCGGGTTTCGGCAATAGTGATTGCGTCGGAAATTTGATTCTGGGGATCGCCAACATCAAAGGCGGCGTTGGTACGCTTAGAATTGAAGGCAAGCCTGCCGTTGTGAATGTCTCTTGAACGCCGGTAGCGATACCGTAGCCGCTCTTGATCTTAATCTGGTATGCGTACTTAGTTCCAGGTTGCAAGCCGGTTAGTGCAAATGACTTCGTGATAGGCATGGTACCTGCACCCGTCGATCCCGATATCACAGTACCGTATTGCGTGTTCGTTTCGTTATAGATTCCCACTTCAAATGTGTAGACTGCGGCCTGGCCGTCAGGGTTCACCGTTCCCGAAATGACGGCCGAGTTCGTCCCGATAGTGCTCACGCCACCAGTTTCTGCTTGTGGCATGGGAACCGCCGCCGTTGTAAAAGCTCCTTCTTTTGCAGGAGTCGCTACCTGTTTGCTTTCATTTTCAGCATGCAAACGATAACAGTAGACCGTCTCTGGTTGAAGCCCTTCGACTTCAAGCGTAGCCCCAATTGTACCGTAAGCTGAGCTACTGAGCACCCCCGTTTTTGAACTCGCGCTCGAAAGCCCGCCGCACGTACCATATTCAAAAAAGTATGCTGTACTCGTATTCTCAGGATTTAGTTCCGCGAAGAGCACAGCCGACGACGATCCAATGAACGATGCGCTCGGCTCACCAACGATGACGGGTGCTACCGCCGGCGTCCTAAGCGTCGTGGTTTCACTTGTGACGGGGCCCTCCGGGGCTTTGACGTTGCGATCATAACCAGCGAGACCATAGCAGACAACCGAGTTGGGACGGAGATGTTCGATCATCACGGCCAACACGGGAACAGATCCTAAGCCTGTCGCGATCGGTTGCTTGCTAGTTTCGGTCCCAAAAGAGCAGGTTGGTCCATATTGGAACCACACTTCGGTCTGGTCTACTTCCTCAGGGTCCACTGTGCCTTCGAGCGGGCAACTGAACGTCGCAGAAGAGCCGACTCTAGGACCCGCTTGACATGTTTCGGGAAGTGTCGACAATTCCATGACCGGTCGCGGCTTGTATCTTATGATTTCGTGACCCGTCCCTTCACCTGGAGTGACACTTGTATACAGTTCGTCTTGATCATTAAACGCCGGGCGGCTGCCAGTCCCCGCGAAGAATTCCGTGATTAAGTGTCCCGTTTCAGCCGTATAGAGCAATCCAAATCGCCGGACACTCTGGTTTTCTTCGTCGAAGCCAGTCACAGCAATGCGTCCAGACAGGTTCACAGCGATCCCAACGACTGTTGCCGTCGGGCTTACGGTGAATGTTTTGACTTCTTTGTTGGCCTGATCGAACTCGCGTATCTCGTTGGCCTGTCCAGCGTGCGAATAAACAAGATACACGCTGCCCGCTTGATCCACGGTGATCGCGCTCACGCGTGCAAACGGTTCCGACGAAATCTGGCTAAGCGACACTTCTTGCTGCGGCTGTCCTTCTCTATCAAACTCCTGCACGCGATGTTCATCGCCAACATACAACAAGTCTCGCGGGCCGCCGACGGCCAGCTCTTGTCCCCTCGAGAAGTCAAACGCGCCGGCTTCCGTAGTACCTTCGGGCCCCCGTTCGCCGCCTTGGCATTTCACTCCTTCAGTTTCAATTTCTTTTTGCGTGCAAACGTTACCGCGAGTCGTTTTGTTGACTTTCCGGCCGATCATCAACACAAATTTCCCGGTAGACGTAAACTCCTGGACACGCCAATTGAAAACGTCCTGCACATCTACGTTTCCTGTGCCCGGATCGATAGCTATGCTGGCGAGACCAGAGAACTCTCCCGAATCACTTCCCTCGATTCCCGCCTGACATATGTCTAAGGACGCTGCGGTACATATATCACGTTCCGCTTGGGGCGCGGATTCTTTTTCCTTTGTCTTGTTGACGTTCTTACCGAACATCCGAACAAAAACGCCGTTTGGCGTCAACTCTTGGACACGTGCATTGACCGGCTCCGCGACATATATATTGTGATAATCCGTATTCAATGGGTCTGGATCATTGTTGACCGCTATGCCTTCCGGATAGGTGAACCCGCCCGGTTCGCCGGTAAACAAGCCTGGCTGACACAAGTCTCCAGATTCGACAGTACAAAGATTGGTTTTTGTCGTCTCGTTAACTTCCCAGCCGATGTGGCCTGTGACGACCTCCTTGACCGGTGCGGTTGCGGCGTGCGCACCGGTCGCGGCTGTGAGCGTGAGCAACGTGGCCGCGACCAGGGCAAGAGCGAGCTTCTGTGTGGTGTGCTTGGCGGTGACCATGATTACTTGCTCCTCCCGGAGGACTTCGTGGCTTTCCCATGCTGCTTGCTCGTCCGCGTCTTGGTCTTGCTCGCTGCCTTCGCCTTGGGGCAGCCGCTGACAGTGATCTGCGTGGTCTGTTTGAGCACGATCCCGTTCTGGGCGACGAATTCGGTCGGCATCTTCAGCTTGCTCTGTTGCTTGCAGAGATTCCCGTTCGCGGCCAGCCCCGAATACCGACCCTCGGGCAGGTACAGCTCGAACGTGTTGACGGGCACGTCGGGGACCGTCTTGAAAGTCGAGCTGGTGATCCCGGCTTTGCTGATGAACGTGGTGCCGGTCAGGTCGACCCTGACTCCGTCGCCCTGCAGCACGACGATCAGCGAGGGGAACGCTTCGCCGCCGTGACTGACGAAGTACACCGGGCCGGACAGGCCGACCGGCAGCAGCGGCGTGTGCGCCCGGACCGCGCCCACGATCGAGGCTGGCGGGCACGCCGCGGGATTATTCGTGAACGTCGCGTCCGGGCACGCCTTCTGCAGCGTCGTCAGCCGCGACGGCAGCTGCTTTGGCAGGTCCACCTTGACCCGCGCGATGTTCGCCTCGTTGCCCATCGACCCCGCCGGATAGGAGACCTTCGCGTCCAGGCTCGCGCCCTTCGCGCGGCTCGTGTGCCCGCTGGTTGAGACCTTGAAGACAGGTTTGAAACCGAGGCTCTTGCAGCCACCGACCGCGAACGGGCTCGATACGCTCGCGGTGGCCTGCCCGGACCCGGAGATCCTCGCCGTGATCTGCTGTCCGGCACAGTTGGTCGGGTTGAACATGAAGTTCGGCCGGTCGATGTTGACCGTGATGCGCTGCAGGCGCAGCGGGACACCGAAGATGATCTGCGGGAGCGCGTAGGGTCCCGTTTCATCGGTCGTTATCCGCAACGTCGAGTTTTCCGGGTCCACCTGGATCCGGGCCCTGACGACCACCAGGCCCAGATTGAATGGACCCGCCACTGCTTTCGTGACGACACTCAACCCGAAGGGAGCACCCCCATAGGACTTCGTCAGATACACGTTCCCTTCGATTTCAAACGGGTGCGAACCGGCACCCGAGGCGACCCTCGTCGTGCCAATCTTCGACGCTTCGGGACACGTGCCCGCATCCGCAGCTGGTTCTTCGCACAACGGCACGCTCGAGAGCATCCCAAGCAACCCCGGCGGCGTGTGCACCTGGATGCCCTTGACGTACTGTTCGCGGTCCTGGCGCGAGAGATTGAGTGTGAACGAGCTGAACTGGCCCGCCTGCGGGGTGACCGTGCCCGCCAAGAACCCGGGACTCAGGCCCTCAGGGCTCGAACAACCGGTCACGTCAAAGAACGACGAGGGTGTCGCGTCCGGCGTGCCCGGCATCGACAGGCTTTCAGGCGCGGGGGTTATCCCCGGCGCGCTCCACGGCGTGAAATCGGCCGTCGTTACCGCCGGCCCACACACTGCCGGGGTATCCAGCGGCGCTCGCGGCCCGCCATTCAAACGAACCTTTAGATCGCTAAACGGTGTTTGCGGTGTTCCTACTACTTTTGTTGATAGTTGACCCGTCGCAAGGTTAGCTTCAGTTTCCAATGGCACCTTAAAGTGAACCCCCGTACCGGCCAGCTCCCCTGTCCCGCCAAGTTCCAAATACAAGCGATAAAGATTCCCATTGCGCGCATCTTCTTCCGTGCACTCCCCCTGTCCCGAGCCGCCGCAACCAGGTCGCGCTAGATAAATATGGCCCTTAACGGGCACTGGCAGCAGCGGGGTGAAAGCTTCGGCAATCCCAACCGTCGACGCATCTGGACAATGCCCAGCCGCCAACTGCAGTTCGCCATTCAAGCCCACTTCTTCTGATTCCGGACCAGTGATATCTATTCCATTAGGACCGGACGCATCACACGCTTGAATGCCGTCCACAACACCCGGAGAGATGGAAAGGCCCTCCGGCAATGTCAACACTGAATTGCGCAACTGCGGTGTCGCGTTTGCTTCCGGTTCTTCACTCAGTGGAACCCGAATATCCAGGCCCAATCCTACCGGCTCATCAGCCATCGTGGTATCGGGATCCACCCCCAACGTCGGCGCGAATTGCAGAGCATTGCAACCGGTGGCCCCGGGCAATAAGGCTTCCTTTTCGATATAGCCTTCGTAAACACCGTTCACCCCGACGTGTCCGGGTTCCTCCCATGAGTCCGCTCGCACAGTCGCCGCCTCAGGGCCCGCTGAGCAATTCGTCGGCATAGTCAGAAACGGCACCGGCGTTTCACCACTGTGATGTCCACCCGTACTTTCGGCGCATTGCAAAGGATCGCCAAGTCTTATATTGATGCATACTAAGCCCCGCATCGCATCGTGACTTGAATCGGCAGGTATACCCCAAAACGTCGTTTCCACGTATACAATTTCTACCGCTGGGACAGCATTCGCGACGACCGTGAGACCATAGCCTTGCGACGTGCGCACCAAATGTCCAGTCAGTACGGCGGAGGCTTTTACTTCATTTTCTAGCGCGAACTCGCCTGACTGACCCGTTTCGGGGACTACATTTACAATCGGACCCAACGCTTCGTGCCCGCCGAACCATTGTATCCTATAAACGCCAACCTGGGTGGATGACGGACATTTTAATTCATCGGAAAATACTAGCACAAGCGGGCATCGCGGTGTCGCCATCGGATTGCCGAGCAGGCCAGGCGGCAAGTCAACAACGCTGTCCTTTACGTCACGTGTTGGCGCAAGGAAATGCCCTCCTGCAACGTTCAGATGTTCGCTTGCAAAGTCGATCGTTGTCGTGAGCGCCCATGGGTGACCACCAGCCTGCGTATAGGTATACGGCTCGTTGACAAATTCGTAAAGCGATTCACCGAGTGGCACTTCCGTGGTTGGCTTCGTCGTATGCATTTCAAAATGCGTAATGGCAAACCGCTTTACTTCCGCCGCTCCAGCAGCCACAGCACTCGAAACCGATACGGAGCAAATCACCGCCATCACAACCATAATCACCATGGCAGGCACAAGCGAGGAGAAGATGAGACTAATGAGGGCCTTTCGTCTCATCTGTGGGTCCCCGCTTTCTTGTGGGTCTTTGCACGTTTCCGTGTCTTCTTCGACTTCCTTTTCTTGGGCTTTACCGTGCTCTTAGGCGGTGGGAGATTTTCACCGGGAGCCTGCGTGACGCTACCAGGCACGAGCAATGGAAGCGGATTCGTCAACGGTCCCTGACAACTATCGGCAGAGCATTCCTGAGCCGGCGCGGACGCTTCAGGGAAGCCTCCTTCCAGACGCGCGTCATAGATGTCCCGCAACCCGTCGGCGTCCTGCGAAACCAGACCTTGAGAGGTTCCAAAGAACACGTCCCGGCCAGACTGCGAGATCGCCATGCAGCAATCGTCTGCAAGCGCACTCCCGCCCGATAGCAGTAACACGGAGCCGCCGACGTGATCAGCCGTTTCATGCCATTCATAAATATTTACGAGACCATTTGTCGCAGCCGCAGACAGCGGCTCAGCAGTCTTAAACACGATACGTGAACCGTCGCCACTTATCACACGTTCGCCCATTTCACGCTGCTTATAAGCTCTATTCATACCACCGATGAAACCGGCATTGATTCTTGCGTCGTCGACCGGGAATTCATCACCGTTACCGTTCTGGTGATGACCATCTTCACCAAGCGACACACGCGCAAGCACACCGTTCGCCGCGTCATACCGATACACATCCTGCACGCTATCGGTATCGTCTTTCACTAGTTGGCCAAAGCTCGAGAACACCAGAAACCCGCCGTCCGCTGTCGACTGGGCTTCATTGTTAACACTTCCGGACCATAGGTTTGTATCGTTACGTTGACCGTTACCTTCCTGCCCACTCGAGAGACTCGTGGGGCATCGCACATCTTCGACTTCACCAGAATGGTCAGGGCCCGAGCAGAGATCGACGATGAACGTGTCTTCTCCCGTTTCGCTGTCGTATACGTACAGGTTATCGGCGCCCTTCAACGGGACGTGACCTTCGGCATTGGCGCCTTTCCCGAGGGCCCCGTGCGCGACGAAATAGACGCGTGAACCATCCGGCGCAACTCGTACGACGCTCAAGACATCTGCTGGTTCATTGCTATTTGCACCACTTGAGACGTCCACCAGCGAGACAACAGTCCTTTCGCTGACTTCGCATTCCGGCGCGCCTTCCGGGCAGCCGATCTGCGCCATGTAGAGATTGTTCGACGCGTCCGTGTCACCTGGCACGAGCGGCGGCTGCCCGGCGGCCAACGGCGCCGTAAAGAACACCCGCGACCCATCTTCAGACGCGCCCATGAACGCAGCTGCAGCGCGTGACGCAAAACCGGGTTCACACGGAACTTCAACACATAATTCTTTAAGTGGTTTTGATATTTCGATTGTACGTAAACCGTCCAAACGCACAAATACCTGCTCAGGGAGCGTTGGGTCGAGACACGTTGTTTCTGTGGGGCGATCCGTGCTAAAAAATATATCTCTACCGTCGCGCGATATGGCGTTGAACACATCACCCCTTCTCGTCACCGCGAAGCCGCCGATCTGAGCACCGCAGACACGATTAATAATATGGTCTTTGTTGTTCAGTCCCACCAGCTGCAACGACGACTTGCCACCACAGACGGCCGACCCGCTATGGAGATCATAAAGAGCTTCTCCCGTTTTGCTTGCTTCCGGCAACAAAGCGGCGTCTACTCCGGCCCCCAGGCTCTCTACCACGATATGGCAAAGATCGCCGCTCGTACCTTCCTGCTGGATGTTCACCTCTCCGCCGTTGACGCGTTTTAGCACGCCGGCGGTTTCCCAGCTAGCAGTATTGTCTTGCTTATCAAGCTGTCGCTGCCAGAACGCTACTCCTGAATTGAGTAACTGTGCGTTGCCAGTACTAGACCCCAATACACCAAATGCGAAGGATGACTGAAAGTTCATCGAGACGTCCTCGAGCAGCGTAACTGGTGCAAGCACTGACGGCGGCTCCATCGGCGCAGTCAACCATCCTGACCCTCCACGATTCGCGACATACCAGTAGGCAACTTTGCTCGAAAGCGCCGCGCCGATCACACCCCGTGCAGTAAACGCTACTTGTTCACCATTTTCTAGATCGGCCGCTTCAAGCGCAACGACAGCATACCCACCCTTGTACACAGGACTCACGAGCTCATACACGCGACCTTCCGGAATGGCAACGGCAGACGCTGCAATATAACAACAAATAGACCATACTGCCACGAACACACTAGTCGACGCAATCAGGCGGTAAAACCTTGCCCCCATCCTAACCCTCCTAGGCCTCAAAGACTAGACGCCTGCGCATAGTTGCCGCCGGACGAGACAAGGTTCAATCCCGCCCGACAGCAACAGATTCAACTAATAAACTATTTTATGATACTTGCAATAGGCCTGCGGCATCAGTTACTTCAGCGACTCCTTCAACCTGGCCTTCGCCAGTGGTGCATGTCTGATTCACAGGATTCTCGGCTATCGAAGTGGTGGCTAAGACTCCAGTAGCCGTGTTTTCAAGTAATGCCTTGACAACACCTGCACATAAATTTTCTACTAACCCAATTATTGAGTTACACATTACATGGTACCCAGCTGTTTCACTGGAGTCGTCAAAGAACATTTCACTCTCTAATAAGATTTCCGTGGTCCAGGTTAAACCTAATTCTAAGTTTAGGCCCATAACCCACACTTCAGCTAACCCGGTGCAACCTGTCATCGCTTCGCAGCTAATGGACGTTTCCGGTCCACCTTCTTCTAAGTTGCCTACCAGATGTCCTTCTAAGTCGAAGGCGTCGGTGACGTTGTCTAATCCTCCAGCAAACACATTACCTTCGAATAACCCGTTACATAAGAGGGAGACTTCACCGATGATCGGGACTTTAATGGTCTTGAGAGTAAGTTCGCCTAGCGTGTCCACCGGTAATGTTTCGCCCGTTGCGATCGCAGCGCCGTTGAATAACCATTCGCTTGCGGCGAACGCCGAAGCCACGACGATA
>CAAGKR010017243.1_pt1 | contig 10040 bp, 9 predicted proteins | sample 2556971 | NCBI WGS metagenome assembly CAAGKR01 (sample SAMEA5207829, study PRJEB30636) | soil metagenome | biome: forest; feature: boreal; material: soil | place: USA | collected 2011-09 | depth 1 m
CCTTCGGCCCGGAGAACGTCACCCGCCGCCCGTACCGCCGCTTCGAGCTCGTGTTGCAATTCGTCCGACGCGGAGCGCAAATCCTGGGCGGCGTTCTTCCGGCCCACGACGGCGCCCGACTGCGCCCGGACCACTTCCTCGCCAGCGCGCCGCAAACGGTCGAGCACCGCCCTGGCCCTCCGCGTGAGCTGATTCACCGCCCAGAGCGCGACCGGCGGCTTCTTCAACGCGGTGACCTCGGCCGCCAGCTCGCGCTGTCCTGCCCCCTTCAGCTCCTTCGCCTTCGCATTACGCCGGCTGGTGAAGTCGCCGAGCGGGCCGGCGAGCAGCCCGGCAGCGATCTCGTCCAGGGTCATTTCGGCTCGGATATCCGGCGCGGGTGGTCAGGGGACCTGGATCGACCGCTTGGAAAGCCCCATCCAGTAGCCCTCGATGATCGTGGGAAGCGGCTGGCCGGTCACATCGCCGGCGCCGAGGGTGACGAAGAGGGGCGCGAGGTGCTCGGTCCGCGGGTGCGCGTACCGGACCGCCGGCGCGCGGTGGGAGAAATCGGTGAGCTGGTCGACGTCGCCGTGCTCGAGCGCCTCGTGCGCCCACGCATCGAATTCGATCGACCATTCTGGTGGTGTCGCCTCGACCCGGAAGTCGCGCAGAAACGGCAGGCCATGGGTGAGGAATCCGCTGCCGATGATCAGCACCCCCTGGTCGCGCAGGGGACGCAGCCGCTCGCCGATCCGGAAGAGCTGCTGGGGGTCGAGGCTTGGCATCGACACCTGCAGGACGGGGATGTCCGCCTCCGGGTACATGACGGTCAGGGGCACGTAGGCGCCGTGATCGAGCCCGCGCTCCGGCTCGTCGGAAACCGGCTGGTCGGAGAGCAGTTTTTTGACCTGCGCAGCGAGCTCAGGCGCGCCGGGCGAGCGATACTGCGCGCGGTAATAGCGCTCGGGAAAGCCCCCGAAGTCGTAGACGAGCGGCGTCCCGGCGCGCGTGGCGCCGATCGTCAGCGGGGCATTCTCCCAGTGGGCCGAGATGATGAGCACCGAGGCGGGGCGCGGCAGGGCTTGCGCCCAAGCGGCAAGCTGCGAGACCCACAGCGTATCGTCGACGAGGGGTGGCGCCCCATGTCCGATATAGATGGTGGGCATGCGGTCGCCCACGCTGGCGCCTTTCGCCCGCTCGGCCACCACGGTGGCCGGCTCCTCATCCGGGCGATCGGGCGGCACGGGATCGTCCGGCTTGAGCTCTTCGTCCATGTCCCGAGCTTAGCGGAGGGCGGTCATCGCGACCTTCAGATCCGAGACGCCGAAATACGCGTTGACCCGCCGGGCGCTCCCGGCGGACCCGAGGTAGGCGTAATCGATATTGACACTCGCCTCGCGCAGCTTGTGGGCGACCTTGCCGAGGCTGCCCGGTGTGTCCGCAAGCGGGACCTCGAGGACGTCCTCTTCGGTCGTTTCCCAGCCATGCTTCGTAAACACCGTTTTCGCCACCGCCCGCTTGTCCACGATCATCCGGATCGTGCCGCGACCGTCAGTGACCGAGGCCATGAACGCCGCAACGTTGACCTTCTTGGCCCCGAGTGCCGAGCCGACTTCTCCCAGCATCCCGGGCCGGTTTTCGACCCACACGGTCAGTTGTCTCGCCCTGGGCATATGTATCCTCCTTAGTCGGAGTTGCCGCCAGCGTTCTGGAGCGCCTTGAGGATGCTCGCCAGGTCCGGGCACCCGGATCGGTGCCGCGTGGTCACCACGATCACCTGGCCATTGGGTAGGCGGAATTCATATCGACCATCAGGCAACGAGACGCAGAGCCCGGGCACATCCACCGCCGGCGATGGTTCGGCCGACTGCTGACCGCCACTCCCATTTGGTGCGACCGCAACGCTTGGGGTCGACGTTGGCGCCGGTGTCGACTGCGCGGTAGCCGGCAGCGGCGTGCTGGAAACCGCCGGGGCGGTCGCCGTGATGGGGTTCAGGCGCTGGCTGACCGACGCGAGCGCGGCGGAGATCCCCTCCGATGCGCGCGAGGCGATCGCTGGCGCCGCCGCCACGAAGAGCCCGGTCAAGATGCATGCCGCCACCAGTAGCCGCAGCCCGGCCGGCATCCGCCCACGGCTCGCGCGGCGTCGACGCGACTCATCGACCCGCTCCGGCACGGAGCTCGGGGCGAGCGCGAGGATCGGTGCCGGGCGCGGAATCGGCCGGTACGGTTCCATGGGTGCGATCGGCGACAGGGAGGCCTCGGCAGGCACGCTCGGTGCCACCCGATCGGCACGGTCGGCCTCGAGCGCGGGCCCGGCGATCGACCACCACAGGTCCACAAGGGTGGCGACGATCGCGAGCGTGATCGCAGGAACCAGCAGCGGGCTGCCGAGCCAGAATCCGAGATTGACGATGGTGACCGCCAGCAGGAGCCGCCACGCCGATCCAAGGAGATCAGGACGTCGCCAGAGGGCGGCGACCAGCCCGGCGACAAGGAGCACGGCGACGCCGACCGTGGCCCCGGACGGAGCCGGGGCGATCAGGCTGAGGAACAAGATCGACCAACGCCAGGTCACGCCCCAGACGATCGTCCGGACGGGGTGGGACGCCATCCCCCTATCTTGCCGCAAGAAGTCAAGAATTGCAGGCATTTGGGAAATCCGAGCTCGCGCTTGGCCTGCGGCGCGCCGACTATCATTCCTAACTCCAGCCGTGAACCTCACTCAGCGAATCCTCCGAAAGGTCCCCCAGTTAACGATCTACTTCTGGATCGTCAAGGTTCTCACGACGGGAATGGGCGAGGCGACGTCCGACTATCTCGTTCACCGCATCAACCCCTACGTAGCGGTTGCCATCGGGGCGGTTGCGTTCGTGGTCGCCCTGGCAGTGCAACTCATCCTCAGCCGCTACGTGGCCTCGATCTACTGGCTGGCGGTCGTGATGGTGGCCGTCTTTGGCACGATGGCGGCCGACGTCCTCCATGTCGGCCTGGGCGTGCCGTACGTGATCTCGAGCGCCTTCTATGCCGTGGCCCTGGCCGTCATCTTCCTGACCTGGCACGCGACGGAGAAGACGCTCTCGATCCACAGCATTTACACCCGCCGTCGCGAACTGTTCTACTGGGCGACCGTCCTGGCGACCTTTGCGCTCGGAACGGCGGCCAGCGACCTGACCGCCTACACGCTCCACCTGGGCTTCTTTGCGTCAGGCATCCTGTTCCTGGGTGCGATCGCCGTCCCGGCGATCGGGTATTCGCTGGGATGGCTGAGCGAACTGTTGGCCTTCTGGTCGGCCTACATCCTCACCCGCCCGTTGGGCGCCTCGTTCGCAGACTGGCTTGGGGTGCCCCGGAGCCTCAGCGGGCTCAATCTCGGCAGAGGGAAAATCGCCGTGAGCCTAACGATCGTGATCGTCGCCTTCGTCGTCTACCTGTCAGTCTCCGGTGTCGACGTCGAGGGTCCACCGCGAGTTGATACTTGACATAAATTTAACTATTTGGAAGAATTCAACCCTTATGAATGTTGGAAGAGTTGAGCATGGCTGAAATATCTGACCTTTTGATTCTCGACATCCAGGCCGCGATGGGTGACCTGATGCGCCAGCAACGTCCCGGGCTGTCGCACGAGGTGTTCCAACTCGACATGCCGATTGGCCAGATGAAGACCCTCTTCGTGCTCTGGACCGCCGGAACGCCGCAGACCATGGGCCAGCTCGCCCAGGCCTTGGACGTCAGCCTGGGGAATGTGACCGGCCTCGTTGACGGCCTCGTCCAACGGGGCCTTGTTCTTCGCGAGGAGGACCCCACCGACCGGCGGCAGAAGCTCGCCAGCCTTACCCCCACCGCCGAGACCCGCCTTCTCCGGATGGAGCAGGGGCGGAGTCTGCTGATCCAGCGCCTCCTCCGTCGCATGGCCGTCGATGACCTCCGCGCGTTGCGCCAGGGAATCCTCGCGCTGACAGCGGTTGCCGCTCGACCTGTCGAAAAAGATCCCAAATCCATCAGGAGGGTTGCCCGTGTCGACTGATCTCTCGCGGCGCGTCAAGGTCCTCTCGACGGTTGGCGTGATGCTGGCGCTGCTTCTTGCGGCGCTCGACCAGACCATCGTCGGGACCGCCCTGCCTCGGATCGTGTCCGAGTTGAATGGCCTCGACCGCTACTCCTGGCTCATTACCGGCTACCTGGTCTCATCCACCGTCGTTGTCCCGATCGCCGGGAAGCTGGGTGACCTCTTTGGTCGCAAGCCATTCCTGATCGCCGGCATCGTCGGCTTCGTCGCGGCGTCGGCACTCGCCGGACTCTCCCAGGACATGAATCAGCTGATCATCTTCCGAATCATTCAGGGCCTCTTCGGCGGCCTGCTGTTCGCCTCCGCCTTCACCGTGCTTGCGGACATCTTTCCGCCGGCCCAGCGGGCCAGGATGCAGGGCCTGTTCGGCGGCGTCTTCGGGCTCGCCTCGATCCTGGGCCCCGTGATCGGCGGCTTCCTCACCGACAACCTGGGGTGGCGCTGGGTCTTCTACGTGAATCTTCCCGTCGGGATCCTCGGGGTCCTCATGGTGGTCGGCTTCCTGCCCTACGTGCGGACGTCGGCCTCCTGGCGAGACATCGACTTCTGGGGGTCGGGCGCCCTGGCCGCCGGGCTGATCCCGCTCCTCGTCGCGCTCTCACTGGCCGGCCAGCAGGGCTGGGGATCGGGCGAGGTGCTCGGCCTGATGGCGTTGGGCCTGGTCATGCTCGTCGTCTTCTTCTTGATCGAGCAGCGCGTCAAGGAGCCCATCGTTCCCTTCCGGCTCTTTAAGAATCGCGCCTTCGCCATCTCCATGATCGTCGGCTTCCTGAGTGCGCTCGGCATGTTCGGGATGATCATCTTCATCCCGCTCGAACTCCAGGGTGTGCTGGGCGCCAGCGTGACCAACTCCGGCCTGTTCCTGACGCCGATGATGGGCGGTCTGATCGTCGCCAGCGTCATCTCCGGACAGGTAATGGTCAGGATCAAGCGGTACCACTTCCTCGGAACATTCGGGCTGATCCTTGTGATGGTCGGCATCTACCTCGTCTCCCAAACCACGACGGCGACCCCTCAATGGAGGGTCACCATCGCCATCATCCTGGTCGGCCTGGGGCTGGGGACAACCTTCCCGCTCTATATCAACGCCGTCCAGAGCGCGCTGCCGCAGCGATACCTGGGCGTCGGCACGAGCCAGATTCAGTTCTGGCGCAACGTCGGCGGTACCGTCAGCTCCGCGGTCCTGGGGACGATCCTGGCGCAGCGGCTGCCGGGAGCAATCCACGACCAGCTGGCCAAGCTGACCTTGCCACCTGGCTTCAAGGTTCCGGCGAGCCTCGCCGGAAGCAATCCGAACGCGCTCCTGAACCCGGCGGCAATCGCGGCCGCCAAGGCCAAGGTGCCTGCCGCCATCGCACCCCTCTTCGACCAGATCATCCACGCCGTTCGTGAGGCGCTGGCGCTCACGCTGCACGACCTGTTCCTGATCGCCGTGGTCCTGGTCGGGCTAGCCCTGATCGCCTCGCTCCTCATGCCAGACGTGCCGCTGCGGGCTCAGCGCCAGCCGGCTTTCGCCGAGACGCCCGGGGCCGCCGAAGGCGCGGCCTGATGTCGCCCCTCATCCGACTGTCGCTAAGACTCGGCTCGGTCGTCATCCTCGCCGTCGTGCTGCTCTTCAGCGCCGGGATCTGGGCGACGACCCAGCTCCAACAGGACCTGCTGCCCAACATCTCGGTGCCGGCCTTCGTCGTTATCACGGCCTACCCGGGCGCCTCGCCGAGCGTCGTCGACCAGCAGGTCACCCTGCCGGTGGTCAGCTCGCTCCAGGGACTGTCGGGCGTGACGACTGTCGACTCGACCTCGGCCTCGGGCGCGTCGATCGTGACCGTACAGTTCAAAGACAACACCGACACCACGGCGGCACGGCAGAGCCTCTCCAGTAGCCTGGACCGGGTGCGGGCGGCGCTCCCGCCGCAGGCACAGCCGCCCAACATCGTCGCCTTTTCCACCAGCGGGCTGCCGGTCCTTCAGTACTCCGTCTACGCGAATGAGTCGCTCAGCGCCCTTGCGTCGCAGCTGCGCAGCGTCGCCATCCCCAAGCTGGCCAGCCTCGCCGGTGTCTCCACGGTGAACCTGACCGGGGCGCCAACCGAGGAAATCGACGTGACCCTCGATCCGGCAAAGCTAGCCACGCATGGTCTGAGTATCGCCCAGGTCAGCGCCGCGCTTGCCCAGGCGACAACGGTTCAGTCGGTTGGAGCCCTCAAGGACAACGGGACGGTCGTCCCCCTCCAGATCTCGGGCGCCCTGACGAGCGTGGAGCAGATCGGCAACGTCCTCGTCAGCCCGGCCGCGAGCTTCGCGGCCGCATCGGGCCGGCCCGCCGGCGCAGCGACGGCGGTGGCGATCCATGATCTCGGGACCGTGGCGCTCACGGCCCTCCCGCCCGATACCATCACCCGCACCAACGGCAATCCCAGCGTCGGCCTGAGCGTGCTCAAGGCTCCGGACGCCAACACCGTGACCGTCGCGAACGAGATCAAGGTGGCCCTCCCCGACATCCGCAACTCCGTCGGAAACGGCGTCCAGTTCCAGAGCATCCTCGATCAAGCCACGCCGATCACCAACGCGATTGGCAACATCCTCCGCGAAGGGTTGCTCGGGGCAATCTTCGCCATCCTGGTCATCTTCCTGTTCCTGCGCAGCGCCCGCGCTACGCTCGTCGCCGCCGTGTCCATCCCGCTATCGCTGGTCGTCGCCCTCCTGGTCCTCTGGTGGCAGGGCATCACGTTGAACATCCTGACCCTGGGCGGATTGATGGTGGCGATCGGCCGCGTGGTCGACGATGCCATCGTCGTCCTCGAGAACATCAGCCGGCATGTCAGCGAGGGTGAGGGCCCCCTGGCCGCCGCCTACACCGGTGGACGCGAGATCGTGACTGCGGTCACCGCCTCCACGCTGACCACGGTTGCCGTCTTCTTGCCGATTGCCTTCCTGACCGGCATCGCCGGGAGCTTCTTTCGTCCGTTCGCGCTGACGGTCGTCACCGCCCTGCTGGCCTCCCTGCTCGTCGCTGTGACGGTCGTCCCCCTGCTCGCCTCACGGTTCCTCAAGCCAAAGCTTCGTCCCGTCGGCGGGAAAACCCCGCGCAACTGGTTGCAGGCGGGCTACATCCCCGTGATTCGCTGGGCCACGAGCCATCGCGCGATCACCCTGGTCGCGGCCGCGGCCGTCTTTTTCGGATCGCTCGGGTTGGTTCCCTTTCTGCGGATCAACCTGCTCGACCAGTCCTCGAGCCCGAACTTCCCGATCAGCCTGACCATGCCGGACAACACCACGCTCGCCCAGACCGACGCGGAAACCGAGACGGTCGAGAACCTGGTCCGTGGCCTTCCTGGCGTCAGCGCCTTCCAGGCGACGGTTGGTGGCACGTCCGATCCTTTCGCGCCTCCGGGGGCCGTCCCCGCCGATCCCACGACGGCGGAGATCCTCGTCCTGGTCAACACCAACGCCTACAACCAGGCGCTCAGCGCGGTCCAGGTCGCCTTGAAGAGCTACAACGGGCCCGCCCACATCGTGGTGGGTCAGGCGCAAAGCAGCGCCAACGCCAACAGCTCGCAGATGCAGGTGCAGGTCCACGCGCCCAACCAGGACACCCTGCTGCAGTCGACCGATACGGTGATGAGCGCGCTCGCGCAGGTCTCCGGTGTGTCGCAGCTCAAGTCGAACCTGGCCGCCTCCAAACCACAGTTCCAGCTGATGCCCACCGACAAGCTGGGCCAGACGGGCCTCTCTGCGCAGCAGCTGGCCGGCCTGGTCGCCCAACAGATCAATGGGCAGGTCGCCGCCCAGGCCGCGCTGCCCTCGGGCCCAGTCAGCGTGCGCGTCCAGCTGCCGCCCGGCACCGCCGACACGCCGGCCACGTTACTCAACCTACGCATCCCCACGGCCTCCGGAGTCGTGCCACTGTCGACCCTGGCGACCCTTCAGAAGGTCACGGGCCCGCAAACGATCAACCGCAGTAACGGCGAGCGTGCCTCCACCATTACCGGGACGATCACGAGCAACAACACGCGTGCCGTCCAGACCCAGGTCGATAAGGCGATCAAGAGCGTCTCGTTGCCGCCCGGCGCATCAGTAACGACCGGTGGAGTCTTCGCCCAGCTGTCCTCGGTGCTGACCCAGTTCATCCTCGCCATCCTGGCGGCGATCGGTCTCGTCTACCTGATCATGGTGGCGACCTTCCGGTCGCTGGTGAAACCGCTGGTTCTCCTGGTCTCGATCCCATTCGCGGCCAGCGGCGCCATGATCGCCCTCGTGGTCACGGGCACCGCGCTGTCTTTGCCGGCCATGATCGGATTACTGATGTTGACCGGCATCGTCGTCACCAACGCGATCGTGCTCCTCGATTTGGTCGAGCAGTACCGCGAGCGCGGCCTGCCTCTGCAGGAGGCGCTGATCGAAGGTGGCCGCCACCGGCTGCGTCCGATCCTGATGACGGCGGTCGCCACCATGCTGGCCCTTGCGCCACTGGCCTTCAGCGGCAATAGCGGCGGCGGCTTCATCGGCGCTCCGCTGGCCATTGTAGTCATCGGCGGCCTATTCACCAGCACCATCCTGACCCTGATCCTGGTGCCCGTTCTCTACTCGCTGGCCTCGCGCTTTACCGGCGAGCGCACCAGCCGGGAGCTCGACACGATGCTTGACGACGCCCAGGCCCGCCGTCTTGCGGCGAGCGGCAACTGACCGGCGAGTCTCTCCGCTAGCTACCGAGCGCGTGCTCGGACGGGCGGTTCGGCACGGTGCCGGACGAATTGCCAGGTCAGAAATACCGCGACGAAGGGGCTGATGAGCGATCCGATATGGACGATGTCGGCGATCCCAAAGCTGCCACCGCACGGCGGCAGACAGGCGAGGATCGTGAGCCCATTCAGGAACGTGAACACCGCGCCCACCCAGACTCCGGCGACCGCCAGCTGCGCACCAGTCGACCGGCCCAGCGCGCGAAGGCCTGCGCGCCACCAACTCACGACGAGAATCGTGACCACCACCGCAAGCCCAACGCCGACGCCGGCAAAGATGAGAAAGGCGTCGAGCAATGCGTGTGTGACGCCAAAAGCCATCGCGACGAAGTTCGCCACGAGCCAGCAGCCCGGTGGCCTACCGGAGCGTCTCGAACTCCGCATCCGTAAGTTCAATTTCCAACGCGGCCAGGTTTTCCTTGAGATGCTCGAGCGACATGGTGCCAGGGATGGGCAGCATGGCCGGCGACCGCCGCAGGAGCCACGCAAGTGTGCTCTGCCGCGGCGTTGCCCGGTGCCGCTGGGCGATCGCAGCGAGCGCACCGCCGTCGTCGCCGCGCCGCGGAAAGAATGGAACGAACGCAGCGCCGATCGTCGCTTCGCTTTCTCCACCGGTGTACGAGTGTGCGGTGTCGATCATCTGTACCCCGGCGGCGACCGCGGCCTTTACGAACGCGACGTGGTCGCGCGTTCTCGTGAGTCGGTTGGTTCCAAGCCCGATCCGAGCCACGTCGATGTCACCAAGCTTCATGGGAGCTCTTCAGAATAGAAAACGGAGCGGATCTTATTCAGAATTTGGAGGCGAGTGCGGGATTCGAACCCGCGGTGGAGGTTTTGCAGATCGGGCATGGCGTTAAGGCAGGCTTGCCCGTCACGGCCGGCAGGCGACCAGCAGCAATGCTATGCGGTGCGCTCGGGTGGGATCTCCTCGAGCTCTTCTTCCGCATACATCTCGGGCTCGGTGGCTTCAAGGACGGACTTCTCGGTAATAACGCATCGCTTGACCTCCGGGCGTGACGGAACTTCGAACATGGAGTTCAGCAGGATATCCTCGATGATGCTTTTGAGACCCCGAGCCCCGGTCCCCCGCTGCAACGCCTTGCGGGCGATGGCGATCAGCGCTGGCGGCTCGAAGACCAGCTGGACATCGTCCAGAGCAAAGAATTTCTGGTACTGCTTGACGAACGCATTCTTCGGTTCGGTCAGGATGCGGATAATGTCGGCCTCATCCAGGTAGTCCACGGTGA
>CAAGKR010387918.1_pt1 | contig 10038 bp, 6 predicted proteins | sample 2556971 | NCBI WGS metagenome assembly CAAGKR01 (sample SAMEA5207829, study PRJEB30636) | soil metagenome | biome: forest; feature: boreal; material: soil | place: USA | collected 2011-09 | depth 1 m
ACGCCTACACCGACTCCGACGCACACGCCGACACCTACACCTACACCGACGCCCACCCCGACCCCGACTCCGACGCATACGCCGACACCGACCCCGACGCACACGCCGACACCTACACCGACGCCCACCCCGACTCCGACTCCGACGCATACCCCGACACCGAGTCCCACGCATACCCCGACTCCCAGCCCAACCCCGACGCATACACCGAGCCCGACTCCTACTCCGTCACCGACCCCATCTCCAACAGCGAATCAAGCAATTCCGACGCCGACGCCTACGCCTACACATACGCCGAGCCCAACACCGACTCCGACCCACACACCAACACCGACTCCGACCCACACACCAACACCGACTCCGACCCACACACCAACACCGACACCGACTCCGACGCATACGCCCACGCCGAGCCCGACGCCCACACCAAGTCCGACACATACGCCTACCCCGAGCCCTACCCACACACCGACGCCAACGCCCACACCGACGCCAACGCCCACGCCAACACATACGCCGAGTCCGACACCTACGCCCACGCATACACCATCTCCTACCCCGAGTCCGACTCACACACCGACGCCAACGCCCACGCCAACACATACGCCGAGTCCGACACCCACGCCCACGCCCACGCACACACCGACTCCTACCCCGAGCCCCACCCATACACCAACGCCCACCCCAACACATACGCCGAGCCCGACTCCGACTCCTTCGCCGTCACCAACGCCAACCTTTATGAAGCAATATTAGTCCCGCGCTTCGCTACCACGAAACCGTCAGGGGATTCATCCGGCCGGAGAAATGAATAATTCCGGCGAATGTGGCGTCGGCGGAGGACCCGCCGATCCTATTCGTTCCAACGGTTACCTGCGCCGGCAGGGAAGGGTAGGCGGGGGTGGTCGCTGAAATGACTGTCTTTCCATCCAGCGCAACTCGAACTCCTGAGCGGAGGCGTTCGCGATCGGCCACTCCAAGACCCTTGAAAGCCGCTTCTGCTGATATGTCAGGGTAAAGCGGACCCATGCTGATCCAGATCTCATGAGGCGCATGGTAGTCGATGGCTATTGGGTCACTGATGACTGCAATCCCATTCCAGTGATCGAATCCCAGCCTCACGTGATGCTCGTCCTGGTAGACGATATAGATGAAATCGCCCGCACCCGTCACTCCGCTTGTCAGAATCGGCTCATGGCGCCCGGTTTTATTGAGCGGAAAAGTCACGACTAGGATATCCATTCCCCACGCCTGGTCAGGAGGAGCCCACCCGGCGTCCGGCTCAGCCGCGAGCTTCAGCACTGGACCCGTGAATCGTGCCTGAACCGCGGGAAACTGCCCGTCATTCAAGCCCGACTGCATGATTGGAACATTCCCAGAGGGATCCAGGCCAGGAACTCCAAGAACCGGAATCCCGTCCATTGTGCACGATAACGTCATGGGCGGCAGGCCCTGTTTTCCGACCGACGGCCGAATATCGATCTCATGGACGCGCCCTGGTTCAAACTTCACATCGGCTGTCTGCTGCGAAGCCCCATCCTTTCCGTTGAGCGAGAGCTTGGCATTGCCATCGGAACCGTACGCGACGGAGAGGAGACAGGCATTTGGGCCAGCTGAGACATCCAAGAGTGGCTCGGTCGTGCCGCCTCGTCCGACAGGAAACCGGACATCCAGTCGGGCATGCATGCTCGCAGGAAGCATCAGGATTCTGGGAACGGGCAGGCGCTCCACCTTGACGATGCGGCCCAAGAAAGCGGGCGCCGTCAGTGAGCCGAAAGTCGTTCGTCCGGGCAATACCTCCGAGGGTGTTGACTCATAGGTGTCGGCTGTCTTCTCGATCTCGATCACGCCGTTCAGTTCGACCCGAATCTCGCTGCGCAGGCTTTCCACCTCTGTTGGATCCATGTCCTTAAACCTGGGATTGTCTTTCGGAAATAGCGCACCCTCTGAGACGACGATTGTCTGGAGCTTCGAATAATCCACCTCGATCGGTGCGCTCTCAAAAAGCGAACCCCAGACATCGGCGCCCACGCCGATGTGGGTTGCGTCGATATAGTGGATGAAAACGACGACCCCGGCTCCGACCTTTCCCGTTGCCAGAATCGGTTCGTTTACGTCTTTGCGCCCGTAAGGCAGGTAGAAATCCAACAGTACCGGTCCGACGGCATTCGTTACGGCCTCCTCCCTTTCGCGTTTCTTTGATTCGTGGATGGCCACGACGGCAACTACAAAGGCGACCGCGGCAGCCCACCGATGTCGCCAGATCAACGCGGCCGGAATGAGGAATAATTCCCACGGTTGCGCCGGCACGGGAGACCCGGCTATTCGCCACACAAAAAACCCTAGCCAGCACGAAACACTCATCCAAAACGCCAATCGCGCAAGCGCAGGGCCGGGATAGCTCAATTCCACAACACTTTGGCCCGCAGGCAGCGGAATCATCGCCTGCCGATTCCGCGCCATAAGGACATCTGCGGGCTTGCCGTTCACGATTGCAGTGAAACCCGGAAGGTAGCGCCGCGGCGTCTCAACGGTGCAGCCAGCCTGTGGCGCATTCACGGTGAAACGCAACGGGAACAAACTGTCCACTCGCACCGGCAATGTGGACATGTCCACGTCCTGGAGCGTGAAATCCGCAAACACGGTCGGCTTGCCCGTGAGAACTGCCTTGTCCGTGAGCCATACGAGAATTTCGACGTCCTCAGTCTTGTCCGAATCCGTCCAGATCGGGATGCTCCGCCGTTCGCCGTCCATCATGCCAAACCCCTTTGCCTCACCCGCTTCTGGCAGTATATACGTTCGATCCAGGAGAGGACCCTTCAGATATAGGAGCGCTTGAACTGGAGGCACCCTGAATGTAAATGAAAGGAGGTAGACGTGTCCCGGCGCGAGCCTTAGCTTGGGCGAGACAACAATCTTTCCGGGACCCAATCCTCCGGACAGCCGCAGGGAGCCCGTCTGCACCACCGGTGAGGTGGCCAGGCCGCTCGATAGGGGCGACGCGATCTCGTCCACGCCATTGCGCAATATCCGGAATTCGAAACGGGGATCCATGACCCCATGGACATAGGTGGGTGGAACACCCACAAAGGCATAGGACGTTACGGTCAAGTCGAGGTTAGATGGACGGTAGGCCGATCGCGTGGTGTCCAGAGTCAATCGGTTGGCCATGCCGCGCGCTATGAAGGGGCGTGCCTCGTACGCAACCCACGCAAGGGCGAGCAGCATGGCCGCGGGCGCAACCCAGCGGGGCATTTTGAGCGTGCGCCATTGCGCAGGAATGATGATTCCGGACCCAAAGACGGTGAGCGCGACGGCTACGAGATAAAGCCGCTGCATGGGCCATTCGGTCGTCAGCTTGAAAGCTTCGACCGGGACATGCCGCCAAGCCCAAAGGGTGATCAGCGGAACGGGCAGGTCCATTACCACCAGGACCAATGCCGCAAGGGCGCACCCAATTCCTCCCAAGCGAAGAGCACCCTCATGCTTGAGATCCCGGGAACTCCTGAGCGCGAGGAAGAGACTGAACCCAATGAGACCTAGCGCGACGTATCCAATCTGAAGGTCGGACAGATTTCCGGCTCCAGCGCTCACGGGAAGAAGCATCCCAGGAAATGCGCCGCGCAGGCTTTTGAGAATGACTTCAGGGAAATGGCCCCAGACCGCGGGCTCGTTTGAAAAATATCCCAAGTCGCTGCTAAGGGTCGCCGCCGACACGAATACGAAGCTCGAGAGCAGCAGGCCGAGAATCGCCGCGACCAATCCTCGGGCGAGAGCGGCGGCGCTTGGTCGGCCTGCGAACACCACGATTCGAACCAGGATAACGCTTCCCGTCAGCCATAAGGCAACGGGGGGGTGGGCGAGCCATGCTGCGGCAAGCGCTGCCGCGAGCCAGGCATCGTTCGAAAATGACGGAAAGCGGGCCCCCCGGACACAAGCCGCGATCGCAAGGGGCACGAACACGGCCGCATGAACGGTCATGAAGAGATCGTAGGTATGGGCTGCACCCATAAGAGGCGGACCCAGCGCGTAAACGGATGCAAGGAACGCGGCAAGGCACCGGGGACAGCCGGCCGCCCAGCGCAATCCCGCGTAGCACGAGAAAAGGGCGGCGAAGAGGCTCAGGATCAAGGAAGCGTTCTGGAGCTGCCAAGAGCTCAGCTTGTGAAACGTCGCCAAGTCGATGCCCGCACAGAGATAATAGAGGTATGGCGCGTTTCGAAGCGGATGAATTCGCGCGTTGAACGCGTATCGGGTCTGGCCGGCAAGTGGGGGAAGAACACCGCCCTGCATCTGGCCAACCGCGTCGGCCACCGAGAGGCTATAGTTATACGCCTCGCCGGTCCCCACCAGTCCCTCGTTGAAGAACGGCCAAGCAGCGAACAGTCCGACGGCAAGCAAACCCACCCAAATGGCCACCGACAGGCCGCGGGCGCGAAATGAAGGGCGCTCAGTCATCACGGGTGAGGACGATGCCTGCGCGATCGCCAGCCCGTTTGGCAAAACCCTCCACGGATGCAGGGGTCAACAAGGAGCTCACGTTTGCGCGGCTTTTCGAAGCGCACGCGCGGGGTTGCCTGCGACGACCGCCCCTGCGGGCACATCCCGAGTCACCACGCTGCCCGCTCCCACAATTGCCTTCTCGCCGATCGTGACGCCGCAGAGTATGGTGGCGCCCGTCCCGATCGACGCCCCCTTTTTCACGCGCGTCGGCTGAACGGACCAATCGGCGTCCGTCAGCAATCCTCCGTCCTCGGCCGCAGCCCTCGGGTACTTGTCGTTGATGAACGAGACATTGTGGCCGACAAACACCCCGTCCTCGATTTCCACCCCCTCGCACACGAAAGTATGGCTCGATATCTTGCAGTTGCTTCCAATCCGAGCATTGCGCTGGATTTCCACGAAACTGCCCACCTTGGTATTGTCGCCGATCTCACAGCCATACGCATTGACGAAGTTGAATATCTTGGCGTTCTTTCCGACCCGCACGTTGACCAAGCAGCGCCGGGGGCTGTCCTCATTGATTATTTCCATGTAAGCTTGGTCTCTGAACCACCGGTGGTGATCGAGGCCTGCGCAGCCTCCAGGATCTTCACCGTGTCGGCGCCGAATCGGCCGTCGGAACGCGGGGCTATTCCCGTGCGAATGGCGGTTGAGAAATCACCCACCATATTGGCCAGGGCCTCTTCGCCGGCAATCTTGGGCGAGAAGACATCTCCGGAACGGTACTCATAGAGCAAACGGTTGCGCTCCTCGTCGGTGCGTGCGACGACCCCGGTGTCATAGATCTTCACGGGTTCGTTGGGATCGAGGTCGTCATAGACGATCATTTTCTTGTCCCCGCCGATGAGAATGTGCCGGATCTTGACCGGAGAAACCCATGAGCAGTTGATGTGGACAAATAGCCCGGACGGATAGCGAAGGGTGAGGATCCCGATGCTGGCCAGGGCGCCCTTAGGATAGGAGGAACCGATCGCCTGAACGGCGTGAGGGCGCTCCGTCGTGAAAAAATTGACGATGGAAATGTCGTGGACGGCGAGGTCCCAGAGCACATTCACGTCATGCTGAAACAGGCCCAGGTTGATCCGGGTCGAGTCGATGTAGGTGAGGTGGCCGAGGTCGCCGGACTCGATGAGCCCGCGAATACGCTTGATGGCGGGGTGGTACACGAAGGTGTGGTCCACCATGAGGATTCGCTTTGCCTCCCCGGCAGCGGCGAGCAGCTGCTCGCAATCGCCGCTACTTGTAGCGAGGGGCTTTTCGACCAGCACATGCTTGCCGCCTTTGAGCGCGGCGAGCGCCAGAGCGAAATGGGTCGCCACCGGCGTGGCGATTGCAATTGCGGCTATTGCAGGGTCGGCGAGCACGTCCGCGAAATTCGCGGTGACCTCCGCATGGGGATTCTCCCGCTTGGCCCGCTTGAGGCGGGCCGGATCCTCCTCGCAGATGACAACGCGGTCGAAGCTCCCGTTTTGGAGGAAATTTCGGGTGAGCTTGGGACCCCAGTAGCCGTAGCCGATTATTGCGATTCCGTTCATAGTTGTGAGTTCATCCGCCTCAGACATTTACTATGAAACGTGATTTTGACAATGGTTTGCAGAAATCGGCACTGAATTTCACATTTTTTATCCAGGGTCGCGGCCGCTAGTGCCGTGCCTCGTAAACCCATTGGTTGGCCTGGAGCCACCTCAGGGTGCGGATTATTCCCTGTTCTATGGTCAGCTTGGGCTTCCATCCCGTAGATTGGACCTTCGCCGTGTCGAGGAAGATGAAGGGGCTGTCGCCGATCCATCCGCGGTCCCCCCCGGTATATTCGAGCTTGGGCTTCAGTCCCAGCGCCCCGCAAATATGCGCCACGCTGTCCTTGACCTGGACAAATTCACTGGTGCCGAGGTTATAGATCTGGGTCCGGTGGGGTGCGGACTTTGCCGTTTCCAGCTGCGTGACATGCAGGATCGCCTCGACGCAGTCCTGCACATAAAGGTAGCTCTTTCGCTGCTGGCCGTCGCCGAGCACCGTCAAAGCACCCGGATGTTCGACCAGTTGCCGGTAGAAATCGAATATGTGCCCGTGAGTATAGCGTTCGCCAAGGATCGAGACGAAGCGGAAGATGTAGCCCTCGAACCCGAAACCCTCGCAATAGGCGGATATCAGGCCCTCACCGGCCACCTTTGACGCGCCGTAGAGGGACGTCTGAATGGGGAACGCGGCCGTCTCTGGCGTGGGGATCACTGCAGCCTCGCCGTAGGTGGATCCGGTCGATGAAAACGCGATCCGCTTGATCCCCTGAAGCCTCATGGCCTCCAGGACGTTGTAGGTGGCGATTGTGTTTTGCTCCAAGTCCCGCCTCGTGTGCTCGGTCCCGAATCGAACGTCCGCATTGGCGGCGAGGTGGAAGACAAAGTCGCAGCCCTTCATCGCCTGCGTGAGGGAGGGGAGGTCGAGATTGTCGCCGCGCACGAACGTGAATCCCTTGGCCTTCCCGGCGTTCTCGAGAAACCGCTCCTGCCCGGTGGACATGTTGTCCCACCCAACGATCGGAACGCCGTCCGCCAGAATGCGGTCGATCAAGTTGGAACCGATAAAGCCGGCGCAGCCGGTTACGAACGCCTTTTGCATGGATTGAGGGCGTGGACTCAGCCCGTGAGCGGTGCCGGTCGCGGCCGAAGGGAGAGTCCTATGCAGAGATTGTTGAAGACGAAGGGAAGGAAAGGCAGCGGAAACAGCACTTTTTTGTCTATCGTGAAATAGGGACGCAGTTCCGCCAGGATCTCGTGCGGGCGGTTGATGTGCTCCCTCGCGATGAGCCAGGTGTAGCCGCCATCGAAATGCTTGTTGTATACCCGCTCGGCCGAGATCTTTCTTGCGAGGGAGTAGGCGGGGCTGCCCTCGCACGGGATGACAACCAGGAGTTGCCCCTTTTCCTTATCAAGGAGCCTGTAGGCCTCCTTGACGCATGAGGGCAGGTCCGGCAGGTGCTCCATCACATGCACGGCGATGTATCGGTCAAAATATCCGTCGGCGAAGTCCAGCCGCGCCTGACAGTCACCCGTGATCGCCTTGACCTTGGGGAACCGCTTTCGGATCTCGGCCGCCATGTTTTCCCGCAGTTCCACGGCGTAATAATTCGCCTCCTGCTCGGCGTTCAGTGTCTCAAAGTGGAGGTGCTCGCCCAGGCCCGCGCCGATTTCAATCGTTGTCCTAAATCCCGGCTTCGAATGCTTGACCGGAAAGGTGTGGTTGAATTTTTCGACGATCCCATAGCGATTGGGAAGGTGCTGGTGCCACAGCTTCATGAACTCGTCGCTGATCCGTTTCTGCTCGGTCGTCATCGGAGGCAGGACTTTTGGCCACTTCGCGGTTTGCATGGGTAATTATTTGCCCGTGAATCCCTCGGCGCGGTCGACAATGAACCTTGGGCGCGCCCGGACCTCCTCGTAGATCCGGCCTATGTATTCGCCAAGGATGCCCACGCTGATCAGCTGGATGCCGCCAAGAAAGGATATAAGGATGACCAGCGTTGGATTGCCCCAGAGGATCGGCCAGCCCATGAGCTTGTAGAACAGGTAAATCGCCATCAGCAGGAAGGAGAAGGCAGCAATAATGAAACCGAACATCGTGCTGAGCGTGAGGGCATACGTTGAAAAGCAGAATATCCCGTTGAACCCGATCCGCAGAGAGCCGAAGAACCGGTTGTAGTGCGTCTCGCCCGAGAAACGTGCCGGCCGCTCGAACGGAAGCAGGTATTGCTTGAAGCCGACCACGGCCACCATGCCTCTCAGGAAGCCGTGACTCTCTTTAAGCCTCACCACCTCGTTGACCACCCGCCGTGCCATGAGCCGGAAATCGCCCGTGTTGGGCGGAATCCTGACGTCGGCGATCTTGTTGATGACCTTGTAGCCCGTTCCGGCCACCAGCGTCTTGATCCAGGGCTCGCCCGTCCTTTGGGTGCGCTGGGGCAGCACGACATCGTAGCCCTCGCGCCACTTGGCGATCATGTCATTGACGAGCTCGGGAGGGTCCTGCATGTCGACGTCCATCACGATCACCGCGTCGCCGGTTGAGTACTCCATTCCGGCCAGGCTCGCCATGGGCTGCCCGAACCTCCTCGAGAACTTCAGGAGCTTGATGCGTCCATCCTTCGCGCGCTCCTCAAGGATGACGTCCTCGGTCCGGTCGGGCGAGGGATCCATGGAAAATATGATCTCATAATCCTGCGTGATTCCCCCCAGAATGGGAGTGATCCGGCGGATGAACTCTGGGATGTTTTTTTCCTCCCTGAATACGGGAACGACGAGGCTAAGAAGCATTGGAATCGCGGCTAGGCTTGGCGGGAAATCAATTGAAGTCGATGTTCACTATGCGGTAGGAGCGGTAACGGGTGTCGGGCGCGCCCAATTGAAACTCCTGGCTGGCAGAGAGATCCACCTTTGTGGCCGCGGCTGCCGAGAGCGGGACCGTGATCCGCTCCGTCTGCTCCAGTTTCAGCGTCCGTTGTTTTCCCACTTGGTCGTTGACGTCGACATTGAGGGGGAAGTCCCGTTTCGAGGGGAAGCGCACCACCTCGACAATGGCGTTGTGGAACCTGTCCGTCGCCGGGAAACGCAGGGAGAGGCGCCCTTCGACCCATCCATCCGTGTCTGCACCGCTGATGTCAAACAGGTAGCCTGACCGGTGCCAGCCCCGGGCGAAAAGGTCCGTCTGGGTGAGGTTCTCAAACGAGATGTTCTTGATCACAAAGGAGCGCATCCGGCCATCGCCCGGCAGCGCGAAAACCGAGGACGCATCCAGGTGGACGAGCCTTTGGGCGCCCGATGGAAGGGGAACGTAGACGCTCTCGAACGTCTGGCGCGGCACTGAGTCCGCCTTCACGACCTTCCCGTCGACCGAGGCCTTGAGGTCATTCGACGCTATGGGCGCCCAGCCCGGCATCTCCAGGTCGAGCTTCAGGACCTTGAAAACCGCGAAAGACGGCGCCTTGAATTCCGCTGACTTTGCGATCCAGCCGTCGTTGTCGATTCCGGTGACCACAAACTTCTCGCCGGCGGCGTTGGCCATGTTCCGGAAGCTGGAAAAGTCCGGTACGTCATTGATTGAGATCTCGTTCACGTAGGCCGAAACCTCGCGCTTGTCCTTGTCGTTGTCGTAGATCTGCGCGTCGGAAAAATGAAGCGAGATCGACGTGATGTCGGAGGCATCCTTGACGAGGCGCGTGAGCGAAAACTTCCCGGCCTTCAGGTTGACCACCTCGGTCGGCTTGTCGTTGATCGAGATCGTCGCATCGACGCCCTCCTTTTCGAAGCGCGGGATGTCGGGAATGTAGCCCTTGAAATAGAGCACCTGGCCCGTATGGGAGGCGCCCAGCTTGAAAAAGGCGTCGCGGCCCGTCCAGCCGTCCTCGTAGACCCCGGAATACTCGAGGCCCTTGTTGTTGAGCAGGTCCTCGGGGAACCTGCTGATCTTCGTCGGCCGCGGCACCGCTCGGTACTGTTCGTCGGTCAGCACGGAGATATCGCGGGTGAAGCCCACGAGGCGCCG
>CAAGKR010294425.1_pt1 | contig 10036 bp, 9 predicted proteins | sample 2556971 | NCBI WGS metagenome assembly CAAGKR01 (sample SAMEA5207829, study PRJEB30636) | soil metagenome | biome: forest; feature: boreal; material: soil | place: USA | collected 2011-09 | depth 1 m
ACGCGCCGTACCGACTAGAGCGTGCCCGTGGGCGTCGACCGCCAGGCAGAACTTCGCCGACGGGCATGACACAGCGTTGAGGTTTTCCCCGCCGTCAACTTGCACGCCGTGCCAGTTGGCCCGAGCGCCGCGACGGGGATTGCTTGAGCTCACGACGTCTCCGACGTCGTCGACGACCATGCAGAGCGAGGATGAGGCACACGCGACACCTGCGAGGTAGCCGGCCAGACGGCCGAGATACCTGACACTCCATCTAGCGGACGGGCCGGCGGCGGGGTCGGTGGATATAAACACGGCGCCTTCGAGACTTATGGCCACGCACAGCGACGGCATACAGGAGATCCCGTCAAGCAGTTCTCCGTGAACAAGCGGGTTGACGGTCCATCTCGCCGACGAGCCATCGGCCGGGTCGGTGGAGGTGATGACGTTTCCAAGCGTGTCCACCGCGGCACAGAGCGACGGGGCACAGGAAAGCCACACAACGCTCCCCAGACCTTCGAGGTGCTTGACACTCCAGCTGGCCGCCGGGCCAGCGGCTGGATCTCTCGAACTCAGGACGTTGCCCTTGCTGTCGATCGCGACACACATGGCGGGCGATGCGCACGAGATCGCCGTCAGGTACCCGGTCGAGTCGACATGCTTGACCATCCAGCGCGCGTTGGCACCGTCGCGAGGATCGGTGGAGCTGAGCACATTTCCCTGCAGGTCGACGGCGGCGCACAAGGAGGGGGCGCACCACACGCCGGAGAGATCGTTGCCGGCGTCCGCCGTGAGGCGACTCCAGCCTCGCCCGCTGGCTGGCTGAGGGGAGCTGACGATGATACCCCCGGGGGCGAGCACGACGCAGAGCGATGATGAGGAGCACGCGACGTCGGACAGGGAGTTCGTGCCGTCGACTTCGTCAACGGCCCAGTGGGCAAGGGCGCCCGCGCCTGGATCGGTCGACGTCAGGAGCATGCCACTGCCGTCGACCGCAACGCACAGTGCACGGGACACGCATGAGACGGCGACGAGCGTCCGGCCGGCGTCGGGCGACGCCAGGCTCCACCGGGCTGAGATGCCGTCGCGGGGGTCTGTCGAGGTCGCGATGTTCCCGCTGCCGTCGACTACGAGGCACAGGGACGAGGAGGGGCACGCGATATCGGCTGCGTATTCGAACCCGCGGGCTTCAGGGACGAGGTCGGGTACCCATGTTGCGAGCGGGCCATAGCCCGCGTCGGCAGAGCTGAACATCTTGCCTTCAAGGGCCGTGACCACGCACAGCGAAGACGACGCACACGAGACACCCGTCAGTTCCGCGCCCTGGACGCCACCCCGCCTCCAGGTCGACGCGGACCCGTGCGCAGGGTCGGTCGCGGCGAACACCCGACCACCGTCGTCGACCGCAAGGCAGAACGCGATCGTCGGACACGACACGCCCGTCAGGTCGCCGGCCCCGCGCAGGCGGCGTGCGCGCCAGCCTCCCGGCGCGCCGCGAGGGAGGTTAGTCGCGCTGACCACGATTCCGCGCCCGCCCACAGCCACGCAAGACGAGCGCGTGCACGCGACCGCGCTCAGGCGACCCGCGCCCCTCACACGCGTGGTGCTCCATCTGGCCGCCGCGCCGTCCGCCGGATCGGTAGAGACCACCACCCGTCCGGCGCCGTTTACCGCCACGCACAACAATGGCGAGGCGCAGGAGATCCCGTCGAGCGCTCCGACACCGGCCAGATGCTTGAACATCCACCTCGCCTGGACGCCGTCACGAGGATCTGTCGAAGTGAAGAAGTTCCCGCCTCCATCCACCGCCACGCATAGCGCGACCGACGGACACGACACGCCCGAGAACGGGGGGTGCGAACTGAACGGTGGCTGGCGCTCCACGATCGCCGGCGGCGACCACGAAAGCGGCGGGGCGGCAACCGAGGCCGCGGGCGACAGCAGGGCAAACGTAAAGATCCAGGCGAGCGCGAGGGCGAGCCAACGGACCTTCGTGCTCACGGTTCTTCGCCCTCGGGCACGATCGTCGACATGCCAGCGATCAGGCGTTCCGCCCGTATACGCGACCTGACGCTCCCCGGGTGGAGAGCCTCGTGTCCGTCAACTGCTGCCGCCTCCTCGTAGGCTTGATCGCCGTGCAACACGAAGGCCTTAACGTATCCGCGCGGCCAACGTTGCGCCTTCGCCGAGCGCACACGAGACCTTCGTCTCGCGAGGCGTCTCTTTGGCGATCCTCCGCGACAGCTGCCGTGTTAGTTCCAAGGCGATGCTGCGTCGGCCTGGTGACATGAACCGATCGAGCCTCGTCTGCGCGCGGTCGCGCGTCCGGCGCGCTAGAGGCGACCACGTCGCGCCCCTGGTGATGGTGCTTGCTGTTCTCCTGAGCTCTCTCGCGACGGCGTTTAGAGCATCCGCCGTGCGAGCGTCCGGCCACATTGCTCCATCCGCTCAGGCCGACGCCAGCAGTCGGGTTCCGTCCGGCTACCCGATCGTCCTGGCGTCGGGGGCGGAAGGTGGCGTGTGGTATGGAGGTAACAGGTCCGACGGCACCGAACCGGTCGGCCAGGTCGGCTACATCACTCCAACCGGGGTCTTTCGCCAGTTCCCGTTCGGCCCCGAGCTGGCGAACCATTGGCCCGACTACTTCGCCCCCGCGAGAGATGGGGGCGAGTGGTTTCTCGCCGATGCGAAGGGAGTCAACCTGCCGTTGCTCGCCGAGGTCTCACGGCTCGGCACGGTGACGGTCGAGCATCTCCCCCTTGATCCCTCAACTGACGTTCGCGGGCTCACGCTGGGAGCCGACGGGAACCTCTGGACGACCGCGACGCGCATACGCGGTCTGACGCGCGAGAGCGCAATCCTCAGAGTCACGCCCAGGGGTGCCGTGACGGCCTTCGGCCGCGGCCTGCAGATCGGTGCGATTCCCGAGAACATCACGGCCGGGCGCAGTAGGGCGCTGTGGTTCACAGACGCCGTTGGACGGATCGGGCGCATCGACACCACCGGGCGCATCCGGGAGTTTCCAGTCGGACGGCAGATCGTCGCCTCCACGCAGCGCTACGCACCCACCGCACCGATCGTCCCTGCGCGCGACGGCACTTTGTGGTTCATCGTCGGACCACGAATGCTGGGCCAAATGACCACCGCGGGAAGGATCCGTGTCTTTACCCCACGCTCGTCCTACTCTCCACCGCAGGACGCCGGGGAACGCGGCAATCTTGTCGGCTTGGCGGCAGCCCCCCAAGGAGGAGTCTGGTTCACGCGGGAATCGGGGGAAGTCGCCCGCATCGATGCGCAAGGCCATGTCACAACGCTGACCAATCACCTCCTCAAGGCATACGGCATCGCATTCGGCAAAGGGGGCGTGGCATGGATCGGCGAGGGCCCAAGATACCTTCCCGAAGGGGCAGAAGAAGAAACTCCAGCTCGCATCGCGCGCCTCGCTGCAGTCACCGCGCGGCTGCACCAGTATCCGCCACGGCCGAAGTGTCAAGCACCTGCGCTCGTTGGCCTCGATCGAGCATTCGCCGAAAACGCCATCCTCGGCGACATGACCGCCGGCTGTGAAGAACGAGTGCTCATCGGCCGCGTTCGCTTCACACGCACGAACCATCCCGGTTCGTATCTCGTCGTCTCTCAAACCCCCCGCGCCGGCGCCTCCACCGAAGGGTATCTCCGCGTCGCCCTCAAACTCGAGCACGAGTCTCCGATACCACCACCACGCGTCTGCACCACGCCGCCGTTCTTCCAGCGCGTCGTGCGCAGCCCTCACCTCATCGTCTGGACGTCCACCACGGGCGACTACACCGAGTCCACGGAAACCTACTACGGTTGCGTGCCGCCACACGGAACGACGCGGAAGATCATTTCCACCGAACAGCAGACGACTGATAGCTCCTCACTGAACGCCCTGGCCTACGCTGGCCATCTCTTCGGATTCGTTCTCTCAAGCGGAGGCAAGGGTGGCGGCGGCGAGTCGCTCGAGATCTACGACGTCTCGACCGGCCAGCGGTTCCTGTCACTCACGACTGAAGCGTTCGCCCCCTACGGAGAAGGACCCGAACCTATCGAGCTGCAAGGACTCGGGTCACCGGTAGGGAGAGGCGTGCAGACCTTCGTACTCGACGTTCGCGGCGACATCGCCTGGGTCGGAAGAACAGAACACTCCTCCACAGAACCGCAAATGCTTGTTCTGTACCTCCACGACCAAGGCGGTACGCGCAAGCTCGCGGTGGCACACGAAATCCGCAAGCTCGCTTTCCACGGCTCGCTTTTGACTTGGGAAGCGGAAGGCTCGCCACGGTCCGCTCCCGGGTAAGCTGCAAGCAGGCAGACCGGTTAGCGTCGAACTCTTTGAGAATCCGAGGGGTCGCGGTATCGCGATTGACGCGCACGCGGTGAGTCCCGCGCCGCAGAGTGGACACCCCTCCCAATCGCATCGCGGTTCACATGGACTCCTCAGGGAATGCCGATCCTGCACACAGCGCCGCGGCTGATACTCAGCTTCTTATCCACGAAGTCCACGATCGAAGGAGCCATTCCGGTGCATTAGACCCCCGCTAAGCGTGAAAGCCGGGCCGGGGACCCCCGATCCCACACGGATACCGGGCCGTCGCTAGCGGCATCAGGCACGGCGACTACGGGGATCGTGGCGATGCCAATCCCCCAAACGGCGTACGGCTAGGAGATCCTCGGTTCCATACCCTGCGGCGAGCCCCGCCCCATTGCGCCCGCGATGCTGGACTCCGACTCAAACACTCCTCATCCGAACGGCCTGCTCGATGGGCCGTTCTCGGCGATCTTCGATCAGTCGCACGTCCCGATGGCGCTTCTCGACAGCGACCGCCGATACGTCGGTGTCAACGACGCCTTGATCAGCTTTTATGAGTACCCCCGATCCGAGATACTCGGGAGCCTCGCCGACGGCATGGTGGTCGATGACAGTCGCGGGATTGGCGCGCGCTGGGAGCAGCTGGTGCGTACGAATCAGCTCTACGGCGAGCGAGTCGTAGAGCACGCGAACGGCACACAGCTGCAGGTTGCCTACGCGGCGCACGGCATGACCGTGGGCGACCGCTGGCTGGCGCTGGTAGTGACGCTCTCGGCCAGCCTGCAGCCCGATGGCCCCGAGCTGATCGGAAGCGCTCCGATCGAGTCCTCGCGCCGCGCGGAGTCGAAGCTCACAGCTCGCGAGCGCGAGGTCGTGAGGCTCGTCGCGCTCGGCTCCACCACCCGCCAGCTCGCCGCCGACCTCTCCCTCTCACCCGACACCATCCGCAGCCACGTCCGCAACGCGATGGCCAAGACCGGCGCCCACAGACGCACACAGCTCGTCGCTCTCGTGCTCGCCGAAGGGGCTGATCGAGGACGACTAGGTGACGGCCGCTGCGTGACTCGCAGCGAGAGCCCGAGCTGCGCTGTGCCGCAGCTCGCACCCGCCTAATCGCCAGACGTCCGTTTTTCACCTCGGCACGCATGACCCCAGCGATAGAGAGTCGCGAGGTAGGCCTCATCTACGCTGCTCGACGGCACCCATCGTAGAACGGCAGAGTCGCCTCGATCCCGCCGGCCCGGTGAGCCCCGCTCATGGCGACCAACACGGTGTGCTTCGCTTCGCTCCGCCAGAGTCGGCACCAGCTTGGGGGATACTGCTCGAGGAGATGTCGGAGGAGAACGTGGAGATCATCAGGCGAGGGCTCGATGCATTCAACCGGCGCGATGTCGAGGGCTTTTCCGAACTCGCGACCGACGACTTCGTTTGGCTCCCAGCGCTGCCCGGCGCGGTTGAGGGGGGCGCCTATCAAGGGGACTCCGGCATCCGGCGTTACTTTTCGGAGAGCCAGAGCACTTGGGAGCAACTGACCGTCCTATGCGACGAGGTTCGCGATCTCGACGAGTCTGTGCTCGCAATCGGTCGTGCCTTGGGGCGCGGACTCGGCAGTGGCATAGAGGTCGAGACGCCGCTCGCCTTCATCGCCGAGTTTCGCGGTGCCCGGATATCGAAGGTATCGACTTATCTCAGCCACGCCGACGCCCTCCGAGCCGCTGGGCTGACCGAGTAGCCGTACCGTCTTCCCGACCCTGCTTGTCGCGCCCCACAGGCATATCGGCCCCCACCCGTCCGTGCTTGACACGGCACCACCTGATGTCCTGGCGCAGGAAAGCCGTCGAGAGTACGCTGGCGGCATGCGGACGCTGAGGCTAGGGCTGCTCGCCGCCGGCGGAGCCGTGCTGTGCCTCCCGGCAGCCGCCGAAGCGCGTCCGGTGCGCGTACAGCGCCACCCGGCGGTCCGCCGGAACGTGCACATCAGCCTCCGAGCACAGAAGCTGCCCGAAGGTGGCTACTACTACGCGGTGATCGTGCTGAAGCCTTACAGGAAGTACACGCGGAGCTCCCCTCCCCCCTGCTCGACCTCGAGCAACATGTGCAGGACCGACTACGGCTATCCACAGTCGGACGGACTGGTGACGCTCGCCCTGACGCCGGCGAAATCCTCGACGGGACATTGGTGTCGCGGCGGCTCCTACGAAGGCGCTGTCTACGCTGTGCCGCACCCGCCGCCGTGTGCAAGCTCCTACCCCTGCCGCAGCGAACCGTATAAAGAACCCTGCGCCGGAGTGGCACCCGGATGCGTACCGGGCGTCGTTGCGCGTCCACAGCAATACGCCTACCCCGACGGGCTGCCCAGCCCGCTGGCCACAGGAACCACGATCGTAGGGCGGTTCACGGTGAAGCTGCCCGGCCACTGAGGCATTTCGCGGGACTCCGCAGCCTTGACGAGCTCCGGCTCGACCGCCCGTGGCGTTTCCGGTATGGAAACGAATGCGGCGACATACGACTGGCCGGCTTCAATCGAGGGGTGCACCATGAAGCCATGTCCACACATTCAGCAGCACTCCCGCTACGCGCCATCAAACGGCCCCGCCGCATGCTCGGCGCGCTCGACTCGCCTTCAGAAGCCCTCGCGCACATCGGGCCGAACTGGTTCGCGTCGGTGATGGGCACCGGAATCGTCGCGATCGCCGCGACGCTGCGCGGCGCTCGTCGATCGCAGCCCGTTTCGGTTTCGATCGAACAGGACCACACCGACACGACGCTCAAGGGACTGCAGGCGCTTCGTGACTGCTGAAGCCGTCAGGCCCAGCGCATCCGCCGCACCGTGCACGCTGCCTGACTCCATCGCCACGACGAACGTCGCGAGATCAGCCGAGGACAGCGGGTTCGCGTCGGCCGGCGACGCCGGAACATGTTCCCAGAGAACCACGGCCGCTCATCGCACAACCGGCCTCGCTAACCGCTACCGCTCCCATCCTCGCCGCGGCTCGGGCTCCTCAGTATCCGGGTGCCGGCGCAGGCGCCGGCGTCATCGGCGGAGTGCTACTCGTCGGTGACTGGGTGCCGGGTAGCGCAGTGGACTTGGTCTGCGCCGTGACGGCGTGCCACGTGCCACCGAAGCTCTTGATGCCTTCGCCATTGGCTTCACCCTGCATGCTGTCGCCCGAGAATCGGTAGAGCGGCATCCCGCGCAGCGTCACCTGCCACTTGCCGTTGGCGCGGCGTAGCAGCCCGAGGTGACCTTCGACGCCGTGGCCGGCCGCGAGCTTGACGTTCGCCGAATGCACGGTCAGGGGCGGCCACGCCTGCAGGCAGGCGTGCGTCCTGCACAGCAGATGATGGGTCGCCTCGGGATGAAGGGCGTAGAGCGTGCGGCCGTGGGTATCGACGGCGACGGTCTCGTTCAGCGTCGAGTTGCTCGCGGCGCTCACGACGCGGGTTCCGCCGGCTGCCATGGCGACGCTCGCCGCGGTGGCCGCAGCGGCCAAGACGCACAGCGCCAGGCCGATGTACAGGCGTCCGGCTGTCGCGCCGATCCGGCGGCCGGTTTTACTCGAGCTGGTCATGCGGGCTCCCTTCGATCCGTGGTCTCCCACTCCTGGACGCCGGCAGCGCACGAACCTTCCCTGGGGCGGTCCGCGCAGAAGGGCCCTCCGATCACTCAGCCCTCATCGCACGGCTCAGTCGCAGCGACTAGTGAAAGCGCCTTCGTGGCCAATTAAGCTCCAGGCTTGCCGAGTTCCGCCGCCAACGTCTGGCTCGCCCATGGCGCCTCTGGAGGCCCGGAGACCATGCAGCCGTACATCGATGGCCTGCGCAAGCTGGGAATCGAGGCGTCCGCGCTCCGACTCCCGAAGGGACCCGCGGAGCGGGCGATGCAGCCGCTGCGCGATCAAGTCGGCGCGGAGCTGACCAGCTCGGTGATCGGTGGGCATTCCTATGGCGGACGGGTCTCCAGCATGGTCGCCGCCGAGACCCCACCCGCCGGCCTGGTGCTCCTGAGCTATCCGTTGCACGGTCCCGGGCACCCCGAGGAGCTCAGGACCGACCACTGGAGCAAGATCTCGTGTCCGGTCCTCGTGCTCTGTGGAGACCGCGACCAGTTCGCCCGCATCGACCTGCTCCGAACGGCCGTGAAGCTCCTGCCGCTAGCCGAGCTGCACATATACCCCGGCATGGGCCACGGCCTGCTGCGGGTCGCCGACGACGTCGCCGATCGGATCGCAACCTTAGCCCGCAGCGTCTAGCAGGCCGAGTGTCGCGACCAGGGTGGCGTGACTCGCTATGCGACCAGCTGCGGCATGACCTCGGCGGCGATCAGCCCCACGTGGTCGAGGTCATCCAGGTCGATCACCTGCAGATAGGACCGGGAGCAGCCAGCCTGCCCGTATTCCTGGAGGCGCGCGGCCACCTCCTGCGGGGTGCCGGCGGCGCCCGACCGGCGGAGGTCCTCGATGTCGCGGCCAATGCGGCCTGCGCGCCGCTCCAGCTCGGACCGCTCGTGCGCGCAGCACACCGTCACCGCGTGCGAATAGACGAGCTCGTCGGGATTCCGCCCGGCCTCCTCGCATGCCGCTCGCACGCCCTGGATGCGCTCGGCGGCGACCTCCACGGAAGCGAACGGGACGTTGAACTCATTCGCGAACCGTGCGGCCAAGGCGGGCGTGCGGCGGGCGCCCAGACCGCCGACGATGATCGGCGGATACGGCCGCTGCACCGGCTTGGGCAGCGCGGGGCTGTCGATCAGGCTGTAGTAGGAGCCCTCGAACGAGTAGCGCTCCTCAACCGGCGTGCTCCAGACACCCGTGAGGATCGTGAGCTGCTCCTCGAGACGATCGAAGCGCTCCCCGACCGGCGGGAAGGGGATCCCGTAAGCCGCGTGCTCGGTCTCGAACCATCCCGCGCCGAGGCCGAGCTCCACGCGCCCGTCGCTCATCGCGTCGACCTGCGCGACCTGGACCGCCAGCAGCCCCGGAAGCCTGAACGTCCCCGATGTGACCAGCGTGCCGAGACGGATCGTGCGGGTCTCCCGCGCGAGCGCCCCCAACGTCACCCAGGAGTCCGTGGGTCCTGGAAGCCCCGACCCCTGCCTGATCCTCAGCAGGTGATCCGAGCGGAAGAAGGCGCCGAACCCATGTGCCTCTGCGGCCTGGGCCATCGCGAGCTGCTGGTCATAGCTCGCGCCTTCCTGCGGCTCGGCGAAGATCCTCAGCTCCATCACGTGCCTCCTTCTGATCCGGGCTCATGTTTGCTCCTGGAGCATCTAGCAGAACCCACAAGGCCATCCTTCCAGCTGAGACCCCGGTCGCCTACCGCCGCTCACGAGCCCAGCTGGTCGCGATCGTCCTCGACCGCCGTCGACTCCACGTCGGCCGGCCACACGCCACGGTCGCGGGAGGTGAAGCGCGCCGCCGTCCCGGCCAGGCTCATCACCCGGCGGGCGAAGTGGCGCGAGATCCAGCGACGCACCAGCGCTCGCGTGGGCGGCAGCAGAAGCAGGGCGCCGAAAGCGTCCGTGACGAACCCGGGGGCCACGAGCAGGATGCATCCGAGAAAACCGAGCGCCCCGTCGAGCGCGGCGGCACCCGGCGCCCCGCGCCCCGACACCGCAAGGGAGACCCGGCGCAGGGCAGAGCGCCCCTGGATGCGCAGAAGGGGCACGCCGAGCAGCGAGGTGCCGATCAGGAGCACGGTTGCCAGCAGCCAGCCGATCGCCAGGCC
>CAAGKR010006760.1_pt1 | contig 10034 bp, 9 predicted proteins | sample 2556971 | NCBI WGS metagenome assembly CAAGKR01 (sample SAMEA5207829, study PRJEB30636) | soil metagenome | biome: forest; feature: boreal; material: soil | place: USA | collected 2011-09 | depth 1 m
ATCAGGATGTAGCCGATGAAGAAGTAGGGGATCGCAGAGCCGCGGAAGATGAAGCGCATGTTCAGCGCGATACCGATCGCCGGCAGGATGCCGCCCGCGATGACGAGTCCGTTGACCGTCCAGATCGGTAGAGCATTCAGGGCGTCCTGGACGGCCGATGGGCCGTTGAGCGCCAGCAGGAATACCGGAATGAAGCTGATGACGAAGAGCAGGAGCTGGCCCGGCAGCCAGTTCATGAGGGCGACGCCGGCGATGTCGGCCTTCTCGGCCCGGGCGTCGGCCCAGTGGGCGAAGGCCGAGTCTATGGCCATTCGACCGTAGAAGATGATCGTGCCAAGGAGCCCGAGACCAAAGGCGATCGCGACTGCCTTTGTGGGGTCGAGACCGCTGGCGAGGGCTACCGTCGTGCCGACCCAGCCGGCGAGCGATGCGTCGGCCGGCAGGTTGCCGCCGGCCGATATGAAGCCCAGGTACGGCACGTTGATGGCGGCGCCGATGAGCGTGCCCTGAGCCGGATCGCCCAGGATCAGACCCACCAGGAAGCCCGCCACGAGTGGCCGATACAGGGTGAAGAAGGCCAGCCCGAAAAGCCACGGGCTGTTGGCCAGGTAGTAGCCGATCGCGATGAGGGCAGCCTGCCAGATGCTCACGGTGATCGTGTGCGTGTCCACCGGCGCTCCGGTGGCGACGCTCGCACCGAGAACGGTCGCCGGCAGGGCCGCGGCAAGCAGCATTGCCAGCGCCAGAGCGGCGGCGATCGTCGCGGACTTCCTGTACATGTGGCTCCTCTCGGGGCCGCCCGGACGGCGGCTCACTGGATCGAATCCAGGGACCGGAATGGGATGGGCCGATCGTCGGCGACGATCTGGATCTCGACCCGAGTTCCCATCTCTTCAAGCTCTCGTAACGACGCCAGGTCGTCGGGGCCGACCGAAATCGTCTTGTGGAGGCGGCGCCTGCCGGGGCCGGCGCCCATGCCGCCGAGATCGACGACCTCGATCGGTACTCCGGCCTGCCGCAAACTCACGATCGTCCGAGGCGATCTCGCCAGGACGATAACGGGCTCGGGCGTCGAAGCCAGTTCGAGACAGCGCGCGGCGCCATCCGCCAGCCCGAGTACTTCGACGGGCACTCCTTGTGGAGCCGCGAGCGTCAGCACCTCGCGCAGAAAGTCGTCGCGGGCCGTGGCGTCGTCGACGATCACGATCCGTCTTGCGCCGAGCGCGCGTAGCCAGCCGGCCACGACCTGGCCGTGGATGAGGCGGTCGTCGATACGGACGAGGCGGAAGCTCATTGAACGTGGGGAGGCGCTAGGAGGCGCGGCGAGCGCGGTGGCGGCCGGTTTCGGTGATCCCCGCCCGCCCCAGCTCCAGCAGCCGCTCCGTGAACGCTTCCTCGAGTGGATCGGTAGTCAGAACGGCTTCCACGACCATCGCCAGGTTCGTGCCTGCAACCGCTACGACCCGCGGCGATCGTCGCGCTATCGCCGACGCTATGTTGTACGGAGTGCCTCCGAGCAAATCGCACAGGACAAGGACGCGGCGTCCGTCGTGGCCGATCGCGGCGCGCATCTTCTCGGCGTACGTGTCAGGGGTCTCGTGCGGGTCCAGACCTACCGCCACCATGTCGGAGGTCGTGCCGCAGATCAGCTCCGCGGTGGCGAGCATCGCAGCCGGAAACGAGCCGTGGCCGGCGAGAACGATCCGGAACGCGCGCACTCGACTCCTCCGATGCCGCCGGCAAAGACCGGCCTCGATTTCCTGCATACCCTGGTCGGTGGTGGTAACCTGACCCCGGCATTCATGTCTGCAAAGATTTTCACGAAAGGGCTTGCAGTGGCCCCTCAGGCGGTATGTTCGCGGGTCGGGGCCAAGCTTGTCAAGGAGGGCTGGATTTAGTGGCAAATGACGGTCGCGGCGATGGGGGAGAGGGGGCGGATCTCGTGGGCGACCAGGCACGCCCGGAGTCGAGCGGCGCCGGGGCCTCGTCAAGCCCGCGCGAGATGCTTCGACTGGTGGCGGAGCTCTACTATGTCCGCGCCATGGGCCAACCGGAGATCGCGGCGCTGACCGGCTTCTCCATCTCGAAGGTGTCGCGGCTGCTCTCGGCGGCCCCAGCCGCCGGCGTAGTGCGGGTCTCCGTCCAGCGTGCGCCCGCCGAGCCAACGCCGCTGGCGCGAGCGCTTTCTGCGGCCCTGGACGTCGAAGTGTGGGTCACCCCGGGCCACGAAACCACGCCCGCGTTCGCCGCGCGGCTGTGCGGCGTGGCGGCCGCAGCCCGGCTGGCAGAAGAGCTGCCGGCGGACGGCGCCATCGGACTGACGGGCGGCTTCACCGTGGAGGCGCTCGTGGGCGCGCTGCCGGAGTCCATGCGATCGCGGACGGTCGTGGTGCCACTCGTCGGAGGCTGGGATTCGAGCAATCCCCATCTGAACAGCAACGAGATAGCCCGCCACATGGCGGAACGCATCGGAGCGAGCGTACGGCTGCTCCATGCGCCGGGCCTGCTGGACAACGAAGCCACGACCCGGGCTCTGCTCGCCGACAGCGCCGTCACCGCCACTACCCGCTACTGGGGGGAGTTGCGTCTGGCCCTCGTCGGCATGAGTGGCGCTCCGCGCTTCGCTCCCGGGTACGGCACCGTCATGGATCGCCTTGATGAGGAGGGCCGCGACCGGCTCGCTGCAAAAGGGGCCGTCGGCGACGTGGCCGGCCACCTGGTGAGGCTCGACGGTTCGTTCGTCCAGGACGAGTGGGAGCGTCGCACCATCTCGATCCCCATCGAAATGCTGCGCGCCGTGCCTCGAGTGATCGGCATCGCGGCCGGCGTCAACAAGGTGGAGACGATCGTCGCAGGAGCGCGAACGGGACTGCTCCACCTGCTCATCACAGACGAGCCAACGGCGGCCGCTGCGTTGGATCTGATCGGATCTGGACGCCGCTAGGCTTCGGCAAGCCCGTCGCCGCGCGCCGGGCGCGCTCCCTTCCGCTCCTGCAACGCTATAGTCGGCTCGACGTCACGCCACGCGAAGGCGGAGGGCGGACGAGCGAGGGCTAAGGAATGTTGGTACAGCGTCGGGGGGATCTGGCGCACGACGGAGCCGTTCGCCCGAGCGGGATCGCCTTCGGGGTAGCGGGCGCGGTTCTGGCCTTTGCGGGCGTCGCCTCCGTAGTAACGGGCCTGCCGAGCGCTGCTCACGGCGTTGCGCCGCTGGCTGGGATCGGCGACCTTGGCACTCGCTTCGGTGAGTTCTCACTACTCTTGTCCGCGGGCATGGCGGCTATAGTCGCGGGTTCGATCTTGGCGCTCCTGAGGGCGCGACGACTCCAGCCGGTCCAGGCGGGGATCGAACTGATGGTGTTGGGTGCCGTCGTCGAGGTCTGCGTCCTGGCGGCCAGCTCGCGGGTCGGCTACGCGGTCGACGGCAGCGTCTTGCCGGCAGCCGTCGCCTGTCTCACCGGGGGCGCCGCGATAATCGCGGCGGGTGTCGTCTTCATCGTGGCGTCGATCGTCTCCGCCCGACCAATACGATGACTTCGCCGACGGGTCTTCCCAGTCGCCCCGTACGGCGCCGCTTGGGGGCCCTTCTGGCGATCGAAGTCATAGCCCTGTGCCTGGTTGTCGCTTCGGCCCCGGCAGCCTGGATCTGGCTGGACGGCTCGCGGCCCAGCGACGTGGTTGCCGGCGCGTCGATCGGACCGGGCGCTTCCAACGGCGGAGCAGCGACACCCTCCGGCTCACGCGGGCCAGTACAATCCGGCGCCGTCCCGTCTCCCGCCGTAAGCGCCTCCGCCGCCGCGTCTGCGTCGCCATCGCCCGCGACAACTCCCGCGCTCCCCGCGGGCAACGGAACCTGGAGTGCGGCGCAGAACCTTCCGTATACGATCTGGGGTGCAGGCAGCGCCGTTCTGGACGACGGCCGCATGCTCGTCGTCGGCGGGACCCCGACCACGAGCAGCGTGACGGCAAAGGCGAGTGCCGAGATCTACGATCCCGGGACGGGTCAGTGGTCGGCGACGACCGACATGCTCCATGCGCGAGCCTATCCGATGGTCGTGAAGTTGAAGGATGGCTCGGTTCTGGTCGCGGGTGGGGCTTTCGATGGCGCACCGCTTGACGCCGCGGAGCGCTACACACCCGACTACGGTGCCTGGGCACAGGCAGGCACCATGCATTCGCCCCGGACCCAGGGCACGGCGACGCTGCTCGACGACGGGCGAGTCCTGGTCGCCGGCGGTGGGGACGCTGCGGCGCCCACCTTCGCAGCTACTGCCAGCGCGGAGATCTACGACCCGGCCACCAACGCGTGGACCGTTGCGGCCCCGATGTCGATGCCGCGGGCTCTCCATACCGCCACTCTCCTGAACGACGGCGAGGTTCTCGTGGCAGGTGGGGCGACCGCATACACGGGCTCGTTGGGAACGGTCACGGCAAGCGCCGAGATCTACGACCCGCGGGCCAACGCCTGGCACGCCGCGGCCTCGATGTCGGCGGCTCGCTACATCGGCTCCGCAACCGCGCTCGGAAATGGGCAGGTGCTGGTTGTCGGCGGCTGGTCCTTCACGACGGATTTCGATCCGAGCCTCGCCACGGCGGAGATCTACGACCCGGCGGCGAACAGATGGACGGCGACAGGATCGATGTCGACCGGGCGGGCCCGGTTCGGTCTGGTTTCCCTCCCCGATGGCAGACTGCTCGCGGCAGGCGGCGTGGGGCCCACGTATCGAATGCTCGCGACGGTCGATCTCTGGGATCCCGCAGTTGGCCGCTGGCAGCCGACCGGCTCGCTGACGGCGGCCGTCATGTGGCCGGCGATCGCGATTCTGCGGGACGGGCGCGCCCTCATCGTGGGCGGGGCGCTCGACACACGAGCCACCCGAACGACCAACGTTTGCGCTTTCTACGCTCCCGCGCCACTCTAGAGGGGATCCGGTGTCGATTGCCAGGACTCGCATTGGGGTCATCGGCTGCGGCGACGTCGCGCATCGCCGATATTTGCCGGCTCTCGCCAGCCTGGCCGATCGGGTCGAGCTCGTAGGGTGCTGCGACCCGCGTCCCGAAGCCGCCGAGCGAGCCGCCGGATCCGTCCGCGATTGGTCGCTCGACGTACGCGCCTTCACCGCGGTTCACGACCTGACCAAGGCTCTACCGGAAGCGGTGTTCAACCTGACTCCGGTGCCGTTCCATGCCGAAGTTACTTCCCAGTGTCTCGAGGCGGGCATCCACGTCTTCTCCGAGAAGCCGATCGCATCGTCGGTGGCGGAGGCAAGCCTGCTGATCGAAGCGGCGCGGTCCCGAAGCCTGCTTCTGCTCTGCGCACCCGGCTCGGCCGCGACGCGCCGCGTCCGCTGGCTCGCCGACGTAGCCGCGTCCGGGGCTCTCGGGCGTCCGACCCTGGCCGTCGGCCAGCTCGCCGGCTTCGGCCCCGCGGGCTGGAACCTGTACACAGGCGACCCGACCATCTTCTATGGCCCGAAGGTCGGCCCGGTCTTCGACCTCGGCATCTACCGGCTTCACGAGATGACCGCGGTCCTCGGTCCGGTGCGCCGTGTCCAGGCGGTGGGCACGATCGCCGTTCCACGGCGGACGGTGGTCGCCGGGCCACTGGCCGGTCGCACCATCGACGTCACGGCCCCCGACCACGTTCTGATGAACCTGGAGTTCGCCTCCGGAGCGCTCGGGCAGGTGCTCTCCAGCTTCGCCGTGGCGGCGACCGAGGCGCCGTACCTGGAGATCCATCTCAGCGGCGGGTCGATCAGCCTGACCGGCGATCCCTTCGACGCGCCGCCCGCACCGCACGTCCACTTCCTCGATGCCGGGTCGGCCGGTGGCGATCTCGGGTCGCGCGTGCCGCCGCCGGAGCCGGATCCGCGTTCGATCATCGAGACCGGCGCGGCTCACTTCATTGCTTGCGTCCGCGGCGACGAGAAGCCCATTCTGACTGCCGAGCATGCGCGCCACGTACTGGACGTCATTCTGCGGGCCTACGAGTCGATCGGCGACGGCCACTCGCGCGAGATCGAGACCACGTTCTAGGCTTCCGGGACGTCGACGGTACCGTGGCCCCCCGCGCATTCCCCGTGCGAGATGCGATCACGTCGGCCTACAGTGGACGCATCGAAGGAGGCAGCGATGACTCAAGACGCGGGCCCCTCTCAGCCAGGCTCCCCGGGGTACCCATCGCCGGACCGGACCCCCTCGAACCAACCGCCGGGCTACCAGACTCCCGGATACTCGGCCCCGACGGGCCCCGTGCCCGGCTCTCCCGCACCGTATGGCTCGAACCCGTATAGCGCGGGCCCAGTGTGGCCGGGCATCCCCGGCTCCTGGGGCCAGCCGGCCCCATCGGGCCGCTCGACCAACTCGGTAAACGCCATCTCCCTCGTCCAGCTCGTTGCCGGCGTTGCCATCCTTGTCTCGCTGCTGCTCCCCTGGCTCGACGTCGCATTCAGCTACTTCGACACGGGCGGGGCGTCCACCTTCGTTTCGCTGGCCACCGATTCCAAGGGGCTCGGGCAGTTGTGGCTCGACCTCATCCTGTTGGGGGTCGCCTTCGCCGTCATCGCTTCCGTGATGAGCCTGTCAATGCGGGACGTGACACGCGCCACATCGGCTGTCGCTCTGATCGGGTTTGGGCTGGTGGTCGTTGGCGCGGGATATTACCTGGCCGAGGGCAACGCTTGGGATTACTCGATCCTGTCGCCGGGTCCTGGGGTCTACCTCTGCCTCCTGGCGGCAGTCATCGGCGGTCTGGCTGCCGTCGCTCATCTGGCCAACCCCAGGTTGGGGGCTTCTTCCGCGGTCTCAACCGGGTATTGGGGCGGCGGTTCGTACGGTTCGGTGCCGCCGAACTGGTCCGAGTGGCCGGGTGTCACGTATCCCGGGCCGGTATATCCGGGTGCGCCTGCTCGCACCTGGCCGCCGCAGCCACTCGCTCCAACGTATCCAGCGCCGACGTCCTCAATGCCGCCTTACGTTCCGCCCGCGCCGGTGGCTTCGCCTGGCTGGGCCGCCCAACTCGTCGTACTCGAGGCGGGGCAATCGCGGATGATGTCCGTTCGGCCGGGCGAGAAGCTCCTGGTGGGGCGTGATGCCGATGCGCAGGTCCGTATCGCCGACTCCGCTGTCCAGCCCAGACATGCCACGATCGAACGGCGCAGCAACGTCTGGGTCGTGCGAGATCTCCAGACCGCGAGCCCCACGCGCCTCATCGACGCCACCGGTTCGATCAACCTGCTCCTTGGCGAGACGACCGTGGAGGCGGGCCAGCTCCTGATTGGGAGCGTCCTCCTGACGCTGTACCGGGGTCAGCCCTGATCGCGGCCAGCAGGCCAAATCGAGACGAAGAAACGCCAGGTCCAATCTTCGGTACGATCTCCTCGACATCGGGCCGGTAGCTCAACGGTAGAGCAGGGGCCTTTTAAGCCCTTGGTTGTGGGTTCGAGCCCCACCCGGCTCACCAATCTGATGCTCTACTGGCTCAGGTCCGCCAGCGCCGCGAGGAGCTGGGTATCGCCTGAGGCTTGGACCTGAGCGGCCGTGACCTTGCTCATGTCCACCGGATCGATGGGCTGTGCGGTCGCCGGAAGATCGACGGACTGATCCGGCTTTATCCCTACGCCGAAGATCTTCTGCCCCGAGGGCGTGAGCCAGTCGGCCGTGCCGAGGAACAGGGCCGATCCGTCGGACAGCGTGTACTCCGATAGGACGGTGCCCGTCCCGAACGTCGTGACCCCGACGATCTTCGCCCGGTGGTTGTCCTGCAGTGCTCCGGCGACGATCTCGGCCGCGCTGGCGGTGTTGTGGTCCACCAGTACGACCATCGGGAGATCCGTGTGCTTCTCGTTCTGAGCGACGTTCTGATCGCTTTTCTTGCCGCTCGCGTCCTGCTGGATGTAGACGATCCCGCTACGGAGGAAATGGCTTGCCACGCCGATCGCTTCGCTGGCGAGGCCACCCGGATTGCCGCGCATGTCGAGGACGATCGCCGTCGCGCTCTGGGCCTCCGCCTGGCTGATAGCGGTCTGCAACTGGTCGCTGGCGCCCGAGGAAAACTGGAGAAGCGCGATGTCGGCCACGTGCGTGCCGGGGATCATGCCGAATTCCACGGAAGGCACGTTGAAGGCCTCACGGACGATGCTGATGGCCACGGGGGCGCTCGATCCGGCGTGGACCACCGTGAGGGTCACCTTCGTACCCGCGGGTCCCCGGATGGCCGTGCTCAAATCGGTGAGGCTCAGCCCCGCTGTCGTCTTGCCGTCGACGGCGGTTATCTGGTCTCCGGCCTTCACGCCGGCCTTTTCTGCGGGAGAGCCCGAGACCACCCGATCGACTGCCGGCGTGGTACCGGTCAGGTCGAGAACGACCCCGATCCCGACGAACTGGCCCTGGAGGTCGGTCTGCTCCTGCTTCAACTGCTCCGGGGTGAGGAACCGAGAGTGGCCCGTGTCGCCCAGGCTGTTGAGGAGGCCCGCAATCGAGCCGTAGAGCAGCTGCTGATCGGTCACGGACGAGCGGCCGATATAGTCGGACCGAATGAGTTGCAGAGCCTGCTCGTAGACGCCGAAATCGGCAAGAGGATCCTGCGCACTCGTTTGGCCAAACGCGAGTCTGTCGGTGACCATCCCGCCGGAGAATGCGATCAGAGCGACCGCTACCAGGACGAGGATCTGGGGCAGTCTGCTAGTCCTCGGGCGGCTGTATGTCGGGACTTGCGGCGGCCAACCGGACGGCTGGGGCAGCCAGTCGGACGGGGCCTGCGGCGGCCAACCGGAAGCCTGGGGCGCGTGCCAGTCGGATGTCGGGATCTGCGGCGGCCACCCTTGCCACACGGGCGCGTCTGTCGAGCCTGCGGGATCCGCCGCGCTCTGCGGGGTCGTTGGAGCGCTCGGATTCTGTTCGTAGTCTGTGTTGGCGTCGGCAGGCGCCGCGGCGGTGCTGTCGTCAGGCTGGATTGCGCCCGACTTGTCGGATATCTGCTCGTCGTCGCCGATGCTCATAAACGGCCTCCAGGTGGCTTGATAGCGACATCATGGCGTACCTGGGTCGCATCGTGGTCGCACCGCTTGGGAGGCACGTCGCGCGAGCCGAAGGAATCCTTGGACGTGGAGTCGTGAGGCGTACGATGGGTGAGTGGAGGTGGTCGCACGGCGATGAACGGCATCGAGATGAAACCGCGAGAGTCGACCGCGGCGGCACGCGGCAACTGGCGCGGCCACGCGGACGCCGTTCGACCCACCGTCCTCGTCCTGGGCGGCTTTCTGACCGCTCCGCCGATGTACCGGCCGTTCGCGAAGCGCCTGCTCGAACGCGGTGCAGCTGGAGTCGTGGTTTCTCGGGTTTGGACTCCCGACTGGCTCATCGCTGCGCAGCGCGGCTCCGCGGCCATCGCGACGAGATCGGGGCGAGCTCTGCTCGAAGCTTCCAGGCATTCGGCCGAGGCCTCGGACGGCGCGCCGATCCTGGTGGTGGGCCACTCCGCGGGGGGTTTGATCGCCCGGCTGCTCACCGCCCGCGAGCCGTTTCCCGGACGGCGCTTCGGGGCCGCGTCGCGGATCGGGGCGATCGTCACCCTTGGAACGCCGCATGCGCTGTCGGCGGGGCAGGGTGTTGGCCGCCGACTCAACGAGATCGTCTCGGCCGTGGCCGAGGCCACCGTGCCGGGCGCCTTCTACGCCCCCGAGGTCGGGTACGTGTCGGTGGCGTCGCGCGCCATCCGGGGGGATCTTGCCGGCAGGGGCCGCGAACGCGTCGCGTATCTCCTTTACCGCTCCGTGATGGGTCGTGCCGCGATGCGCGAAACTGATGGCGACGGCCTCGTGCCCGTCGAGGCGGCGATGCTCGCCGGAGCTCGACACATCGTGCTTGACGGCACGATCCACGGCCAAGGCGGCGGGCCGTGGTACGGCGCCGATCTGGCGATGGACGTGTGGTGGCCCGCCGCGCTGGCTGCGTGGCACGAGGCGCTCGTCTGCCGCGCGACCGGGAGGCCGTGAGCGGCGCCACGGCCGCGCTCCCACTCGAACGAATCTGCC
>CAAGKR010171255.1_pt1 | contig 10034 bp, 6 predicted proteins | sample 2556971 | NCBI WGS metagenome assembly CAAGKR01 (sample SAMEA5207829, study PRJEB30636) | soil metagenome | biome: forest; feature: boreal; material: soil | place: USA | collected 2011-09 | depth 1 m
GTCTGGCTGTGTACGAGCGTTCTTCATGCTCGCGGTGATACGGCGACAACCTTTCCAACAGCTTGAGCGCCGGGCTGTACCCGTTGGGTTCGAGGACCAGGATTTCGCGGGCGACGCGGAGCGCTTCGGCAATGGTCGCGGCGGGGTCGCCGTCGTGATGCAGGATCCCCTGGAGGATGGCTATGTCGAACTCATCTGTCGCGTACGGGAGGTGATGACCGTCAGCTGCCACGAAGAGAATCGGTCGATCGCCTCTTTTGGCCTTCCCGGAAGCAACAGCTTTGAGTGCGGGATCCAGTGCCGACATACGACTCGGGTGGCCCTGATCCCAGTAGCGCAGAGTGAACGTGCCGTCTCCACATCCGATATCAAGCACCGAGCGTCCACGGAGGTCAGTCAGTCCCAGCATCAGCTCGAGCCACCGCTGAGTGGCAAGCCTGCTGCTGAGCTTGTTGTCAAGGGCGTACGTGTATCCGCCTTGCCTTTCGACATCGAGGTTGAAGATGTCCGCAGACCGGTTCGGCGTCGGTGCGCTCACCTCTTCCTGCCAATCGCGTAGAGGTTGCCGAGTCTGAGGCGAACAGGAATTCGGCCTATCCTGGCGCGCGTCCCCACGGCCATAAGGCCTCTCTTGAGTCCCGCTGGAGCTGGTACCAGATGCATCAGGTGCTGCAGGCTGATCGTATTGGTGGCCGCGCCGACGTCAACAACGTCGAAGCCACACTTTTGCATTAGGAGAGTCATCGTCGCAGGGCTGTAGAGGTAACAGTGCTCGATATCCACGATGGGGCTTCGATCGCCAAGCACTCTCGCGGAGAGCGAGCGGACGTTGTGGTTCAAGCAAAGCAGAACGCCATCGGGCTTCAACACCGTGCGGATTTGCTCGAGGAGGGCGCGCGGATCCGCCACGTGATCGAATACCTGGAAGAGGCAGACGGTGTCGAATGCTCCGGCTGAGAACAATCCCGGTCGCATGATGTCGTTGACAATCCAATCGCGCACCTCCGGCGTGGACGCCGCCACCGCGTTGCGACTCGGTTCTACACCTCGGACTGTTTTGTAGCCGAGACTGAGCGCGGCTTCCAGCATGAAGCCGCTGCCGCATCCAATCTCCAGAAAGGTGCGTCCCTCGGTATGGCGTTTGGCTTTTGCAAGATATCGTCCGTAGGTTTCGCGTAAGTGAGGCACCTCCTCCGCGTAGTCGAATGTGCTTCGCTCGTACAGCTCCGAAAGGGCACCCTCACCTGCAGCCGGATCTGAGCGCACCAGCCCGCAGGTTCGGCAGCGGACCATTCGATAGTGGACCCTGTCAGGCAAGCGCCGCGCGGAGAAGACGCGGCTGTTGAAGGACGACACGTCAAACGTCGGCGAGTACAGTTCGTCGGCTTGGCCAACAGTTCCACAAATCGGACATTGAGTTGGCTCGAGCCTGACCTTCACGCCCGCATGCTCAGTCATCACGGCGAGGCTCTGGTTTGTTCAGGATAGCCTCGACAATGTAGGACGGCCGGCGCTTGACCTCGTCGTAGATGTGCGCCAGGTAGGAGCCGATGATGCTGAGGCTGAGGAGCTGAACGCCGCCGAGAAAAAGGATGAGGATGATGAGTGTTGTGAACCCGCTTGGCACGCTCGACGGTGCGACCAGGCGCAACACGATCTGTGCGGCAATCGCAACGAAAGCCGCGGCGACTGTCCCCAGCCCAATCCACGTGATCAAGTCGAGGGGCAGGTATGAGAAGGAGAGGATGGCCTGCCGTGCCCACTGAATGTTGCGAAGGAACGAGTTGGTGGTGCGGCCAAACATCCTTTCAGGGCGCACGTATGGCACGCCGACCTGCTTGAAACCGACCCAGGCACGCAAGCCGCGAAGGAATCGATTGTTCTCGGGAAGCATGTTGAGCGCCACGACGACCTTTCGGTCCAGGAGTGAAAAGTCGCCTGCATCCACCGGCACTCGCACATACGACGTTGCCCTGAACAAGCGGTAGAACGCCTTGTAGAGCACACGCATGTAGGGCGGGGCGTCTCGGCTGACGCGCTGGCCATAGGCGACGTCATAGCCTTCGAGCCACCGCTCGTAGAACTTGTCGATCAGCTCGGGCGGATCCTGGAGGTCGCCGTCCATCAAGACAACCGCATCACCCGTGCTGACGCGCATCCCGCTCGTGAAGGCACTCTGGGAACCGAAGTTGCGGCTATGGGTGATCACCACCACACGTTTATCGCGGCCGGCCAGCTCACTGAGCACCTGTCCGGCATCATCCGGGCTTGCGTCATTGACGAAGACAATCTCACCATCAACGTCAAGACGGTCAAACGTTGAGCATAGGCGCTCATACATTTGTGGCACCGCTGGACCGTCCCTGTAGCAGGCGATGACAGCGCTCAGCTTTTTTCGACCCATTTTGGGTCCCTTCACAACGCTCGCAATCATATGGTTGACGCCCGGATACTATTGACCGATCAGTTCACGTTGGCTTCCTCTGGAGTCCTGCCGCGGACATTCGTTGGTGATCTAGGCCCTTGAACGCTGCCTCGCTGGAGCTGCCCGCCGACCACCCGTCGGTCACACCGAGGAAGGTGGCGCTAAGCGACGGGCTCCGTTTCAGCAAGTCCCTTACCGGCTACCTGGTTGCGTATCTGGCGGTGGATCGCTGGCTCGCGGGCATCCTCGTCCTCTACGTCGTGTTGATGCTTCCTCTGATTCCGCGTTGGACGGACAACGCGGCCTACCTCGCCTCTTTTACGAACGACGAACCGTTCATCACCCAGCAGCTCGATGGGATGACGGTGAAGCCGTACGGCAATCCTTCGAACTATCTCGAGGTGAAGAATGCCGCCGAGATCCCAGCCTACTGGCTCCGGTATCGGTACTACAACCTCATCTATTACGGTGGCACGTACCTGGATTTGGGCTACGTCGTGTTTCAGCCGCTCAAGGCGGCGGGCCTTCCCACATTTCCGACCGCGCCAATCATCCTGAGGGCCATCACATTCGTCGCCGGTCTCCTCAGCCTGATGCTCATGTACAACTTCGCCCGGCGTCATCTCGGCATTGGCGCTGCGCTGATCGCGATAGCCATGGTCATGACGGATGTTCAGTTCGTCTTCGTCGCGACATTGATTCACCCCGACATGCTGCAGCTCCTAATGACCCTTCTCGCATTGATCCTCTCTGTTCGTCTGGCCACGCTCGGTGACTTCAAGAGCACCATTGCAATCGGCGTCGTGCTGGGCCTCATCCAGGGCACCAAGTCTGGGGCGCCGTTCATTCTTCCAATGGCCGCGGTAGCCATCGCCTGGGGAGAGCTCAGGGCTAGAGGCAAGCCAACCACTGTGGGCGGCACCGGCGCGGCGTTCAGGCGAGCCGGCTCGGTTCTCGCCCCAATGGCGTTGAAGGGTCTTGTGATGGGCGTGGTTGCTGTCGCCGTGTTCGTGGCAAGCACGCCGTATCTGCTTTTCGACCCCTATTACCTGACCACGTACAAGGCCGCATTTGCGCTGCTCTCGGGGACATCTCCGCTGGCACCGACCACGTTCGGGTCCTGGTACACGTCGATAGCCTCGTACCTTGGCTGGCCGCTCCTGGTTGCCATAGCCACGGGCATTGCCCTGTTCATCAGTCGCCTCCTCTTGCGACGTGCCAATCCCGGCGTCACCGTGGCCTTGGTTCTGGGCGTGTCGAACCTCCTCTGGTTCACAGGGTTCGGCCGCTTCTGGGTCGTTCTCTACTACCTTCTGCCGGCTTTGTTCGCCGCGGGACTCTGCCTCGGCATGCTGGTCCAGGAAGGCGCCGAGCGCCTCGTAAAGATCCAGACATCGGCATTTGCTTCGGTCCGGAGACCGCTCGCCGTGGCTCTGGTGGCCGTCGTGGTCGTGGCGGTGGGCGGCACCGGCATGCGGATCCCCAATCTGGCTGAGGCGGTTGCTTCCGCGATCAACCCGGACCGAACCGCCCAGGTTCGGCTCAATTCATGGGCCGTACCGAACCTACCCCGCGACTCCAGCTTCCTTTTCGATGACGAGGCTTACTTCGATCCAGCCCTCTTCCCGGATCAAGGGACCAATGCGAATGTGATTCGCTACATGGACCTTTACCGGCAGCAACCCGACTACTTCGTGCTCACCGACTACTCGAACGACGTGAACTGGATCAGTGTGAAGCGAGCGACGCAGCATTTCGACGTCCTCAATGACGACCCGTACTCAGTGCGTCTGTACCAGGACTTGATCGACCACAATCCGACCGCCTATCAGCCAGGGCCGACGCCGGTGCCCGGCATCACCCTCGTCGCTGTCTCGGGCCTGGCTTGGGTTGACAAGTTGGACCAACCCAGTTGGTTCTCAATGTTCGACAGAGCGTATCGGTATCTGGATCCGGGCTATGGAGGAATACAGGGCGCCCTGTCCGCCGGCCACCGTCTCCTGCTCTATCACGCAGACCAGACCTTCTACTCAACGGAAATCGCCGGCATTAACGTCGGTCATTTCCGCCCGATCAGCAGCGCGTCCGCCGCGGGAAGCCGTGCGGACTACGCCTTCGACGGCACAGGGCAAAGTTGGCGCGCCAACGGTCAAGGCATCGCGCTCAACGGCGCTTACGTCGGCGTCGACTACGGTTCCAGCCGCCAGGTGGCCGTGCGCGAGGTCCAGGTCAGGTGGGTGGCAAAAAGCTGGTTGCCCGGCCACCTGCTCGTGCAGTCCTCGGACGATGGGCAGATGTGGGTGACCGCCGGGACATTCGCACCAGTCGTGCCGCCCGAGGTTGGCGACGCACCAGGCACAAAGCGATGGTGGGTCAGCTATGACCTGGCCCCGTCCGGTTCGCACCGATTCTGGCGAGTCGCCGCCGCCGACATGGCGGTCGATCACTACTTCGGCCTGGACGAGTTGGTTTTTCACACCACCCAGAGCCAATGAGGACGAGCGGGGCGGACGATGGTCGAGCGCCTGTCTGAGCGCCTATTCGAACCCTTCGAGCGGCTCGGAGGCGATCGAGCTGTACTTCGCGAGGGTGTCGGATTCGGCCTGCTGATCGTTCGCGCCATCGAGGATGCTCACAACGGCTCGCAGCCTGCTGACGGGAATCCGTGCCGGCTGTTGTCCAACAACAAGAGCGCGCATCACCGGCCCCGGCCTTTCGGCGAGGATTGTTTCCAGGGCCGCAAATTCATGTCGCGACTGCTGGCCGACATAGATGGTCAATCGAGTGCGCCCAGCCTCAACGGCCACGCTGGAGCCGAGCACACTGTTGTCCCAGATAAGATGCTTTATGCCACCCGCCTCGGCTGCTGAGAGTTGTGCCTCAGACCCGTCCTTGATCTGAATCGTCGTCATGGTCAGCGTTTGCGAGTCTCGGTTGTAACTCCATTTAATTGCTTGGTTTCTGAGCAGTGACAACTTCAGCAAATCCTCGATCATGCGGTCAGGCCTGGACTTTCTTGCCAGCCGCGGGCGGCTGACATAGGCGAGCCAGATCGCGCGCAGGGTGGGGTCGCGAAGGATCGTGGCAGCCGCCAGGTAGCCCCGACTCAAATAGCCACCCGGGTTCGACATCAGGCGACCGAACACCCCCGCCTGAAGCCTGGTGGTCAACGCGTAGGCCATCTGGTCTGGTGCGATGCTCGCCAACTCCGCCAGGCCGCCAAGCTGCAGAGGCTCAGGACCGACACGAAATGACAGCCAGCGTTTCGACGATATCGCGTGATGCAGGTGATTGCCAATGGCCCGGTGGTCCAGGACAAGGGTTGGATTGCTCGCGAGTGCCGTGAGGATGCCATCGCGCGTCAGGCCGATCGCTGGGCTGGAGGGTGGCCGGCTTACGAGCCTGAGCTGGTTCTTCTCAGGGTCGTGGAGGACATCCCATCGATAGGGCTCGCCGGCGCTCTGGCCATCGCGCGCCTCCCTGAGCAGCCAGAAGATGGCTAGTTCCTCCAGGACCTGGCCACTCCCAATCCGCTTGTCCGCCTTGGGACTCCGCGAGTGAAGGAGAAAGAGGCTGCGTAGGGCCGGATCGAACGTCAGCGCTCGCAAAGCCAAGCGGCGCTGGTCTGGATGGCGAGCCGACCATCGGAACCAGGAGAGAGTCTGTGGCGCGATCTCACCGCTGAGCTTGCGGCGTCCGTGGTCTCCCATCCACACTGAGACGGGACCCAACAGCCTGTTCTTGATCGTGGAGGGGCCGCGAATCTCACCGGGATCCATGACCAGCTGCTGGTTCGGAAGCAAGGCATCCGGGCGCACCGCCCACGGTAGCGCGGTGGCTTTGCTCAGGCGAGAGGACAGGGCCTCGTCAAGTTGGGCCGCGAGGTCCGCATACGTGTTTCGCCCGTTTCTGAGGATGTCGTTATAGGCGCGGTCTGCGATCGTCTGGAGCTCATCGGCATTCTCGAGGCGCTGCAAAATGGTCTCGACGTTCGAAAGGTCTCGGCGGAGCGCTAGATAGTGCACCCCACTCTCAAGCACGCCGTCGTAATGACCTTCGACGAGAACCTGACACGTTCGCGTCATGACGGCCTCGAAATGGCGTGGACTCAAAGCAAAGAACTGATGGGAATCCCAGCCCGGCGGCATCCGAGCGCTGACCTGCTCGAAGGTCAGATCAGGTTCCTGCCGCAGTATGTATTGAATCGCAGCCCGCACCTCTCCACGTCGATCAAGAACGCTGGACCCGCTTTCACATCCGAGCACGGCTTTACCGGACGCAAGGAAGTCGAGCCAGCTATTGCCCACGATGGTGTCGGCGTCGCGGGTCGAGACGTTCATCTTGAGGTCACTCTTCCGACCAGAGGCGAGGACGGCAGTCGCGACTCGGTGCTTCAACTGTCCATGAGAGCCAAACCAATAAGGAAGATGTGTCGCTCGATAAACGAGATCGTATTGACGCAGGCGAGTGGGCTCCAGGTGCGATTCATATCGATTCGCCAGCCCGGCATCTATATAGCCGGTGTATGCCTTACGAAAAGCAGCCTGCCGTCCCATGATCGGATAGAGGGCATCCCGGAAAGACTCATCGAAGTTCGAGAAGATGACGTCGACGCCCCACTCATGAAGCCACTCATCGAGGACCTCGGAATGGTCGTACTCGTCCTGGGGCAGGGCGATTTTTACGCAGCTGAGATCTCGGATCCATCGGAGCCGCCACTTCCAGAAGGGAAACAAATGGCTCCAGCGCATGCACAGGAACGTCGTGTGAAGAACAACGGCATCAAAGTCGAAGTACCGAATCCATCCTGGAACCGGCTCATATGCGTTCCAGTACACGATCTCATGGCGGTACTTCGACGCCTCCAATGCGCGAAGGTGTTGCCGAATCGCAGACCTCATGTGGCTGGGCTCGGGGTGCCAGTAGAGCACCAGGATGCGATGGCCGCGGAGGCGTTTCAATTTAGGGTCTGGCCGCCGAATAGTCTCTCGATCGCGGATGCGTATTCCATCGACTGGCATTCCCAGTTGAACCATTCCTCACCGGCCCTTCGGGAATTGCGCTTCATCTCGGCCAGACCGGCCGGGTTATCCAGAATCGACCGGACCGCACGGACCAGGCTCGACGGGTCATTCAGATCGAAGCTGAGACCGCATTGCGCCCGGGTCGTCACTGAGGTCACGTATGGGAGCTCGTTGGCGAGAATCGCCAATCCCGCATGCATGAATTGCGACAGCTTGTTCGGACAGGCCTCGAGGTGCGCCTTTGTCTCTGCGGGGTAGGTGATAAGGCCGACGTCGGCGAACGACGCAGCCGAAACAAGCTCATCGACACTCACCGGGGGGAGTATCACTACACGTCCTGAGGCTTCGAGACGCGCATGACGCGCGCGAAGAACCTGCAGGTGTTCGCTTCGCGGGCATCGGATATAGAGAACGGCACGCTCGTCGTCGAGCCGCTCCCAGGCCGAAAGCAGCTCGTCGTAACCCCGTCGTGGCGCAACTCGGCCCTGGACCAGGAACTTCACGACTTTCGTGTCGCTGACGATCGCCGAAGTCCGAACGTCTGGATCGAACGGCTCGGCATTTGGACAGCTGATGACGTGCGGACGGTTGTAGAGCGCCTCGAGGCGTCTGGCGAGAGGCGGGGAAACCGTCACCACGGCGTCAGCCTGCTTGATCAGGCGGCCTTCGTACCGAGAAACGAGGCCGTGCTGCCAGGTTTGGGAGATGAGATCGGCTTCAGGCCAGAATTCATGGCTGTCATAAATCAACCGGCAATTGAACACCGACTTAAGACGCACGCCAGCTGCCAGTGCGTAAATGTCGTGACAGATGATCAACCGTGGGGCGATGGACAGCGCGCGGGCGCGTCGGTAAAGAGCATCGGTGAATACAGAGTTGCTCGCATTGTTCGCAAGATGTCTCAATGTGGCTGCGCTCTGGTGCTGGACAAACCCGAGGGGCCCTCGATTGCGACGGAGGCCGTGATTGCGTTCGTAGGTCTGAACTGAGCCGAAGCGGTACCAGCCGCCCAGCCGATTGGCGCGGTCAACAACCCTGAGCGACGCGTTCTCCGCGATGTTGACGCGCTCGAGGTAGACGTTTCCGCTGTACTCGCGCGCCTGGAGAGCCGTGCTGAAGGTCGAACCAAGTACGTCGGTTCGTGCCACGCGCGCACAGAGATCGGTGACCCACTGAATGCGCGGATCATCTGTTGGTTCATGTGGCACCAAGACCAGAATGCGGCCGGGGTCAGGTCGCGACATCATTACGCCCTGTCCTTCGCGAACCGGTACGACCCACCGATCCCGGCATGCTTGCCATGCCACGTCGGAAAGCCGTCAGCGCCAAATACGAGTTCGGTCAGGAAGGTGCGATGCTCATCACCGAGCCGGTCGTCATTGATTGCAGCTTGGCCGTGTTCCCGCCAGCATTTGAGCTCGAAGGTGGAGAGGTAACCGCCAATGAACTTGCCATCAAGATTCGCGTCGGCGAGGCATGCCACGAAGCGTTCGGGCGAGTAGGCGATGGATATCGGGCAGTCCTCGCCGTCGGTTGAGCGTCTGAAGGCCTCCTCCACGGTGGAGCCGGGGAACAAGCCATCGACGATCATCCGCATGTAGGCGACGTACAGGTGGAACCACAGACTTTGGCGGTTGTAAACCATGATCCGGCCTCGTCCGTTGGATTTCAGGATTCTTCGAAACTCGGCCAGGATGGTTTGCGGCCGGCTCGTGTGGTGAAGGACGCCGCCACAATTGATGTAGTCGACAGAATCATCGCGCAGCGGTAGTCGCGGGTCGGCGTCGCTGGTTCGGATGAGCCTCCATCTCTTTGGGTTGAATCGGTGCAGTTTGATCCGGTGCTCTGCCAAGGCCAGAGCCTTCGCAGACACATCCATCCCGATGACGTTGGCGGCTCCGCTGTAGAGCAGGAACCCGACGACGTCATTGCCAGGTCCGCAGCCGTAATCGAGGACGACTTCGCCATCGTGGCTTCCCCAGGTTTCCATGAACTCCGGGAACAACGGGTACTGCGCGTTACGCCATTGGAGGTAACTCTCCGAGTCCTCGGCTGACTCAAACGGCGTCGAGTTGACGGTGTGCTGCGACCAGAAGACGTCAACCCCAGTCGGCGGCCGATTCCGTCCGATGTCAAGCAGGCCGGCGATTCTCATTCGTTGACCAGATGAGAATGGATCTGGTGGTCGGTTGAGGTGGCCACGCGCCACTCGCCCGGGTGCTGGAATAGTTCATTCCTCATCCGCGGATGCCCGACCACCTGAAACTCAAAGCTGCGGTCAAGGTAGTCATAGATCTCGGGGGCTTCGATGTCGTCCGGATCGAGTTTCCTATAGAGGCCGACAGACAGAACGTAGTAGCCGTTGCCCAGGTTCAGGGGGTCGAGATGAAGAGCAGCCTCAACTAGCTGATCATCGCGGAGTCGCAGGTTGATGGTCTCGCCGATGTGCCGCGTCACCACGATCCCATCCAGCCTGAAGATCAGGCTCGCCATGATCAGCGCGAACGTACCGGGTTTGCGAGATCGGATACGGACCACGATGCTCATCGGCTCGTGGGCGCGGAAGACGGCGCTGTCCACGCCAC
>CAAGKR010380220.1_pt1 | contig 10033 bp, 7 predicted proteins | sample 2556971 | NCBI WGS metagenome assembly CAAGKR01 (sample SAMEA5207829, study PRJEB30636) | soil metagenome | biome: forest; feature: boreal; material: soil | place: USA | collected 2011-09 | depth 1 m
CTTGGAATTGGTTGGTCGCTACGACAGCCTGCGGCTTCATGCATCGCCGACACTCGAGTTCGACTGCGAGGCTAGAACGAGCTGTAAAGTCAGCGCTCGACGATGGCTGCTCCCAACTCGTGGTGATCGGTGCCGGGCTCGACACGCTTGCCTGGCGTCTACAGCGGGCACGGCACGATGTCTACTTCTGGGAATTGGATCGCGGGCTGTCTATTTGGAATGTCGGCGGTTCATTAGAAGGCGAATTCCAACCCTAGAAGTCTTTTAGGGCGAAAGGATCGCGATGACGATCGGCGACGAATGTCGCATGAATGCTTTAAGGTCCGCTGGAAAGTGTAACTTTTCGACCGGTTGGTTTGAGGTCACCAGAGGAGAGTCGAAAGTGTAACGTCACAAAACTGAATTCTGAGATGCTGGAATCCATTGTATGCCATCGATTTAATACAAAGGTTACAGAAGAATAGTGCTAACAATGCCAATAGCCCGGTTTCCTGACAGCTCGAATAACAAAGAGCAAGAAGATATATCCGTATGTCGGATACGAGAGATCCCTATTGTAATCGGCCGAGAAAGGCGGAGATCGATGCTCTTTGCTGCGACTGCTTGACATCGTAGCAATATGCTACACAGCTTGTGCCATGAGCACCGTCCCCCTCAGAATCGACTCAGAGCTTGTCAACCGCGCGCGGGAGACCGGCGGAGTCATGGAGCGCACGCCGACTGCGCAGATAGAATTCTGGGCGAAGCTCGGGCGGGTGATGGAGGGCGTGATGAGCCACACTGGAGTGGTTGCCTTGAAGCAGGCGGCCAATGTGAACAAGCTGGATGAGCTTCTGAACCTCTCAATCAGCCAGGAAGGAAAGGAACGGGCGCTGGCGGAGATTCGGCGCCACAAAGGGCCAACCTATAGTTCAGACCCGCGAAAAGCCGGTGTTATCATCGAGCGGGCCTCCGACGGCACACAACGCCGGGGACGTTTTGTGAGCCGCCGGTTCATGCCATTCGCCGACGCCCTGGCGAAGTGAGCTCGCCCCGATTGGTAGTCTTGGCCGGCCCAAATGGTGCCGGCAAGTCCACGTACTATAGGGCCTATTTGAATGAATCTGGCCTCATGTACCTAAACGCCGACGACATCGCGGCCAAGCTAGGCTTGTCGGTTGGTGAGTCGGCGCACACGGCTGACGTGGTCCGCACGGAATTACTTGATTCCGGGGAGTCCTTCATCACGGAGACCGTCTTTTCCGATCCTGTCGGGGCTAAGCTGCGGTTCATAAGGGACGCCATCGCCAAGGGTTACCACGTAACCTTGATCTATATCGGGCTCGACAGCTCAGAATTGTCGGAGGCCAGGGTTGTCCAGAGGGTCGAATCCGGCGGCCACGACGTACCGTCCGAGCGATTGCCAAGGCGCTATGCCCAGTCCCTCATCAACCTGAGATCGGCGCTGGACTTTGTGCCGCTCGTTCGGGTGTTCGATAACTCGAACGCCGGAGATCCGTTCCGCTACGTGCTCCAGATAAAAGACGGGGTGCGGATAGACCAGGTTGGTCGGTTACCGAAGTGGTTAGCCAGAGCGCTCCGCTGAGAATGCAGCTTTTCGATCTGCCTCTTGGCGCGCCTCGGAGGAAACGAAAAAGTGCAACGTTACAAAATCGATATTGAAAGCGTCAGAAAGCACTTCATTAAAGGGATTCAAGGCGAAGGTCATAAAAGAAAAGCGCCAACAATTCCAGTGACCCCGGGGAATTCCAATTGTGTGGCTTTTCTGAGATTGGCGGCAGAGTCATGTCGAAGTCCCAAACTCGCTGCGCTCCGCGCCATTTCTTCAGGTTGCCAATGGTGCGGAATCGTGATGCTCCCTTCTCCTCCTGTGCGCAATCCCCCTGGTCCCGAAAAGCTGGGCGTCCCGCGAGGGACCACGCTCGCAACGGAACGGTATCTTTTCTCTCCTCGGCCGATCGGTGATCGCCCCGCATGAACAGAAGGACCTTCGGCAAGCTCACATTTCTTGGGGCGATGACTGCTTTGACCGGAGGCGTCGACGGGCAGGCTCAGGCAGACGGCCCAGATCAGAAGCTCAAGGGACCGAGCACCTACAAGCCGAACCTGAGGTCGATCAGGGGGCATGCCACACCCGAGTGGTTCCAGGACATCAAGTTTGGGATGTTCATCGATTACGGCCTCTACTCGGTGGCCGGCTACGCCCCGAAAAAAGAGTCGGGAGCGATGTATCCCGATTGGTATCTGTACAATATGTACAACTCGCCCGAAGTGGCCAAATACCATAAGGCTACTTGGGGAAACGACTTCCAGCGCGACGATTTCATACCGCTATTCACCGCGGAAAACTTCGATCCCGAGGGCATCGCCAAGATAGCCGAGGACGCCGGAATGCGCTACGTGGTGCCGTTCTGCAAGCACCACGACGGATTCTGCCTATGGCCCAGCAGTTTCACCAAGCGAAACGTCATGGATATGGGCCCAAAGAGAGACCTGATCGGTCCCTTGAGCGAAGCCTGCAGGAGGCGTGGATTGAAGTTCGGGTTTTATTTCTCCCTGGAGGAATGGGAGTATCCCGTCATCCAGGGAGGCCAGAAGATGGTTCGCATCTGGACGACCCGGGACGATCCGCCGTCCCAGATTGTCCCCTTTGATGGGATTGTCATGGCTGGACGGATCGCCGGCAAGGTGCCTGTTCAGGACTTCGTTTCCGATTATATCATTCCCCAGGCCACGGAGTTCATAGACAGGTACGATCCCGACATACTTTGGCTCGATGGCGACTGGACGACTTACGCCGAGGACCTGGGATCCCGCCAGATAGTAAGCCATTTCTACAACAAGGCCGCGGGACGAAAGACCGTGGCCTCAAACGACAGGCTGGGCCGGTTCATGCGCTTCAACGTCGGCGACTTCTTCACCAGCGAGTACGGTTCCCGCAATACCGAGCGGGCGAAGATCCTCCACAAATGGGAGGAGTGCAGGGGAGTGAGCCAGTCCTTTGGATACAACTGGCAAGACACGGAACGGAACGTGATCAGCACCGAGGACCTCATCGACATGCTTGTGGGAATCGTGAGTGAAAACGGAAACCTGCTCCTCGTGGTGAACCTCGACGGAAAGGGGGCCATGCCGGAGTATATCCGAGCCAGGCTTCACGATGTTGGCCGGTGGCTGAAGGTGAACGGCGAAGCGATCTACGAATCCAGGCCCTGGATCGTGGCGAGCCAGGGCGAATTGCTCAGATTCACCCAGAGCAAGGACGGCAGGTGCCTGTATGCCATCCACAAAGGCTGGCCCGGGGGAGAGGTGGAGCTGCACGACCTGTGGCTGGATACTTCCTCAAGGATCGCGATGCTTGGCACCGACCGGGCTCTCAGGTGGCGGAACGTCCCCGAGGGAAGCTATGGAAGGGGAGGGAAAGTCGCAGTGGAGATTCCGGAATCGTTAAGGGGCTCTTTCGATTCCGAGCACGCCGTGACGCTCAGGATTGAGCTTACAGATTAGCCGGAGGCCTGTGGTTCACCGCCGGGGCTTTCGCGTGGATCAAGTGAACCCGCGCCAGACCGGGCTACCCGGCGAGTGTCAGGCCCAACTGCACTGCGGCTTGATGCATGCGGAAGTCCCTCGTGAACAGCGGACCCGTCTCGACGCTCAGGTAAGTCGCCAGGTGGAGGGCATCAAGCGTGCGCACGGGCACATCTGGATGCAGTTCATGCAGCAGCTCTGCGGCATCCTGGACGAGCATGTCATTCAGGGAAACAAGGCGGATCTTTTGTGCCGCGACGTCTTTTTCAAACTCCTGCCACACTTCCGCCCTCAATTCCGCGGAAATTATGCCGCGCGATACCTTGCCCAGGAGCGCGGATCGAAACTCGCAGTAAAGCAGCCTGGATGAGACCAGCGTCGCTCCGGCCACGGTTGCCTCGCATGCGTCCGAGTCAGGTTCCCCGATATAGAGCTTAACCACCGCTGAGGTGTCGATGTACATGGCTTCAAAAGCTGCTGTCTCTCGTCTCGCGAATGATCGGGGCCGAGTCCTCGGACACTGGAGTCTTCAGGCGAAGCGCCCGCCGCGAGGTCCACGCGGCCCCGTGGATCATCGGCCGGTAGCGCACGATCATCGCCTTTGGGCGGCCGTCGCTCGTGATGACAATCTGCTCCCCTCGCTCAGCGCGTTCCAGAAGGCTCGACAACTGGTTCTTCGCCTCGCGCACGCTGACCACCTCGCACACCACCCCATAGGCCGCCGCGGCTTCCCTGATCGCATGTTCCGCCGCCTTCGCCTCGGGGTAGGTTGAGCGCAATCTTCGCCTGCGTTTCATGTAGCCACAAGGGGCCACATGACCTTTGAAGTCAACCCAAACATTGACGCTCCATGGGAATCAACATTGCGCGAATCCTGCTGGCATGGATTGTCGTCTCGCATACACATGCGACCAGATTCCAGCTTCCCGTTCGTAGGATTTGGGCCATTTGCTTGTCGGGTCCGGCTGCGGGCTGAATTCTGCCGGGCTTGGCGATTCTTTCGATGCCTGTGTGCCGCAGCCGCCCTTCTGCAGGGACTGGGTGGGAGACTCGGAGCCCAGCCGGCCTACACGCCTTACTATTTTACGACGCTTGCCGGCATCTATGGCAGCGCGGAGGGGCCGGGTTTATCGGTGCGCCTGAGCCAGCCGGTCGGCATCGCGGCGGACCACACCGGAAACCTCTATGTCTCGCAGGCGCGCTCCTTGAGTATTTTGGTTCCGGGCATCGGCGCGGGCACGAGCGCGGTCCTTAGAATTTCGCCGTCGGGGGTCGTGACGACCCTGGCCGGCGGCAGCTACTCCTATTTCGATGGAACGGGTTCCACCCCGTTGTTCGTTTCACCGGCGGGCGTGGCCGTGGACGCCAGCGGCAACGTGTACGCGGCAGATTCGGGAGATGACACGATACTGAGGATCACGCCTGGCGGGGCCGTTTCCATTTTCGCGGGGTCGACCAGTCTCGGCGGCAGTTCCGATGGGACGGGCGCAGAAGCGCGGTTCAGCTCGCCGAACGGCCTGGCAGCCGACGCCAGCGGCAATGTGTACGTGGCGGACTCGGGGAACAACACGATCCGGAGGATCACGCCGGGCGGGGCCGTTTCGACCCTTGCGGGAACGCCGGGCGTCACGGGCAGCGCAGACGGAGCGGGAGCCGCGGCGCAGTTCAATGCACCTTCCGGTGTCGCGGTCGACGGCGCCGGCAATGTTTATGTGGCTGATTCCGGAAACGCCACGATCCGGGTCATAACGCCGGGCGGGGCCGCAACCACCTTGGCGGGGACCCCTGGAGCTACCGGCAATGCCGACGGGACGGGGCACTCGGCCCAGTTCCAGAAACCCACTGCCATGGCCGTGGATGGGGCCGGCAACGTGTATGTCGCGGACCTCCGAGCGATCCGGAAGGTCACGCCGGGCGGAAATGTGAGCACGTTGACGAGGAGCCTCGGGCCGAACCAGGATTACGGCGGGGGTATTGCGGTCGCCAACGGAGGCGACGTGTACGTCACGGACGGTGAAGGCGGGGAGATCTGGAGCATTTCGCCGAGCGGGACCGTCAGCCCATTCGTCGGGGTCGCAAACGGAGCCGGCGCCGCCGACGGGACCGGCGCCGCCGCGCGGTTCAATGAACCCTTCGGCGTGGCGGTGGACGGCGCCGGCAATGTGTACGTCGCGGATTCGGGAAACGCGACCGTCCGGAAGATCGCGCCGGGGGGCACCGTGAGCACATTGGCGGGCATGGCGGGCTCGAGTGGAAGCGCCGACGGGATGGGTTCCGCCGCGAGATTCCTCTTTCCCGACGGGGTCGCCGCGGATGGCGGCGGCACGGTGTACATCGCGGATTCGGGAAACCAGACGATTCGCAGGATCGCGCCGGGCGGCGCCGTGACCACGCTGGCGGGCACTCCCGGCCTTCCGATTGTGACCGCCAATGGGGTCCTCCCGGGCGCCATCGTCGGAGGCGGCGATGGAACGGGCGCGGCCGCCCGTTTCGGCAGCCCGGTTGCCTTGGCGGTGGACGGCGCAGGCAACGTGTATGTCGCCGACTCGGGATACGATACGGTCCGGAAAATTACGCCGGGCGGAGTGGTGACGACTTTGGCGGGCAACCCGGGCGTCGCCGGCAATGCCGACGGTACCGGCTCCGGCGCACTATTCGATTCACCCTCCGGCGTGGCCCTGGACGGCAGCGGCAACGTGTATGTTGCCGACTCTGGAAACAACGCGGTCCGAAGAATCACTCAGGAGGGAGTGGTGACCACGCTGGCGCGCAGCCCTGGAGGGGCGGGAGCCGCGGCGCAGTTCCATGGTGCCTCAAGTGTCGCCGTGGACGGCGACGGCGATGTCTTTGTCGTTGATTCAGGGGACAACCTGGCCTGGAGGATTACTCCGTCCGGGGTCGTTGCCACGCTGGCCGGAACCACGAGCATACCCCCCGGGCCTGGCGGCGCCGACGGAATCGGCGCTGCCGCGCAGTTCGATTCCCCTCGCGGGGTCGCGGTGGACGGGAGCGGGAACGTCTACGTGGCAGACACCATGAACAACACGATTCGCGTTGGTGCGCCGGGCAGGCCCCCTTCCATACCCACCGAGCCGTCGTTTGCCTCGCGGCCCGAATCCCAGACGCTCGCCTCGGGCGGCGCCGTGGTCTTCAGCGCTTCATCCGGCACCCTGCCGTCCCCAGGCTACCAGTGGTCGTTTGACGGCGTTGCAATTCCCGGTGCGACCGATCCGACGCTCCTTGTGACAGACGTGACGGCCGCGAACTCAGGGGAGTATTTCTGCGTCGCGAAAAACTCGCTGGGGACCAGCACGGTCTCGGCAACGCTCGCCGTGGTTGGCGCCGAGGATCCCGGCCGCCTGGTAAATCTGTCCTGCCGCTCGCTCGTGGGTACGGGCGCCAGTGTGCTGATAGCGGGCTTCGTGGTCGGAGGCGGCGGGACCTCGGGCTCCGAATCGCTCCTCGTGCGCGCCTCGGGGCCCGCGCTTGCTCCCTTTGGCGTCGCCGGCTACCTGCCCGATCCCGATCTGACGCTCATGAATTCCGGCTCAGGGAGCGTGATTGCGGCCAATAGCGGCTGGGGGGGAAGCGCCCTGGTCACCAGCACGGATGCCGCGGTCGGGGCGTTCCCCTGGGTCGACGCCTCGAGCCTCGATTCCGCGCTGCCCATCGCATTGCCAGCCGGCTCTTACACGGCCCAGGTCGCGGGGGCCAGCGGGGACACGGGGGTAGCGCTGGCGGAGGTCTATGATGCGACGCCGGGCGGCTCGTATGCGCCGTCGACTCCGCGGCTGGTCAACATCTCGGCACGGACTCAGGTGGGCCAGGGCGCCAATGTCCTGATAGCCGGCTTTGTGGTGGGCGGGACGACCTCCGAGACCGTCTTGATCCGCGCTTCCGGCCCGGCTCTTGTCCCTTTCGGGATACTTGGCGCGCTCCCGGATCCCCAGTTGCAGCTCTACAGCACCAGCGGCGCCATCGCCGGGAATGCCGGCTGGGGCGGCGGCACCCAGATTGCAGCGGCTGCGGCATCCGTCGGAGCGTTCTCCTGGGGTGCTTCCGCGACACCCGACTCCGCAATTCTCGTCACGTTGCCGCCAGGCGCCTATACCGCGCAGGTCTCCGGGGTGAGCGGGGACTCGGGAATCGCGCTCGTTGAGATATACGAGGTCCGATGAGGCTGCGCCGAGCCCTCACCGGCTGCCGGGCGATCTTTCCGGATCACGGGATTTCATAGACCTCGACGAGGGCGACCCCGGAGTCGCCCGCGGTCCCGGAGACCTCGGCTGTGTAGGCGCCTGGGGCCAGCGTGACAAGGAGGGCCGAGTCGCTGCTGGCCAGATCCGTCCAGGGAAAGGCGCCCACGCTTGTCGCCGCGGCGGCTATCTGGGGATTGCCGGACCATCCCGCGTTCGCCCCGATCGGCGCCTGGGGACTCGCCTGGCTGAAGAGCTGGATCTCGGGATCGGCCAGCACACCGGGGACATTGAAGGGGGCGGCACCGATGGCGGGACCCGAGGCTCGAATGAGGACGGTCTCCGACGTCGTGCCGCCGATGACAAAGCCCGCGTCGAGAATGGCGGCTCCCGTGCCCACCTGTCCCCGGGTTGAGATATTCAGCAGGCGGGGTCCCGCCGCCGCCGCATCCACGGCCAGGCTGGCGGTCGCGCTCAGGACCGAGCCGGCGGAATTGGAGGCGATGCAGGAGTAGGAGCCGGCGTTCGCGGCGGTCGCGCCCGAAAGGACAAGCAACGCGCTGGTCGCCCCGGCTATGGGATCCCCGTTCAGGTACCATTGGTAGGTCGCCGCGGGGGCTGCGCTTGCCGTCAGGCCGAAGACAACCGTGCTCCCTGTTGATATTGTTTGGGAGGCGGGCTGCACGCTGACAATGGGAGGGGCAAGCGCTGCGGACGGGTCGCCGAGTTCCTGGATGACTCCGCCGTTCAGGTTGGCGATGAGGATGTCTCCGGTCCCGGGTTGGACCGTTATCTGCGTGACCCCGATGGTGGAGGCGATCTGGGTCACCTGCGGTGCCTTGAAGGGCCGCGAGGTGGGGGTGGCCGCCGACCAGACCCGGCCGCTGACATAGTCGCCGAAGATGTATTGTCCCTGGAGCTGGGGAAACCGGGCGCCGTGATAGAGGACGCCGCCGATGATGCACACGTCCCCGGCGGCGTGGCCGTAATCCCAGACTGGCGGCGCAAAGGATATGCCGGCGGGCAGCCCGGCAAAGTCGGGGCCGGGTATGGTGCCCTCGTAAAAGCTCCAGCCGTAGTTTGCGCCGCGTACCGCGACATCGATCTCCTCGCGGGAGCTGAGGCCCACGTCACCGACCCACAATTCGCCGTTGGCCGTGTCAAACGCCATCCTGAAGGGATTCCTGAATCCCACGGCCCAGAATTCCGTGCGCACCGACGCGGGATTCACGGCCTGCCCGTTGAAGGACGTGGCGCCGACGTACGGGTTGTCGGCGGGAACGAGGTACCCGGTTATCTGCTGCCCGAGATGGGGATTGGGGGCGACGTTCCCCGGCTTTAGATCGACGTCAATCCGGAGCACCGCGCCGAAGAATCCGACGTCTATGCGCTGGTGGCTCGCGATGGCCTCGGCCCCGGCCACCCCCTCGTCGCCGTCGCCGATCGACAGGTAGAGGTAGCCATCCGTCCCGAAGAGAAGCGTACCGCCATCGTGGCCACCCGACCCCACGGGCTGGCTGATGAGCGTGAGCGCGGAGGCGGGGTCCACCGTGCCGCCCGCGGACAGGGTGTACCGGAGCAGGCGGGTGAACCGCGACCCGCCGGCCCATATCGAGGTCCAGACGTAGAAAAAGCCGTTTTGCGCGAAGTTGGGATGGAAGGCCATCGAGAGCATGCCGTGGCCGCTGTCGTTCACGCTCGGGTTGACGCTGGCCGAGAGGTCAAGGATGACCTGCCTGACCGGGTTGCCGATGTTTGGGACCATTGCGATCCGCCCTGCGCGCTCGACGATGAACGCGCGGGTGGTCTCGCCCGGGGCGAACACGACCTGGACGGGCTCCTGGAACGCAATCCCACCGAAGGCCGGCACGACCGGGTAGGCGGTTGCCGCGCCGGCTGTGGGCGGCCGGCTCAGGGCCGCTGCCCATAAGAGGGCGGCGAGGGCGAAAGGCGGAATCCTGCTGGGGGCGGCATGGCGGGGCGGACGGGAAATGGGCATGGCAGGGCGGCTGGGTTCGTGTTGACCGACAGATGACAATCGAAAAGGCGATATCCGCTACCGCGAATGCGCCCAGTCGGCCCAATCCTTTGATACTAGGCCCACGGCCTCCAGCCTATAACGCCCCAGAAGGCGAGGTAGGCGGCAACAACGGTGAGCACCGCCGAGGCCGCGAAGGCATGCCACCAGACAAGGGGCCGGATGCCATGGTTGCGGAAGCGCAGCGCGAGCGCGAGCCCCAGGACCGCGAACAAGGCGAATGCGAGGATGGACACGAATATTCCCACGGACCAGAACGTCGGGCGCCCAA
>CAAGKR010488520.1_pt1 | contig 10033 bp, 10 predicted proteins | sample 2556971 | NCBI WGS metagenome assembly CAAGKR01 (sample SAMEA5207829, study PRJEB30636) | soil metagenome | biome: forest; feature: boreal; material: soil | place: USA | collected 2011-09 | depth 1 m
ACCATCGAGAAGGCCTTGGCGTCGTGGCTGTTCCACGCTCCTTCGAAATCAGCCAGCACCTTCGCAATCGCCTCCTCGTCGTTGGCATTGGCGGCGATGGTCGACTGGCCGCCGGTGGTTTGGCCGACTGCGAACGTCGAAAAGATCAGGACCAGGGGAAAGACCATGAAGGCGCGTTTCATCGGTAGGTTCCATCTTCGCGCGCTTACGTTCAATTTCAACGTTCTAATCAAATGCCACGGTTGCAAATATCGCGGCGCGCGGACCAAGAATGGCACCTGTGAAATCCCGCCTTGTCCCCTTTCTCCTGCTTGCATCGACCGCCGGCGCCCAAGGCGTCCCCCAGGGCGGCGAGCCGGTCCAGATGGCACCTCTCACGGTGACGGCGGCCCCCCTTGGATTCATCGGAATCCGGTGCTCGGCCAGCGTCGGCTTGTTCGGGCTGGTGTCGGACAACGCCCCCATCAACGAACTCGTGATCGTCGAGGTCATCAGGGATTCGGCCGCCCAGCGGGCGGGCTTGCTGGCCCACGACCGGATCCTGCGGATCGACGGAATCCCAATCGCCGAATATTCCGTCAACAGCCTTAGAAGGATCGGCGAGAAGGAAAAGGGGGACACGATCGGGCTCGAGATAGGCAGCCCGGACGCGAAGGCGTCCCGCACCGTCAAGATAACGCTGGGGGCGCGGAAGGTCCCGCCAAAGTGATGAGCGGGATTGGACGCCGACCCGGGTCACGGCACCTCGCCGGGTTCCGCAAGCGCCAATCCGGACGCGTCGCTTGCGCCTGGAATCCGAGTCGTGCTGGCGGCGGCCGGGACCCTGACGATCCGGGCGCCGCCGGCGGTGGCCGACTCGGTCACTGGGCGAGCCCGCCCTGCGCGAGGAAGAAGGCGCCCGGGACGCCGAATGCCAGGCTCACGAACCAGACTGCCCGGAGGTTGGTCAGGACCGAGATGGCCCCGATCGCTATCGCAACCTGGAACACGGTGACGCCGTGCGAGAAAAAGACGTGCTTTCTGAGGTGCTCCCCCGAGAAGCGCCCCGTCTCGTTGGCCTCCGCCATGATGTCGTCCCGGTCCTTCTTGTATTCCCCCATCTTTTTCACGTCCCTCGAGGCGATGGGTTTTCCTTCGGCCTCGAGCAATTCCATCTTCGAGCCCAGCACCGGCGGCTTGATGCCCTTGGCCTGGCAGAAGGCCCACTTGTCGGAGCTCTGTATCTGGTCGATCATCGCCTCATTTGCATGGTGGCCGGCAAGCAGCGCGCAGACGGCCGCAAGGCCCGCGAGGAGCGCGGAGCCCAGGGCGACTCCCATCGTCCATGCCGCCTTCGAATGCTTGGCGTGATGCTCGATCTCCTCGTTCAGGTGCTCGGTTGGGACTTCGGGAGCTTCCATGGGGGGCCCAAGAAACGAAACGCGGGCGCTCGTCCAAGCAAAAAGCGGGAGACGGTGCCGTTTGCCCCCGACGCCGGCGCACGGGCTGCCGTTCCCGGCCGCGCGCGTTGCCCCGTCAGATGGTCAGGTTCCCCAGCTTCAGCGACGCGACGCCGTCGACGGGCCTTCCCTTGTCGAGCGAGGGCTTGAAAAGGATGCTTTTCACGGCCGACTCGAGATAGGGGTCCGCTATCCTCTTCGAGCAGCCCGCGTCGAGGAAGGCCCCCTCGGCAACGCCGTCCCTTGAGACCCTCACATAGTATGTCGCGCCGTATTTTCCCGCCGCCAGCTGCGCGGGAAGGTCGGAGGGCAACTCACCCATTGCGGGCACCGGGGGCAGCGTGTCGTTCTTGTGGGAGCCTATATACTCCATCTTAACGTATTCGAAGGCCTCGTCGCGGGTCAGCTCGACGCGCTTGGCAGAAACGTTGGTCGCGATTTCCACCCCACGGTCATACAGGTGGACCTGATATTCCCGCAGCTCGAAGTCGGGCGGAAACCCTCCCTCCACGATGTGGATTTTTTTGCCGCGCTCGTCTATCGGGTCGAGCGCCTTCGCATAGACCAGGTTCCGAACCGTGCCCGGCTTTCCGCCCTTCTCGTGAAACCGGGTGATGGTCACGACATACGGGTTGTAGAGCGGCCTTTTCGCCGAGACCTCGAACGTCAGCTCCATCGCGTCAAGCCCCTCAGTCAGCACCCGCTTTCCTCCCATCGACAGATCCGAGCCCGCTCCCGCGGACGTGGTGGCAAGGTTCTGGCTCGCCGCGGCGAGCGCATTTTGCACCAAGATGGTCGATGGGGTGGTGGAATTCGGGTTTATGGGGCCGTTTATGGCCGGCATTGTGTTGTGGTCGATCTGGGCCGCGACCTGGGAGGCCGCGTTGTTGGCAAAGGCCTGGTTCACCTCGGATCGGTAGTCCGCATTCAACTCCGCCGCCCCCGACAGGCCCTGCGTCAGCAGAACGCTGGGATCGTTTCCAAACGTGTAGGCTCGGCCACCCTTCAGGTTTGCGATCGTCGCGGAGGTCTCCGTGAGCTTGAGCGAGGGGGTGATCTGCAGCTGGATCGATCCGGTGCTAGCGGAAACGACCCTCGCCCGCCCATTGACATCGATCACCCAGGAGGAGCCGGAGACATCCCGAACCGGGTAGACGCCCTTGTCGATGCCGACGGCGAAGTCGGCCCCCATGAAGAGCGTGTGTGTCTTCGGGGCGTCCTGGGCGACCGCGGCTCCCGGAAACGCGGCGGCAGCGATGGCAAGCGCCCGGGAAAGAAGGCCCATCAACGGCGACGTCACCATCGATCGGATGCCTCGCGTCGGCCTCATGGCGTCCCGGCCCTACCTGACGACCAGCGTCTTGACGCGCGCGAGGAAGTCCTCGACCGCGTCGGTTTTCTCGATGCTCAACGCCTTTTGCAGGTAATCCACGCACTTGGCGTAATGCCGGTTCCTGAGCTCGATGTTGGCCAGCTCCAGGCTGGCCACATAGGTGCTGCCCGGGACATTGTAGGCCGCCTCGAATGCGAGCGTCGCCCGGGGTATCTCGTCCTCCGCATCATAGGCCCGGCCCAGGCTGACGAGCGCGCCGCCGTTGAGAGGCTCGACCTTGAGGATCTCGCCGATCTCCAGGCGGGCCTCGGGCCATTTCTTTTCCGCGGCAAGAAGGTCCGCCCTTGCCTGGAAAAGCTCAACGCCGCCGGCCGCGCCACCCGGCTTGAAGCTGCCCAGCACCGCCTCCGCGTCGTGCAGCCGCCCGCTTGAGATCAGTATCCGCGCGTAGCGGAGAAGCTTCTGTTCGCCGATGTCCGGGGACAGCGCCAGCACCTTGCTGTAGACCTGGCCCGCCTCGGGAATAAGGCCTTGCTCAGCGTAGAGGTCCCCGAGGAGGGTGAGCTCCTCAACGCTCGTGAACCCCAGCCCCACCGCGGTCTCGAGGATAACGGTGGCCTCGACCTTCCGGTCCTCTGAGAGCAGGATGTTGGCATAGGTCAGCCAGTACCGGGTGTCGCTCGGGCGCTCCTTGATCAGGTTCTTGACCAGTGACTCGGCGCGGCTGAACTGCTTCCCATCGATGCAGATCTCGAGCAGCCCTTCCTTCCAGTCCACGTTTGCCGGGTCTCCGCCGAGGGCCTGCATGTAGGCCATTTCAGCCGAAACAAGGTCGCCGACCTTCTGCAGGCTGTACCCGAGAAGCCCGAACGTCGTGGAGTCGCGGTCGCCGAGCACGATGGCCTTGGAAAAGCATGGAACGGCATCGCTGTACCTCGCGTTCGTGTAGTAGAGGATGCCGAGGTTCACCCATGCGCGCAGGAAAGTCGGGTAGCGCTTGACCGAGCTCTGGTAGTTGGCTTCCGCCTTGTCGATCTGGCCGGCCGCATAGTAGGCGTTCCCGAGGATGAACTCGAATGCCGGGCTCGGCGGCTCCTTCTGCGTTTCCATCGCCTCGAGCAGCTTCACCGCGAACTCGGGATTGGATGAGAGGATCGTCACCACCTTCTGGTAAAGCGCGTACTCCTCCTCCGTCATCTCGGGCTCGCGCTCCTTCAGGAACGAGTTCGACTCGTTTATGATGCGCTTGGCATCGACCTGGGGATTGGACGCGCGCGCGGCGGCGGGCAGCGCGGCGACAAGGGAAACGAGGAGAAAGAGCCTTTGGTTTTTCATTTTCTAGAGCGTGAACGGCGAGCCGTTCGTCCACTCGTACCATACGAGTTGCTGCACCATGCATCTCACCTTCCTCCCCTTCCTGACCGCGGGGGTGAACACCCATTCGTCCCTGACGCACTCCGTCACGACGTCGTCGAACTTCGCGTTGCCCGACGGCCTCAGGATGCTTGAGCTGGTCACCGCGCCCTCCGAATCGATGACCAGCAGCAGCGTGACGCGAAGGGACCCGGCGTTGTCGCGGACGCGGCTCGTGACCCTCGCGATGGTCCTCACGACGGCGGCGGGGGGCTGATCCACCTCGTTCTGCTGGTAGATGTGCTCAAAGTCTCCCGAAATGCCGTGCTTCGGCCTGAGGTCGGTGAGGAGCTGGCTGAACTGGATCGTCGCGCGCGGGGGGATCTCCGTCGGCGGCAGGATCTTGTCGAGGTCCGGGGGGACAACGGCAAGTTTCACCGGGCTCTCCGAGGCCTGGATCTCGATGCCCGTCAGGGGGATGATCTCATCCGGCGGCTGGGGATGGGCCTCCACCTTGGGAGGGGGGGGCTCGGGAATTCCGGCCACGGAGCGAAGCTCCTCGATGTCGGCCGCCGGCGCGGCCGCCTTCACGTTCTCAAAATGCGCCATCCCGAGAAAAAGCCCGAAAGTGAGGCCCGAGCCTAGGAGCAGGCAAAGCGCCTCGTCGGCGAGGTAGTTTGAGCTCTTGCCCATCGGGAGCATGGAAGTCGCCTCGGCCATCGCTGCGGGTCAGGGTGAGGCGGTCCGCGCGGTCGCGAACTCCACGTGTTGGATTCCGGAGCGCTTGGCCTCCGAATAGACCGCCGCGAACACGCCGAGGCTCGAGGAGCGGTCCCCGCGGATGATGAGCGACGGAAAGCGCCCGATGGCGGCCTGCCTGACGACGGCGGCGACCTGGTCGGCGCGAATCTCCTGCCCGTCAAAATAGATGCGGTTGTCCGCCGAAATCGCGATCAGAAGCGCGTTTTGATCGCCGCTGATCGAGCCGCTCACGTCGGGTTTCTGGACTTCGACCCCGGGGTCGTTTATGAAGGCGCTGCTGATCATCAGGAAGATCACGAGCACCATGATGCAGTCGACCATCGGCACCATGTCGATGTGGGTGACCTCGAGCCTGTTTCGCCCGATGTTTCTCCCTATCATGGGGACGCCTCCAGCCAGACGCCGCGCTCAATCCCGTTCACCTTCTGCATGTACTTGCGCAGGGACCGGTTCGCCATGTGGACGACCAGGAGCGCTGGAATGGCCACGACCAGTCCCGATTCCGTGGCCACGAGCACCTCGGAAATGCCCCGCGCCAGCCCCCCCATGATCTTTTCCGGCGAATGCCCCGACAGGCTCTCAAAGGTGGTCACCATGCCGCTGACCGTGCCGAGAAGCCCGAGCAACGGCGCCGCTGTTATCATCGCGCCCAGCGCGAGCCGCTGCTGCCGGAACGACTCGTGCACCTCCTCCCGCTTGAGGCGCAGCTGCGGCAGCTGCGCCTCCTGCGCAGACCCCGGCCCGTCGAGCTGGCGGCTCGACCGGCGAAGCGACAGGAGCAGCCTGAAGCACCGCGAGTACAGCACCACGGAGAGGCAAAGGATGGCTATCATCACGGGCCCTCCCCTCTGCACGAGATCGACGAGGGCCTTCATGCCGGGACCGGCTTTCCCGCGGCCGCCGCGGTCTCGGCGGCGGTGACAAATTCAAGCGCGTACCGCTCCAGCAACGAAAGGTTCCTCTGGATGCGGTGGGCCAGGAAGCCGTGGGCGATAAGCGTCGGGATGGCGACCACCAGGCCCAGCTCGGTGGCCACGAGCACCTCGGAAATCCCGCTGGCGAGCTTGCCCGCGTTTCCGGTGCCGAACACGGTTATCAGCGCGAAGGTCCTTACCATGCCGACCACCGTCCCGAGGAGGCCCATGAGCGGCGCCGCGGTCGCGATCACGGCGAGCAGGGAAAGCCGTCGCTCAAAATGAAGCCGCTGCCGGAGAAGCACGGACTGGAGATGTTCCTCCAGTATCTCCTTCGGGCTGTCGCGATATCGCAGGCCGGCTAGGAAAAGCTCCCGCACAGGCGCCTCCAGCGACCTGATCGCCTGCTCCGCCTGCGCCCGCGAGCCGCCGGACACGGCCGCCAGGCAAACCTGCACCGCCGGCGGTGGATCCACCGTCAGCTGGTAGAGGTCGCCTATTTTCTGCGCGATCATGATCAGCGAGAGAATCCCGACGCCGATGATCGCATAGGCGACGAGCCCGCCCTTTTGCACGTGCTCAAGGATCGTGCCGGTCGTCTCCTTGAGGCGCAGCGCCTTGCCACCCGAGGCGTCGGCGATGACCACTCCCGGCTTCCCATGGAAAAAGGCCGACGCCTCCTCAGGCTTCCAGGAGGACAGCACGTACGTGACCGGGTAAACCGATCCGGCCCGCGGGCGGACCGTGCCGGCAGGGCCGCCCTGCTCCGCCTGAAAGTAGGTCTCTGGCCCGACATACGCGAACGTCCCCTTGAACACCTGGTTGTTCCCCGCGATCAGCGAGCTTCCCGACGCCGCGTACCCCCCCAGCGCGCGCCGCGCGCGGCCCAGAAGAAACTCAACGACATCGACCGCCGCCTGACCGCTCGGACCGGCGGACGTGTCGTCGAGCCTCTGCTCAAGCGCCTGCACGCGGTCGGACAGGACCTGGCCCTCGCCGGGCGCGAGGTTTTCGCCAAACGCCGCCAGGCCGTCATGGGCAAGCGTCTCGATATAGGTCGTGTTTTTCCGGATGGCGTCCAGGTCCCCAAGCAGCTTGCGGCGCTGTTCCGACAGCTCCTCCTTTGCCGTCCCCACCCGATCGATCTGGCTATCCGCCGTGACGATCCGGTCCTCGGCCGAGCGCATCTCCTTGAGCAAGGGCGCCTTCTCGTCCGCGATGCGCCTGCGGGTGCTGTTCAGCTCATCCGCGGCCTTCTGCAGCCGCTCGGTGTAGTCGGCGGTCGCGCGCTTCATCGCGTCGTCGAAGGCCTGGTCGCCGCGCACGCTCGCCGCAAACAGGAGAATCGAGCCAAGGGCCGGGATCAATCGGGCTTTCATGCGGGATTATTTCTCCGCGGCCCCGGGGACCGGTTGGCTGAGCGTTGCCGGCACCGCGACGAATGCCGGGTCGGTCTTGTCGTTGTAGACCGCGATCAGCTTGGTGACCGCGTCGACGGAGTCGGGACGCGGCTCCCACTGCCATCCGCGGGGTCCGGGCGAGCCGTACCAGGCCTTTCCCGACTTTCGATCCAGCGCGTAGCCGTGGCTGAGCCCCCAGTAGATGACCTCGAGCGACTTGGCGCTATCCTCGCCACCGATCGCGAGGACCTCCTCCTCGCATGTCACCGTGCGATTGAACTGCAGGCAGCGGTTCAACACCGTCATCGCAAGCAGCATGCGCTCCCCTGGGCCCAGCCCCGGGTTGCCAAGGCTTCGGTAGGAAAGGTCCAGCGCGTCCGACAGGCGCGGAGGCAGGGTTGGGCGAAGCTCGATAAGCTTTCCGACCAGCTCCCCGAGCCTGGTCTCGGCCGCATGCAGGTCGTCCTCCGCGGCCTTGTTCTTCGCCTGCATCATCTCGATCTCCTCGCGGTCCCTCGCGGACCTCGCGTTCGCCAGGTCGCGCTGCTCCTCGAGCGTCGCCGCGCGCTCCTTCAGACCGTTGACCGTGGACTCAAGAAGCGGCCGCTCGGAAATCCAAGCGCTCTCGATGCGTGCCGTCTCAAGGCGGGTCTTGATCCACTCGCTTGCCGCCTTTTCACCCACTTCAAGGGGGTCGGCCCCAGGCGCTGCGCCCACGGCCGATGCAAGCAGGAGGGTCGGCAGGAGAAGCCAGCGGATTCGCTGGTGGTGGCGCGCGTTCATTTTTTGGGGGAAGGGATCCGGAGCGGCGTAGGGGTCGATTCTGGGGCGGAAGGCGGGTTTGCGGAGGGGGTTTTGCGCGGGATCGCCTATCCGGGAGCTCCCCGACCGGGCCGTTCGCGAAAATCCAGCGTGGTCGCGTCCGCGCCTGCAAGATCGAAAGCGTCGCTCGCCCCATTCGGGGGGCAAGCGCGGCCGGCCCGTGTGCGTCGCAATTCGTTCTGGACCCGGGTCAAAGGAGGAAAATCTTTGACGGCTTGGGGAAGGGCCACGGCGCCGACCCCGCAGTCTCCGTGCCATGGTGCGCAAAACCAGCCTAAGGCGTTATGCGAAAGCGCCTAGCGTCCTAAACGGCATCCCGTCCGTTTTCTAGGTACCCCATGTGCGATTACGCGCAACCATGCCCGGTTATTGCGCGCTGCTTGGATTGGACGCAGGCAACAAATCCGGCCCCCGGGTTCAAAGCGGGCCCATTGCGAATAGTGTTGATGCCCGCACATGCATGGCTCGCATTGCCGGGACCATGGGTGTCGACACCGAGCCTCCCGCAGGATGCGAAGTTCTCCTGCTCGAGGAAGACCTGGTTCTCCGACGGCGGCTTGCCGCCCACCTGCGCAGCCTCGGGGCGGAGGTGGTCGAGGTCTCGACCATCGAGGAGGCGCGCCAGATCGGCGCGGAGATGATCCTGCTCTCGACCGGACCCGACGGCACCACCTTCAGGGTCACGCTCCCCCTCAACGATTGATCTGGCGCCGGATCCCTTCTCCCGTTGGCACAACAAGGTCCACGAGGCCAGGATTTCGTGATTCGCCTTCCGCATGGCAGCCCGTATTCCGACCGGCATCCCGGTCGTCGTTCGGATTTTCATCGCCTGCGAACCCCGGTGTCCCGAAACCGGGGCTGCATCGGTGACCGTGGCCCCATAGGCGCGTAAAGGCGGGGCCGTATGAGCGGCAACCTGCCATGGGCGCCCGGGAGGGAGTCTGGACGCCGTTTGAGGGCGCGATCCGCCCCCGTTGTCCCGGCGCAGAGGTAGTTGAATACCCCACCTTCTTGGGCCCGATAGAGCTGTGTATTTTTCACTCCGGTGAGAGTATGCCAAGCATGAGGAACAACGGGTGCACATCCATTTCCCCTGCGGTCCGTTTGCCCAAGTGTCGCACCGGCATCCTTGGACTCGACGAGATCACGGGGGGTGGATTGCCGCGCGGGCGGCTCACGCTGGTGTGCGGGGGAGCGGGTTGCGGCAAGACGCTGCTTGCCGCGGAATTCCTGGTGCGCGGCGCGGTGGAGTTCGGCGAGCCAGGGGTGTTCATGTCATTTGAGGAAACGGGCGACGAGTTGAAGGCCAATGTCGCGTCGCTCGGGTTCGACTTGGAGCGTTTGGTGCGGCGCAAGAAGCTTCTTCTTGAACACGTCCACATCGAGCGCAGCGAGATCCACGAGACCGGCGAGTATGACCTGGAGGGATTGTTCGTCCGGCTGAACCTCGCGATCGATTCCATCGGCGCCAGGCGCGTGGTGCTGGACACGCTTGAGGCGCTGTTCGCGGGCCTGCCGAACGAAGCCATCCTGCGCGCCGAGTTGCGCCGCCTTTTCCTCTGGCTCAAGGCCAAAGGGGTGACAGCCATCATCACGGCCGAGCGCGGGCGCGAGCAGCTGACGCGCCACGGGATCGAGGAATATGTCTCCGACTGCGTCATCCTGCTCGATCATCGGATCAACGAGCAGATCGCGACGCGGCACCTGCGCGTGGTGAAATATCGCGGTGCACTGCACTGCACCAATGAGTTTCCCTTTCTCATCGGCGACGACGGCCTGAGCGTGCTGCCCATCACGTCGCTGGGGCTCAACCACAACGTGTCGAGCGAACGGGTATCCACCGGCATCCCGCGGCTTGACGCGATGCTGAGCGGGCGGGGATTTTTTCGCGGCAGCAGCATCCTGCTCACGGGCACGCCCGGCACCGGCAAGACCATCACCGCCGCCTGCTTCGCCCATGCCGCGGCCCGGCGCGGGGAGCGCGTGCTCTTCTTCTCGTTCGAGGAATCG
>CAAGKR010121292.1_pt1 | contig 10029 bp, 14 predicted proteins | sample 2556971 | NCBI WGS metagenome assembly CAAGKR01 (sample SAMEA5207829, study PRJEB30636) | soil metagenome | biome: forest; feature: boreal; material: soil | place: USA | collected 2011-09 | depth 1 m
GCCGAGCCGGAGCCCGCACAGAGCAGCGCCGAGTTGGAGTCCGCACAGAGCGGCGAGGAGCAGCCGGAGAAACCGAAGCGCACCAGGAAGCCCCGAACCTCGGAGGTAAAGGAATGATCCGCGCAGCGTTTAACGCCTTCGCCGTTCCGGATCTGCGTCGAAAACTGCTGTTCACAATCGGATTGCTGGTCGTTTTCCGAATCGCCGCTCACGTACCGGTGCCAAATGTGAATTCGGCGGCGCTGACGTCTGCCCTCAACAGCAACAACCTTCTGCAGATGTTGAATATCTTTTCCGGCGGCTCGCTGCAGAACTTCTCCGTGATGGCCATGGGAGTGTACCCCTACATCACGTCGTCGATCGTCATGCAGCTGCTGGTACCCATCATTCCTCGATTGAACGAGCTCTCCCGAGAGGGTGAGTACGGGCGCAACAAGATCAACCAGTACACACGCATGCTGACCGTACCTCTTGGGTTGATCCAGGGATACGGTCAGATGCTCGCGCTCAACAATCTGGGCGGAACCGCGAACGGCCAAGTATTTTCAAACTTTGGCCTCTTCAACGGATCGACCGTTTTTTCGACTTTGACCGTTCTGATCTCGCTGACCGCGGGCACCATCTTCGCGATGTGGCTGGGTGAGCTGATTACGGAAAACGGCGTCGGAAATGGCATCTCTCTGATCATCTTCGCCGGAATCGTGGCCCGACTACCGGTCCTGCTGGGACAGCAGATCGGCGCAGGCAACGTTGCATTTCTGATAGTGATGACGCTAATTGCGGCATTCGTGGTGTTTGCGATCGTCTTCATATCCGAAGGCCAGCGGCGGATTCCAGTGCAGTATGCGAAGCGGATCAGAGGCGGCCGCATGTACCAGGGGCAGTCCACGCACATACCCCTGCGAGTCAATTCCGCGGGCATGATTCCGCTGATCTTTGCTGCGTCGATCGTCATCCTGCCCGGGACTGTATCCACGTATTTCTTTGCAGCCCAGCAGCAGTGGTTGCAGAACTTGGCCCATTGGGTCTACAACAACATCTCTTCCACTGGGTGGGAATATTGGTTCATCTACTTCTTCCTGGTGGTGGGGTTCACGTACTTCTACACAGCCGTCACATTCCAGCAACAAAACTTGCCTGAGACGCTGCAGAAGAACGGCGGCTTCATCCCGGGCTATCGGCCGGGACGCAATACCGAGACCTATCTCAATAAGGTCCTGACCCGAATCACACTTGCCGGTGCGCTGTTCCTCGCGCTGATTGCGATACTTCCGTATTTCATCACCAAGGCCACCGGCATCAATACGTTCACCTTCAGCAGCACGGCGATTCTAATCGTGGTCGGGGTTGCTATCGACACCATGAAACAGCTGGAAGCTCAACTCATGATGAGGCAGTATGAAGGCTTCATCAACAGATAGCTCATGAACATCGTTCTCCTCGGCCCTCCCGGGGCCGGCAAGGGCACTCAGGCGCAACGACTTCAACGGGTCGTGCACCTCCCACACATCGCCAGCGGTGATGTCTTCCGCGACATACGGCGCCAGGACAGCGAGCTCGCGAACGAAATTCGCGGTTTCATGGACGACGGAAAGTACGTTCCGGATGACTTGACGATCCGGCTTGTGCTCTCTCGACTCGACCAGCCGGATGCGCAGAACGGCTTCCTTCTTGACGGGTTTCCAAGAACGATACCGCAAGCTGAGGCACTCGATCGGATTCTCACGTCAGAAGGACGTAGGGTAGAGCTTGCACTCTACATAACGATCCCGCCGGAGCTCATGATTGTGCGCATCCAAGGTCGAATCATATGCCCCCAGTGCCATACGATCTACAACCTCGTGTCCAATCCTCCCAAAATCGACAACGTCTGCGACGTGTGCGGTCACACGGTCGAGCGGCGCACCGACGAGACTCCAGAGGTCCTTCACACCCGCCTCGAGATTTACCTGAACCAGACCCAGCCGCTCGTAAACTACTACCGCCAGGAAGGCATCCTCCACCAGCTCGACGGCTCTCGACCGATGCGCGAAGTCGAGTCAAATGTGGACACCGCTCTGGGACTCCGAGGCGTGTCGTGACTATCACGCTCAAGTCGGCGCGTGAGATCGACGCCATGCGCGAAGCCGGGCGTATTGTGGCAAATGCGCTGCAGGAACTGCGAGAACGCATCGAACCTGGCATGACTACGAAGGAAATCGACCGCATCGCAGATCGCTCGATTCGACGTGCCGGCGCTGAGCCGGCCTTCCCGCACATCAACAATTTTCCCGGAGCCGCCTGCGTTTCGGTCAACGAGGAGGTTGTGCATGGTATCCCCGGGAAGCGCCAGGTGCGAGATGGAGACATAGTAAAGATCGATATCGGAGCCATTTTTCGCGGTTACCACGGCGATGCGGCTGTCACAGTGCCCGTGGGCGAGGTGACTCCAGAGGCACGAAGACTGATCGAGGTCACGGATGAGTGCCTGGCGCTCGGAATCCAGGCCGCTCGCCCTGGGGGCTTCCTCAACGACATCGGGGCGGCCATTGGAGATTTCGTGGAGGCCCACGGATTCTCATGCGTGCGGCAATACGTCGGACACGGTATCGGAAGGCAGCTACACGAGGCCCCAAACATTCATCACTTCCGTCAAGCGGCCCGCGGTATCCGACTGCAAACGGGCATGACATTCACCATCGAACCCATGAACAATGCCGGCAGTTTCGAGACTCGCCTCCTGAGCGATGGCTGGACCGTCGTGACCAGCGATGGCCGGCTTTCTGCGCAGTTCGAACACACGGTTGCTATCAGCGATGAAGGACCGGAGGTTCTGACTATCGCGGACGTCGGAGCAGCGTGGAGTATACCATTTTTATTGGCAAACAGAGTACAATAGCAATACATGCGACGGAGCATGTGTCCACCTGGGCTGACGGGCGGTCCAGGTGTTTTATCGTGTTTGTCGCAATTTCGAATTCGCTTTGGCGCGGCGGCCCGTCCTGCCGGCACTCGCCTTCGCAGGTCAACTTCGGCTCCAGGCGCGCCCGACGAATTGAGAGGACAAACAAGTGAAGGTTTCGGCATCTGTAAAGCGGCGCTGCGACAAGTGCCGAATTATCCGGCGGCGCGGGGTCATCATGGTGATCTGTCAGGATCCGCGCCACAAGCAGAAGCAAGGATAGAGAGGACCATATGGCACGCATCGCTGGCGTTGATATTCCACGCGAAAAGCGGGTGGAGATTGCCCTCACGTATATCTTCGGGATCGGCTCGTCGATAAGTCGGGAGCTATTGCAGAAGACGCGCGTGAGCCCGGACACTCGAGTACGTGATCTTACCGAGGATGAAGTCCATCGCCTTCGAGAAGTTATCGATCGCGACTACAAGGTCGAAGGAGACCTGCGCCGAGAGGTCGCTCTGAATATCAAGCGCCTCACGGAAATTGGGTGCTACCGCGGATTGCGGCACCGCCGAAATCTCCCGGTGCGAGGCCAGCGAACGAAAACCAATGCCCGGACCAAGCGTGGGGCACGCAAGACGGTCGCGGGACGCAAGCGGGCCATGGCCAAGAAGTAAGTGAGGAGAGCGAACCGATATGGGCAGACCGGCACCAAAGCGCCCCCGAGGCAAGCGTCGCGAACGAAGGGTCATTCCGCGCGGCCAGGCGCACGTCTACGCGACTTTTAACAACACCATCGTGACAATAACCGATCTGACCGGCAATCCCATTGCGTGGGGCAGTGCCGGAGCGGCCAACTTCAAAGGTTCGCGAAAGAGCACGCCATTCGCCGCGCAGCTCAGCGCCGAGATCGCAGCGCGCAAGGCCATGGAGCACGGAATGCAGACGGTCGACGTTTATGTGAAAGGGCCAGGTCCAGGCCGCGAATCGGCGATCCGAGCGCTGCAGGCCACCGGGCTTGGCGTCCTGTCTATCACAGACGTCACACCCGTTCCACACAACGGTACCCGGCCGCGCAAGCGGCGGCGGGTCTAAGGAAGTTAACGGAGAGTAAATGGCACGATACACGGGCCCCGACTGCAAGCTCTGTCGCAGGGAGGGGATGAAACTATTTCTGAAGGGTGAGCGCTGTCTCACCAAGAAGTGCGCCATCGAGCGGCGACCGTACCCTCCCGGTCAATCAGGGCAGGCGCGTCGTCGGAAGCCATCTGAATACTCGGTGCAGTTGCGCGAAAAGCAAAAAGTACGTCGCATCTACGGGGTATTGGAGAGCCAATTCCGCCGGATTTATGCCGAGGCGGAGCGCCGGCCGGGCATGACGGGTGAAAACTTGCTGCAGCTGCTGGAGCTACGCATGGATAACGTCATCTATCGCATGGGCTTCGCCGGCTCGCGCGATCAGGCCAGGCAGCTGGTCAATCATGCGCACTTTCGCGTCAACGGACGCAAGGCGAGCATTCCGTCAATGCTTTTGCGTCCGGGTGATGTCATCACGTTGAAGGACGGCAGCGCAAAGTGCGAGTTCTTTCAGTCGGGTGCGGCGTTCGGAAGCCAGCGCGCACAGGCCCCAGAGTGGGTTCAGGTCGATCAAGTCAATATGACTGGCCGGGTCGTGACGGCGCCGCAGCGAACTGACGTTGATGCGCTCATCAGCGAGCAGCTCATCGTCGAACACTATTCCCGTTAATCGTAGAGGGGGTTAATCTCTTTGGACATTTCTTTGCCACGCATTGAGTGCGCGGAAAGCTCCGACACGTACGCTCGCTTCGAGGTCGAACCGCTGGAGCGGGGGTACGGAGTCACACTGGGCAATGCGCTGCGCAGGGTTCTCCTGTCTTCGTTGCCTGGCGCAGCCATTACCGCCGTGCACATAGATGGAATCCGCCACGAGTTCTCCGACATTGACGGAGCCAAGGAAGACGTGACGGAATTTGTCCTGAATCTGAAAAAGATCCGGCTCCGCTCGCACTCCGAAGAGCCGGTCCACCTGTCACTGGATGTGAGCGGCGAGCGGACCGTCACTGCTACCGATATCCGGACGTCAGACCTCGTCGACATCGTGAATCCGGATCAGCATCTTGTGACGCTCGACGCTGCGATGTCGCACTTCGCGGCCGAAATCGTCGTCGAGCAAGGGGTCGGGTATCACGATATTGGCGACCTGAGAGAAGAGGCGCCCATCGGCAGAATCCCCGTTGACGGTATCTTCTCTCCGGTGGAGCGCGTAAATTTCACGGTTGCCCACACTCGCGTCGGACAAATGACGAACTTCGATCGTCTGATACTGGAAGTGTGGACGGACGGAACAATCCATCCGAACGACGCGTTGACGCAGGCGGCGGCAATTCTCACTCAGCACTTCCAGCACCTGTCCATGTTTGGCCAGGAGGCTCTTCCGGGAGCCGCCAAACCGGCGCTCACCACCCGGCCGCTTCCCGCGCAGGAGGCCGAGATGCCGGTAGAAGACTTGAACCTCTCCGCGCGAGCGGAGAACTCGCTCAAGAGAGCCGGGATTACAAAGGTGGGCCAGCTCGTCACCATGAATCCCGAGGACCTACTGTCAATTCGCAACTTCGGGCAGAAGTCGTATACCGAATTGATCGAACGCCTGAAAATGCGAAAGCTCGTCCCTGAAGACTTCGCTGCTCACGTCGGCGTGGGCGGAAGCGAGGAGTAGCCCAGTGCGCCACCGGAAGTCGGGACGCCGTCTCAGCATGCCTACGGATCGCCGCATCGCGCTTCTGCGGGGTCTCGCTGCATCTATGATCACCCACGACGGCATTCGGACAACGGAGATCCGAGCCAAGGAGCTTCGGCGCTTCGTCGAGCGCCTGGTAACAATCAGCAAACGCGGCGACATCAACGCGCGAAGACTTGCGTTAAAAAAGCTCCCTGACAAGCTCGTGGTGGAGAAACTCTTTGACGTTTATGGCCCGCGTTACAAGGATCGTCCCGGCGGCTATACACGCGTCATCAAGCTCGGAATCCGCCACGGAGACGCTGCGCCGATGGCGCGAATCGAGTTCGTGGAAGAAGAAGAGGCGGCAATCTAGCCACGCGAAGGATTTGTTGCTTGATAGAGTACGTGGGAACAGGGTATGCCGGGTTTCAGCGGCAGCCGGGAAGGATCACTGTGCAGGCAGTGCTCGAGGACGCCATTTCGGCTGTTACACAGCACCGACCTAGAGTCTTGGGCTCGGGGAGGACAGATGCCGGTGCCCACGCTACGCGCCAGGTGACGGCTTTTTCGACCACCAGTTCATTGCCGTCGGAGACATTGGCGCGAGCGATCAATGCTCACCTGCCTGCAGATATTGCTGTCACCGAAGCGTGCGACGTATCTCCCGACTTTCATCCGCGATTCGACGCTTCCGCCCGAACGTATTGCTACGTGATCTGGAACCGAAAGGTGAGATCACCTTTCTTCTACAAACGGGCCGCCCACGTGGCATTCAGCCTCGATGAGACGTCGATGGACGAGGCGGCGCAACTTCTAGTTGGCCGCCACAACATGGGCGCATTCGTTCCCGTGCAGACGTCCGGAACTCGCGAACGCGAAATCTTTCGCGCCGGATGCAGTCGTCATGGAGACGTCGTTATCGTTCGTATCGAAGGCACGGGATTCATGAGACAAATGGTGCGTGCCATCGCCGGGACACTCATACGTGTTGGGGGTGGCCGGATGTCGAAAGCCGAATTTGGCGAGGTGCTGACCTCTGAATCGCGGAATCGAGCAGCAGCGACTGCTCCGGCATGCGGCCTGTATCTTGTAAACGTCCGTTACGGCTCTGGCTCCCTGCGGGAGAACTCCGACTGCATCCCCTTGCCCTTGACGTTTGAGGAGAAACGATGAAGACCTACGTCCCGAAAAAGGGCGAGATCGACTGCATCTGGTATGTCGTCGACGCCAACGAGCAGATTCTTGGCCGTCTCGCTTCCGACATAGCTCGCGTCTTGCGAGGGAAGCACAAGGCGGCTTTCACCCCAAATGCCGACCTCGGAGATTTCGTGGTCGTGATCAACGCCTCCAAGGTCGCATTTAGCGGCAGGAAAGCAAGCGGCAAGACATACTATCGGCACTCAGGATACCCCGGAGGCCTGCGTGAGGAGACGCTTGACGCGGTCCTCGCGAAGCATCCTGAAAGGGTACTCGAAACCGCGATTCGGGGCATGTTACCCCACAATCGACTGGGCGACGAGATGTACCGGAAATTGAAGGTTTACAGTGGCAGCGATCATCCACACAACGCTCAGCGCCCCCGGCATCTAAGCGAGGCGTTCGGCGCGGACCGCGCCGCCGCCAGGTACCCTCACACGACAATGAAGGGAAAATAATGGCGACACAAGAATATTTCGCGGCTGTTGGCCGGCGCAAGACATCCGTAGCCCGGGCACGGCTGGTACCCGGGACCGGAGAGATCATCATCAACGGCAAGCCGGTCGACCAGTACTTTGGTGGCAGTATCTGGACGGCCCAGGTGCAGGAACCTTTTCACACCGCGAACCAGGTTGGCCGGTTCAACGTTGACGTAAAAGTGATGGGAGGAGGGCGCTCCGGCCAGGCGGGCGCAATCCGTCATGCCGTCGCTCGCGCGCTCGTAGTAGCCGACGAGAGCCTCCGACAAGTCCTGCGTAAGGACGGTCTACTGACCCGAGACGCCCGCGAAAAAGAGCGCAAGAAGTACGGGCTCAAACGGGCACGGAAGGCACCCCAGTACACCAAACGCTAATGTCTTTCTCGGAGACCCAAGCCGGACGCCTCGAAATCGCCGGCGTGAGCGCTTGCGAGCTCGGGCAAGTCCTCCAGCGAGGACAAGCCGAAGTACTCTAGGAACGCGAACGACGTTCCAAATTCCATAGGCCGCCCCAGCGTTTGGCGTATCCCACGCTCCTCGATGAGTCCGCGAGCCAGCAAAGTCAGCACGGCACGATCGCTGTTCAGGCCCCGGAAGCCCTCAATTTCGGCTCGGGTAACGGGCTGATGATACGCAATCACCGTTAGCGTCTCCATCGACGGCCGGCTGAGAGGCGCGGGTTTGGCCGTTCCCAGGAAGCGTTGGACTACCTGCACATTTTCAGGCGCGGTGACGAGCTGCGCGCTACCGCCTCCCACCTGAAGCCTGATGCCTCCCCGGGAATATTTCTCTCTCAGTTGCAGCAGCAGGCGTTCTATATGAGATGTGGGGCCTCCGATCGCGTTCGCAAGCGCGCTCATAGACACCGGTCCGCCGGCAACGAGAAGAATACTCTCGATCGCGGAAAGCTCCTGGTCAGCCGGCTCGAGCTGAAGCGCCCTCTGCTCGCTCACGGAACTCCACGGTGATGTCACCGAACGGGTCACTTTGGACCGCTTGCGCCTGCTGCCGACGAACCAACTCGAGGACCGCAACGAAATGCACGACCGCGTCCTCGCGTGTCGCGCCACGCAGCAGGAGGTGGAGCGAGATTTTCGCCCCCGAGTGCAGCTTTCGAATTAGGGAGCTCATCGTAGCTTCCATCCGCACAAAAGAATGCACGGCCACTCTCTTCACAGGCTCTTGCCACCGCTCCTGCATTAGTTCCCAGGCTCGGCGCAAACTCTCCGGTCGCCTGGGCAGCACGTTTCGCTCCACCAGGTGTGGCGCCGCTACAGGCGCGAAGCATTCACGTCCCTCCCACTCGACCAGTTGGGTCACGAGCGCAGAAAGCATTGGCCGTGGGATGGCAGAAGAAGGGCTCTGTCGCACCACGGAAATGTCTTCTGGATCTACGGGCCGTGCCAACAGAATGTCCGATTTCATCGCAAGCAGGCGGGCCGCCGTTACTAGCAAGTAGCCTGTCTGGTCGAGATCGAGCTCGGTCTCATTTTGCAAGTACGCAGCAAGTTGCGCCGTGGCCTCGGCAAGAGCGATCCCCTCGAGGGAAATCTTCCGAAGCGACGAGAGCCTCAAGAGATCTTCAAATTGTCCGGCGTAGCCTGGAAGTGCCAGTTGAAAGGCCGCCGGATCGCGTTCGTAACTTCTCACGATACGTAGCACCCCGAGCATATTAGATCAAGTACATGGCCCATGGCCGGGCGCAGGAGCCCGCTGATGATGCCGAGCTGTGGATCAAACACGAATAGGAGAAGGATGACGAGCGGCCCCCACTGTTGGAAGGGCGCCAGCTTGTACAGCTGTCTCGCGGTCAAGAATCCGGCAAATACCGTGAATCCGTCGAGAGGCGGTATGGGCAGCAGGTTGAGAAGAAAGAGAAGGACGTTGATTTGTACCGCGAAGGACAGGAAATCGATGCCGTTTTGATTCAGATTGAGGCTCCCGTGCACAGCGGCGGATAGCGCAATAGCCACGAGAGAAGCGAGGAGTAGGTTGGATAGCGGACCCACGATCGCCACCAGAGCATTGCCGCGCTGAGGACCGAATTTCAGGTTACTCGGCGTGACGTGGGTGCGCCCGTAGGTGAATCCGAAGCCGATCAACGAGGTGATGACCAGGAGCACGAGGCCAATCTGGTCCATGTGGACGAAGGGGTTCAGCGAGATTTCCCCAAGTCGCCTCGGGGTCGGGTCACCGAGACGGTCGGCGACCACGGCGTGAGCTAGCTCATGCACGTCAATCGATATGAGCAGGATTACCATCATCATGATGGCGTGCTGCAAATCGATCGAGCCGCCGAGCATTTACACTCCTCTAGAACAGAAAATGGGGCCGGCTTCGCCGCCCCCTGAAACGCGCTGCATTATAGCGCGAGTATTGGGGCCATTCCTGGCCTTCCTCTACAATCTGAAGGGACCAAGTCCTCTCTAGGTCCTGCGTCCGTTTGGGGGCTGATTTCGACGTGCCGCTGTATGAATACGAGTGTCTGCCGGAGCATCATCGCTTCGAAGTCAGGCACGGAATGAATGAAGATCCTATCGGCGCTTGCCAGGTCTGCGGAGGAGAGGTGCGCCGCGTTATCCACCCGGTTGGCATAGTCTTCAAGGGTAGTGGCTTCTACGTCACCGACTCCCGCAAGGCGTCTTCGACCGTCAAGACGGGCAAGGCAGGTGGGAGCGATGACAAGCCAGCGGAAACCAAGTCCGATTCCGGATCCGAAACCAAGTCCGATAC
>CAAGKR010159803.1_pt1 | contig 10029 bp, 9 predicted proteins | sample 2556971 | NCBI WGS metagenome assembly CAAGKR01 (sample SAMEA5207829, study PRJEB30636) | soil metagenome | biome: forest; feature: boreal; material: soil | place: USA | collected 2011-09 | depth 1 m
AATCGTCGCGAGTGGAATTTTCGCGATGCCGATGAAATCGCAGATCCGATCGAGGTAAAGTTGCGGCGTCGCACTGAGGTCGTCGTAGAGACAGACAAAAACGCGCTCGCGGCCGAAGCGCTCGAACCAATCGCTTAAATGAAACGCATAGCGATTGGCGCCAACAATGTGCGGACGGGTGTCGAGCACTTGCTCGAAGGTCGCCTTGGTGTAGGCGCTACGCCGCATCAGCTTGTAGTGCGAGTACGCGCGCTCGACCGGGTCGCGGAGGCTGACGATGATTTTGCAGTTCGGGATCTGCTGATGAATTCGCTTGCGCGATTGCTGATTACCGAAGCATCCGCAAATCTCGCCCATCGGGAGCGCCGGATCGCAGTGCCGGAAATTTTTCAGATACCAATCGAGACCGCGTTCGTAGTTGACGTCCCAGTAGCCGGTCTCCTTAACTTTCTCCGGCAAGCCAACGTGGCCGAGCAGCGCGCGATGAAGCCAGGTCGTACCGGTGCGCTGCGGTCCTACCGCGAGGAAATCCGGCAGCCGGTTGGATGGTGGCTGATTCATCGCGCTCCCAGTTGCGACACAGCCGCGTGAGCGTTGACGGCCGCCAACCCGTCGTCGGGCAAAGTGCGCAGGATCCGCGGCTGTCGCCAGGCTGACAGATCGATTTTCAGCAAATCTTCCAAGGCGTCCACTTCGGGTTTGAATCGCTCGCGCAGCATCGCTTCCTGCTCGAACGTGAGCGGCGGAAACTTTTCCCCGCGTCCGTAGCAGAACTTCCAGACGCCGGCGCGCTCGAGGAGATTGATCGTGGTGTAGGCCTGACGCCGCTTCAGCCACCACATCGCGTGCCGCGCGTTTTGCGCGAGCTTGCGATTTTTGGGTGCGCGCTCGTAGGCGTTGACGTCGTCGCCGACTTCGGTGCGCCCGCCGAGCGCGATTCGATCGATGCCGACGAAGTCGCAGACTTTGTTCAGGTAGTCCTGCGGGCTCGCGCGAAGTTCGTCGTAAAGCGTGACGAGAACGCGGTCGCGGCCGAAAGTGTCGAACCATCCTTTAAGATGGAAGGCGTAGCGATTGCCGCGATCGAGATGGGGGCGGGTATTGAGGACTTCCTCGAAGGAACCGCGCGTCCATACGTAATGGCGCATCAGCTTGTACGCGGAATAAGAGTGATCGACCGGATTTCGCAGCGTGGTTATGATCTTGCAGTTCGGAATGTGAAGCTTGATGCGCTCGCGGGCCTGCGGAGTAACGAAGTAGGGGCAGATTTCGGCGATCTTGCGCGCGCCGGTCGCGTAGCGGAAGTGACGCGCGTACCAGTCGATCCCCTTGTCGTAGAAGAAGTTGAAGAATTGCGTTTCCTTGACGCCGTAGGGAAGATCGACGTGGCCTTCGAGCACGCGATGCAACCACGTGGTGCCGGTGCGGCCGGGACCGACGCCGATAAATTCGGGGAGCCTCAGTGGGCGTGCCGATTCCATGTGTCCAGAATAGCTGGTTCGAATTCGGTTTCGCGACAGCTTGATGGGGTCGGAAAGTTGCGCAATTTCGATGGCGGCGACGGTAACCTCGGATAAATTGGAGATCAAGAAAGCGGCGTTTCCGGCGAGGGGTGCGAAGATGCGCGCCAGAGATCAAGGGGAGATAGAAAAGCGGGTCCTCAAGATTGCAGCGATCGTGCTGGTGTTGGCGCTTCATTTTACGGCCAGCTCGTGGGCGGCTGAGATTCAGGCGTCGAAGACGATTGCGATACCCGGCGGTGAGGGCGGAATCGGATTCGACGATATGGGCTACTCACAGGCGCTTGGCAAAGTGATCGTGCCGGCGGGACGAACCGGAACAATCGCATTGATCGAGCCGGGTGCTGACGCGATTCAGTTGATCAGCGGCTTCAGCAGCGGTGAGAAGTTTGGCGGCGGGCGCGGGGAGAGTGTCACGTCGGCGGACGTGGGCGCGGGATTCATGCTGGCGACGGACCGAAGCGCGCAGGTGATCGACGTGGTTGATGTTGCGACCAGGAAAATTGTGGGGTCGGCGCCGCTCGCGGCGGAACCGGACTATGTTCGATACGTCGCGGCGACCAGCGAAGCGTGGGTGACGGAGCCGGAAAAGGCGCGAATCGAAATCTTCGCGCTTAAGGGGAACACTTCGCCCAAGCCTACGCACGCGGCGTTCGTCGAGGTGCCGGGGGGTCCCGAGGCGCTGGTGATCGACAACGAGTCGGGGCGCGCGTACGCCAACCGATGGACAGACAGCACCGTAGCTATCGATCTACGGACGCGGGCGATAATCGCTCAGTGGCCGAACGGATGTGCGGGGTCGCGCGGGCTCGCGATGGACGCGGCGCGGTCGATGCTGTTGGTGGGATGCAAGGAAGGCAAGCTCGCGGTGCTCGATTTGAAAACGGGAAAGCGCCTCGGGATCGCGTCGTCGGGATCCGGCGTCGATATAATCGCGTACGATGCGCGCCTTAGGCATGCGTACCTGCCGGGCGCCGCGAGCGCGACGATGGCGGTGATAGGGATCGAAGGGTCGGGTGCGGCGAAAGTGCTGGGGACGGTCGCGACGGCGAAGGGAGCGCATTGCGCAGCCGCGGACGAAAGCGGGAACGTTTACGTTTGCGATCCGGTCAAGGGGAGAATTCTCGCGTTCAAGGATTCATTCGCACCGACAAAATGACCTGACCAAGTTGCACGACTAAATTACTTCGGCGAGCGAGGCCTCGAGGATGCTCATGCCTTCTTCGACCAGCTCGGCGGGAGCGACCAGCGGCACGAGGACTCGAATGACGTTGGCGTAAACGCCACAGGTCAGGACGATCAGGCCGCGCTCGGCGGCGCGAGCGGTTAGCTTTTTGGCGAGTTCGGGCGCGGGCTCTTTGGTCGCGCGATCTTTTACCAATTCCATCGCGAGCATCGAGCCCAGGCCGCGCACGTCGCCGACGCACGCGAAGCGCGGGTCGTTGCGAAGCGTGTCGAGGCGCGATCTCACGAGCGCGCCCTGTCTCTCGGCGCGACCGAGCACGTTTTCGTCGCGCATCACGTCGAGCACGGCAAGCGCAGCGGCGCATGAGATTGGGCTGCCGGCGTAAGTGCCGCCTAATCCACCAACAGCCACGCTATCCATGATTTCCGCGCGTCCGACGACACCGGACAGCGGGAAGCCGCCGGCCAGGCTCTTGGCGATCGCAATAAGATCGGGCTCGACGCTTGCGTGCTCGACGGCGAACATACGTCCAGTGCGGCCGAAGCCGCTCTGTATTTCGTCGGCGATCATGACGATCCCATGGCGCACGCAGAGCGCTTTCAGCTCGCGAAGGAATTCGAACGGCGCGACGTTGAAGCCGCCTTCGCCTTGCACCGGTTCGATGATAATAGCGGCGACACGCGACGGTTCGATCGAAGATTTGAATAGCGCTTCGATCGCATCGAGACTGTCGCGGCTGCTGACACCGCGATACGAATCGGGAAACGGCACGTGGTAAGTCTCGGCGGGGAAGGGCGCGAACCCGACTTTGTAGGGGACGACTTTGCCGGTAAGCGCGAGCGCCATCATGGTGCGGCCGTGAAACGCTCCGGTGAAGGAGATGATGGCGGGCCGGCCGGTGGCACATCGCGCGATTTTGACCGCGTTCTCAATTGCTTCGGCGCCGGTAGTGAGAAAGATAGTTTTCTTCGCTCCGGATATCGGCGCGATTTCGTTTATCCGCTCGGCAAGCCGGATGTACGGCTCGTAAGGGGTTACCTGGAAGCAGGCATGAGTCAGCGCGCGCAGTTGCGCTTCGACTGCGGCTACGACGCGAGGATGGCGATGACCGACGTTGAGCACGCCGATGCCGCCGGCGAAGTCGATGTAGCGGCGACCGTCAATGTCCCAGATTTCGGCGCCGGAGGCGTGGTCGGCGAGGATGGGAATCGCGATGGCGAGGCCGCGGGGAATCGCGGCGTAGAGCCGTTCGGTGATTGGGGCAACCTTGTTCATGATGGCTCCTGTTGCGCGCGGCCGATCTATCTTAACCCGTCGCGATTTGACTCCAACGGACTGGCGAGAACGCGACTAGCCATAGATAATTGACCGGAGGGGATCAGACTGATACCTGCAATGGATCGGCAAGATGGAGGAGGCTCGGGCGGACGCGAGGCTTCCTGCGGGGCGTCTCCATCAGTATTATTTGGGGCGATATTATTCTGACCATAGTATTTTGCGCGATAGCATTGCGGGGCGGACATAGTCGATGAGTACGCAAGCGAATCACTCCAAGGGTTTTTACGAGCCGATCGTTCCGCACGATCAGATTCAGTTCCGTGAGTACAAGCTGCTGCTGCAAGCAGACCGCTTTCCGAACGAGCATGCATTTCACAAGTTCTGGAAGATAGCTCATCACACGGCCAAGGACCTTGGGCTGAAGCTCACGGAGATGGACGAAGGGCTGAAGCCGCATCAGCGCGAAGTGGTCTTTTATGACACGCCGCATCACAAGCTCTACAATCATGGATTCATTCTAAGGAAGCGGACTTTTTATCATCATGGGATTCCCGATCCCAAACACGAGCTGGTGCTGAAGTTCCGGCATCCTGACAAGAAGGTCGCGCTGGCGGTGGATCCGCGTCCGCTATTGCCGTGCGAATATACGCTGAAGTTCAAGGAAGAGATCCTGCTGCCGAAAGATGGCGCGCTCGGGATGCGGCTAATTTACTCGCACAACTGCGAACTCGACACACCCAACATCATTTTGACGCAGCGATTCGAAACGACCGCGGAGGCATTTCCGGCGCTGAAGGCGATTGACGCAAATCCGAAAGCGGCGCTTAGCCTGGTGAACAACGTTTCGATCCAGGAATACATGATCGAACTCGGAGTGCTCGAATTCGGGCATAACCTGCAAGCCAAGGCGAACATCGCAGTGTGGCGGGTGCGCACCACCAACCAGCCGATCGTCGCCGAGTTCGGCTACCAGCTCAAGTTCGACAGCCCCGAGGACGTTCGACGCAAGCATCGGGAGCTATCCGAGTTCTTCTACACGGGTCTGCAGTCGCGGGCCTCGGACTGGGTGCAGCGTGGAACAACCAAGACTGCGCTTATCTACGGATTCGGAAACTCCAACCCCAAACATCAAGAGTGAGTCTGAGCTGCGGATGTCGATCTGAAGGATTGCCTGCAAGAGAGCCGCGGCGTAACCAGGCGTGATTCATTGCTCGAAATGGACCGCGGTGCCACGGCACTGGAAGTGGCCTTCGGCATTGCCCGGCTCTCCTGGCGCCGATGCTTCGTTTCCAATCACGAACCAGGAATCGACCTTGATGATCGCGTCAACTTTATCTCCATACCTGTCGTACGCGGCATGCTTGAAACCGGGGCTGGCCGAACTGGCGTCATCGTCGTAGGCCGACGCACGCCCGCAAACGCCCTCGACGCTGCCGAGCGCGGTTAACTTCGGATGCCCGGGGACCTGGTCGCCTTGCACCAGAACCATTCGTTTGACACTGGCTTCAGTGGCGGCGTTTTCCTGTCGCAGCTTGATGCCCTCATCCCGGACTATCCCGCAACCTGCAATTGCCAACGTCATCAAGACGAACCCTAAACGCCGCATCGAGAGATCCTCCGGACACTGAGGTATTAGATCGATACGGTGTGGGCAAGACACGATTTGGTTGCGAGGGCCGCGTTTGCAGCAATCAGGCGGGTAGATCCGGCGGCAGACCGGCGGTGCGCCGATAGATGCCACTGTCCCGGGTGAGCAGGCGGTAGCCGATCAGCTCGCGGCGTAGAGTCGCGCAATCGCTGTGATGCTGCTTCAAGATCGCGTTGACTTGAGCCTCAGAGTAATTCGCGCCGGTTTCAAAGCAGGCCGCGAGCCATTTCAGAATGACCAGCCGTTGCTTGCGGGCTGCCGGAATTTCGAGCAGGCGTTCGCGATCCACGAAAGCATGCAATACTTTTCTTTCCCAATCGTCGCGCGCAACCGAATCGGCCAATCGGGCGAGGCTCTCGCGATTGGATACCACCCGGCATACTCGTCGAAGAACATTTTCATTCAGGGTGAACCAGTGAGTATTGCCCTGCACCCGGAGGGTGACCAGCTCGACCCTTTTTAGAATCGCGAGATGATGCGAGATGGTTGGCTCCTTCAAGTCGAGCAGTTCGGCAAGTTCCCGCACGTTGCGCTCGGCCGCCGAGAGGGCGCCCACTATTTTGAGGCGGCTTTCGTCGGCCAGCGCCTTGCAAAACTGGAGGATCAGTTCCGCTGGTTGCACGTCGTCACCTATTTAAACGTCGGTCTAAATAGATATACATCAAAATAGGTGGGACGAAGATACTTCCAGCGCAGCCCCGAAGCAAAGAGTGTTTCTGGATCGAACCGTCGTCTGCGTACAAACAACGGGGATCAAAGCTGACGCCGCTGCGGCCGCGCCCAGGGCTATTCGTGAAGGGGTCGAGAGAGGGGCGGCCCGCATTGAGCCGCCCCTGAGCGAGATAGTTAACTATGGGGAGGTTTTTTCAGTCGTCTTTTTTTCAGTAGTGCTAGCGTCACCGCCGGGTGAGGTCGTCGTGGTCTCGCTTGTGGACTTTTCAGTAGTGGCCGGTTCAGAAGGGGCACCGGACGCACCCGTCGCGCCTGTAGCTCCCGATCCCCCCTGCGCGCCTGTGGCTCCCGGCGCTCCCTGCGGTCCAGGCTCACTTGCTGGCGCTGGGGTTGTTACGGTTTCCGTTTCCTTGCATCCACCCGCCATGGTGCCGACCAAAAACAAAACACCGATGAATGCAGCGGCGCTGCCCATTTTTCGTTTCATATTCTACCTGGTTCTCCTTTGCCGATAGTTCGTAGTTTAGATTCGAGTCGTGAACAGCTAAACACTACCACAGATTCGGCCACTCTGCGGCGATCACGGAGTACAGCAATTGATTATTGTAAGCCAAGTCAGACGCGAGTCAACGTGATGCGAGCGCGATGTTCGGGTTGAAGATGACTAGTTTGGCGAATCGTCGCCAGCTGATTCATCGACATGGAACTTGTGGAGGAAGCGATGAACAATCGGTCCCAGCAGGATGCCGGCCACACTTATTAGGGCCAGTCCACTATAGAGAGCATAAGCCGAAGCAAAGAGCTTACCGGTGGTAGTCTTGAGCGAGTTCACCGGGCCCATGCCGCCGAGGATCATCGAGGCTTCGAGCAGCGAATCGATCCAGGGCAATTTCTCGAGGAAATGATAGCCGCATACGCCAACGGCGAGTGAACCGAGGACGATGGCCATTGCAACGGAGCTCCATCGGGCGATCCGCAGCAAAAACAGCCTCTTCGGCAATAGCGGTTCATGTCTGTGTTCAAAGGGCATCGACAGTTTCCGATAGACGTCTATTGTGGTGATTTTCGAATAGTTATTGGTCAGACACGATCAGGATTTTCGAATCGCCCGGGCGATTTTTGGTGCGCGCGAGGCCCAGCCCGGCAGTCGCATTGTCGTGCGGCCACACCGATCCATTGTGATAGCTCATATGCGGTCCACAAACGTTGACCCAAACTTTCACCGATTTGCCGTTATTCAAATTGGTTATCAGCGCATGCTTTGAACAAATCCTTAAGCAAGATCATTCAGACGGCTGCACATGCAACGGCGAAGTAATTCGCGTTTGTTCGGATTGTTCGCTGCGCCCCTGCTCGGCAACGTCAGCCCGATTCCAGAGCATTGCGCGCACCACCCGATGTCCTTCGCTGCGGCTCGCGCAAATGTAGGTGCATCCCGCGTCCAGGAGCTTGGTAGCTCCTTCCTCCGCGGCGGGGCCGCCGGCCACGATGACCAGCTTGGACCAATCAGACTTCAAACCTCGGATGAAGTCCGCAGTCGCATCGATCTGCTTGGGGTCGGTGCAACTGACGCAGACCACGTCGGGAGCGAAGCGCCGCACGTATTTACGCAGCTCATCTACCGCCTCGCTAGAATCTATAAAGCGCGTCGTGATGCCATCTTCGTAGAGCATCGCCAGCAGCATCAGGACGCCGAGGCTGTGTTGTTCTCCCGGCGCGCACATCCCGAGAGCGCGCAAGCGCGGGCTGGTATTCAATCGATCGACCCGGTGTGCGAGGTCGTTGATTAGTTCATAGGTGGTCTCGATGATCAGTTTCTCGTTTTCGGCGCTGATGTGGTTTTCGGCGTGCTCCTGACCGGCGAAAACGATCGCGGGGACCAGAACGTCGTCGAAGGTTGCTTCGAGTCCGTAGCCGTCGCAATAGCGGAGCGCGAGAGTTCGCGCGCCCGGCTTATCCATTTCGAGCAGACGCCGGTGATATTCTTGGTAATTGTCCGAGGCGGACTCGGCTCCGAACAGGAGCGAGAAAAAGTCAAACGCTTCGATATAGTCACCGGCTACCTTGAGACAGGCGGTGAGCGGTACTGCGAGCAACAGCCCGAACGGTCCCCAGATCCATCCCCAGTACATCGCGGAGACCAGCAACGCGACCGGCGAAACCCCGATGCCATGTCCGATAAGAAAAGGCTCGATCAGTTGCGCGGCCACCTGGTCCAGCAGGATGAATGCACCGAGTATCTCGATCGATCTGCCCCAGCCGGGAAACACGGCCACCGCCACCATCGAGGGTAAAATCGCGGCGGTCAAAGCGCCCACGTACGGAATAAAGCGCAGCAGACAGGCGACCGCGCCCCATAGTTCTGGATTTGGCAGTCCGAGCATCCAACCCACGACGCCAATAGCTATCCCGAAACCGAGATTTATCAGCGAAAAGAGCAACAGGTAGTGACTGATCGCGTTGCCGGCGGCGTCGATCGCTTGCGCGGTGATTGTCATCCTGACCCGCGCACCCAAGCGGACCAGCCGATCGCGCAAATCTTTTCGTCCGTAGAGTAGAAAGAACAGGAGTACAATTGTGAGCAGGGCTTCGGCGATTCCTGCGACCAGAGGCAACACCGGGCGAAGAAGATCGTCCAGCGCCGGTAACATCGGAGCCGACTGGACCAGTGTGGTCTTCTGCTTTTGCTTGGGCTGCGGATTCGACTTTTGGACTTCCTCCTGAACGCTCTTCATCGCGGTCTGCGCGCGTTGCAGCCAGGCGGGCGTGCTTTTTTCGAATGCTGCGACTTTGACCGCGATATTGTGCGAATAGTCGGAAACTTCGGCCACCGTCGAGGTGAGTTCGAGCGTGAGGAAATAACCAATCCCGACCACGCCTAACGCCAGGACGCCGACGACGACCGCCGCACCTGCAAGTCGTCCGAGAAATTGCTCGATTCGTGCCGCTAGCGGACTCAGGATAATCGCCAACACCGACGCCATCGCGAGTGGCAAGAGAATTTCGCGCGCAAAATAGAAAACGGCGCTAGCGACAATAATTGCAACGATCGGCCGACTCGCGCTTCGGGAATCGAAGGCGCGGGCAATCTCCCTGTCAGCTGGTAGTCTAGCGGGCATCTCCGGCGCGGAGGTCTGAATTCCGTGAGTTTTGGGAGTGGACGGCTGATTGGCGGGTGGAATAGTCTCGGGCAAGGCGACGGATTCCGGGTTTGTGATATTGCTCACGCCTTTGTGCAGTGAATGCGCCAAAAGGTCGTTTGAATCGAATGATACTATTTCTGCTCGCTGCCGATACCAGATTGTCACGAACTCAATGCTTGGACTCGACGGCGAGTATACAGTGTTTGCCCTGTTGCTCGTAAAGAGAGGCGTGCATCAGCAATCTGCATAAAATTTTCCGACCATGAAAAACTTACATATTAATCAAGAATAAAAGTAGCCAACGACATAGGAGATAATACGGCATCATGCTTGCTCATACTACTCAAATAAGGGCGCATGTCCGCATCCTTCGTCAACTGGACGCTGGACGAAGCGTTTTATCACCAGCGGAAATCTTTTCTGGACCACGTTTTCGCTGAGTCATTGAAAGTTAACATTCCGAAGCAGTACTCGTGTTAGTGAGTTGTCAGAAAACGGTGATGATCGCGGCTCGCCGGGCGCGAGAAACGATTTGGTTTTAGGATGCTGAGGTAATGATGAATGAAACTAGAATTTTAGTGG
>CAAGKR010432096.1_pt1 | contig 10029 bp, 9 predicted proteins | sample 2556971 | NCBI WGS metagenome assembly CAAGKR01 (sample SAMEA5207829, study PRJEB30636) | soil metagenome | biome: forest; feature: boreal; material: soil | place: USA | collected 2011-09 | depth 1 m
CCGGGTCCCGCCAGCGCCGCGTCCGCCTCGTCCGCGGTGATCGGTCCCGCCAGAGCCATGTCGGCCTCGTGACCGATCGGAGATCGGAGGTGGTGGTGGGGCGGGCCTTGGCCGAGCGCCTCGCGCCGCTCCTCACCTCGCCGCGCGAAGGCGGCGGGAATGACGACGAGCGACACCAGCGGCGCCGCGGCGATGCCCATGGCCACGGCGGTCTGGCCGCTGGTGAGGCCCAGCGCCACTGCCAGGGCGAAGCACAGCCGCGACAGCGACTCCATCAGCACCAGGGCTCCATACAGCGCGAAGTACTCGTGACCCGCCAGCCAGCCGCGCGCGAAGTAGCTGGCGGCGTAGGCGAGCGTGCCGACGATGAGCACGTCGTAGAGAGGCCGGTAGTGCTCAAAGACGTGGTCGACGAGCTCTTCCTGCAGGGCGAGAGCGGCCAGGAGAAACGCCAGCGCAAAGCTGGCCTGGATCAGCATCGGCACACGCAGCGCGTGCTCGGAGTGGCCCTTCGCCCGGCGCTCGGCGATCGTGCGCGAGAGGAGCTGTTCGATCGGCCGGTAGATCACGGAGATGATCACGAACATCACCGACCACAACAGGGCGATGCGCGACGCCGCGGCTTCGCTCAGGACGTGGCTTGAGATCGAGAAGTAGGCGAGCGTCAGAAGACCGGTGCAGGCGATGCCCACGGAGAGGATGCGCGCGCCGCTGCCATAGGAACGGCCCCCTTCCCGGACGGGCGGGGTTTTCGCCGGGGCGCTAGAGGCGGACAAGCAGCATCGTCCAGGGAAACGGCGAGCGGACCTCTACCACGTCCCCGTGGCGCGAGAGCAGCCGCACGAATGAGCGCCTGGACCAGTGGTTCAAATGACCCGGAGTGTTGCCCAGTTTCGACCAGTAGGAGCCGCGCGCCATGTTGAGCATCCGCCACAGTGGCTCGTGGGGAACCGAGACGAGCAGGTGGCGCTCGGCGCAGCGCGCCATCTCGCTCAGGGTGTGCTCGGGGTCCGGGAGGTGCTCGAGCACCTCGATCGCGGTGGCAAGGTCAAACTCGTTCGCGGCGAACGGCAGGTTCTCGGCCTCCATCACGCGGTACTCCAGGTTTGGCGCCTTGCGCTCGGCCCAGCCGGCCTGGATCGACTCCTCCTCCAGGTCGATGCCGACCACGCGCCCCTCGCCAAGACGCTGCGCCCAGCGCTGGACGAGCACTCCCTCACCGCACCCGACGTCCAGCAGCGAAGCGGGCTCGGCGCGGTCGAACAGCTCGTCCAGGGTGCGCTCGAAGCCGCCCATCAACCGGCGCACGACCGGGTTGGAGGAGCCGTACTTGTCGTAGGTGTTGCCGGTGACGACCCCGTCCTGCGAGACGGTCACGCCGCTCACAGCCGCACCGCCTCCTGCTCCCGCTCCTCTTCCTGCGCCCGGCCCGGTTCGTAGTGGGACGGCGCTACCCCAAGCTCCAACTCGATCCGCCGCACGCGCTCGAAGGTCTTCTGGGTCATCACCCGCTGCGCGGCGAGCAGGTCACCGATCACGCCCAACGCCCACAGCACGACCGCGGCGATGAACAGCACCGCGCCCAGGATCAGCGACTGGACGTGTCCCTTGCCGTTTCCTTCTACGTAGGCCACGGTGAAGCGGATCCACACTCCGATCGAGACGATCCCGATCAGCGCGGCCAGGCTCCAGAACACACGCAGCGGCTCGTACTGCGCGTAGATGCGGAAGATCGACACCGCGTTGCGCCGCACATACGCCCCCATCGAGGGGAACAGCCGCGACTCGCGCGTCGTCGGGTTGGTGCGGACCGGTACATGGTCGACCGCCACCAGCAGCTTGCCGGCCTGGATGATCGTCTCCAGGGTGTAGGTGAACTTCGACACCACCAGCATCTGGATCGCCGCCTCGCGATTGTAGGCGCGGAACCCCGAGGTCGTGTCGGGGACCGACGTCGATGAGGCCTGACGCACCACCCACGACCCCAGGCGCTGCAGCACCTTCTTCAGGGTGGAGAAGTGCTCGATGCCCGTCACCTCGCGGTCGCCGATCACCATGTCGGCCCGTCCGCCGAGGATCGGACCCACGAGCCTCGATATGTCCGCGCCCCAGTACTGGTTGTCGGCGTCGGTGTTCACGATCACGTCCGCGCCGAGCTTCAGCGCCGTGTCGATACCCGCCTGAAATCCGGCGGCCAGGCCCTTGTTGTTCGTCAGACGCACCAGATGGTCGACGCCGTGAGCGCGCGCGACCGCAACCGTCTCGTCGGTCGAGCCGTCGTCGACCACGAGCCACTCAACGACCTCGAAGCCCTCCACCTCGCGGGGTAGGTCGGCGAGCGTCCGCGGGAGCTGGTCGGCCTCGTTGAAGCAGGGGATCTGGATGATGAGCTTCATCGGCGTTGATTGCCTAAACTTGGCTTCCGGCAGTATCCCAAAGCGGAGGATAGGGTCTTGGCGCCAAGCGCGTGGGCGGTGCCGGTGCCGGCCCACGACGGCCAAGGCTCGATGGAAAGCGCGACGCTCACCCGGCTCAGACCGGGCCCGATCCGGCTGGCGGGGCTACGTGCCGCGGGGCCCGGGGCATGGGCAAAGATCGCGTTCGCCGTGCTGTGCGTGGGCGCCCTGATCGGGTACTTCGCGTTCCCGACCTATCCGACCTACGACTCCTTCTACGCCCTGTTGTGGGGCCGCGATCTGCTGCACCTGCACCTGCCCGACTTCAGGGTGTACCGCGGTCCGACCGAGCATCCGCTGGCGATCGCCTTCGGGATGGTCTGCTCGATCTTCGGTCAGGGCGGCGCGCGGCTGATGGTGCTCGGCTCGATCGCATCCTTCGTGGCCGTCGTCGCGGGCGTCTACCGGCTGGGACGCCTGTGCTTTGGCCCCGTCGTCGGGCTGCTCGCGGCGCTCCTGGTGCTGAGCCGCTTCTTCGTGGAGAACCTGGCGGCGCAGGGCTACCTGGATATCTCCTACGTCGCGCTGGTCGTGTGGGCGATCGTGCTGGAGGTCGAACGGCCCCGGCGCGGTGCGTCCGTCTTTCTGATGCTCGCGGCCGCCGGCCTGCTGCGCCCGGACGCATGGGCGCTGAGCGCCGTCTACTGGTTGTGGTGCTCCTGGCGCGCGGATAACCGCAGGCGGTTGCTCTACCTCGCGATGGCGGCGATCGCGCCGCTCGTGTGGGTTGGCGTGGACGCGGTTGTCACGGGCAACCCGCTGTATTCGCTGAGCTCCACCGCCGGCCGGGCGCACGAACTCGAACGCACGAAAGGACTGTCGAGCGTGATCGCGTCGGTGTGGACGTTCGGGGTGCGGATCGACAAGCTCCCGGTGATCCTCGGTGCGTTCGCCGGCTTGCCGTTGGCGATATGGCTCGCCCCGCGACGGGTGCTGACCCCGCTCGTGGCACTGGTCGTGCTGATCGGTGTGTTCGTCGCCGAGGGGGCGGTCGGCGCATCGGTCATCGACCGCTACCTGATGGGTGCGGCGATCGTGCTGTTGCTGTTCTGCGCGGTCGCGCTCGGGGGCTGGGCGATGCTTGAGCCCGGCTCGAAGCTGCGCCGCGCGTGGATGGCGGGCGCCGCGGCGCTCATCCTCTTCGGCGGCGCCTCAGCCGCCGCGAGCTTGAGCCTCTCCAGCCTGGGCACGACGCTGGCCTACCACGAGGACTTCCACCAGGGGCTGGCGCTCGCACTTCATAACCCGCGCGTGGAGGCGGCGCTCAAGCGCTGTCCACTGCTGTCACTGCCGAACAACAAGCTGATTCCCGACGCCCGCTGGATCCTCGACAGCGTCGGCCAGCACGACATCGTCGCGCGCAGCCAGGCGCGTGCCGACGTGGCGAAGCGGGCGCACGCGCTGGAGAACCGCATCCGCCGGGGAAGCGTCGCGGTCTACCCGCTGGGCAGCGCGGTCTTCATCGAGGCGATCGTCGATATCGGCGACGACCCGCGCGACCAGGTCCCGCTGGCCGGCTTCAAACGCATCTACACGAGCCGCTACTACGCGGTCTATGGCAACTGCTGAGATCCCCCGCCGGTGGGCGTGGCCGGGGCTGGCGGCCGTGCTCGTGGGCGGCCTCGGTCTGCGCCTGTGGGGCATCGGGCAGGGACTGCCGTACGTCTACAACACCGACGAGGCCGACCATTTCGTCTCGCACGCGGTCGCGATGTTCGGACAGCACGGCCTGAACCCGCACTACTTCGCCAACCCGCCGGGCTTCACTTACATACTGCATTTCCTCTTCGCCCTCGCCTACGGCGGCCAGGCCGGCGTGCGGCACGCCTTTGAAGCGCACCCCGGCGACGTGTACACGCTCGCGCGCGTTGCGGCCGCCGCGCTCGGTGTCGCGGCGCTGTGGCTTCTGTATGCGACGGGCGCGCGCCTTTTCAGCCGGGGTGTCGGTCTGCTCGCGGCGGCGATCGAGGCGGTCGCGTTCCTGCCCGTCTTCTACGCGCACCTGGCGCTCAACGACGTGCCGACGCTCGCGCCGTTGACGCTGTCGCTGCTGGGTACCGCGGGCGTGCTGCGCAAAGGCCGGACGCGGGACCACCTGCTGGCGGGGGTCGGGCTGGGCCTGGCGTGCGCGAGCAAGTACACGGCCGGGATCGTGCTCATTCCGTTCGTGGCGGCGGTTGGCGCGCGCTACCTGGACGGGGAGCCGCGTGCGCTCAGGCGCGCCGCGAGCGGGATCGTGCTGGCGGGAGCGGCGGCGCTTCTGGGCTTCCTGATCGCGAACCCCTACGCGGTGCTCGACTACCGCGCGTTTCACTCAGAATTGGTTCACCAGTCCACGCTGTCCGCCGAAGCACAGGGCAAGTTGGGCGCTCCAAAGCAGGGCGGAGTCCTCTACTACCTGTGGTCGCTCACGTGGGGCCTTGGCTGGGCGCCCGCCGTGGCGGCGCTTGCAGGGGCGTTGACGGTGTGGCGCTCGCAGCGCAGGCTGGGCTGGCTGCTGGTGCCCGCTCCAGTGCTGTTCCTGGTGTTCATGGGCCTGCAGGGGCGCTACTTCGGTCGCTGGCTCTTGCCGATCTTCCCCATCCTGTGCCTGTTGGCGGCGTTCTTCGCGCTGCAGGTCTCTGCAGCGATCACCCGCCGTCTTTGGCCTGCGATCGCAGATCGGCGGACACGAGGCCCACGCGTGGCCCTCGTCGCCGTGATCGCGCTCGCGCTGTGCGGTCAGGGGCTTGTATACAGCGTCCACTCGGACCGCGTGCTCTCGCGCGCCGACACCCGCTCGCTCACGCGGGCGTGGATGGTCGCTCACATCCCTGCCGGCACCCCGATCGTGGTCGAGCCGGTCGCGCCCGACGGGTGGGGCACGCGCTGGAAGAAGTACGACTCGCTCGGCTCGTTGATCTCCCCTGACGGCGCGCTCGAACCGAGCGCCCCGCGGCCCGTCGGCATCGAGGATTACGAGCGTACGCTCGCCCCGGCGCTGATCGGCTACTACGAGCGTCAAGGCCACTGCTGGGTCGTGAGCGGCTCCACCCAGTCCGGGCGGGCGTTCGCGAACCCCGGGGCGGTGCCGTCGGCGGTCGCCTACTACCGCGCGCTCCAGATGCAGGGCGAAGTCGTCTACCACGCCTCCCCGTACGGGCGCGGGGAGCGCCCGGTCGCGTTCGACTTCGATTGGAGCTTCGACTACTACCCGCTCGCCTACGATCGGCCGGGGCCCGAAATGACCATCTACAGGCTGCACGGTGGCCGGTGCGGGCGCTGAGGCCCCGGGTCAGAGCCTCGGGCGCGGATACTCTGGGATGAGACATGTCCACATGCACCGACACAGACAGAGCGCACCTGGCGCGTACGATCGAGCTCGCTCGCAAGGGCCTCGGCGCCGTCAAGCCCAATCCGGTGGTGGGCGCGGTGGTGGCTCGCGACGGCGAGATCATGGGCGAGGGTTGGCACGAGGAGTTCGGTGGGCTGCACGCGGAGGTCAACGCGATCGAGGCGTGTGGCCTTGAGGATCTGAGCGGGGCGACGCTGTACGTGTCGCTTGAGCCGTGCTGCCACGAGGGTAAGACGCCACCGTGCACCGAGGCGATCCTCCAGGCCGGGATCAAGCGCGTGGTCGTCGCCTCGGATGATCCCACCGAGAAGGCTTCAGGTCGCGGACTGGGCATCCTGCGCGACGAGGGCGTCGAGGTGATCCTCGCCGACGGCGAGCTCGCCGCACGCGCCCGGCTGCTCAACCAGGCCTTCCGCAAGCACGCCCGCGTCGGGCGCCCCTGGGTCCTGTTCAAGTCCGCGATGACGCTCGACGGCAAGGTCGCGACCCGCACCGGGGACTCCAAGTGGATCAGCGGCGAGGACAGCCGCGGGCTGGCTCATCAGTGGCGGGCGTCGGTCGACGCGGTGGTCGTCGGTATCGGCACGGCGCTTGCGGACGATCCGCAGCTGACGGCCCGACCGGATGGCCCGCTCGCTGAGCTGGGAACCCAGCCGCGCCGCGTGGTGTTCGATTCGCTCGCGCGTCTGCCGCCCGCATCGCAGCTCGTCGCCGCGACCGCCGAGATACCGCTGACGGTCGTGGTCTCCCGGGCGGCCGCGCGTGCGGACACCGACGCGCTGGAGGCGGCCGGCGTGCAGGTGCTCGTGGCCACCGGCGAAAACGAGCCGGCACGGGTGCGCTCGGCGCTCGATCAACTGGGCGCTCGAGACGTAACCTCGGTGTTGCTGGAGGGCGGTCCGCACCTCGCCGGCGCGTTCCTCGACGCTGGCGAGATCGACGAGATCCGTCTGTTCCTGGCGCCGATCTTGCTGGGCGGGAGCGCGGCTCGCGATCCCCTGGAGGGCAAGGGGGTCGAGCGCATCTCCGAGGCTATGCGCGCGCTCACGTTCGACTGCCAGAGCGTCGGCGAGGACCTGTTGATCTCCGCCCGCCTGCGCGAGTGGTGACGGGTGCCGGTGGGCGGAATCGCAGAGAGTGATCAGATGTTCACGGGACTGATCGCAGACGTGGGCAGCGTGACCGCGCTTCAGCGAAACGGCGCCGGCGCCACGCTCGAGATCCGCACGCGGCTGGCGGACGAGCTGGGTCGGGGTGACTCAATCGCCGTGAACGGCGTGTGCCTGACCGCGAGCGAGATCCACGCTCAGGGCTTCCAGGCCGAGGCGATGGCCGAGACGCTCAGCCGCTCCTCGCTGGGGGAGCTGAAGCAGGGAGCGAACGTCAACCTCGAGCTGCCGCTGCGCGTCGGCGAGCGCCTGGGCGGACACATCGTGCAGGGCCATGTCGACGGGACGGGCACGGTGAGCGCGATCCGCGAGGAGGGCTTCGCGCGCATCCTTGAGATCCAGACCGACCCGCAACTGGAGCGCTATCTGGTGGAGAAGGGTTCGGTGGCCCTTGACGGCGTGAGCCTGACCGTGAGCGCGCTGGCAGAACACGGCTTCGCGGTCTCGCTGATTCCCGAGACGCTCAAGCGCACCACCCTGGGAGAGCTCGGCGAGGGCGCTCTACTGAACATCGAGGTGGACATCCTCGCCAAGCAGCTGGAGAGGCTGATGGAGGCAAGAGCATGAGCGACTCGCGAACCACCACTCCGTTCGCCACGATCGAGGAGGGGATCCAGGAGATCCGCCAGGGCAAGATGGTCGTGGTGTGTGACGACGAGGACCGCGAGAACGAGGGCGATTTGACGCTTGCGGCGCAGTTCGCCACGCCCGAGGCGATCAACTTCATGGCCAAGGAGGGTCGGGGATTGATCTGCCTATCGCTGACGTCCGAGCGCTGTGATGAGCTCGGGCTCGACCTCATGGCCGCGAAGAACGAGTCGGCGTTCGAGACTCCGTTCACGGTCTCAGTCGAGGCACGCGAGGGCGTGACGACGGGCATCTCCGCACATGATCGTGCGCATACCATCCAGGTCGCCATCGATCCCGAGAGCCGACCGCGGGATCTCGTTCAGCCCGGCCACGTCTTCCCGCTCAAGAGCCGTGCCGGAGGGGTCCTCGAGCGGGCCGGACAGACCGAGGCCGCGGTGGATTTGGCGCGCCTGGCGGGCCTAAACCCGGCCGGCGTGATCTGCGAGGTGATGAACGACGACGGCACGATGGCGCGCGTCCCGGACCTGGTCGACTACTGCATCCGCCACGGGCTGCGCATGATCACGGTCGCCGATCTGATCGCCTACCGACGCCGGCACGACAAGCTCGTCGAACGGGTCGTGAGCACGGCATTGCCAACAGCCTACGGGGACTTCGAGGCGGTGGGGTATCGCTCACTGGTCGATGACAAGCACCACGTGGCGCTGGTCAAGGGCGAGGTTGCCGGACAGTCCGATGTGCTCGTCAGGGTGCACTCGGAGTGCCTCACCGGTGACGTGTTCGGATCACTGCGCTGCGACTGCGGCGAGCAGCTGTCCTCGGCGCTCGCGATGATCGAGCAGAAGGGTCAGGGGGTGCTCCTGTACCTCTCCCAGGAGGGTCGCGGGATTGGCCTTTTGAACAAGCTGCGCGCCTACCGGCTGCAGGAGGATGGCCTGGACACGGTCGAAGCCAATGAGCGCCTCGGGCTGCCGGCGGACCTGCGCGACTACGGGATCGGCGCGCAGATCCTCGTGGACCTGGGACTCAGCTCGATTCAGATCCTCACGAACAACCCAAAGAAGATCAAGGGTCTCGAGGGCTACGGGCTGTCGGTGAGCGCGCAGATCCCGATCGAGCATGCCCCGAACCAGCACAACCAGGAGTATCTGCGCACGAAGGCGCAGCGGATGGGCCACACCCTGCATCACCAGGGCCTGAACCTGGACGAGGAGATGCTCAAGGCCGAGCGCAGGCCGGCTGGGCCTGGGGAGCGCCGCGAGCCGTGAGCGACTCCTACGCGATCGCGATCAGCCGTTTCTATGAGGATCTGGCCGAGCGGTTGTTGGCCGGGGCGAACGCCGCGTTCGCCGAGGCCGGCGATGTCGCGATCGAGGTGTTCGAGGTCCCGGGCGCCTTCGAGCTGCCGCTCGCCGCGAGCTATGCGGCCCGATCGGGCCGCTTTGCGGGCGTGGCGTGTCTGGGAGCGGTCATCCGGGGTGAGACCGACCACTACGACTTCGTATGCGCGGAGGCGGCCAGAGGGGTGATGAGTGTCCAGCTCAACACGGGCGTGCCCTGCGCGTTCGGCGTGCTCACATGCGACACGATGGAGCAGGCGCTGGCGCGCGCCGGGGGCGAGGAGCGCGATCAGGGCCGCAATGCCGTCGAAGCCGTGCTGCGGATGGCTGCGCTGCGGACAGAGCTCCAGAGCGGGTAGACTGCGACGACGATGGCCAAGGTATGTCACAGCTGCGGCAAGGGGCCGGCGTTCGGTCAGAGCCGCAGCCACTCGATGGTTGCCACCAAGCGGCGTTTCGATCCGAACCTGCAGAAGGTCAGGATCCTGGTGGGCAAGGCGCCCAAGCGCGTGTATGTGTGTACGCGCTGCCTGAAAGCCGGCAAGGTCATGAAGGCCCTCTGAGCATCGTCTCTCCCAGGCTTGAAAACCGGGCTCGCGGAGGGGCAGCGCTCGTGGAGGGGCCGCCTGGCGAAGGTGATAGACGTGTCGTCGTGACCGATACCAATCTCCTGCGTTTCCGCGTCGCCGTGGCGGGGGCTCTCGCGCACCTGGAATCCCGTCGTGAGGAGGTCAACGACCTGAACGTGTTTCCCGTCGCCGACGGGGACACGGGGGACAACATGGCGCTCACGCTGCGGGCCGTGCTGAACGAGCTCGATCGCCTGCAGGGCGCCGATGAGCCGCGCACGATCGACGAGATCGGGCGCGAGGAGATCGTGCACTCGGTGGCGCGCGCCGCGCTGCTGGGGGCCAGGGGCAACTCCGGAGTGATCCTCTCTCAGCTGATCCGTGGCGCGGCGGAGGAGCTGGTCTCAAGGCCGGGCCAGCTGATCGACGCGACGCTGATCGGCGCGGCGCTGGCGAACGCGGCGGACCGCGCCTATGCCTCGGTCCGTGAGCCGGCCGAGGGGACGATCCTGACCGTGGCGCGGGAGATGGCCCACAAGATCATGACCGACGTCGCCCACAGTCCCGGGA
>CAAGKR010255739.1_pt1 | contig 10027 bp, 10 predicted proteins | sample 2556971 | NCBI WGS metagenome assembly CAAGKR01 (sample SAMEA5207829, study PRJEB30636) | soil metagenome | biome: forest; feature: boreal; material: soil | place: USA | collected 2011-09 | depth 1 m
CTGGATCGCTCGCAGGGATTGGCAGGCGAACCAGCGCGACCTGACCGCCTGCCTTCTAGCCGTCACCCTGGCTTTCACCGCGGCGAAGGTGTCGCCGAGCGACCTGGGTAACGTGAGCCCGTGCCCGCGCTGGGGATCGACCCGTTCGCCGAGACCGACGACCAGGCCGCGCTCCGCGAGCTCGCCCGCGACGTCGCGGAGCGCGAGTTGCTCCCCAACGCGCGGCATTGGGACGAGACCGAGGAGTTCCCGCAGGCTTCGTGGGACGCGCTGAAGAAGTACGACCTCTTCGGCATCACGATCGGCGAGGCGTACGGGGGTTCGGGCCTCGGCGACATCGAGGCCGCGATCGTGCTCGAGGAGCTCGCCCGCGTCGACGTCTCGAGCGCGATCCTCGCCCAGCTCACTTACAACGGACCACCGCGCGCGATCGAGCACCTCGGGAACGATGCGCTGCGCAGCCGTTGGCTCCCGATGGCCGCGTCGGGTGACGGCCTGTTCAGCATCGGGATCTCCGAGTCGGAGGCCGGTTCGGCCGTCAATCACATGCGCGCGCGCCTCACTCCCGACGGCGACGGCTTCCGGCTCAACGCGTACAAGAACTACGTGACCGGCGGGCACAAGGCACGCGCGTGCCTCGTCTGGTGCCGCTTTCCCGGAAGCGTCGGAACGAAGGGCATCGGAGCCGTCGTCGTCGACCTCCAATCCGATGGTGTCACCTGCGCGGGCACGCACGTCAAGATGGGGCTCCGGGGCACCAGCGAGGCAGAGCTCGCCTTCGACGACGTGCGCGTCGAACCCGACGAGGTGCTCGTGCGGGGCGATCCGGCCACGAGCGACTCGTTCAAGACGCTGATCGCGCACATCAACCACGAGCGGTGCGGCAACGCGGCCATGTGCGTCGGTGCCGCGCAGGGCGCGCTCGAGTACGCGATCGGATACATGAACGACCGCAAGGTGGGCGACCGCACGCTCGCCGACTTCCAAGGCCTCCAATGGAAGATCGCCGACATGGCGATCGAGCTCGAAGGTGCTCGCCTGCTCCTCAAGCGGGCACTGCATCTCGCCGGCCCCCACGGCACTCCCCCGGCCCTCGAGACGGCGCTCGCGAAGACGGCCGCGAACCTCGCGGCGAAGCACGTCTGCGACGAGGCGATCCAGCTCCTCGGGGGCTACGGCTTCTCACGCGAGTACCCCGTCGAGCGCGCGTACCGCGACATCCGCGGGTTATGCATCGGCGCCGGCACGGTCGAGATCCAGCGCAACTTCATCGGCAAGAACCTCCTCGACGGCATGCGCCCGTCGGGCGCCGGCTGGAAGTAGCGCCCTGAGCGCATCGGTTCGCGCCACCTACGAGCACCCGCTCGCCGCCGAGTACGCGAACCCGGGTGGCCCGTGGGACATCCCGTCGCTCGACGCGCTGCTGAGCGATCACGACGGCGCCGGCATCGAGACGACGGTGGCCGCTCTTGCGGGCGGGTTGCGCGACCGCGGCGTCGATCCGGGCGATGTCGTGTGCTGGCAGGCGTCCAACTCGATTCAGGTCGTCTGCATGTACCGCGCGTGCTGGCGCATCGGTGCGATCGCCGCGCCGCTGCACCACGGGCTCGGCCGGGAGGAGACGTCGGCCCTCGTCGCGCGCCTGGCGCCGCGAGTGCAGGTGGCGTGGGGCGACGTGCCGCTGCGCACGCTTCCGGGCACAGTCGAGTACGACGACGTCGACGGGAAGGGTGGGAGCGTCGGCGACCGCTGGCCCGACCCGTCGGCGCTCGCCGTCGTGCTCTTCACCTCGGGCTCGAGCGGCGCGCCCAAAGGAGTGCTGCACACGCAGCGCTCGCTCGGGTACAAGGCGCGGCTCATGGCCGGCGTGCACGAGCTCGGGCCCGACGACGCGGTGCTCATGCCCGCGCCCCTCGCGCACATCTCGGGACTGCTGAACGGCATCACCCTGCCGGGTGTCGTGCCGTTCAAGAGCGTGCTCATGTCGCGATGGGATCCGGTGCGCGCGCTCGACCTCATCGAGCAGGAGCAGGTCACGTTCATGATCGGCCCGCCGACCTTCTTCGTCTCGCTCATGGCGGCCCGGGGCTTCTCTTCCGAGCGGGTCGCGAGCCTGCGACTGGTGTCGAGCGGTGGCGCCGGCGTCACCGAGGCGTTCGTCGAAGAAGCGAGCGCGCGCCTCGGATGCATGGTGAAGCGCACGTACGGATCCACCGAGGCACCCACGATCGCGACGAGCCGGCCCGACGACGACCGCGGTGAGGCGGGCGGGCACGACGGCCGCGCGCTCGGCGCGGTGCGACTGAAGGTGAGCGACCCCGAGACCGGAGCCGAACGGCAGCCCGGTGCGGCGGGCGAGCTCTGGGTGCAGGGTCCGGAGCTGTTCTCGGGATACCTCGACCGCGACGCGACCGCGGCGGCGGTGCACGACGGATGGTTCCGCACCGGCGACCTCGCCACCCTCGACGCGCACGGGTGGCTGCGCATCGTCGGCCGGATCAACGACCTCATCATCCGCGGCGGCGAGAACATCGCGGCCGCCGAGGTCGAGGCGGTGCTCGAGCGTCACCCGGCCGTGGCCCAGGCCGTCGCGGTCGGCTACCCCGACCGCCTGATGGGTGAGCGGGTGTGCGCCTTCGTCGTGGCGACCGACGGTGACTTCGACCTCGACGCGTGCCGGGCCTGGTTCGAGACGCAGGGCGTCACCAGGTTCAAGACACCCGAGCAGGTCGTGACCGTCGGCGCGCTGCCGCTGCTCGCGACCGGCAAGCCCGACCGGGCTCAGCTCCGTGCCGTCGCCGCGTCGCGCTTCTCGACCGATCGGCCGTGAGCGCGAGCGCCCCGCTGCCGAGTGGGCGCCCTCAGCTCGAGCCGACGAACCCGTCGAGCACGACGTGCTGCTTCACGTCGGTCACCCATACCCGCTGGGTTCGGGCGAACGAGAGTGCCGCGGTCATCGTCAGGTTCTCGTTCGAGCCCGAGGCGGCGAAGGTTCCAGCCGCGACGCGCTTCCCGTCGGCGCCGGTGACCCACAGCCAGTACCACTCGCCGTCGTCGAGGCCGTTGACGCGCAGGCGCACGCGCGTGCCGGCGGTGTCCTTGAAGAGCACCGCCTGCGCGTGGACCCGGGGATCGGGCGAACGGAGTGCGACCACGGTGCCGTGATCGCCACCGCGCATTCCGACGACCAGCACCAACGCGACGGCGGCGGCCGCGGCCACTCCGACGACCGTCGCGAGGACGCCTCGGGTCCGCCGACGGCGGTGCTCGGCCCGCTCCCGCTGCAACCGGCCGAGAATGCGTTCGCCGAGCTCGCGCGAAGGGCGGGGCGGATCGCCCTCGCCGACCCGGCCCGCGTCGGCGAAGTCGAGGGTGGTCGCGACCGACGACAGCTCGACGAGCACCGCGCGGCAATCGGCGCAGCCGTCGACGTGCGCGAGCAGCGGGGTGCGTGCCGGCTCGTCGAGCCGGCCGAGCGCCTCGATGGCGAGATCACCGCGCCATTCGCGGCACGCGTCAGTCGCCATCGGTCCAGCCCGTCTCTTCGAGCGCGAGCCGCATCGCCCGCAACCCGTAGAACACCCGACTCTTCACCGTGCCGGGCGGAACACCGAGATCGCGCGCGACCTCCGCGTACGGACGACCCTTGTAGTGCACCTCGACGAGCGCGACCCGGTGCTCGTCTCCGATCATGCGCAGCGCCTCCTCGACCTGCCAGGAACGCACAAGCCGGTCGAGACCCTCGTCGATGTCGCGTTCGTGGACGAGGTCGATGCTGAGGTCGCGCAGGCCCGCGACGGGCGGTCGGACCGCCCGGGCCCGGCTCAGGTCGATGACGACGTTGCGCACGATCGCGAAGAGCCACGTCCGCAACGAGCCCAGCCGCTCGTCGAACCGGTCGGATGCCTGCCAGGCCCGCAGGAAGGCCTCCTGCACGGCCTCCTCGGCGAGTCCCTGGTCGCCCAGCGAACGCAGCGCGAATCGGTAGAGCTCGGGACCGTGCGCTCGGTACACCGCGCGCACGCCCTCATCGCTTCCGAGCGCGGCGACCTCGCTCACCGTGGCGCTTCCGTGGGCTCCGTCATCATCGAAGAGGATACGGCCGGCCGCGCCGCGTGGTTCACCGCCGGAGCCTGCTGAACCTCCAGGAGCAGTTCCTCGTATCCTCGTTGTTCCCGCATCGGCTGGAGGCTCCTGATGGTCCGCACGACTCGACCCGTACTCGCGCTCACTCTCGGAGCGGTGGTGTTGCTCGCAGCCTGCGGGAGCTCCGGAAGCTCGAAGGCCGGGAGCGGCGCCACCACGACTGCGCTCGCGACGAACACCACGACGGCCGGCCGCTACGGCGGCGGGGCCACCACCACATCTGCGCCGGCGACCACCTCCGGGGCAGTTGTCGGCGTGGCCACGACGAGCCTGGGCGCGACGCTCGTCGACGCCAGCGGCCACACCCTCTACGAGTACCAGCCCGACCCGATGGGTTCGAGCACCTGCACCGGCGCGTGCGCGACGCTCTGGCCGGCGCTCACCACGACCGCGACCAGCGTCTCGGTCGGCAGCGGCGTTACCGCTTCGCTGTTCACGGTCGTCGCCGGTGGCGCCGGCGTCAAGGTCGTCGCGGTCGCGGGCCACGCGCTCTACCGCTTCTCGGGCGACAAGGCTGCCGGCGACACGAACGGCCAGGGCTTGGCCGGCGTGTGGCACGTCGCGAGCCCGAACGGCGCGCCCAAGGCCTGACCGCGCGGCATCGGGTCGAGCCCAGCCGGCGATCACGCCTCCGGGAAGAACAGGGAGACGATCTGCTCGGTGACGACGGGCGCGTCGTCGGTGTCACACCATTCGGTCTGGAAGAACGTCACCTCCATCGGCCCGCGTCGCGCCTCGCGCGCCAGCGGCACCGACGCGCGCATCCGCCCTTCGAGCACGTCGCCGACCAACGGTTGGCGGTGATACGTGAAGTGCTGCTCGCCGTGGAAGTAGAGGCCGCGGCGCGCCATGCCGCCGGCGGCACCCGCAGCGGTGTCGGAGCCGAAGAGGCTGCCGGTGCCGCCGGTCGGCTGCAGGTCGGGAAACGCGCCCGAGTGCGCCATGACGAACGTGAACGTGGGTGGGGCCGGCACGCGCGCGAAGCCGGCTGCGGCCGCGGCCTGCTCCGACGCGTACACGGGGTTCCGATCGTCGAGCGTGCGAGCGAGGATCATCACCGGTGCGGCGTCGACGCGAACGCGTACCGGCGGACCCCATTCGTTCCACTCGGTGTCGGGCCCGGGCTCCGTGGTGTTCATCACCTTGTGCTCACTAGACAACGCTGATCCCGGCCTCGACGCGCGGCCGGACGAGTGCAGTGAGCCGCTGCCGGTGGTAGGTCGCGTCGCCGAACGCGAGTTGGTCGAGCTGCGCGCGCTTGAGCGAGAAGTGCAGGTCGTGCTCCCACGTGAACCCGATACCGCCGTGCACCTGGAGGCCGGAGGCCATCACCCGCTTCGACGCGTCGGAGCACCACGTCTTGGCGGTCGACGCCGCGATCGAGGCATCGGGATCGCGCGCGCCGATGCACCACGCGGCCCAGTAGACCGTGGAGCGCATGCCTTCGACGTCGACGAGCATGTCGGCGCAACGGTGCTTGACCGCCTGGAAGCTACCGATCGGCCGGCCGAACTGCACCCGCTCCTTGGCGTACTCGGTCGCCATCTCGAGCACGCGACCCGCGCACCCCAGCATCTCGGCGGCGGTGAACGTCGCGCCGCGGTCGAGGAGCGCGTCGACGGCGGCGCCACCGCCGAGCCGCTGCGCGGGTGTGTTGTCGAGGTGCAGCCAGCCGAGCGCCCGGGTGAGGTCCATCGCGGCCTCGCGCGGCGGGCGGCCGTGCTCGCTCAGGCTCACCGCGTACAGCGCGAGACCGTCGGGCCCGATCGCGGGCACGATCGCGAGGTCGGCACCGGGCGCGTCGACGACCGGGTCGGGGCGACCCGTGAGCGTCCATCGGCCGCCGTCGGTCTCGGCCGTCACCGCGTCGGCCCGCCGCGACCACGCGACGCACGCGAGGCGCTCACCCGACAGGAGCGCCCCGACGGCTTCGTCGTCACCGGCACGCTCGCAGGCGCCGATGGCGAGCGCGGTCGACCGGAACGGCACCGGCGCGACGTGCCGGCCGATCTCCTCGAGGAGGACGGCCAGCTCGACGGCGCCGAGCCCGAGGCCACCCGCCTCCTCGGCCAGCTCGACACCGAGCCAGCCCTGCTCGACCATCGCAGCCCACAGCGCGGGGTCGTAGAGCTCGGTTCCTTCCGTGTGGGCCCGGACCACGGCCGGCGACGCGAGCCCGTCGAGGAGATCGCGGGCCGCATCGCGCAACGCGAGCTGGTCGTCCGAGAGGTCGAAATCCACGGGGCCGAGTCTCGCAGACCGGCCGGCGGACGGGGCAACCTCGGCTCGCGAGCGCGACCGGCGGCTCGAGGTCAAGGCCGGCGACCCGAGTCGGTAGATTCTTGGGTGAGAGCCCCGCACCAGAGGAGCCGGCCATGACCGAACCGCGTGCAGTCCTGCGTTACGGAGGCACGGAGACCGAGCTCCCGGTCGTCACCGGCACCGAGAACGAGCGCGCCGTCGACATCGCGAAGCTCCGCAGCGAGACCGGCCTGATCACCCTCGACTACGGCTACATGAACACGGGCTCCACGGAGTCGGCGATCACGTACATCGACGGCGACCTCGGCATCCTCCGCTACCGCGGCTACCCGATCGAGCAACTCGCCGATCACGAAGAGCCGTCGTTCCTCGAGACGTCGTACCTCCTCATCTACGGCGAGCTGCCGACGATGAGCGAGCGCGACGAGTTCAGCCTCGCCATCCGCAAGCACACGCTGCTGCACGAGGAGGTGAAGCGCTTCTTCGACGGTTTCCCGAACAACGCGCAGCCGATGGCGATCCTGTCGGCGGTCGTCGCCGCCCTCGCGGCCTTCTACCAGGACAGCGACGATCCGAAGGATCCCGAGCAGGTCCAACTCTCGATCATCCGGCTCATGGCCAAGCTGCCCACCATCGCGGCGTACAGCTACAAGAAGTCGATCGGTCAGCCGTTCCTCTACCCCGACAACTCGCTCGACCTCATCGAGAACTTCCTCACGATGATGTTCGCAGTGCCGTCCGAGCACTACGACGCGAGCCCCACCACCGTCCACGCGCTCAAGCAGTTGCTCATCCTGCACGCCGACCACGAGCAGAACTGCTCGACGTCGACGGTGCGGCTCGTCGGTTCCAGCGAGGCCAACCTCTTCGCCTCGATCGCGGCGGGCATCCTCGCCCTGTGGGGCCCGCTCCACGGCGGCGCCAACCAGGAAGCGATCGAGATGCTGCAGGCGATCCAGGCCGACGGCGGCGACATCGACAAGTACGTGAAGCGGGCGAAGGACCCGAACGACCACTTCCGGCTCTCGGGATTCGGGCACCGCGTCTACAAGAACTACGACCCCCGCGCCCGCATCATCAAGTCGACCGCCGACCACGTGCTCCAGGAGCTGGGCCAGCGCGACGAGCTGCTCGACATCGCACTCCAGCTCGAAGAGGTCGCGCTCACCGACGAGTACTTCATCGAGCGCAAGCTCTACCCCAACGTCGACTTCTACTCGGGCCTCATCTACCGCGCGATGGGCTTCCCGGTGCAGATGTTCCCCGTGCTGTTCGCGATCGGGCGGCTGCCGGGCTGGATCGCCCACTGGAAGGAAGCGAACGAGAGCCCGAAGACGAAGCTCGGCCGGCCCCGCCAGATCTACACCGGCTCGTCCGAACGCAAGTACACCTCGATCGACCAGCGATAGCGCGTGTGACGATCGAGCGCCTCGTCGATCTCGCGCGCTATCCGATCGGCGACCTCGACGCTCCCGCTGCGGTCGCGCTCGCGCAGCGCTGCCGAAGGGAGCTCGACCGGTCGGGCGTGTCGATCCTGCCCGGTTTCCTCACCGCGGAGGCGACGGCCACCGCGGTCGTCGAGTCGGAGGCACTGGCGCCGCTCGGTCATGCGAGTGACGTCGAGGGGACTCCGTACCTCGAGCTGCCTGCCGACGGTTGGCCGCCGGGTCACCCGCGCGTCACCTGGGATCACACCCGCCTCACCGCGGTCGCGTACGACCGGTTCCCCACCGACTCGGTGCTGCGCACGCTCTACGAATCCGACGCGCTGCTCGCGTTCCTCGCGCGCGCCCTCGGTTTCGGGGTGTTCCGCTACGACGATCCGCTCGGCGGGCTCAACCTCGCCGCGATGTACGACGGCGATCGGCTGGCGTGGCACTACGACCAGACCGATTTCGTGGTCTCGCTCGCGGTGCAGGAAGCGGAGTCGGGTGGCGACTTCGAGTGCGTCCCGATGACGCGCACAGGGGGCGAGACGGTCGACGAGCGCTACGACGCGGTCGCCGCCATCCTCGCGGGCGACGCATCACAAATGTCGCGTCTGGTCACCATCCCCATGACGCCGGGCACGCTGATGCTCTTCGAAGGCCGGCACACGCTGCACCGGGTCGGCAGCATCGGGGGCGCCCGACCCCGCTACGTCGGGTTGTTCGGCTACGACCGCAAGCCCGGAACGTGCTCGAGCGAGCTGCTCCGCGCGATCCGGTACGGCCGCACCGGTTCTTCCGGTCGCACTCGCTGACGCTCGCCGCTCGTGACGCGGGGTGGGAGCGAGCTGGGTCGCTCGCTCGCTTCGCTCGCCGCTCGTCGGGTCGGCGCGGTCGCGCCGCTACGCTCCGCGGAGCATGGATCTGACCCCGACCGCCGCGGAGGCTCAGCTGCGCGACGAGGTGCGCGCATGGCTGCGCGTCAACCTGCCGTGGGAGTACGGGCGAGGGTTGCCGCCCCGCTTCGACGATCTCGCCGACGATGTCGCCTTCGGTCGTGAATGGCAGGCGAAGCTGGCCGGCGGCCGCTGGGTGGGCGTCGCGTGGCCCGCGGAGTACGGCGGGCGCGGCGCCGGGCCCGTCGAGCACTACCTCGTCACCGAGGAGCTCGCCCGCGCCCGCGCGCCCGAGCTGGTGGGACGCATCGGCGTCAACCTCGTCGGCCCGACGCTGCTCGCGCACGGCACCGACGCGCAGAAGACGCGCTGGCTGCCCCACATCCTCGACGCCTCCGAGATCTGGTGCCAGCTGTTCAGCGAGCCCGAGGCCGGCAGCGACCTCGCGTCGCTGCGCACGCGGGGCGACCGCGTCGACGGCGGCTGGGTGCTCAACGGCCAGAAGGTCTGGACGAGCTACGCGCAGTTCGCCGACTGGGGTTGGTGCCTCGCGCGCACCGACCCCGATGTCGCCAAGCAACAGGGGATCTCGGCGCTCGTGGTCGACATGCACGCGCCGGGTGTCGAGGTACGACCGCTCCGCCAGATCACCGACGAGTCGGAGTTCAACGAGGTCTTCTTCTCTGACGTCTTCGTCGCCGACGACTGGTTGGTCGGTCCGCTGCACGAGGGATGGCGGGTCGCCAACTCGACCCTCACGCACGAGCGCGGCGTCAACCCACGGCAGCTCGTCGTGCACGCGCAGCTCGTCGACGAGCTGTGGCGGCTCGCGGTCGAGCGTGGCGCGCTCGACGACCATCGCCTCGCGCAACGGCTCGCGGAGGCGTTCGTCGAGGTGAAGCTGTTCCAGCTCCACAACTGGCGCTCGATCTCCCGCACCGCCAAGGGTCTCGATCCGGGCCCGCAAGGGAGCATCAACAAGCTCTGGTGGTCGGAGATGAGCAAGCGGCTGCACGACACCGCGATGGCCGTGCTCGAAGAGACCGCGCCGCTCTGGCGGGGCGCGACCGAGAACCCGGGCGACGGCGCGTGGCAGCGATCGTGGCTCTACTACCAGGCGAGCTCGATCTGGGCGGGAACCAACGAGATCCAGCGCAACATCGTCGGCGAGCGGACTCTCGGGCTCCCCCGCGAGCCCAAACGCCCGGAGCAGCCGCAACCGTCGTGACGAGCGAGAGCCGTGGCGGTGAAGCCCACGCGGCTGCGACCGTGGAAGCCGGAGCAGCCGCAACCGTC